>Ga0256839_1000673_pt1 | contig 43876 bp, 36 predicted proteins | sample 354166metaG_FD_185968 | JGI IMG/M metagenome (GOLD analysis project Ga0256839, IMG submission 185968) | Hydrothermal vent microbial communities from Mid Atlantic Ridge, Atlantic Ocean - 354-166 | ecosystem: Environmental > Aquatic > Marine > Hydrothermal vents | place: Atlantic Ocean: Mid...
CTCCACCAACCGTGAACTGTCACTGCTGATTCATATTTCGTCCCTGAAAAACCCGAGTGACCTCTGAAACAGGTTCAGAGTGATAAAAATAAAAGGCCCGGTTAATTAACCGAACGTTAATCAACCGGGCTTTAATAACCTGTACCCCCGCACCGGGAAACACGGCGCGGCAGAGATGCTTTCCCGCCCGAGACGGGAAAAGCAGGGTTAAAGTCCACCGTCGGGGACCGCTTACTTGATTGTTTCGATCCCCTTGATGTTAATCCATGCTATATTGCCTGATGTTGTCTTGATCCTTATCTCATAATCCTTCTTTTCCTCAAGATAACCGAATTTTCTGAATATGTTCATCAGCTCCCTTTTGAATTCCTTCTTCTTTGCTGCATCCGCGAGGCTGTCAGCGGTGGTGCGGACGGCTACCGGTTTCGAACCGTTGTTGTCCTCGCCGCCGACAGCGAATGTATCCTTGTTTGATCCGGACATTGTCTTCCGCCCCCTGCCCACAATAAAAGAAAACCCGATCAATCAACGCTGCCTGTCAATCAATCGGGCTTTAAGTGCCTGTGCTTCAAACCCATTTCATCGAGACGCCGGGTAATGTATCATCAGGGTTAAAGTAACCGTTAATTATATTTATTTGATTGTTTCTATGCTGTTTATATTAATCCACGCTATGTTGCCCGACGTGGTCCTGATCTGCACCTCATAGTCCTTTCCTTCCGCGAGATAACCGAATTTATGAAATACCTCTATCAACTCCTTTTTGAATAATTTCTTTCTGTAATTGACCGGTTTCACCCTGACCACCTCTGCACTGCCGCCCCCCTGCGGGGTAAATATGTATTTTTTCGACTCAAGCATTTATCCCCTTATCCCCTGTTTAAAGCCGAATTCAAGTTGTCTATCCTTCTTTCGGTTTAAAATTGAACAGATTATGTAAGGTTAGTTTTCCGGGCAGGTTCCACCGCCCGGGTTACACCGGTAATTTTTATGTCAATGCACCGCTGCAGCTTGCCCCCGCTCCTGCGGTGCACATGAAACACAGCCGGTTTGTGACTATCTCTCTGTTTTTCAGGTTGTCGTAATCGAAATCCTCAAGCCGTGCACCCCCGTTTTTCACGGGAAGGTCCAGCACCTGCCAGAAGTCACAGTCAAAAAGCCTGCCGTCCGGGGACACGCTTATCAGGTGCCTGCACATGACGTTCTCAACGGTGTCGGGGTTGAATTTCTCCTCCAGCCTTTTTATATACTCAGCCTGTTCCTCAGGCGATATCGATTTGCCCAGCCTGCCGATGGGCATGTTGCTCAGGGCTATCAGATGATTGAACGTTATGCCGTGCATCCCGCGCAGTTTCTCTTTATACGCCTTTTCCAGCATTTTCTGGTCCGGCGCAATGTCCGCCTTCGCCGGATTAAACATTATGTCCAGCTCAAGGCCCGTGCCTTCCCTGCCGTATCCGAGGGAGTTCAGTGTCTTCAGGGCTTCCACGGCCTTTCCGTACGTGCCCCTCCCCCTCTGGCCGTCCACGCCTTCCTCTGTGTAGCAGGGCAGTGACGCCACTATCCGGACACCGTTGTCCGCGAGGAACCGCGGAATATCCTGCAGGGCGTCTTCAGTATATATCGCGAGGTTCGTCCTGACGATCACTTTCTTCCCCAGGTCGATGCATGACTTTACAAAATACTTGAAATAGGCATTCAGCTCGGGAGAGCCGCCTGTTATGTCGACCGTGCCTATGCGGTCGTTTTCCTTCAGAAGCTGAAGTATCCTTGACATCGTGCTCAGGGACATCATCTCCTGCCTTTCAGGGGACGCCTCCACGTGGCAGTGTGAACACGTGAGGTTGCATTTGTAACCCACGTTCACCTGCAGGGTCGAGATATCCTGAGCGGTAAGCGGATAGCGGCCGACTTCCTTCAGTTTAACGTCGAACTTATTCATATTCACAGACAAACTCCTTTTCCGGACTCCATGACGTCATTCCGGCCCGCCGGAAATCCCGTTGCATCTCAAGAAGGTTTCCGGCAGGCGGGAAAGACATCCTCCCGTCTCCCGCGGGAGACGGGAGGATTGCCGTTATCCTACCTCGGCCATACCCACGGCTTGTTCTTGCCGAATATGTCCTCCGGCAGTCTGGGCCTTGCATTTATGGGAAGCGGGAATTTCCCGTTCGGGCCGAACCACTTCTGGTAAATCTTCTCATATGTGCCGTCTTTGAGCATGTCCTGCAGGAGGAAACTTATCTTGTCCCTCCACTTGCTGTCGTTGGGCGGAACGCCTATCCCGTAGAGTCCGGGGCTGAAGATGGGGCCCACGGCCTCATAGTCCACTCCTTCGCTGCCTGCAACGCCTGCTATGATCGGCGTGTCCTGAATATAGGCGTCCACCTTGCCCTGTTTCAACGCCAGGAAGCACTCCGCATTGGTCTGGTATGCATTTATTATGAATTTCTTGGTGCAGCCGAGTTCTCTCAGGTAGTCCTGGCCCGCAAGGTAGGCGTTCGAGCCCTGCACCACGGCCATCCTCTTGCCGCAAATATCCATGGGTGTTTTAAACCTGCCCTTTTTTGCATAGAATATCTTTCCCGACCACAGGTACGGGGGCTCCGCATAGTCGATCTGCTCGTCGCGGCTCCTCGTGTGGCTCATGCTGGATATCGTCAGGTCTATCCTCTTGTTGGCAAGGAACGCTATCCTTGTTTTGTTGTTCACATTGACCCTCTGGACCTTCACGCCGAGCCTCTTGGCGATCTCATTGCCGAGGTCTATGTCGAATCCCGTCCAGTTGCCGTTCTTGTCGATATAATTAACAGGAGGCACCGTGGTGCCGGAGCCTATCCTGACCACCCCTCTTTTTTTGACTTCGTCAAGAATGGATTTTGCGGCTGTTGCGGCTGAGACAAAGCTCACCATGTACAACAGCACAACCAGTGCGACCAGTCTGCGTCTTTTCATGCTTTTCGTTCTCCTTTCTTGTTGTGTTTGATTTCAGGCTGATATGCGGCCGAGTTGAAAAAGATGCAATGTATAATGCAAGGATCATGCCAGCGGAAAACGGTTGAATTACTTGATGAATCTCCGGGAAAACGGACGGGCGCTGCTCAATTTTTGACCAAGGCGTTAATTAATTGAACAACATTACCTTCTCTCGAGTTTTGCCTTGAGGGTGTTTCTGGATATGCCGAGCATGCGTGCCGTCAGGGCCTGGTTGTTGTTGTTCAGTTGCAGGGCCTTTTCTATCAGGAGCCTTTCAAAATCAGCGACAGCCTCCCTGTATATATCCGCGCCCCCTGCCTGCAGTATCCTGTCCACCGCGCCTGAGAGCATCTTCCGGACGTCCCCCCCTGTCTCCGCCGCCCTCATATCCGGCTGTGAGAAAGATTCACAGTCATCGCGGGAGAGTATGTCCCTCTGGCACAGGACCATGCCGCGCTGGATGATGCTCTGCAGTTCCCTGACGTTTCCGGGCCAGTGGTAGTTGTGAAACTCGCTCAGCAGTTCCGGGGAGATGCCCTTTACGTTTTTACCGAGTTCCCTGTTGAACTTCCGAATGAAATAGCGCACTATGTCGCCGATGTCATCCTTTCTCTCCCTCAGGGGCGGCAGGGTGATGCTGACGACATTCAGGCGCCAGTACAGGTCATCCCTGAATTCCCCTCTGTCCCTGAGGGTCTCGAGGTCCTTGTTGGTTGCCGCAATGATCCTGACATCCGCCCTTATCAGCTCCTTTCCCCCGAGCCGCTGAAAACATCCGTCCTGCAGCACCCTGAGCAGCTTTGCCTGCAGGGACAGCGGCATGTCCCCTATCTCGTCAAGGAACATGGTGCCCCCGTCGCACTGCTCGAACTTGCCGATCCTCCTTGCGTCCGCACCCGTAAAGGCTCCCTTTTCATGTCCGAATATCTCGCTCTCGAGAAGATTCTCAGGGATGGCCGCGCAGTTGACCGGCAGGAACGGTCTGCTGACCCTCCTGCTGTGATGGTAAAGCGCCCTTGCGATCAGTTCTTTGCCCGTCCCTGTCTCGCCCCGCAGGAGCACTGTTACATCCGTTTCAGCGACCTGGCCGATCTTTTTGAATATGTTGAGCATGACGGGGCTCCTGCCTATAATCCTGTCGCCGTCCTCCTCGTCAATGCCCTCGAATGTCACGGGGGTGGACATCTTTCCGTCCATGATGGCCTTTCTGACCAGTGATATCAGCGCATCGTTGTCAAACGGCTTGGTCAGGTAATCATAGGCCCCGTACTTCATGGCGGTTATCGCCCTCTCGGACGTGCTGTAGGCCGTCATCATTATCACTGTAAGGGAGTGGTTGCCGCTCTTCAGTCTCCTGAGCGTCTCCAGCCCGTCCATGCCCGGCATGGTTACGTCCATTATGACGAGGTCCGGATTTTCGCTTCCGGCCTTCTCCACGGCTTCGGTTCCGTTTTCCGCTGTGATGACATCATAGCCGCACCTGCCCAGAATCTTTCTGAAAGAGTGCCGGACCCCTTTTTCGTCGTCCACTACGAGAATCTTATTCATCTTCCTTTCCTATTGGCAGCCTCACGGTGAACACCGTTCCCCTGCCTTCCACGCTGTTGAAAAACAGCCTGCCTCCGTGCGATCTCACTATATTATAAGCTATCGAGAGACCCAGCCCGGTACCGTCCGTCTTGGTGGTGAAGAACGGGTCGAATATCTTCGAGCGGATATCCTGCGGGATGCCGCTTCCCCTGTCCCATATCATGACTTCCGAAAACCCGTCGTCCGTCTTGCCCGATATTCTTATCTCCCCGCCGTCGGGCATTGCGTGCACGGCATTGATGATGAGATTGAGAAAGACCTGCTCAAGGAGGGCCCTGTCGGCCCTGACAGGGGGGATGCTTTCCAGCATGTCCTTGTGCACCGCTATGTTCGAGTTTTCAATGTCGAAGGTTGCGAGGGTCAGGACACGGTCGATAAGGGAGTTCAGATCCACCGGCGAATAGTTGAGGCTCTTCTGTTTCACGAAGCCTATGAAGTTTGTAAGTATATTGTCTATCTTTTCTATTTCCCCGCTGATGACTTCTGCGTCTTCCCTTGTCATGTCAGGCTGCTCCTTGAACGCCTGAAAAAGCATTTTCAGGGTGGTCATGGGGTTTTTAAGCTCATGTGCAAGGCCCGCTGATATCTGGCCGATGGAGGAGAGCTTCTCGGCCTGCAGCAGGTGCGTGTATGTGTATGCCTCTTCCATCTTCTCCTTGGCCATCTTCAGCTCCATGGAGAGCCTGTTGAAGTTGCGTGCAAGATATCCCACCTCATCCCCTGCGCCTGGATGCACCTCCACCTTCCTGCCGAACTCGCCCCTGCCGAGCACCTTTGTAAACTCAACGAATTTATTCAGGGGCCCGGTGATGAAACGGCTGAATATGAACGAGGCGATTATCCCGAGTATTATCACGGATATTATGATGGGGAATGTCAGGTATCTCATCTCATTCAGAGTATCCCTGAGCCTGTCCTCCCTTATGCCTACGTGAAGCTCCGACTTCGTGCCCTTGAATACGCTCACGCCCACGTCCCTTATGTAGCCTTTCTCAGTATCGAGGAGCTGCACGCGGAGGCTTTTACCGGCAAGCGGATTCCATGTAAGGATGTCAGGCGGCAGGCCGTTGCTGAAGGTATGGGCGAATATCCTGCCTTCTTCATCCGTTACATATATATATTCAAGGTCCTTTTCCTTGCTGAGGACCTCGTTGAATGCCTTCGTAGTCTGGTAGTAATCCTTCATGGGGATGTTATTGGCTATGCGGTCAGCAAGGTTGCCTGCTATTGATACGGCCTTTTTCTCAAGCTCTTCCCTGAAGGCATTTATGACGACCCCGCGTATCGGCAGAAGGGTGAAAAACACGACGCTCAGGGCTATCGCCGTGGTGAGGATGGTTATCTTTGTTCTCAGTTTCATTTGCCTTACAGCGGCATAAAAATGCCGCCCGCGGGCAGGGGAGTCAGAAGGTTTTACGCCGGACTCCCCTGCCGGCTTGTGCAACATTAAGATTTATTTAAAAGCCCGTATTCCATTGCAAGGGCCTTCACCTTCCCGAGCCCGGGTTCCTTTATCTCCGTGAAACCGCCCGGCATCTCCGTCCTGTCCCAGTCAAAGAGCATGTCCCTGTCCTTTCCCATCGGGTCAAAGGAGAGGAGAGCGGATTTCACCGCCTCCACTATCTTGGCGTCTACATGGCTGTTGTATGCTATAAGTACCGCGGGATATGCACCGGAGACCTTCAATATCTTTATCTTCCCCTCTGAGGCCAGTCTCTTTGCAAGGCTGTCGCGTATGCCCCCTGCGTCGCACTCACCATTGAGCACCGCCTTTACGGCGTTTGTCAGTGAACCGGTATAGACGTATTTACCGAGATCATCGAGTGTGATCCCCGCATTGCTGAGCATCTTGCGCGGTATAAGGTGCCCCTGCGCAGACATCCTGTCGCCGAATGCAAAGCACTTTCCCCTTATATCTCTTATGCTTTCGATACTGCTGTCCGACCTTGTAAATATCATTGTGTGATATGTCGGGTAACCCCCCCTGTTCAAACCGCTTACAAGGTACTTGATGCCGTATTCGTTCTTTCCGATTACATATCTCAGTGCGCCTATTGCGGCGAAGTCCGTGACTCCCCTGCCGAGATTTTCAACCGTGTCCTCGTACTTGGTCGTGAATTTGATGCGGAAGCGCTTGCCCGTGGCCTTTTCAAGATATTTGAGAAAGGGTGTGTAGATCATAACCTCTTCTTTCGGGCCGAGCCCCGGGTCGAATCCGAACCATATCGTGTTCTGCTGCGGGTAATCCGTCTCCCTGGAAATGCCGCCTTCCCTCTTGTACAGGCTTACCTTCTTTGGCGCCCCATCTCCTGAACATCCGGATATCACGACAAAGGAAAGTATGATTAATGCTGAAAACAACCTGTTCATCATCTGCCGGAAGACCACCTCCCGTTATTCAGGAGAACCGCCGTTCCGTTGTCTTCACCGGAAAACAACGTCACAGTGGGACTGAAAAATACGAAGTCCTGATGCAGGGGGGCGCTCACCCTTCCGCCGAACGAGCTGTTGTCCCCGACTGCGACGTGCACTGTCCCGGATATCTTCTCGGACTCAAGTATGTTGTCAGGTCTTGAGGCACTGTTGTTCGTGCCTATTCCGAACTCGGCTATGTTCCTGTTGTCGTCCCTCTCTGAGAGTTTCTCCCGCAGGTATTCCGCGTAGGGTTCATTGCCCTCCACCTCTTCAACAATCCCGTTTCCGACGTAAAGCGTGACCGGTTCTTCAAGCCTTCTTGTGGGCGCCCATTCAAGCACGAGCCTGCCCTCCGCCGAGCCCTCCAGGGGCGCAAAATAGACTTCCCCCGCCGGCAGGTTGCCGAATGACCCCGGATCTGTAAGTATACCCGTGTCGCACCTGGCCTTTCTGCCGCCCCGGCGGAGCGTTATGAATGTGCCGTTGGGGGTTTTCATCTCCAGTCTTTCGTATTTATTTACGATATCCGCCGTTCTGTGCGTCATTTCCATCATTTCATTCCAGTCCACCCTCATCGGACCTGAAAGCATCTTTTCGTCGAACAGCGGCATGCTTGCATATCTGGCCCTGCATATCCCTGTCAGGAAGTCTCTGAACCTCGTGTGGCTTGTGGAAAAATGCGAGACGGCTATGACAACGTCTGCCGCTTCTTCTTTATATCCGCTGATGATACGTCCTGCATCTTTTATTCCTTCCCCGGTTACTGTCTTGGACAGGAGAGGATTGAGTAGTCCGGCCTTTTTCAGCCCTGTGCATGCGTTTTCACCGAACGCCTCCGTCCAGACATCCTCCGGCGGTTCCGCGCCGTGACATCCGGAAGGGCTGTATCCGATATATGAAATACGAGGGGTGAACCGCCTTCCCCTTTCGGCGATCAGTCTTACGGTCTTTGTTATCTCTTCGTTGAACCCGTCTGTGATGACAAGTACCTTTTCACCCGCCCTGACGGCAAGGTTGATTCCGAATATGTTGTCTATGATACTGTTCAGTGGATTTTTCACGGGGTGTTTTCAACCAATAAGCCGGTTTACTTTTTATTATATATCTTTTTATTAAATAATTTAATAGAAGAAACAAGGCCGTTGAAAGTGTTGGCTGTGCATGGAACATAAGGGGAAATAACGGGAAACCATTAGTTGACAATTTGTTGAAAACACGGCGGCATGCTTGACAAATCGCATGTGAAATGATAGGCTTCAAAGTTGGTAAGTTTACTGTTCAGCATGCCGGATATTGTCAGGGATACCTGTTGATAACCACCGCTGAGGACTCCGGAATGTATTGCCTGTCGTGTCTCTGACCGGTATTCGAGGATACGTTGAAAACCTGTTTGCAGATGAATGCCAGCTGTCCGGTTGACCCCGACAGCCCGTGAAAATTGTCCACTATTGATTCACACGGTTTATACAGGATATCCTTCAAGACCGGGCCTGCAGCCCGGCATCATACTTTAATGCTGCATGAACGGGCATAGGAGTCTGCCGGCGGTATTTTATGCAGCTGTCAATGTAAGGAAAGGTTGAAGAAGATGGCGCGTATATTCAATTTCAGCGCAGGCCCTGCAATGCTTCCGCGGGAGGTGATGGAGCGCGCGGCTGCGGAGATGACGGACTGGCACGGCAGGGGTATTTCCGTGATGGAAATGAGCCACAGGAGCAGGGAGTTTATTTCCATTGCCGAGAAGGCCGAGGCGGATATCAGGGAACTCATGGCCATACCTGACAACTACCGCGTCCTGTTTCTCCAGGGCGGGGCATCCAGCCAGTTTGCAATGGTGCCGCTTAACCTGCTGAGGGGCAGGGGTACGGCTGATTATATCAATACCGGGATGTGGTCCAAAAAGGCCATAGCCGAGGCCCGGCGCTTCTGCGAAGTGAATGTGGCGGCCTCGGGAGAGACGGGCGGATTCACCGGCATTCCACCGAGGTCGGAATGGTCGCTGAATCCGGATGCCGCTTATGTGCATTACACGCCGAATGAGACGATCGGAGGCGTTGAGTTTTTTGATGTCCCTGATGTGGGCGATGTGCCGCTGGTTGCGGACATGTCATCGACCATTCTTTCCAGGCCGGTTGATGTATCGAGGTACGGCGTCATATATGCCGGAGCGCAGAAGAATATAGGCCCGGCCGGCCTGACCGTCGTTATTGTGAGGGATGACCTCATAGGCGGAGAGGCCCCGGGTACCCCCACCATGTTCAGCTATGCGACACATTCAAAGGCAGGCTCCATGTACAACACCCCGCCCACATACAGCTGGTACATGGCGGGTCTTGTATTTGAATGGATAAAGGAAAAAGGCGGCCTTAAAGCAATGGCGGAGATAAACAGGCGTAAATCGGAAAAGCTCTATAAGGCCATCGACGAGTCGGATTTTTATCACAACCCTGTCGACCCCGCGTGCCGCTCGTGGATGAATGTGCCGTTTACCCTCTCCGACCCGGGTCTCGACGGAAAGTTTCTCGGGCAGGCTGAAGAGGCAGGCCTTATAACCCTCAAGGGCCACAGGTCCGTCGGCGGAATGCGCGCCAGCATATACAATGCCATGCCGGAAGAGGGTGTGGATGCACTGATTGAATTCATGAAGGACTTTGAGAAGAAAAACACGTAAAAGGGGAATCCCGTTATGAGAGTTCTTGTAAGCGACAACATATCTCCAAAAGGCGTAAGGATACTTGAAAAGGCAGGTCTCAAGGTTGATGTAAAGACCGGGCTCTCTCCGTCGGAGCTCAGGAAGGAGATCGGTAAATACGAAGCCCTGGTTATAAGGAGCGCCACAAAGGTAACGGCCGACATAATTGAATCCGCCGGAAAGCTCAAGGTTATCGGAAGGGCGGGTTCAGGCCTTGACAATGTTGACAAGACCGCTGCTTCGAAACACGGCATAGTCGTCATGAACACGCCGGGCGGCAATACGGTAACCACGGCGGAACATACAGTGGCGCTCATGCTGTCCATGTCGAGGCTCATTCCCCAGGCCACCGCCTCGTTGAAGCAGGGTAAATGGGAAAAGAAGAAATTCATGGGCGTTGAGCTGTACAACAAGACGCTCGGAATAATAGGCCTCGGCAACATCGGGACACATGTGGCGAAAATGGCCATGGGCATGGGAATGAACGTAATAACATACGACCCGTATCTGAGCGAGGAAAAGGCAAGGACCCTCGGTGTAACCGTGGTGGACCTGAAGGAGCTGTTCAAAAAGTCGGACTTTATCTCATGCCATGTGCCCCTTACAAACGAGACAAGGAACCTTATAAACGACGACAGCATAGCAGTGATGAAAAAGGGCGTAAGGATAATAAACGCAGCAAGGGGCGGTATCGTTGATGAAGACGCACTTTACAGGGCCCTTAAGTCGGGCAGGGTTGCGGCGGCCGCGCTGGATGTGTTTGAAAAGGAGCCGCCGGGGCACTCGCCGTTGTTCGAACTCGACAATTTCATCTGCACGCCGCACCTCGGCGCATCCACAGCCGATGCCCAGGAAAACGTTGCGGTCGCTGTTGCAAGCCAGATAGTGGACTACCTGGTACACGGCACTATCAGGAATGCGGTCAATTTCCCGTCCGTGTCGGCGGATGTGCTTCCGGTGATTCAGCCGTACATAAACCTTGCAGAGAGGCTCGGGGGGTTCATATCCCAGAACTTTGAAGGGGGCATAGAGGAGATAAACATTGAATACAGGGGCAGGATTGCGGAGCTCGACCACGAACCCGTGACCATGGCGGTGCTGAAAGGCATTCTGACGCCCATACTTGAGGAAACGGTGAATTTCATAAACGCCCCGCTGATTGCAAATGAAAGGGGCATTCAGGTCAGGGAAACCACGACAAATGACGCGGGCGACTACCACAGCATGCTGGTGATAAGGATAAGATCCGGCAAAAAGGAGAGCACGGTCTCCGGAATTCTCCACGGCAAAAAGGAGCCGCGCATAATAGCCGTGGATAATTTCACGGTGGAGATCATCCCGGAGGGCGAGATGCTCGTACTGTCCAACAACGACAAACCCGGAGTCATCGGCGACATAGGCAACCTGCTCGGCAGGAACAATATCAACATAGCCAGGATGCATTTCGGCAGGGAAAAACGGGGAGGCAAGGCCATCTCGGTTGTAAGCGTGGATACACCCGTGTCAAAGGACATCCTTTCAAAAATCAGGAAACTGCCCAATGTCCTCTCTGTCAAACAGATACATCTGCCTGTCTGAAAAAAATCATGAGGAGTAAATTATGGCCAACATAGTCGTTGTCGGCGCCCAGTGGGGCGACGAAGGAAAAGGAAAGATTGTTGATCTTCTGACGGAAAGCGCTGATGTCGTTGCAAGGTACCAGGGAGGGCACAATGCAGGGCATACAGTGATGATAAAGGACAGGAAGTTCATCCTCCACATCATCCCCTCGGGGATCCTTCACAGGGGGAAGACCTGCATCATAGGCAACGGGGTAGTCATCGACCCGGGCGCCATGATAGAAGAGATTGAGGGTCTCAGGGGCAGGAAGATAAGGGTGGGGAGAAACCTGTCCGTCAGCGGCCGCGCCCATGTAATAATGCCCTACCACGCACTGCTTGACGGCAGGCACGAACAGGCCAAGGGCTCAAAAAGGATAGGCACTACGGGCAGGGGCATAGGCCCGGCGTATGTCGACAAGATGTCGAGGTCCGGCATCCGGATGATAGACATGCTGGACGGCAAGGGGTTCAGGGCCAAATTGCGGACAAATCTTGCGGATATAAATGCACTGCTGGAGAGGAGGCACAGGATCGGAAGGGTGGGCATGGAGAGAATCTATTCCGAGTACATGAAACACGCCGAATACCTCTCCCCCTTCATCACCGATACGGTAGTGCTTACAAACAGGCTGATGGAACGCGGCAGTAACATGCTGTTTGAGGGCGCCCAGGGGACGCTCCTCGACATCGACCACGGCACGTATCCTTATGTAACCTCATCCAATCCGTCCGCCGGCGGTGTTTGCGCGGGTCTGGGGATCAGCCCGCTTAAGATAGACGGGATACTCGGAATTGTAAAGGCATACAGCACGCGGGTCGGAGGCGGGCCGTTTCCCACGGAGATGAAGGGCAGGCTCGGCAGGTACCTCCGTTCAAAGGGCGGCGAGTACGGCGCCACGACCGGCAGGGCGAGGAGGTGCGGCTGGCTTGACATGGTGAGCCTGAGGCACACGGCCATGATAAACGGATTTACGGGTATAGCCCTGACAAAGCTTGACGTGCTTGACGAGCTTGACAGGATCAGGGTATGTGTGGCCTACAGGTACAGGAATCCAGCAGGCAGCGGCAGGGGAAGGGCGCGCACACTCGCGGAATTTCCCCAGCAGGCGGATGTGCTTGCAGCGTGCGAGCCCGTCTATGAAGAACTTGACGGGTGGCAGAGGAATACAAAGGGCGTGACAAGGCTGAGAGACCTTCCCAGGCAGGCAAGGGCCTACATCGACTACATCGGCGAATCGCTGAACGTAAAGATAGACATCGTCTCCACCGGAGAGAAACGGGACGAAGTCGTTATTGTAGAGAACCCTTTCAGCAGCGGCGGGAAATAGGCCTGTGAACACTCTTTTGAATTCTTCAGGAACAGACGGGAACAAAAACCATGCAGCCGGATAGTAATTGCACGGGTAATCATTGCACCGGCAACGGCTCCCCCGGTCGGGCGAAAGGGCGGGAGGACCGTTTAATAAGCGGATTCTGGAGGCGTTTGTCCGCCTTTATTATCGATGCGGCCGTTCTCGCTGCAACCGGCTTTCTTGCCGGCAGGATATTTTTTGATTTCCTTGCAGGCACGGGCCCCTACGGAAGGCTGATCGGATTTGTCATCGCCATGCTTTACTTCAGCCTGCTCAACAGTTCAGTTGCGGGCGGCCGGACCATCGGAAAGCGCATCCTGAAGATCAGGGTGGTTGACGGGAAAGGCAGGCCTATTTCACCCGCCCGCTCGTTCATCCGTTTTTTAATCGCGGGCTCACCGTTTTTCCTCAACGGCGCAATGATCCCGCCCGGCGCCATGCTCAACCCTCTTGTATCGCTGCTGATAGGACTGGTATTCTTTTTCATTGGCGGGTCGATATTATATCTTTACATTTTCAACTACAGAACCAGGCAGTCTCTCCATGACCTGGTCGTGGGCTCATATGTCGTCAGGACGGGCTCCGCGCAGGAAATGACGGCCCCGCCGGTATGGAAAGGCCACTTCGCGGCAGTCGGCCTGATATTCGCCGCGGTGGTCGTCTTCACCACCGTGGTGGTGCCCGGCGTGATGGGCACGGAGTCGTTTGCCGAACTGCTCGCCCTTCAGACACGCATACGGGACACGGGCCTTGTCAATGCCGCGGCGGTCACATCCGGCGTCATGTACACCTCAAAGGCCGGAGGGGCGGTAAAGGAAAAGACAGAAAAGACATACCTGTCGATACACGCGGTATTAAAAGAACGGCCCGCGGACTACGACAGGATAATAAACATCCTTGCATCCATAGTAATGGACAGGTACGCGCCTGTGATGGAGAAAGACTCGGTTATAGTCAATGTTGCCTACGGCTACGACATAGGGATATGGAGTTCGTGGATAAGACAGCGCAGGCAGCTCAGCCCCGGCGAGTGGAAGAAGCTGCTTTCCCGGTACCCGTATCCCTACAGGTAGGTCTTCCGGTCATCATGTTGTTACAGGGCAATCGCGATTCAGGCATTTGAAATGCCGGGAAAAGCGAACTTCACATATTGAATTGTTGGACTAAACCGCCGTGGCGGTAGAAAAGCCTTCCGCAGATTGACGCTATCGATTTCAATCCAAAATTGCAAGATTCAAGACCTGACCCCGGGCCGTTTGCCTTATGACAAAAACTCTTTTTTGCCCCTGTAGGTCTTCCACCGGTTGTGCATCCAGAGATATTGTTCAGGGTATTTCCTGATGATTGCCTCCATCCTGCGGGTCATTTCTTCGGTTATGCTTGAAATCCCGGTTTTTTTGTCGGGGTACGTGTCCGGCCATATGGGGTCGCTTACAATAACGTCATACCGGTAATCCCCCTCTCTCCTGCAGCAGGCCACGACCACTATGGGTTTCCCGTATTTCAGGGCAAGCATGGCGGGCACAGGGGTGGTGGCGGCCTTCCGGCCGAAAAAATCAATCAGGAGCCCCTTCATCGTGCTCTGGTCCGGCAGCATGCCTATCGACCTGCCCTCTCTGAGTGTCCTGCCGAGGTGGAAGAGGGCGTTTCTCCTGGGGATAATGACCTGGCCGCTGGCTACGCGGTTTGAGTATATCAGCTTCTCCAGGTAGGGGTTGTCAAGCGGCCTTGCGACAATGGTAAGGGGGATCCCCGCCGCTGAAAACACATGTGGAAGCACCTCCCAGTTGCCTATGTGCGGGGTTACAAAGATACATTCTCCGGCCTCTTCCTGTATCCTCTTTGCCTTTTCAAAGACCTTGGCCATGCGCTGCATTGCGGCTCCGGCGCAGCCCCTCCCGTCAGCCGGCCGTGCCAGCATGTGATTGAGTTTTATAATTTCAAGAAAAGACATGAAAAAAGAGCGGCAGCTCTTACGGGCGATATCCCGTATCTCCCCGGGCGTCTTTTCGCCGCGGAATGCATGCCGCAGGTTCTCCACGGCTATTTCCCGGCGCCTTTTCCCCAGAAAATAGAGGAGGTCTCCGAGAAGGCCGCCGAGGAGCCCGGCTGTTTTCATGGGGGCCGCGCGCACGATGGAAACGATTATGCACGCTGCGCCGTACTCAAGCAGCCCGGCAATCCCGCTTTTGCGTCGTCTGCGTTTCCTTTTTTTCTTCATCCTGATTGTCCGTATGCGGCTACAACATGATACAGGATGCAGGATGTACGATGCAATATCCCGCCCCTGTCAGAAATAATAGCTGTCAGAATTAGCAGTATCTTACGCCGGGGGAAAACTGCTAAACTGTTGGTCGCCCCCGGCTTCCTGTTCATAGAGGGATGAAGCTGAAAATCAACCTTAATGTCGCATAAGCGGGCAGGGGAGTCCGGGGTGAAACCTCCGGCCCCCCCCTGACCGCAGGCGGTGTTTTATGCCGCTGTAAGATTAATACCGGATTAAAAGGAGGATATGTTATGAAAAAACTTGTAACGGGAAAAATCATGATGCTTTTATTGACGGCGCTCATGGCGGGCCTCGTGCCGGGCTATACGGCCTTTGGCGGGGATGACGCCCGGGAAACGGCGGTCCGGGGCGGCGCTGAGAAGATCAACGTCAATGCCGCAACCCTGAAAGAGTTGATCACCCTGCCCGGGATCGGCAGGAAAAAAGCAGGCGCGATCATCGCCTACAGGACTGAAAACGGGAAGTTCGGCAGTATCGATGATCTCAGGAAAGTCGAGGGTATAGGGAAGAAGACACTGGAAAAGATCAGGCCGTATATCACTGTACCTTAATCTTAAGGTTGCATAAGCCGCCGGCGAGGGCAGGGGGCCCGGGGGAGCCGATTAAAGTTTTTCTGATGAGTTGTCGACATGTATGTTAATTGCAGGACAGGGCCGGCCGGGCATCGGGCCGGCCGGGCACGGATTTTAATGAAGGCGGCATCATGAAGACAACCGGGCAGAACGCGGCAACGGCGGTGGGCAAGGCCCCGGCGGGAGGGGCGGACAGCCGGCTCAACATGCACGCGGAAAAAAGGGCGTGCATGAGAATATCCGCAAACCTGCAGGCAAGGCTTTTTTACGGCAACCTCATCTATACCGGGACAGTAACCAATCTCTCGGAAAAGGGCATGTTTGTCAGCACGAAAGTGAGATTTCCCGTTAATTCCGTGTGTATCATGCTTGTGCTTGTAAATGAACAGGTCGTGAAAATCCCCGTCAAGGTGAAAAGATCCGTGGCCCCCGAAGGTGGCTATTCCCCGGATTGCGGCATGGGTGTGGAGCTCGTCAACGCCCCGCAGAATTATCTTGATTATGTAAACGCCTGTAAGAGCTCCGCATAGCGGCCTGATTTTCCCCCGCCGCAGACTCCACTTTTATATGTTTCCGCCGTTATGTTATAGTCTAATAGCGTTCAGCTGTCAGTTATCAACATTCGGCAAAGACAAGCCGTCACAGAGGAATGTCAGGGGTTCCGCAGGCGTCTGTCGCTGGAGCAATCTCGGGTTACTGGTTCATTCTTAAATTTCACAATGCATTTCAACTTGACCGTAATGTTGCATAAGCCGGCGGGAGAGTCCGGCGTAAAACCTTTATAAGGCGATAGGATATTGGAAATATGTCCGAGCTTACCCCTTTGATGAAACAGTATCAGGATATAAAGAAAAACCACCCGGACGCCATTGTCTTCTTCCGCCTGGGCGATTTTTATGAGATGTTCGGCCAGGACGCGGTGATTGCCTCAAAGGTGCTGCAGATAACCCTCACGACACGGGACAAGGGGAAGGCCAATCCCGTGCCCATGTGCGGCATTCCTCATTTCAGCTCTGAAAACTATCTCTCAAAGCTCGTCAGGGCGGGCCACAAGGTGGCGATCTGCGAACAGGTCGAGGAACCCGGTGAAACAAGGGGTATTGTGAGGAGGGAGGTCGTCAGGGTCGTGACACCCGGGACATTCCTTCCCGACAATCCCAAGGAGAACAATTTCATACTCGGATTCTTCCGCAAGGAGAATATATCGGGCATCGCGGTTGCGGACATCACGACCGGGGAGTTCCTGATCTATGAGACCCACAACAGCGTCGAGGACGAGGTAAGCAGGTTCCAGCCGAAAGAGATCCTCTATCCCTACAGTCTGAAAAACAATCCCTCGGTGATGAATCTGGGCGATTTCTACCTGACGGCCTATGATGACTGGTACTTTGATTACATCGAGGCATACAGGAAGCTCATCCGGCACTTCAGGGTTACATCCCTGGAGGGCTACGGATGCGAGGGCATGATAGTGGCGATTTCCGCTGCAGGGGCGCTCCTCAACTATCTCGAGGAGACCCAGGGAAACGCTCTCACCTTCAGGAAGATACGCGTACTGAGGCGCGAATCATGCATGCTGCTGGATGCGGCAACCCTGAAAAACCTGGAAATCACGGCAAACATGCGGGACGGGGGCGCGGAAGGCAGTCTCCTGTGGGTTGTTGACGAGACACTCACTCCCATGGGGGGGAGGCTCCTGAGGACATGGCTTTTAAACCCCCTGCTCGATACAGGGGCCATAAGGCGGAGGCAGGACGCAGTGGGCGCCCTCATGGATGATCCGGCGGGGCTTTCAAAGATACGGAAGATTTTAAAAGGCACGGCAGATATCGAACGCCTCGCCTCAAGAATCGCCGCCGGCACCGCCAATGCCAGGGACCTCGTATCGCTCAGGAATTCCCTCGCCATGCTGCCCGAGCTGAAAAACCTGCTGAAGGATTACGACGACGGGACGATCAACCGCCTGCAGGGACGGATGAACGAACTGCCTGAAACGCGGTCTCTCATTGAAAATGCAATCGCCGACGACCCTCCCCCGGGACTGAAGGACGGCGGGCTGATTAAAAAGGGCTTTGATGCGGGCGTGGATGAGCTGCGCGAGATAAGCAGCAGCGGAAAGGATTTTATCGCATCGATTCAGGCAAGGGAGAGGGAGAAGACGGGGATATCTTCCCTGAAGGTGGGATATAACAGGGTGTTCGGTTATTACATAGAGGTCACAAAGGCGAATCTCTCGCAGGTGCCGGAGGAATACATAAGAAAGCAGACGCTCGTAAACGGCGAGAGATTCATAACACCGGAGCTGAAGGAATACGAGGCCAAGGTGCTGGGCGCCGACGAAAGGCTCAGGAACCTCGAGTACGAGCTGTTCCTCAAAGTAAGAAACGACATCGCCGCGGAGACCGGGAGTCTCCAGGAGACCTCATCGGCGGTCGCGGAGCTGGATGCCCTTCAGAGTTTCGCACATGTTGCGGCGAAATACGGTTACGAACGGCCGGTTGTCGATGACGGCTATACGATAAGCATCTCCGAAGGCAGGCACCCGGTCATAGAGCGGCTGTCGGCAGGTGAGAAATTCATACCCAACGACGCCCTCATAGACTCGGATGAAAACAATATCCTGATAATAACCGGCCCCAACATGGCCGGCAAATCGACCTACATGAGGCAGACGGCGCTTATCGTGCTTATGGCACAGACGGGCTGCTATGTGCCGGCCGGAGAGGCAAGGATAGGCATCGCCGACAGGATATTCACCCGCATAGGCGCATCCGACGTCATAACCAGGGGCCGGAGCACGTTCATGGTCGAGATGATAGAGACAGCCAACATACTGAACAATGCCACCCGGCGGAGCCTCATACTGCTGGACGAGGTCGGCAGGGGGACGAGCACATTCGACGGCATCAGTATTGCATGGGCGGTTGTCGAGTATATCGCGGGGGAACTGAAGTCGAGAACCCTGTTCGCCACCCACTACCACGAGCTGACGGAGCTTTCACTTGTTCTTGACGGGGTGAAGAACCTGAACGTGGCGGTGAAGGAGTGGGGGGATGAGATAATCTTTCTCCGGAAAATCGAGGAAGGCGGTGCTGACAAGAGCTACGGCATACAGGTGGCAAGGCTTGCGGGCCTTCCTGAGAAAACCATCGGCAGGGCCAGGGAAATCCTGTCCAACCTTGAAAAATCCGAGCTGAATGAACTCGGCTCCCCGAAGCTCGCCTATGCATCCGAACAGGGGATTTCCGCCGGCACCGGCACCGGGCAGCTCGACCTGTTCGCCACCCAGGCGGACCCTGTGATAAAAGAGATTCTCGGCCTTGACATCATGAGCATCACACCGATCGAGGCTCTCAACAAGCTGTTTGAGATCAGGAAGAAGCTGTCCGGGGGAAAGGAAAAATAGGGTTCAGGCCCCGGGCAGGAGATCCGAGGGTTTTACGGCGGACTCTCCTGCAGCCTTATGCAACATTAAGGTTTACTCCACAACCGGTATCTTCACGGTGAAAGTGGTTCCCCTGCCCTCTTCGCTGTCAACCGTTATCTCCCCGTTGTGTTTCTTCACTATATCGTAGGTTATGCTCAGTCCCAGGCCCGTGCCCTTTCCGACCTCCTTTGTAGTGAAGAAGGGTTCAAATATCCTGTTGAGCATATCCTTCTGTATCCCCCTGCCCGTGTCTGAAATCGACACGCATATCGATCCGTCGGAGTTCCACGTCCTTATCGTGATATCCCCCTGTTTTTCTATGGCCTGGCCCGCGTTGACAAGGAGATTCATGAATACCTGGTTGAGCTGGCGCGGATAACACCTTGTCATGGGGATTTCACCGTACTCCTTGTTTATGACCGTCTTGTACTTGAGCTCGTTCCGGACGATATTCAGCGTGCTTTCAATGCACTTGTTTATATCGGCCTGCTTGTACTCCGCCTCATCCACCCTTGAGAAGCTCTTCAGGTCCTGCACTATCCTTCTCACCCTGTCGGTCCCGTCAAGGGATTCCGTTATGAGTTCCTTTATGTCTTCTGTAATATAGTCGATCTTCAGTTCTTTGCGCTTTCTGCCGAGTTCCTCGACTGCCCCGGATGCCTCAAGCCGTCCGATGACTTCGGACTGGAGGCTGATGAACTCCGTAAGCTTATCCACATATTTCCCAAGGGTGCCGAGATTGCTCGATATGAACCCTATAGGGTTGTTTATCTCGTGGGCCACCCCTGCGGCAAGCTGGCCGATGGACGCCATCTTCTCCTGCTGCAGCATGTGAGTCTGGGCCGCCTTGAGCGCCGCATATGCGCTTTCAAGCTCCCTATGCTCTGATTCCATGATCTCGCGGGACCTTTTAAGCTCTGCGGCCTTTTCGTGAAGCTCGAGAAACACCCTGACCTTGTTTCTCAGGATGTCCGGCTCAAGGGGTTTGAACAGGTAGTCCACCGCCCCTGCCTCGTAGCCCCTGAAGATATATTTCTGTTCCTTGCTTATTGCGGTGACAAAGATTATCGGTACGTATTTTGTCCTTTCATTGCCCCTCATCAGCTCCGCGGTCTCAAAACCGTCCATGCCCGGCATCTGGACATCAAGGAGAACGAGCGCAAAATCATATTCAAGCATCAGGCCCAGGGCCTCTCTGCCTGATGACGCCTTGACAATATTCAGGCCCGGGCCCTCGAGGATGGCCTCCAGGGCAAGGAGGTTCTCCGGCCTGTCGTCCACTATAAGCAGATTCTGGATATTGCCTTTGCCGTTCATTGTTGCCTCCTTTCACCGTGTACCCGGCTGGGTTATGATGATTTTTTGTAAGGATTTTCCGGCATGCCGCCGGTTTATGCGACGTTTCAAGGTCTTGCCTCACCTGTACCAGCCATAATAGTACCGTCACGGCCGCACTCCTCTTCGTACAGCCAGACACTGATAATGGACAACAGCTTTTCGATATTAAAGGGCTTCGCGAGATAATCACTGGCCCCAGCCTCCATACACCTGTTCCTGTCGTCCCTGCCCGCCTTTGCGGTAAGCGCGATAACCGGCAGTTTTTCAAAGCGCTGCTGTTTCCTGATCCGCCGTATCGCCTCATACCCGTCCATCCCGGGCATCAGGATATCCATTATCACAAGGTTGATATCCGGATTTGCCTGCAGGCATTCCACCGCCTCCCCGCCGTTTTTTACTATCAGCACCTTCATTTCCTTCTGCTCCAGGACATTCGACAATGCGTAGGCATTGCGCATGTCATCATCCGCCACCAGTATCTTCTTGCCTTTAAACACCTCGTTCCTGTTACGGCCCGCAACAGGTATATTGCGGGCATCTTCCGGACGGGGAGCGGCGGGAGTGCGGTTGCCGGTTTCTTCCATATTCTCCGGCCGTTCCGGCAGATAGAGGATGAACGTGCTGCCCCGGCCCTCGATGCTTTTCAGCCGGATATCGCCGCCGAGGAACCCGGCCAGTTCCTTTGATATGGAAAGGCCGAGCCCGGTGCCGCCGTATTGCCTGCTTATGTTGCCGTCCACCTGCCGGAAGGCCTCAAATATCAGTTCCTGCTTGTCTTCCGGGATACCGATGCCTGTATCGGAGACAACGACAGCCACGGTTTCTGAAGGGGTCAGGCCGCTGCCGGAAAGGCCGGCGTCCGCATCCGGGCGGCGGATGCTCAGTGTAATCCCGCCCCGGCTGGTGAATTTAAATGCATTGGAGAGCAGGTTCCTGACGATCTGCTCCACCCTCTGCCTGTCCGTGACTATACACGCGGGCAGGCCGTCCGCCTTCTCGGTCCTGAAGCTCAATCCCTTTTCCCGGGCCACCTGTATGAAACTCCGCTCCATGCCGAGGAGAAAATCATCAATGTCCATTTCATCGAAAGCGATCTCGACCCTGCCGGCCTCTATCTTTGAGAGATCCAGTATGTCGTTAATCAGCATCATCAGGTCGGAACTGGCTCTGTGAATGATGGAGGCGAACTCCACCTGCTTGTCCGTAAGGTTGCCGTCCTTGTTCTGCATAAGCAGGCTGGAGAGGAGCAGGAGGCTGTTCAGGGGTGTCTTCAGTTCGTGCGACATATTGGCAAGGAATTGAGATTTATACCTTCCGCTTTTCTCCAGTTCCCTTGCCTTTTCCTCTATCATCCGCCGGGCGTTTTCCAGCTCGATATTTTTTTTCTTCAGGTCATCCTTCTGCCTTTGAAGTTCCTCATTGGTCTGGCGCAGCCTTTCCTGCTGGATCTGCAGCCGGACCTCGGATTCCTGCAGTATCTCGGCCTGCTCTTCAAGCTCCTTGTTCGCCTCCCGCAGGTCCGCCTCCCTGACTTTCAGCTCCCCGGCCTGGCGCTGCGTCTCCCTGAGCAGGGCCTTCATCCTCGCGCGGGAACGGGCGGAGTGCAGACTCACCGCAATATCCCCGGCGGCCTGCTCAATGAACTCCATCCTCACAACCGTTATTTCGTGAAACGAGCCCAGCTCGATCACTCCCTGCACCTCTTCATCGTGCAGGAGGGGCACGATCATGATATTGCGCGGGGTAACCTCGCCCATGCCGGAACGTATCTTGATATAGTCTTCCGGGACATCCTTCAGGAGAATGCTCTTTCTCTCCGCGGCGGCCTGTCCTATCAGCCCTTCTCCGAATTTATACCTGCGGCTGAAATCCTGCCTGCCGGTATAGGCGTAACCCGAGGCGAGCGCCAGCAGGTTGTCGTCATCGACCGTGTACACCGCTCCCACCTGCACCTCCAGGTATGGGACGAGATAGCTGATTATATTCCTGCACAGGGCGGAAATATCCTGTTCCCCGCGCATCCGGTCGTTCAGCCCGGCCTGGCCGGTCTTCAGCCAGTTTTCTTTCTCGTTCTCGGCGGTTATCTCCCTGAGGGTGTGAATCATCCTGTTGACCGATTTGCCGAGCACGTCCTTGTCGCTCTTGACCGCAAGGGACCTGCTCAGGTCCCCGTTGGAGATGTCTTCACACACCGAGGCCACCTCCCTGAAAGAGTTCACCACGTCCCTGTAACCGGCGTTCAGTTTCCCGATTTCGTCTTTTGATATCCCGATGTCTTCAAGGGTAAGGTCTCCCTCGGAGAGCCTCGCGGACATGTCCGCGAGCCTGCCGATGGGTTTTGAAATGTTACGCGCGATAATGCCGAGTATCACTATGGAAAAGACTACAGCCGACACCCATATCCCCGCGCCGATCCATAAGAGATAATTCGGCACCTCGAGCGCCGCTGACTTTTCGATTCCGAGAGCCACATTCAGCCCGAGCTCCGGAACCGTCTCCCGTGCAGTCACCCAGTCCGGCGGGTCTCCCTTCATAAAGGCAGAGACTGCGGCAGGAGCAAGGTCAACGGAGTGTGCGAGTGGCTCCCCCTCTGTATTGTATATTATGTAACTGATGCCGTCGCTTGCCAGGCCCGAGAACGTGTCTTTCATGTAAGCGCCCACCGGCTGCTTTATCCATAAAATCCCCTCGATTTTCTTATTGAAGATCAGTGCACTGGCTGTCAGAAGCTCCCATCCGCCGGTATTCCCCCGGGAAAGCTCGTGTATCACCATGAAAGAATCCTTCCGGCCTCCCCGCGTATCCGGCCACGTGCGCCTGAACCGCCTGAACATTTCAGCATGATCATATGTATTGAACCGTTCCACCCGCCTGTCTCCTGCAATGCGGAGGACCGGCCCGCCCGCGGCGCTTACAAGCTGGATATCGGTGTACCTCGATTTGGCCCGGATAATCCTTATGAAAAACGATTCAAGCTCAAATTCCGCATCAAGCATCCCGTCACCGTCATCCAGTTCCATGGAAGCGAAGTAATCCTCAAACGCCTTGTGCGCCTGTATCGCCGAGAGGTCTTCCTCTGTCTTATCCAGCAGGTCATTCAGCAACCTGGCCCTGATCTTGAGCTCCCCGGCAAGATGCCTGACCACCGAGGACTTAAGCTCGTTTCTTATTATTATCTGCGAGACGGCCCCCTGTATGAGCAGTACAAGAGACACCAGGGTGCCTGCGGCCAGCATTATTTTCTGACTTATCTTCATGAAGAATCCCCTTGCCGTCTTTGCCTTCCTGTCCCGCCGGAGGTTGGCCGATGCCCTTCCTTCAGGCAGGCTCTCATGTCCGTTTGTGCGACATTCAGGTCGCCCGAATGTCGCCCTTTGTCTTAAATCCCGGATATTTCAGGCAGTATCAGGTTGCCTTCCTCGTCCTTTTTCAGCCTTGTAATCCCGGGGTGCATCTTCTCAAGCTCCTCCAGTTCGGCTGCCTGACGCCTGACGGTCTTCAGGAGCCGCCTGTTTTCCGCCTCGAGGTCGTATTTTTCAACGGCGGACCGGACGGACAACTTCAGCTCAATGTCATCCCACGGCTTTGCAAAGAACCGGTATATCTCCCCGTTGTTGATCGCCTTCATGGCCGACTCGATGCTTGCATGTCCCGTGAGCATGATTCTCACCGTATCCGGGAAAAGCCTTCTGGCCGCGGATAAGAATTCGGTCCCGGCCATCCCCGGCATTTTTTCATCAGAGATCACAAGCTTTATATTGTGGTCCTTCAGCACGGCAAGCCCCTCCACGCCGCTGCCCGCCGTATAAATCCTGTAAGACTCCTCCCCGCTTAATGATCTCTTAAGAGCCGACAGTACACCCGGATCATCATCCACGATCAGTATTGAATGTTCCATATATCCTCCCTTTTTATGCAGTATTAAGGTTTCACGCCGCCGGTTGATTTCGCGGAGCCGCAGACGGGACAGATATTCCAGTCCTTCTCAAGAGGCAGCATGCACTGCCTGCAGAAATTCTGTTTGAAGCTCCCGCAGTAGGGACAGAACATGAACTTCGCATCTATGGTCCTGCCGCAGTCGCTGCACAGGCGTTCATGCTTTGTCTGGGGGCCTATCACCCTGACGAGCTCCTCAAGGGTTGTCTCCCCCTTTTTGACCTTTTCGATCCCGTCCTCGATCAGGGTCCTCATCCCGCTTGCGCGGGCCATGTTCATAAGCTCCGACTCTTTATAGCCGCCGCTGATAAGATGCCTGAAGTCATCGTTCATGATGAATATCTCGAAAATGCCGGTTCTTCCCTGGTACCCCGTATCATTGCAATGTTTGCATCCCCTGCCCCGGAAGATGTTTTCTCCGGCAAAATCCTCACGGATCTTGAGCAGCCGCAGCAGTTCCCTGTCGGGGCTGTGTTCAGTCCTGCAGTACCTGCATATTGTCCTGACGAGCCGCTGGGCCAGGATGCCCTCGAGGGCCGAGGCTATGAGGTAGGGCTTGACGCCCATGTCGATCAGCCTCGTGACCGATGCAACCGAATTGTTCGTATGCAGCGTCGTAAGCACCATGTGGCCGGTCAGCGCGGCTTTAAAAGATACATCCGCCGTTTCATGGTCCCTTATCTCTCCCACAAGGATGACATCCGGGTCCTGGCGCAGGGTGGAGCGCAGGACGGATGCAAAGGACAGGCCGATCTTTTCCCTCACGAACACCTGGCTGGCCCCTTCAAGGAAATATTCCACGGGGTCCTCAATGGTCTCAAAATTCTTCGTGCTCCTGAGCATGGCGCTCAGTATCGAGTAGAGCATGGTCGTCTTTCCGCTTCCCGTGGGCCCGGTGGAGATGATCATCCCCTGGGGTTTTTTGAGCACGAGGTATATCCTCTCGAGGTCATCCGGCAGCACGCCTAATTCATCAAGGTTCTTGATCGCCGCGCTCTTGTCCAGTATTCTCATGACTATTTTTTCGCCGTTTATCGTGGGCATGGTGGAGACCCTCATATCAACAACCCTCGTGCCGGACTTGACGGTTATCCTCCCGTCCTGGGGCTTTCGCCTCTCGGAGATATCCATCTTGGCAAGTATCTTGATCCTTGATATCGTGGCCAGATGAAGATCGGGCGGTATCTTTATCTTTGTATGGAGCATCCCGTCGATCCTGTACCTGATTATGGTGTATTTCGTCTTGGGCTCTATGTGGATGTCGCTTGCCCTGTACCGCACGGCCTCGGAGATAATCGCGTTCACGATCCTGATTATCGGGGGCACCTCCGATGTTCCGATCAGCTCCTGGATGTTGATGTCCGGTTCATCCTCGGCGATGATGATATCTATCTCGTCCATGGGCTCGATCTCCGAGATTTCATCGATATCCTCGGCCGGATCGCCGTCTTTGTATCCGTAGACCCTCTGCAACTGATTCATGATGCCGGAACACGTCGCGATTACGGGGACAACCTTGAGGCCGGTCATAAACGTAATGTTGTCGCATTTGAATATATCGGAGGGGTCGGCCATTGCCACCCGTATCTGCCTGTCGTCGAGCATCAGGGGGATAAGGCGGTTTCTCTCGCAGAAATCCCGGGGGAGAAATCTCACGACATTCTGGTTGAGTTTTATTTCTTCAAGGTCCACGTACTCGATGTTCAGGTAATGCTGCATGGTCTTTATAATCTTCGATTCGGTTATGGCGCCGAGCCTCACGAGTGTCTCCCCCAGGAATTCATCCTCCTTCATTTCCCTGAGCGCCGCGTCAAGCGCCTCTTTTTTTATGGCGCCGGACTTGACGAGGATGCTTCCCATGGCGCCCCTGTGTTCATACATGAGTGAGGAGTACTTTTTGATCTTGATCTCCTGCTTTCTGGTTATATCCCGGAGTTTCCTGTTTTCCATTATGAGCGTATACTGCTGGAAGGCAAGGCTTACGGTAAGCCGGAGATCCTCGTCATTCCACGGCTTGGTTATGAACTTGTAGACCGCCCCCTCGTTCACCGCGCCCATGATGGACTGCACGTCGGCATAACCCGTGAGCATGATCCTTATCGTCTCGGGCCAGCGCTGCTTTATCTCCTTCAGCAACTCCGCACCCGGCATCCCGGGCATCCTGTGGTCCGAAATAATCAGGTGAATATTCCTGGTCTCCATGATTTCAAGGGCCTCGTGGGCGGAACCGGCGGTATAGATGTCGTAGTTTTCCTCAAGGAAAACCCTGCCGAGGGCCCTGAGCACGCTCTCCTCGTCATCGACGAGCAAGAGCGTGAACGGCTCCTGCCGCCGCGGCTGCGTTTCATCCGCCGCATCATCCTTATGTCCGGCGGCAGGCTCATCCGCCGCCTGCCGTTTAAACAGCCTCGCGTATGACATTGTTCTCCTTTTTTGCAACGGGCAGGAGTATGCCGAATGCCGCGCCACTGCCGGGAACGCTCTTTACCTCGATGGTGCCTCCGTAGGATGTTATGATGTCGTATGTGACTTTCAGGCCCATGCCGGTTCCCTTGCCCACCTCTTTTGTGGTGAAAAAAGGCTCGAATATCCTGTTTGTTATCTCCTCCGGTATGCCGGGGCCGTTGTCGGAGAAACTTATCCTGATAAAATCCTTTTCATAACGCGTGGTGATTATGAGCTTAAGACCCTCTTTGCCCGTCTGAAGCGCATTGAGGATAATGTTGAAAAACGCCTGGCATATATGCGCGGGGCTGCATGTGAATTCGGGAAGCGGACGATAGTCCCTTATTATCTCCGCATCCCCGGGTATCTCATGGGTCAGGACATTCAGTGTCCTGTCTATCTCCCTGTTGATGTCGACCCCGGCCCTGTCCCCGTCGTCGATATGGGAGAAGTCCTTGAGGTCTGCGACGATCTTCCTGACCCTTTCCGCTCCGTCAAGGCTCTCTCTTATAAGGTCCGCGGCGTCCGGCAGGATAAAGTCAAGCTTGTAATCCCCCCACTTCCGCCTTGTCAGGGCCCTGTTTTCATCCGTGAATTCCCCGTTTTCAAAGGCCGAACGGTACAAGACGAGCATATCACGGAATCTCGATACATACTGGTTCAGCGTGTTCAGATTGCTCACTATGAAACCGAGGGGGTTGTTGATCTCATGGGCCACTCCTGCCGCAAGCTGGCCCACGGAGGCTATCTTTTCCTGGTGCAGCAGCGTTGCAAGGGCCTGTCTCAACTCTTCCGTACGCTCGTGCACCTGTTTCTCAAGTGTATCCGCGAGGTCCCGGTACCTGCCTTCCGACAGTTGCAGCCGGCGGTTGGTCTCAAGGAGCTCGTTGTATGACTGGTCGACCACCGCCATGTGCGTTTCAGTGGCGAGCACGGATTTGAAACTGCTCCTCAGTATTGTGTTTACTGCATTGAGTATCAGCTCCGCCGCGGCCTCGATACGGCTCCTGCTGGGTTCATCCCCTCTTACGACAACATATCCCGCAGCCTCCCCTTCGAGATAAACGGGTTTTCTCAGGGTAATCATTCCTTCCCCGGAAGGGTTCCCCCAGTGACACAGAACATCCCCCCGCGAATCCTCCAGCATGACACACGGGATGCCCGATTCAACAGCGCTCCTGAAAAAGGGTATGAGATCAATATCCTTGATTATTTCGCCAAGGCTCTTTTCAGCGCCTACTATGTACTCTTTTTTCATCGTAACCTTTCTGTTCGCCCTTCCCCTGATCCCCGCCCCCGGGAAATCTGAAAGCAACCGGCGTGCTCTCACCGTCGAGGGGGAATGGTCAGGGTGAGGGGAGTGTTAGTTTTCCCACAAATGCGGTCTTGTCAAGACCGTGTTTTTCCATGAGACCGTACCGGCGGTCGATGTGGTCGTATGTCTGCTTCACCAATTCCCGGAACGTCTCCATGACCCCGGTTCCCGTGATGGCCGAAGACATAAAGACGGGTATGCCGGTCTGTTCCCACACGCGCCTTATATCATCCTCTGCGACTATATTCCCCAGGTCCCTTTTGTTGAACTGCACGACAAGGGGGATTTTTTCTATATCGAGCCCGACAAAACCGAGGTTGTCCTCGAGATTCCTGAAGCTTTCAAAGTTGTTCGTCTCTTCGGAGACCTGCGAGTCTGCTATAAAGGCGACGCCGTCCGCCCTCTGCAGCACCGCCTTCCTGGTGGCGTCGTGTTTTACCTGGCCGGGGACGGTAAAGACTTTCAGCTTGATTTTAAGCCCGCCCGGGGCGGTGAGGAAAAAAGGCAGAAGATCGAAGAATATAGTCCTGTCGTCCTTTGTATCAAGTACGGTGAGCTCTCCCCTGCCTTCCTGCTCCACCATATCGTGAAGCCGCAACAGGTTGGTGGTCTTGCCCGACAGGGCGGGGCCGTAGTAGACCAGCTTAAGTACCATCCTGTTGTCAATCCCGTCATACTCGATCATGCCTTCCCCCCTGCAAACAACCCGCACCCGCAACGCTTCTCATCTCCGGACCCTGACAAATATCCCGCCTCTTGACGGGTCGATCTGATAAGAGCGTCTGAGAGATTTTATGTTCCTCTCGTCAAGTTCCACGCCGACACTCAGGATCAGGAGCCCTGTGCCGGTCCGGACATCCCGCGATATGACCATTCCCGCACGGAGGTCTTTCGGGCTCAACTGCATCTCAACAAACTCCCTTTTCTGTGTAATGCCGCTGTAAAGCTCCCTTGCGGGAGACTCGATCAGCGGACACAACCTGCCGTCGAACCTCCTGCCTGCATATTCCTTTACTTTCTTCAGTGTAAAGGCAATGGCGTTTTCCCCCCTGAATCCCCTGACAGTGCGGTCCACAAAGTCCGCTATCGAGATAATCCGTGCCCCGAGCGGTATGTCTTCACCGGAGAGCCCGTCGGGGAATCCCCTGCCGTTGAACCACTCGTGGTGATGCCTTATGATTACCCCTGCGCTCCTCAACGGCCCGATGGAGTCAATAGCGGTCTGTCCCCTTACAGGGTGCTGCGCGTAGACGGCCTGTTCTTCCGGCTCCATCTCTTCCGTCTCCTTTGCAAGCAGTATGTCCGGAATGCCGATCTTGCCTATATCATGAAGCAGGGAGGCTGTTGAGATGGTGTGTATCTCCTCTTCGGACAGGCCCATCCGCCGTGCCGTCCTGACGGATAATTCGGCCACGTTTTTTGAATGGCTTGCCGCGTTTGCATCCCTGAGTTCGATCAGGCCGGAAAATGCGGCGATCATGTCCCTGAAATTGTTTTCGAGGGTCTCGTTCAGCCTCTTGAGTTCCTCATTCTGCCTTCGCATCCCGCGTGTCTGCTCCTGAACCACTGCCTTAAGCCGTACATTCCATTCCTTCAGCTCTTCGTTCTGGTTTTTGACGATCCTCGTCAGTCTCTGGTTGTCTTTTATCAGGACGAATTTCAGGAGCGCTTCATGTACAATGCGCATCAGTTCGTCATCCTTCCAGGGCTTTGTTATATACCTGTACGCCCCTCCCCTGTTTATCCCGTCTATGGCCGCGTTTACATCTGCATACCCCGTGAGGATTATCCTGCCGGCGTCGGGCGCCAGCTTCCTTGCCCGTTCGAGAAAATCCACGCCTGAGAGCCCGGGCATTCTCTGGTCGGATATTATGAGGGCCGTATCCGTATTTTCGCTCAGGATCTTCAGCCCCTCCTCCCCCGATATCGCGGTCATGACCTCGAATTCCTCATTTGCCAGTAACCGCCTGAGGGAACGGAGGATGTTCTCTTCATCATCAACGATCAGTATCTGCAGGGGAATATCCTTCGCGGCATTCACCGGGGGTCCTCCGTCTGTTCAGGGCTGTCGATACATTCAATGAGTGGAGGGAAAAGATCGACTATTTCGGGGTCGAAGCTGCTGCCTTTCATCGACAGGATTATCTCCATGCCTTTTTTCATGGAGTAAGCCTTTCTGTAGGACCTGTCCGAGGTGAGGGCGTCGAATACATCGGCCACCGCGACGATTCTCGCCTCAACCGGTATGTCCGCCCCGCTGATCCCGGCGGGATAGCCCTTCCCGTCATATCTCTCGTGGTGATAGAGAATGATATTTACAATCACCTCCGACAACCGCGCCTGTCTTGCGACATCGGCTCCCCAGGCAGGGTGTTTCTTTATGAGATCGAATTCACTGTCATCCAGTGCGCCGGGTTTATTGAGGATTGAGCCGGGTATGCCGATCTTTCCGCAGTCGTGGAGCCAGCCGCCGTATCTTATATCCCTTACCGTCTCTGCCGGAAGCTTAAGCGCCCCGGCAATCGCAACGGCATATGAGGCCACCCTGTCGCAGTGCCCCCTGGTGTACTTGTCCTTCAGCTCGATTGTCCCGGCAAGAGACAGCAGTGTCGCCTCGTCCGCCCTTTTCAGCGCGCGTACGATGCGGAAGCGGTCGATCCCCTCTCTGACCGTCCGGATGAAGTCATCGTCGTCCCACGGTTTTACTATGAACCGGAAGACCTCCCCCCGGTTGATCGCGTCAATGGCGGTCGGAAGGTCCGCATATGCGGTCATGAGTATCCTTACCACGTCCGGCGAGAGTGTTCTCACCTTCGAGAGAAGCTCTATCCCCTTCATCCCGGGCATGTGATTGTCGGAGACGAGCACGGCTATGTTTTCGTTTCTTACGAATTCCAGGGCATCCTCGGCATTATCCGCCTTCAGGATGTTAAGTCCGTCTTCGCTGAACAGCCTCTCTATGGAGTTCAGGATGTTTTTCTCATCATCGACAAGCAGCACAATATCATTATTCATTGCCGGCTACCTCGTCAAAGGCCAGGATGATGCCGTCCTGGCCGCCGGGATACTTCATATGCACGCCCCTGATCCTGATGCCGGAGCCGTTTTCTGAAATATGCCCGGAAAGTTCCCCTTTCCGGGCAACCTCTTCAATAAAAGCGTTTATCTCATCGGAGAACGAGTCTCTCCTGTCCATCCCCATGAGGTTGTCCTCTCCGCCGCCGATAAGTTCGAGACCCTTCCTGTTGCACTGCACTATCAGGCCGTCAGGGTCTATGCCCACCACTCCGACGGGCAGTGAATCAAGGATGTTCTGTGAACATGCCAGTATTCTGTTGTGCATTATCACGTCCGCCGTCTTCTCCTCGACAATTCTCTCGAGATTGTCGTTTATCTCCTGAAGCTCCCTGTTTTTCGATTCCAGTTCCTTTGTGAGCTGGATGTTTTTCTGCTGCATGAAATAGCAGTCAAGGGCGTTGGATATCGCCACCTTCAGCTCATCGTCATTCCAGGGCTTCGGGATGAACTTGTAAATCTGTCCTTCATTTATGGCGCCCACGATGGCCGCGGCATCCGCATACCCGGAAAGAACTATCCTGACCGTATGAGGCCAGTGCCGGCAGACCTCTTTCAGGAAGTCGACACCGTTCATCCCCGGCATCCTGTAGTCGGAAATCACGATCTGCACCGGCGCCTCCCTGCCGAGGATCTCTATCCCCTCGTCTCCGGACATTGCCGTGAGAATCTCATAGTCGGAATCAAGAAAGAGTCTCCGGAGAGACCTCAGGACGTTTCTTTCATCGTCCACGCAGAGAATTTTTATCTGCTCCTCCATTGCTAAGGTTCCTCCACTACGGGTATTTTTATTGTAAAGGTGGTGCCCTTGCCGACCTGACTGTCAACCGTTATCTCGCCATCGTGTTTTTTCACTATCTCATAGGTTATGCTCAGTCCCAGGCCCGTGCCCTTGCCGACCTCCTTGGTCGTGTAAAACGGCTCGAATATCTTGGTTAATCTGTCCTCCGGTATGCCGCTTCCGGTGTCTGATATCGATACATATATCGAGCCGTCGCTGCTCCAGGTCTTTATCCTGATCTCCCCGCGGTTCTCTATGGCCTGGCCCGCATTGACAAGGAGATTCATGAACACCTGGTTGAGCTGCTGCGGATGACACATTGTCAGGGGAAGTTCCCCGTAATCCTTTCGGACGTCCGCATTGTACTTGAGTTCGTTCCAGACGATGCTCAGCGTGCTCTCAATGCAGTCGTTGATGTCGGCCGGCTTGCTCTCCGCCTCGTCGATCCTTGAGAATGTCTTGAGATTCTGAACTATGGTCTTCACCCTGTCCGCTCCCTCAAGGGATTCGTTGATCAGGGGTTCGATATCATCGAGTATATAGTCGATCTTCAACTGCCTCCTCCGCTCTCTGAGAGCGGCGAGCTGCTCCCGTCCGTTGAACTGCTCTGCACTCCCGGTAAGCTCGCGCACATAGCCGGCAAGCTTGCCGGCATACTTGCCGAGTGTGCCGAGATTGCTCGATATAAAACCCATGGGATTGTTGATCTCATGGGCTACGCCTGCTGCAAGCTGGCCGATGGATGCCATCTTCTCCTGCTGGAGTATCCTTGTCTGTGTGTTTTTCAGTTCGGCATATGCATTCTCAAGCTCTTTGTTCTTCATTTCAAGGACATGCATCATGTTGTTGAACTGTTCCCCTATCTGGTACACGGGGTCCGACGTGGCCTTTTTAAACACTATGCAGGCAGAGCATACATCGTATTTGTCCGCGAAAGACTCCAGTCCTCCATCCCGGCAGAGGGTGCCTTCAGTCTGCCAGCATCTTGCGGGGCCCTTGCCGAAACAGACACATTTCGTCCTCCCGCATTTTATCAGTTCATAGCACTTGCCCAGGTTCGGATTGGAAAACCTGACTCCGTAGTCAAGCTGCTTTGTAACGTTCTGTATCAGCGCCGTTATCTCCCTGAGGCCGGACCGGAGTTTTTCCCTGTTCTCATTGACCATCCTGTTTGAATTCATAAGCTCTTCCGTGATGACTTTCAATTCGGTGTTGTCATGGATCGTTATTACGGTGCCCGGCGAATTCATGTCACTGTCGCTGTACGGATATGTGTTGAGCTCAAACCATTTACCGGTGGAGCTCTGGAAAAGCTCGGCGCTTCCGCCGTGACGCGTTCTGACCTCCATGTTGTTTTCGCGGAGAAACTCTTCCCAGCCCTTCCGGATAATCATGTGGTATGGCATACCGGTGAATTTTGCAAATGAGCGGTTGCATCTTCGGATGATCCCGTCCCTGTCCGTAAGGATTATCATATCCCCCACACAGTCCATGGTCCTTTCCCATTCCCTCTTCGCATTCTCCACCAGCTTGAAGGCTTTGTTCAGCTCTTTATGCTCCCTGATAAGGAGTTCCTGTGTACGCAGGATTTCTTCCTCCGCCTTCTTGAAGTTGCTCTCCGATATTTTCAATCTGTCGACCTGCAGGCGCAGATCATTCAGTTCAGCTATCAGCTGTTCTTTTGTCTTTTCCTCATCCCGTGATACAGGGACGCCCAAGTCTACATCCATAATGTTCTCCCTGCTTTTCCGCCTCTGCATCTGTCCGGTTCATGGTGATCCGCGTTAATCCTAGGCCGAATTGCATAATTACAAAGGGTTACGGTTTTCATATTGCTGCCTGTGTCCGGCCGTTCCAGCCGGACAAACTCACCTCCTGTTCTGTTTTTTTCCCTGCAATTCTTATCGGATAGTAAGAAAGGCCGCTAAATAGGGGGATCCCCGACATCCGGGCGGCAGAAAGCCCGATGCTGCCGTAAGGCTTTCAGACACCGGTGTTTTTTGTCGATGCACGGTTAAGGTAAAACCGGAGATATAAAGGTGGGGGGTTACTGAGACGACTTGTTCGCTCTTCTTTTCAACATCGTCTTTCTCGGGGCCTTGTATACAAACCAGTCTTCCTTGGTTATTTCATGAAAGTAGTCCGCCTCGTCAATCAATATCCTCGCGGTCGTCTGTCTTACGGCGGCAATCTCCACCCTTACGCCCTCCCCCTTCAGGTGCAGAACCAAGTCCACGAAATCCGCATCGCCCGACATGATGATGATGGTGTCGACCTTTGAGGCGAGTTGTGTGGCCTTGATGGAAAGGGGGATATCAGCGGACTTGTGACACGGAACAACCGAGCCGTAATAATTCTCGTGCAGTCTCTCGGCGAACTTGGAGGAAATGGCCTTCCCCTCGCGGAAATAAAGCAGTCTGTTCAATCCCCTGTCGTTCAGCAGTTTGGGGATCAATGTGTCAAAATTGATCATGGTGTTTTTCGACCCGGAAAGGTCGTGGATACTGCGTTCGATGTTATTGCCGTCGCAAAGTATCGCCACCGATTGATTGATGAGAATGTTTTCCACCATTTTACACACACCCTCTTGCAGTGCCGGCGTTGTAATGCCGTGCTGTAGTACAATGTCGTCATTCCCGTCAGCCGGGACTCGGGTCATCTCCGGTTCCGGGCCGCTCCGGGATGGGGACGGGAGCCGGAATGACACCGGAGAGTTGATACGACACTATGATAGCATGCAGCCCCTCCTGTTGCAAGAGACAATAAGCCACCGTGAATTGCTCTGATTGTGCTCTTCTCTATCAATTATTGATTTATTGTTCTTGTCCTCCATGCCGTCTCTCCCGGCTTTAATCCATACGCGCTTCGACTTTGACGTTTCCGTGGGATTCGGGCCTCCGAGCTTGACAAAGCGGCTTTAATTGCATTACGTTTGTATGTTTACCTAAATGTTGCATAAGCCGGCGGGAGAGTCCGGCGTAAAATCTGCCGGACTCCCCTGCCCGCAGGCGGTGTTTCTATGCAACCGCGAAGAGAGAAAGGGAAGAGAAAATTCAGAGGGGGCTTGATTATGATTCTTGGAGTAAATGTTGATCACGTGGCGACCGTACGGGAGGCGAGAAAGGATGTCGAGCCTGACCCTGTAAAGGCCGCTTATCTGGCGCTGGGGGGGGGGGCTGACGGTATCACCGTGCATCTGAGAGAGGACAGGAGACATATAAACGACAGGGACCTGCGGGAGATAAGGCGCAACATATCGAAAGAAGTCAATCTTGAGATGGCCGCCACGGATGAGATGATAAATATTGCGCTGAAGATCAGACCCGACATGGTGACTCTCGTGCCTGAAAAGAGGGCGGAGCTGACAACCGAAGGCGGCCTTGACCTGAAAAAGAACCGGGGAAAGATCAGGAAGGCTGTCGAGGCCATCACCGGCAAAGGCATTCCCGTAAGTCTCTTTATCAACCCCTCGGTTTCCGATGTTGAGATATCCAGAGAGCTCGGAGCCCCCATGGTCGAGATACATACGGGTCTTTATTCAAACGCCAGTGGAAAGAAACAGACTGAAGAACTCCGAAGGGTGAGGCTCGCCGTGAAAAAAGGACTGGCGCTCGGGCTTGCCGTCAATGCCGGCCACGGGCTGAATTATACAAATGTTAAAAGAATCGCGGCCATAAAGGGCCTGAGGGGGTTGTATATCGGCCACAGCATCGTTGCCCGGGCTGTTTATGACGGGATGCGGAAGGCCGTAAGGGAGATGAAGAGGCTGATCCGCGAGGGAGCCGGGGCTTCAGGGTGAGAGTTCCCCCCGCAGGCGATGTTTTACATGCCACTGTAAGGTTAGCCTTAATGTTGCATAAGCCGGCTGTGGAGTCCGGCGTAAAACCTTTATAAAGCGATGGGATATCGGAAAATGTCTTTGTTGCAGGACGTAACGGAGAGTGAAATTCCAAAAGACGGCAATATGCCGTGCGGGATATGTCCTGAAGGTATCGCAGATAAAGCTTTCCCGCCGGACTCCACAGCCCGCAGGCGATGTTCTTATGCAACTGTAGGGTTAATATAACGGGCAAGGCGGTCTGACGGGATAACAAAGTTCAGAGGTCGGGCGGCATGGTTAAACAGCAGGGTCATGATATACGGTATCGGCATAGACATAGTGAAAATCGGCCGCATCCGAAGGGCCTCCGAGAAGTGGGGCAGGAAATTTCTTGAAAGGTTTCTTTCGCAGGAGGAGATATCCTACTGTTCCGAAAAGAACGACCCTTACCCCTCACTGGCTGTAAGATTCGCCGCAAAAGAGGCGCTGATCAAGGCTGTAGGCGCAAAAATCATCATAAACATGAAGGACATTGAAGTGGTGAATGATGAGACGGGAAGGCCTTTTATCCGGCCCGGCAGGAGGCTCGAGGCATATTTCAGGGGGGAAAAAATAAGGCGTTGTCATTTATCGCTCAGCCACGAAAAGGAGTTCGGCGTGGCGTGCGTGGTGCTGGAGAAGTAACGGGTGCCTGCTAATGATAGGGATTGCTGTTGACCTTGTTTGTGGCCTCGCGGACGGCCTTCTCCACCCTTGCCCTGTCAAGTGTTCCCGTTAAATCGTTATCCTGGGAAGAGGTATCTTTAAATGTGCTCTGGACGTACAGGGGGGGCAGATTGTTCAGCGACAGCGCATATATGTCCTCAATACAGAGGTGGCACCTGCAGATGCTCTTGTCCTCGTTTAAAATTTCTTCCATCAGCTCGATCACCAGTTCCTCGTTTATATTGTTGATCTCCGACAAATCAAACCCGAAAATGTCTTTTCTGCCCATGTCCCGTCCCTCGTTTTCTGCCTGTAACCGGCGGGAAAAGCCGCTGTACCGTTTTATTGTTTTGTGAAGGCTGTCGGCGCTGTCGCCCTCATGGGGAAAAACCCGCCCGGTTCAGGATGAGATTATCTCTGCTGATACACTGTTTATGTATGAATACTTGTATCACAAATCAACCCGGCCTGTCAATCGGCTTTTTGCCGTTGCTTCCGCCCGCATGGGAACGCCCGCCTGCGGCGCCGGTTCAATCCGGGGCCGATATTGACTTTTTAATATGAAAATGCCATTATTGACCTGAAGTTTCAGGAGTTTTTGTTACAGGCAAAGGCCGCAGAGACTTTGAACTTTGCGGCCTTTTTTCTTAACAGGCCCGGGGCCCCGGCACTTAACCTGAATGTTGCATAAGCCGGCAGGAGAGTCCGGCGGAAAACCCGCCGCACCCCCCGCCCGCGGGCGGTATTTTCATGCAACTGCAAGGTTTATTTTCTTGAAAAATCAGGAGGTGGAAAATGGCGGACGGCGTAGTAAAATGGTTCAATGAGTCCAAGGGGTATGGCTTCATATCAGCAGAGGACGGCAGCGATGTCTTCGTTCATTATTCCTCTATTCAGGGTAATGGATACAAGTCACTTGCCGAGGGCGACTCGGTCAGTTTTGATATTGAGAGCAGCCCGAAAGGCGCCAAGGCTGTCAATGTAGTGAAGCTCTGACCGATCAAAAGAAGAAATCCCCATGATCGCTTCATGGGGATTTCTTGTTTGTACGGATTTCCAGGAAGGCGGCCTGCGATTACGTCAGCTCACCGGGGCCGAGTTCAGCGCCTCGTATTCCTCTTTCCTGCCGGCGGCAAGGTAATAGTCCAGCTCCAGCCGGGCGATTCGCCCGGCCTCTCTGCGAATGTCCTGATACCGGCCCTGAATAAAAGCCTGTATCACCGAGAACTTCTGTTTCTGGATATCCAGAAAGCGTTCATCCACCACCGGTGTCGGGGGATAGCCGCTCTTTTCCTGGCCCTCGGCCAGTATTTCAGTAAACGGCCTGCCGGTTCTCGCGGCGGCTTTCTTTGCCTCATTGACCGCGCTGTACCATTCCGGATGCATAATCCTGTAGTAGTCCCTCATTGACTGCTTGTTGAAGTGCACAAAATGCATCCTGTCGCCGCTTGCAAGATTGAATGTCACGCGGACGGAATCGGTGTCAATGGTGTCCACGAAGACGAGAGCGTCCCCTTCCCTGGCGATCTCCCATTTCATGTCCCACAGAAACAGGCCCATCCCTGCAAATATGCGCTTCAGCAGGCAGGCGCCCAGGACCGCCATAACCATTGACCGTGCAAATACGTCGCCGTCAGCGCCGGAAATCAGCGCGGCCTCCTGGCGGCTTATATTCCTGTCCTCGGGTTCGTATTTGGTGGTCAGATCGACAACCGGATAATCAAAACGGCTCCACGGGGAAAGCGGCCTGTCAAGCCCGAGCTCGTTCAGGTATTCTTTTTTGTGCGCCTCACTGAGCGCGTTGTATTTCTTCAGCACTGACGAACCGCTCGTGATGCCGAGCCGGACAATATATTCAAGCGGGATGACATACCCGTCGATATGATGGTATTTTTCGTAGTCGTAAAAGTGCCATCCCAGCACCTTCATGAGCGCCGGTTTTTCGACTCTATACTTCCTGATAAGGGTCAGATTGCTTGGCCGGGGAGGAAATCCCCGGCGGTGGACCCTGCCGCTGTTGCGGTCTATCATGCCGGCGTGGTGGGTCAGGGCGCCGTTTCCGCTGAACCCTGAGAGGACCTTTTCCACGAGTCCGCTTTCATCTCTCCGGAGCAGTTCCCCCTCCGCGGACAATTCCCGCGCAAGAGCGCTCCATGCCTCCGGCTTCTGCAGTTCCTGGAAGACGAGGTGCCTGAAGCCCGCCCTTCCCACGTCGCTGCCCTCTATATTGAAAATAGCGCCGACATCAAAGACAGAGCCCCCTGCCGTTGTTTCACTGACCAGATACCCGGGATGCCCCGGAACATCATAAAGCCTCTGGACAGAGCCTGTATAGCAGGGCCTGTCGAGTTCAAGAGTGATTTTATCAGGGATGTCATTCATCATCATCCAACCTCCGGTAATTGATAAGCTGTCCTTGATTTAAACCTGAAAATGGAAACACCAGCGGTATTTACCCTAACTTTTCAGGGGGGCAATAGTCAATAACCAGAGATTTGCCTGTCTCAACCTTAATGTTGCATAAACAGGCAGGGAAGTCCGCCGTAAAACCTGCCTCACATTCCCTCTGCTCCGCCGCCGGTATTTTATGCCATTGTAAGGTAAAGAAAAGGCGGGGACATGGAAGCGCCCGTTCATAAATATATTTTATTGTGTTATTACACTCTTAATACTTTATCTTCTTTCTGTTATGATTTAATCATAATCTGACGGGCTATCCCGTCTCATTCCGTTATCCTGTCATCTCAGAGCGGAGATTAACTTGCCGGGACATAACGCAAATAAGAAAAAATTTTCCTACCGGCGGGTGTTCCGCGTGGTCTTTGTAATCTTCTTCCTGTACCTTACGGGTGACGCATTCTACCGCTGGGACGGATTCCGGTACCATGCCTCATTCTCCGAATTCCTGCCGGCTCTTGCACTGACGGCGATTCTCTGGAGCATCGTGGCCGCGTTGACCGCCGCGCTGGCATGGCTGGCGCTCGGAGCCCTGGAGTGGCTGTGCCGGCGGATGAAATGCAAACTGACGATAGAGCACCTGATGGTTTTTACAGGTATTTTTGTGCTGGCCGGAGCAACCGTCTGGGCCGGCCGGAGAATCTGGAGAGTGGCGGATGTTTACAGGGAACTGGCGTTTTTAGCCGTATTATTCACCTCGGTACTCCTGACGTGGCTGCTTCGCAACAGGGCCGCTCGATGGATAGACGTTGTGCAGAACCGGATCACCCCGCTGGTATGGCTGTTCGGCATCTGTGTTGCACTTTCCGTGCCTTTCGTGGCCTACCACACATGGGTGAAGCAGCCGCAAAACGTCATATCACCCAAAACCTTTCCCTCCTCCGTGGAAAACAAAAACAGGCCGAATATCATTCTGGTTATCTTTGATGCCATGTCCGCGCGTGATATGTCCCTGTACGGCTATCAGAGGCCCACAACGCCGTTTATGGAGAAATGGGCGGGCACGGCCACTCTCTTTACAAGAATCGCCTCCGAAAGCCATTACACCAAGCCGACCATGACAAGCTTCATGACCGGCAAGAGACTGTGGACACACCGGATATATTGCATCGAAGGAGCCGCCCCCGAGACAATCGAGAGCCTGCCGGCTGTACTGAAGAATAATGGTTATTACAACATGGCATTCATAGTAAACCCGCCCGCCACGGTTAAGTCGCTGGGCATTGCCGGCAGTTTTGACATTGCCCCTCAACCCAGCGAATTCAGTACGCCTGTCTCTGTGTATGGATGGCTTGACAAACTGCTCACGCAGCTGTTCAGTGAAAAAATCCTGTTGCACGACTGGATATTAAAAGGAGATTTCATCATGCGCAGGTTTGTGGATGTAATCTCCAGGAATTACTCCAAAACGCTTGTACCGCCTGAAAATGCTTTTGACAAGTTCCTGTGGATTATTGACGGCAATGACGGCAGATTTCCAGAGCCTTTCTTTGCATGGATTCATCTCCTGCCCCCTCACGGATATTATCTGCCGCCTGATCCCTTTATGGGAATGTTCGACGCGTCGCCTGAACTGAGGTCGTTAAAGAGCCAGTATGAGGCTTTCAACAGACAACCGATGCCGTATACCCCCGCAATGCAGTCCGGCGTTGAAATTATGCGGGCCCGTTACGATGAATTCATACGGTATGTGGACAGCCAGTTTGAGGACTTCATTGCAAATCTGGCGGCGAGGGACAGGTTAAAAAACACCCTCATTATTTTAACCACGGATCATGGTGAAAGCTTTCAGCACAACTGGATATTCCACGGCGGCACGCTTTATGAACCCGAGACCCATATCCCCCTTGTCATTAAAGAGCCCGCCCAGGCGGAGGGTCGGGTTGTCGATGACCTCTCGGAACAGATAGATATTCCCGTCACCATCCTCGATCTGGTCGGAATACCTGTGCCTTCATGGATGGAAGGGCGTTCACTGGTGCCGCTTATGCGGGGCGAAAGCCTTCCGGCGAAGCCCGCATTCTCGCTTGCCCTGGAAAAAAACTTCAGCCGCGGGCGCCGGCCCATTACCAAAGGAATCATTGCCGTCAGGGACGGCGACTACAAGCTGATCCACTATATTGAAGAGAAAAAGTCCGAGCTTTTCAACCTGAAACACGACCCTGGCGAGTTGAACGATCTCTTTGCAAAAGAACCGGAGACAGGACGGCGGCTTCTCAACCTTATTCTGGAGAGACTGCAAAAGGCGAATGAACCTTAATGTTGCATAAACGGGCAGGAGATTATTTTTAGGCGATAAGCGGCAGGAGCAACGCGTGAGGCCTCAGCCGCGGAGGTATCTTTCAGGGTTTTCGGAGACGGATTTCATGACAAGGTCCCTATCCAGTCCCGTCCGTATCAATTCCGCGGTCGACTCCGCAAGGGTCATGGATCCGCCGGAGAGGGTGTCTTTCTCCCCCGTTATCTTTTCGTGCGCCGGTTTTGTCGATGTCTCTTTCACTGTGTCGGAGATGATGATTATCCTGTCCGGATTCTTTACTTTAAATATAAGTTCAATCACTCTCCGGTCAAGATGAAACGGGTCGGCGATGACTTCAATGTAAACATCCCGGTGCATGAGCCCGAACCCTGCAAGCCCGGGCTCCCTGTGATGAATCCCCCTCATTGCATTGAAGATGTGCGTGATCCCGCGCGCCCCTGCATGAAAGCCCGCCTCCGCCTCTGCATATGAGGCATCCGAATGCCCCATGCTCACGGTGATTCCCATACCGGATATGGCCCTGATCAGCCCTGCCGCTCCCCGGAGCTCGGGGGCGACGGTTATTATTTTCACGATATCCTCGAACCCTTCGATGAGTTGCCTGAGGGTGCGCCCGGAAGGCTCAAGGAATGACCCCGGGTCAAGGGCGCCGCATTTCGAACGGTTCAGGAAAGGCCCTTCAAGGTATATGCCGGCTATTCGGGAGGAACTGCCGTGATGTTTTCCGGCCTTCTGTCTTTCGATCGCCTGCTTGATCGCCTCCATGTTTTTACGCATTGTCCTGATCGGGGAGGGAAATACGGCTGGGATGATCTCCGAAACCCCGCGGCCGCCGTGTATTTCAGCCATGCGCAGTATCTGGTCCGCCGAGGCGGCGGATGTATCGGCGCCGCCTGCGCCGTGTGTATGTATGTCGATGATCTTCATAACGGTTATCATAGCATAGGGTTTTTTGCGGTGCCGTGCTGATTGACACTGTTCCGGTGGATTGTTAGAATTATTTATCCTTCACCAAGGCAGACAGGAAGCGGAATGAAAATCGGCGACATAGAGCTTGGCAAACGGCCTGTAGTGGTCGGCACGGTCTCCGGGGATTTCAACATGCCCGCGGATGCGGCGGCCCAGGTGGACATAATGGAAATCCGCGTGGATATGCTTGATGTGGAAAGCATTCCCGATATCGCCGGTATCTTCTCTTCGGTGAAGCGTAAATACGGCAAACCTCTTATTGCGACCATAAGGTCCGGGGAAGAGGGAGGCGAGCGGGATATTGATGACGACAGAAGGTACCGGATATTCAGAGAGATTCTCCCGTTTGCCGAAATACTCGATGTTGAATTGAGTTCCGCCGGCCTGATAGGGAAGGTTTCGGCATTATGCAGGGAAAACGGCAGGATACTGATGGCCTCCTATCATAATTTCAATGAAACACCCGGGAGGAACATCCTGGAGGGGCTCCTGCGGAAGGGAAAAGACCTCGGCGCCCGGATCGTCAAGATTGCCGTGCATGCCGCTGATAACAAGGACCTCGGCAGGCTGATCCATTTCACAATAGAAAACAGGGATGCCGGAATAGTCACTATTTCGCTGGGCAGGGCGGGACTGATATCGCGGATTGTCAATCCCATGACAGGCTCTCTCCTGACTTACGGGTTTATCGACCGGGCCGCCTCGCCCGGGCAGATATCGGCATTTGAGATTATAAAACACCTCCGCCTCTTTGACCCCGCCTATAACGAGGCTGCGCCCCCGTGATGAGCCTGATTTTACGGCGGACCCTCCTGCCGGCTCATGCAACATTAAGGATAACGCGGCGGTTTGCTAAATTAATGAGCACTGTGTTCAAATGTTGACCGTTTTGCGGCGTCATTGTCCTGAAACCCCACTTTTTTAAAGCATTTTTCTGGCGTTTCCGCGGCACGGATATTGCAATTCCCTTCTCTGCTGCGGATATATCTTTTTTACGGAAATCTTTGCGCCTTATTCTTAAGCTGCAAAAATACAACACGCGGGAAACTTGCTTGAGAAACACCGTTATCTTTTTTGTGGCCGTTGTTTTCACTGTTGTGTGGCCAGTACATTCCCCCGCAAAGGAGAATTCCTCTCCCGCCGGAGGTGAAAAACTGTACAGGCGCTACTGTTCGCCGTGCCATGGAACAAGCGGGGACGGCAGGGGCTTTAATGCAAAAAACCTTGACCCCCGGCCTGCAAACCACACTGATGCGGAGATGATGAGCTCGAGAACGGACAGGGAACTGTATGACGTGATTTACGGCGGAGGCAGGTCCGTGGGCAAATCAACCCTGATGCCACCGTGGGGGCGGAATTTCAGCAAGGCGGAGATTGACTCCCTTGTCTTGTACCTCAGAAAACTCTGCGGGTGCAGGGGGTTGTAAGGTGCAGGGTGGAGGGGGCTTTTTGCTCCTACCTTTAAAAGGGGAGGCGGGGCGGGATTACAGCTTATAAGTACTCTTTTGAGGAAGGATTTCCCGGACGGAAAGGGGGGGTGAAAGCAAACCGGTCCGGGGCATTCAATGTCTTAACAACTAAACCTTAATGTTGCATAAACGCGCAGAAGAGTGAAGTTCAAAAAGACGCCGGTGTTTTATGCAGCTGTAAGGCAAAGACTGTAAGGTAAAGGAGGCTGAACACTTATGAATGACATTAAAGAGAAACAATCCGCCGGTGAAGGGTGTATGAGTCGCCGCAGGCTTCTTAAGGCCGCAGGCTGCGCGGGCGCCGCGGCCCTGCTCATAAGCGGGTTGGGCGGCAAGGCCGCCGCTTCATCGAAATACAGGACGTATCCGCAGGTGAAGGTTGCCAACATGAGGG
>Ga0256839_1000674_pt1 | contig 43718 bp, 44 predicted proteins | sample 354166metaG_FD_185968 | JGI IMG/M metagenome (GOLD analysis project Ga0256839, IMG submission 185968) | Hydrothermal vent microbial communities from Mid Atlantic Ridge, Atlantic Ocean - 354-166 | ecosystem: Environmental > Aquatic > Marine > Hydrothermal vents | place: Atlantic Ocean: Mid...
AAGGCGCGGTGCGCAGGCAATGGTCATTCCATTGGCAAGCGCCGCAACGCCGTGCCGGCGCAGGCCTGAAGTCCCTGACAGATTGAAATCAAAGGACGGGCCATTGCGTGCCAGCCCGCTGACTGCATTGGCGAAACTTGCTGTAGAATGACTACAGCGGCATTTCGCCGCCTTGCAGCGAACCGGCACGCAATGGCTGAATACGATATATATTGTTGCCGGGTTAATAGAATATAGAATAGCGCCATGCCTGAGAAATATCGAGCAGGAGAGCGGCGCATTACCCTGGCCTGCTTGCATGGACGACACAGCCATCAGATTTTTCGGCAAACTGCCGCCGTGATGGCACAATCATTCCTTGCTGCTGCGCACTCTTTCGACCAGGCACAGCGTACGGTCTATGCCGTCGACGGCAATAATCTTGACCTGCGCACCGGCCTCGGCATCTGCGCCACGGATACGCAGCTTGAGCCCCTTGAAATCAATGACGCCACTGCCATTGACGATGGGATGCTCCAGGGTGAAAACCTTGCCGATATAGTCGTCTTCCGTTGGCAGGCCCTCCTCGACATCCTCCCCGTCTTCACCACGGCGCTTCAGGAAGGTCTCTGTAATGAGGACGCCCCCCACCGTGACGAGCACAAGGACCATCAGCTGATAGATGATAGGCAGGTCTGGCGAATGCCATGTCAAGCCTCCAACGACTGCCGTGGCCAAACTGGCCCACAACAGGCGGATATCCGCCCAATAGAAGGTAAAGACGATCAAAAAGAGCGTCAACACCCACCACATCCACTGTTCCATCATCATGTCTCGACTGCCTCTTTTCCGAATGTTTCAATGCTCATGGGCAGAGCGCCGGGCATAGTCCTTGAGCCTCACCGGCATACGCTTGGCCCCCCAGTCTCCCGGCCTTGCCTCAAAGACGCCTGCACACGGGGTACCACAATCCCTGCAGCGCCCCTCACCATCCAGGCGCCATTCACTCAGGACGTACCAGTCCCGGCCAATCACTCGCCGTCCGCAGTGATGGCAGTAGGTACTCTCCCCTTCCAGATCGTGGACATTGCCTGTATACGCATAGCGTACGCCATTCCCCTTGGCGATGTCGCGCGCCCTGATCAGGGTCTCAAAGGGTGTTGGCGGCACATCCATCATTTTCCAATCAGGATGAAAGGCCGTAAAGTGCATGGGCACGTCAGGCCCCAGATGCTCGACGACCCAGCAAGTCATCTCATCCAATTCCTGATCGGAATCATTTTCACCAGGAATGAGCAGGGTCGTCAACTCGAGCCACACATCCGTTTGATGCTTGACATAGACCAGGGTATCCAGTACGGGCTGGAGGCGGCTGCCGGTGATTTTCCTGTAAAAACGCTCAGTGAAGGCCTTCAAATCCACGTTGGCGGCATCCATGTGGCGATAGAATTCCGCCCGGGGCTCGGGACAGACATAACCCGCCGTGACGGCCACGGTCTTGATGCCCTGTTCCTTGCAAGCCTTGGCCACATCGATGGCGTACTCGTGGAAGATAACCGGGTCGTTGTAGGTAAAAGCGACACTGCGGCAATGCAGCTCCCGCGCGGCAAGGGCGATGGTCTCGGGCATGGCCTCATCGGCCAGGGTATCGAATTCCCGTGACTTGCTGATATCCCAGTTCTGGCAGAACTTGCAGGCCAGGTTGCATCCCGCCGTACCGAAGGAGAGCACCGGCGTTCCCGGCAGAAAATGATTAAGGGGTTTTTTTTCGATAGGATCGATACAATAGCCGCTGGAGCGGCCATAGGTGGTCAGAACGATTTCCCCGTTCCGGCACGCCCTGACGAAACACAGGCCACGCTGGCTTTCGTGCAACTTGCAGAAACGTGGGCAGAGATCGCATTGGACACGCCCATCCCCCAACTTGTGCCAGTACTTCGTTGCCACCACATCCTGGATCCGTGAATCCGTGCTCATGGGTCACCTCCCTTCAAACGCCGCATTTTCCACAAGCAATATATCACTATTGCCTCACGATGGGATATTATCCGATAATGAGCGCGAGGCACTGGAGGCCATGTGAGAGTCTTCGCCAACATCCCGGGAGCACGTCAATGACTCTGGTCAGACCCCCTGCAGTGGCAGGCATGTTCTACCCCGCAGAACCCGAGGAGCTACGCCTTGCAATCCGGCGATACCTCGCCGGCGCCGCCCCCCGGGGACCAGTCCCCAAAGCCATCATCGCGCCCCATGCAGGCTATGTCTATTCCGGCCCGGTCGCCGCCAGCGCCTATGCCTGCCTGGCGCCGGCCCATGGCACGATCCGGCGCGTGGTCCTCCTGGGGCCATCACACCGCGTCGGCTTTCAGGGATTGGCGGCCTGTCACGCCGAGCGCTTCCAGACGCCCTTGGGCGAGATCCCGGTGGATACGGCCTGCGTCCGCGAACTGGCCCAACTGCCGCAGGTCCGCTACCTGGATGAGGCCCACTCCCTGGAACACAGCCTGGAAGTCCAGCTCCCATTCCTGCAATCCATCCTGGATGATTTCATGTTGGTACCCTTGGTGGTCGGTGAAGCAGATCCCGATTCCGTGTGTGAAGTCCTCGAGGCCGCCTGGGGCGGCCAGGAAACCCTCATCGTCGTCAGTTCGGATCTCAGCCACTACCACGACTATGAAACGGCCAGACGATTGGACAACGCCACATCCAGGGCCATCGAATCCCTGCAACCCGAAAGGGTTCACTATGATAGCGCCTGTGGACGCAACCCGGTCAACGGCCTGCTGCTCGCCGCGCGCCACCATGCCCTGAAGGGAAAGACCATCGATTTACGCAACTCGGGAGACACCGCTGGACCACGAGACCAGGTGGTCGGGTACGGAGCCTATGTCTTTGCGTGAAGACGGAACGAAGGAAGAAGAAACACCTGCCCTGGAGCCGGGCTTGCGGGACACCCTGCTGAAAGTGGCCCGGGCCTCGGTGGCGCATGGACTGGAACACCAGGCCCCTGTGCCCGTCAAGCCGGAGGACTACCCTCCGTCATTACGGCGGCCAGGCGCCAGCTTCGTCACGCTGAACATTGACGGCATGCTGCGGGGCTGCATCGGCTCATTGGAGGCCTGCCGCCCCCTCGTCGTGGACGTGGCTGCCAACGCCTACGCCGCGGCATTCCAGGACCCCCGTTTTCCACCCCTCACACGCGCGGAGCTGGAAACGGCCAGGATCCAGGTTTCCGTGCTCGGCAAGCCAGCTGCGATGCGCTTCACCTCCGAAGCGGATCTCGTGCGCCAGTTACGCCCCTATAGGGATGGACTGATCATCGAGGAAGGCGCCAGGCGTGGCACCTTCCTGCCCAGTGTCTGGCACTCCCTGCCCAATCCCAGGGAGTTCCTGCGTCAACTCAAACTCAAGGCTGGGCTGGGCGGTGATTACTGGTCCGAAACGCTGCGCATCTATCGCTATACGACTGAATCCTTCGAAGAACATTGAACCTGAATCCGCGGGTTCAGGTTGAAAGCAGCCGCCCTATCCGTCCGTCACAACCTCTTCCGGGTCGGCTTTGGAATCACTCTGCATTGACCGAACGAACCCGGCCCACAATATGCGCCATCGATCCAGATGGCATTCTCCAGATTGGCGCCCGTGAGATCGGCGCCCGTGAGATCGGCGCCTCTCAGTTCCACATAGGACAAGTTGGCGCCGGATAGATTGGCGCCATTCAGCCTGGCCCCGCGCAACCCAGCGCCGACAAGAATGGCAGAACCCAGATCGGCATTTCGCAGGTCAGCCATGCCCAACCTGGCGTAGGACAGATTGGCGCCACTCAGGCGCGTGTGTGATAGATTGGCCCCAATCAGGTTCATATTGCGCATATCTGCACCGGCAAGGTCCTGCCCCTGCAAATTGACCCCTTCCATGTGGCAACTGCTCCAGTTGACCCCGGGTTGTGGCGGCAGGCTACAAGTGTCTTCCTCCGCTATCCGGGGTGGGATATTGAAAAATATCACCCCCATGACGACGATGAGAATGACAACGGCCAGCAAGGCGCCCCAGAAGCGGGTGCTGGCGTCGCCGTTATCATTCCGCGCCGTAGTTGTCGTATGGGTCCTGTGCTCTGTCACCGGCCAGGAGTCATGATGCCGCCGCTCCTGCCCGCCCCACTCTGCGGAAGCATCGCCTGACTGTTGTGATGCATAGGCCGTTCGGCTGCGCTCGTCCGCCCAGCGCCGCGCGGCCAGGAGGCGCTCGTAGGCCTGGGGATCACTGAGGTCAGCTTTCAGCACATCCGGTATGAGTTCTGGCAGCTCGCGCAATGACCACCATTGTTCCAGGTCGTGACTCAGCTCGGTTTCATCATCGATGCGCTCCAACAAAACATATTGCTGAATCAGCCCCGAAGTGAAAGGACCTTCGATGCTTTGATCACGGCGTATATACCAGGTATGCCGGTTGACAGGCTCTTTTTCCTGCATCACATGAAATTACAGTTGAGACATTGATGCACTACTCACAGCAATAATCCTGCCAAAGCGACGGAAACCGGATGAGAATATTTGACGTTAATAATAATTGCCACAGTGCCGATAGCTATGGGTGCGGACCACGGGCCTGGCAACACCATTCCAAGGATTTTTATTGACTATAATATCAATAAGTTATATAAAGCAGCATAAACGCCAATTCAAGACAGCATGACGACCTCACCCGACAGCAGGCTGCAGCGCGCGTTTTCAACGGATCCTGAATCGCACAAAGAAACAGACGGCCAAGTAGACAGGCTGAATCTGGAGACCATCCGCCAGAAAGGTATCTATGTCATCGAATCCCCCGGCGATGAACACGCCTCAGTGGCGGGCATGCTGGCGAAATCCGGTTTCGAGAAAATTCTTGCCACGACAATGCGAACCGACTGCGGTGGCGCCTCACTCATCAAGGCGCTGCAGAAGGAATCCTGTAACTTCGACCTTGTCCTCCTGGACATCACGCACGTCGGCGCCAATGGCCTGGAACTGTGCAGCAGGATACACAACCTGAAATACTTTCAGGACACACCTGTCATCATCATCGCTTCCAAAAACATATGGCACGAAGACTTTATCTATTCCGCCTTCCTCGCGGGCGCCATTGACATCGTGTTCAAACCCGTACAGCGCCTGGAGCTGATCCCCCGGGTCATTTCCTCCCTGCTGTTGAAGTCCGAGCGCGATCTGCGGAAGGATCACAAGACGGAACTCGAAAACGAATTGGCCGAGCGCAAGGTCATCGAGGCGCGCCTGCAATATCTCGTCTCTCATGACGAGTTGACCGGCCTCTGCAACCGCCGCCGCCTGGAACAGGCCCTGGAAACCGCCGTGTTCCATGCCCGCCGCAAACAGTACACCAGCGCCCTGCTCTACATTGATCTGGACCAGTTCAAGATCATCAATGATGCCGAGGGACACACCACCGGCGACCGTTTCCTGATGAGTATCGCCAACGAACTGCGCCGCGAGATACGCAAGGATGACATCCTGGCGCGCATCAGTTCCGATGAATATGCCATTCTGATTGAAAACACCACCGATGATGAATCACTCCGCATGGCCGAAAAACTTCGCCGCGCCATAGATGAATACCGCTTCAGCTCCAACGACAAGGATTATCACATCGGCGCCAGCATCGGCATCGCCATGCTCCAGCCGGATGAAGAGCTTACCGCCAGTGAAATCCTGGCGCGCTCCGCACAGGCCTGCTTCGAAGCCAAGACCCATGGCCGCAATATGGTGCATATGTTCAGCCACGACGATCTGGAAACCCATATCATCAGGAATGCGGCCAACTGGGTTCCGAAGATCAGGGACGCCATCGAGAACGACCGCTTGTGCATGTATTACCAGCCGGTGGTCGATGTCAATAGCGGCGGGATTTGCGGACATGAAGCCCTCATCCGCATGCGCGATCACGACGGCCAGATCATCACGCCGGAGAAATTCATCCCTATTGCCGAGCGCATGGGCCTGATCCGCGACATCGACTTCTGGGTGATCAATCATGTCATCGATGTTCTGAGCCAACTGCCAGAGGCCTATGCCCGGCAGAAAATCAACATCAACCTCTCCATGTTCGCCTTTCAGGATCCTGCCTTGCTGCCGCTGGTCTGCAACAAACTGGCCGCAACAGGCGTAGACGCCAGCCGAATCACCTTTGAGATCACTGAAACGGCGGCCGTCTCAAATTACGCCCATACACGCCGCATGATCAAGCAACTACGGAAGCTGGGTTGCTGCTTCGCACTGGACGACTTCGGGACGGGGTTCAGTTCCTTCAACTACATCAAACAATTCCCCGTGGATTATCTCAAGATCGATGGATGCTTCATCCGCAATCTCATTCATGACAAGGTCGACCAACGCCTGGTCAAGTCCATGATCGACGTCGCCAAGACCCTGAACAAGAAGATCGTAGCCGAATTCGTGGAAAACGAGGAAATCCTGGATCTACTGAAGAAGTACGGGATCGACATGGCCCAAGGCTATCATATCGGTCGGCCTGGCGCCGAACTGCTACTCAACCGGTTGACGCCCTCCTGATGCGTGGCATGGGCTGCGCTTCGCGATGGTCCGCGCCATGTAATCTTACCAGCAACTCTGCCTCGCCACGCGTCAGGCCGCATGCGGCCACCAGTCTGTCCACCCCCGCGCCAGACTGCGCCAATCTGACGGCATTGTGATATTCACGTTCCGCCGGGTCGCGCAACTCTATCTGATCCTGTCTTTCGTAAAGCCTGCGCAGCTGGTGCTCAATATCGTTGAGATGATTTCCGAGCCCGGTGGCCCCGGAACACAAGGCGCTGATGTCACTGTTCAATGAACGGATTTCTTCCCTGTGCCGCTCACGGTCGCCAGAGAGCAGTCTGGCGACCCATATGTTATAGGCAAGCAGGGCGATGTTCACCGCCATCACGAAAACCATGAGAACCTGGCTGCTGTCCATCATGGGCGCAGCTCCCGCATTGGCAGGGCTTGTCTAAACATATTCATCGATATGCCTGATTCCATCATCATCCTGGTCACGGCCGTCTGGCTGGTGTTTTTTACGCTCATTGTCGGGCTCGTTCTGACCGCCCTCCCGTTTCACCTTGTCGGTGGGGCGCCTGGGCGTCACCGGCATGACTGGCTGCCTGATGTTACCGATATCCACCATGTTCGTTCACCCGCGAGATGGGTGGCGGCATGTGCTTAATGTTCATGACATATCCTGCCACTCATCTTCAGTCAGCAATTTGTTGACATCGATCATGATGAGCAGATTGCCCTCGCTGCTGTGGACTCCCTGGATATAGCGCGCGCTGTCGTCATTACCCACATTGGGCGCGCTCTCGATCTCAGAAGACTTCAGATAGACGACCTCGGCCACACTGTCCACCAGCAGGCCGATGACCTGATCACAGGCCTCGATAATAATGATGCGTGAAGCATCATCCACCTCCTTTGGCGGCATGCCAAAGCGCTTGCGGGTATCGAGGACCGTGACGACATTGCCGCGCAGATTAATGATGCCGAGGACATAATCAGGCGCGCCAGGCACCGGGGTGATTTCCGTCACGCGCAAAACCTCCTGCACTTGCATGACGGCAATACCATAATGCTCATCGCCGAGATGGTAAGTCACCCACTGGATGACATCATCTTCCACTTTCAAGTGACTCTGACTCATAAATTCACCTCTTGGCTCACTGTTTCGTGATATTTACTCATTCGAGCGTCAAATTATTGTATGCCGATACACTTCCATGATTATGTTTTGCATAATTCGTACCATCATATTGGAAAAATCGATGACAAGGCCTCCCGCGACAGGCTCACTCGAAGCGCGTGATATCGGAAACCGTATCCCCCTGTTCCACGGCTTGAACCGGCCCCGTGCTTGCCGGCGCACTCTCCGGCGGCGGGGGCTGTTCAGTAGTCGGCCGCATGCGAATCGGAACCGTCAGCCTGAAGGGCGCCAAATCCAGAGGACTTACAATACCAAGCTCCTGGGCTATGGGTCCCCCTGCGGGGGCCTCCGGCACTTCACCACGCAGTTGGCTGCGGCCGCTGGCATCAGGAGACAGCCTGCGATTCTCCTCAAGCTCGAGGTCCGCATGCGCGGAGGCAGGCCCATCAACAAGGGGGGGTAGAGGCGCCATTTCCTGCTGCGCCACGTTCACAGCCTGCTCACCTCCCGGCAGGACTCCCGGATCGCCCGTGATTGTGGCGCGTATTTCCCTGGAAATCTTCTCCACATGGCCATGCTCATAGAGCAGTTGCTCCACCAGGCGGTCGGCCAGGACCACGATAACGACACGGCGGTTCTGCGCCCTTCCCGCGGGTGTACTGTTGTCGGCTACCGGGCGGTACTCACCATACCCCTGGGCCACCATCCGCGCAGGAGCAATACCATGCTTCATGAACAGGCGCACCACGCTGGATGCGCGCGCCGCGGACAGCTCCCAGTTGGATGGATAGACAACGGTGTGGATGGGCACGTTGTCCGTAAATCCCTCCACGCGGATCGAGTTGTCGTGACCGGACAGAATCTGCGCCACTTCCTCCAGCACCGGCACCGCGGTTTCCTGAAGAATGGCGCTGCCACTTGGAAAAAGGAGGCTGTTCCTGATCTCCACCTCCACCCACAGGGCTTCCTGATTGACGGTGATCAGCCCCTTGGCCACCAGTTCGGAGAGGGCCTCCTTGACATCGTCTGCAATCTTCTCCAGAACCACCCGGTCACTCCCTTCTTCGAATTCCTCCTTCATGAGCGGGTCCCTGGCCTGCCCCTCCTCATTCTCGTTCTGGGAGATGAACATTTTGGGCAGTTTCACCAGGCCCGGGCTGCGCAGATCCTCCTGCGCCGTCGAGACGACGGGAGACTTGGATATTGATCCCACCTGGATAGGCAGAATCGACTTGGGAGACGAGCGGAACGCCGCCACCAGGGCATCTGACAAAACACGATACTTGCCCTCGTTGACCGAGGATATGGAATACATCACAACGAAGAATGCGAACAGAAGCGTTATGAAGTCGGCGTAGGACACCAGCCAACGCTCATGATTTTCATGTTCCTCATGTGGTTTCTTGCGCGCCATGGGGCACCAACCTTATTTGGTCAAATAACCCTGCAGTTTTGTTTCGATGTTTCTCGGGTTTTCCCCCTCGGCAATGGAAACAACACCTTCTATGATCATCTCGCGGAACTGGGTCTGGGAATGTATCAGGCCCTTGAGCTTGTTGGCCATGGGCAGGAAAAACAGGTTGGCGAACCCCACGCCGTAAATGGTGGCCACGAAAGCCACGGCGATACCCGGCCCCAGTTTGCTGGGATCGGCGAGATTGTTCATCACGTGGATCAGCCCCATGACGGCGCCGATAATTCCAATAGTGGGGCAGTAACCGCCCAGGCCCTCATAGACCTTGGCGGCCTGGGTATCCAGGTATTCCTTGGCGCTCAGTTCCACTTCCATGATATTGCGAATGGCTTCCGGCTCACTGCCGTCCACAAGCAACTGCAGGCCTTTTCTCGCAAACAGCTCGGGCTCGTTCTCCGCCAGCGACTCCAGCCCCAGAAGCCCTTCCTTCCTGGCAATATTGCTCCAGTTGACGATTTTCTCGATGGCCTCGGCAGCCGCGAGCTTGGGCGGCAAGAACACCCATGACGCCATTTTCATCGCTTTCATGAAAGTGGCCATGGGGCACTGCAGCATGACGGCGCCGACAGTACCGCCCATGACGATAACAAAGGCGGTAATCTGCATCAGGGAGTCGGTATGGCCACCTTCGAGGATATTTCCCCCAAGGATTGCGGCCAGCGCCAGAATGACGCCTACAATACTCAGGATATCCAATTTCTGGCCCCCTCACGCAACAGCGCGCCGATCTCGTCCAGCGGCAACACCCTGTCGGCCAGACCCGCCTCGGCCACGGCGACAGGCATGCCCGCCACGACACAAGTCGCCTCATCCTGCGCCCAGATCGTTGCGCCTTTTTCTTTCAGTTCTTTTGCCCCCTCGCGGCCATCGGCCCCCATCCCTGTCAATACAATAGCCAGCACCTTGCCATTGACGGCCCGGGCCGCGGACGCGAAGGTCATGTCCACACAGGGTTTATAAGTCTGCTCTTTTGTCGCCTCCCTGACGCGGACAATATAGGCGCCAGCTTTTCTCTCGATCTCCAATTGCGCGCCGCCCGGGGCGAGCACCGCCACCCCAGATGTCAACCTATCGCGATCCGCAGCGTGCTTGACGGCAATCTGGCAGAGATTGTCCAGGCGCTGGGCAAAGGGTGGGGTAAAACTGCCTGGCATATGCTGCAGAAGAACGATAGGCAGAGGAAAGTCGGATGGCAGCTGACTCAATACTCTGGGCAGAGCGGCAGGCCCCCCTGTAGAAGTACCGATCAGCAGCAACTCGTATCGGTTCAAATCCACTCCGGCGCGCAGCGCCTCTCCGGCATGAGATGCGCCGGGACTCCGTTCAGGACGACTCACGGGTTCAGCGGCAAGAGGCCTCTTCTCATCCAACCCCCTGGCGCCTATGAGCCTGACGCGCGCGCGCAACTGGCGTTTGGCGAATTCTCTGTCGGTAGAAATATCATCCATGTTTTTGGGCAGGAAATCGACGGCGCCCGCCTCCAGCGCGTCCAGCGTCGCCTGGGCGCCCTTGGTCGTCAGGGATGAAAACATCAGGATAGGGCATGGCCGCTGGGACATGATATGCCGCACAGCGGTAATGCCATCCATGACGGGCATCTCCACATCCATGGTGATCACGTCCGGCCGAAGATCCTGCGCCATGGCGACTGCCTCGCGTCCATTGGAGGCCGCGCCGATTACCTCGATATGACCGTCCGCCTCGAGGATTTCACAAATTCTTTTCCTGATGAAAGATGAATCATCGACCACCAGCACGGAAACCGCCATATTTATCCCCTACATACCGCACGCGTAGCTTGTCAATAAGCCGGGCACATCGAGGATCAGTGAGATCCTGCCATCTCCTGTAATGGTTGCGCCTGCCATCCCGCGGGTGCCATTCAGCAATGCGCCCAGTGGCTTGATGACGACTTCTTCCTGGCCCAGCAGCTTGTCCACGACAAAGCCGACCTGCCTTCCGCCGACATTGACCACGACGACATGCCCTTCTTCAGGCGCCTCGTCCTGTGCGAATCCCGGCCTCACCAGCCATTTCCTCAGGTGATATAGAGGGAGCGCCACATCACGAATCAGGATCACTTCCTTGCCGTCAATATATTTGGTGTCAGCCTGATCAAAATGAAAAATCTCTGAGATGCTTCCCAGGGGAAGCGCAAAGACCTGATTGCTTACTTTAATCATAAGGGTTGGCATGATAGCCAATGTCAAGGGGACCTTGATGATGATCTTGCTGCCTTTCCCCAACTCGGATTCCACGTCCAGAGAACCATTGAGCTGGTTGATCTTCGTTTTGACCACATCCATACCCACCCCGCGGCCGGACACATCGGATATCTCGGTCTTGGTTGAGAAACCCGCCATGAATATCAATTGGTAACACTCCTGGTCGGACAGGCGGTTGGCGGCCTCCGTATCCATCATGCCCTTTTCCACGGCGCTGCGCCTTATCTTGTCGGCATCCATACCGGCCCCGTCGTCAGCGATGGTCAGCAGAATATGATCACCTTCCTGCTGGGCCGACAGCACCACGGTTCCATTGCGGGGCTTGCCCGTCATCTCACGCACATCCGGGGTCTCGATACCGTGATCCACCGCATTTCTGACCAGATGCACGAGAGGATCGGCGAGCGCCTCGACCAGATTTTTGTCCAGGTCCGTCTCTTCGCCTATCAGCTTCAGCGTGATTTCCTTGTTCATGTTCCGGGCCAAGTCCCGCACCACTCTTGGGAAACGACCAAACACTTTCTTGATGGGTTGCATGCGGGTCTTCATGACCGCGAGTTGCAGATCGGATGTCACCAGATCCAGATTATCCACGGCCATGGAGATACTCTCATCGATATGGACCGATTCGAGCGTAGTCAGCCGGTTGCGCACCAACACCAGCTCACCTACCAGGTTCATGATGTCGTCCAGGCGGCTGGTATCGACGCGCACCGTTGTCTCGCCCTGGGTCGCTGCGGGCTTCTTCTGTTGCCTGGCGTCCTTCTTCATTCCATCCGAGGCACCCCCTGAAGTTTTCAGGGGCCTGGCGCCATCGTCACCGGGAGCCGGCGGCGCCCCTTCATCCGGGGGGGGCGTTTCGGAGCTGGCGGTGGCGCCGGGCGCCGCCTTGCCATGGAGTTGATCCAGCAGGGCCTCGAATTCTTCGTCGGTGATTTCATCGGATGACGGCGATTGAGAACTGCCCGCCACTTCATCACTGGATGGTTCAGCCACCGGTTCTGCTCCGGAGGCGCCGCCAGGCGCGCCGCCTCCATGGAGCTGGTCCAGCAGCGCCTCGAATTCATCCTCATCGATAGTATCTTCACTGCTGCTGGCTTCGCTATCCCCCGGGGAAACGCCCTCACCATCTTCAAGCGAGGGAGCGCTCTCCACCGTACTCTCCGCGCTTCCCGATGAATCACCCGGACCACTGGCTGGCACGGCCAGGGCGGTAAGGCGGTCCAGCAATTCCTGGTCGGCGGGTTCCGGTTCGTCACCTTGCGCGACACTGTCGATCATGCTTGTCACCACATCATGAGCATTCAGGACCACATCCATCAGTTCGGCGTCGACCAGGCGGTCACCCTGTCTCAGGATATTGAAAACGTCCTCCGCGCGGTGGCAAACAGCGACCAGGGCGTCGATGCCCAGAAATCCCGCGCCGCCCTTTATGGTGTGATAACCACGAAATACGGCATTCAGCAATTCGGCGTCCTGGGGCCGTGATTCCAGATCGACGAGCTGCTCGCCCAATTGCTCAATGATTTCTCCGGCTTCGACCAGAAAATCCTGAAGTATTTCTTCATCATCTGTAAATGACATGGTATTTCTCTCAAAATCCCAGGCTGGACAACAAATCGTCCACCTCATCCTGGCTCTTCATGGCATCTTTGTCTTCTCGACCAGGAATCTGCGGACCCTGCAGGCCTTCCTTGTTCCGTTCCTTTTTGTCTTCGTCGCGTACGCGCTCGGGCGATGAAAGCTTGATGATGGAGATCAGGCTGTCCTCGAGCTCCTGAACCAGGTTGATAACGCGGCGTATGGTTTGTCCGGTTAAGTCCTGATAGTCCTGCGCCAGCAGAATATCGTTCAGTGATTCGCGCAGCAGTGACGTCCGCTCAGATGATGAGTCCAGGTAACTGCCAATCTCGCGCGCCATTTCCCTGAATTGGTCCGCGTTCATATCCCTCGAAATGAATTTTCTCCATTTGCCCCGGATATGGCTCGTGCTGGTGACGATCTCTTCACAGATTGGTATGGCATTTTCGACAGCGCCCAGGGTCTTGTGCGCGGCCCGGTCCGTCATCTCGATCACATAATTGAGGCGTTGCTTTGCATCCGGAATCTCATGATGGGCCAGGTCCTCAATACGGTCATCCACATCGAGCCCGCACAGGGTACTGTGAAGTTCGCGGGTGAGTTTTCCCAGTTCCTGGTAAACCTCGCTTTCATGAATCCGCGTCAGACTGCCAAGCGCCTTCTCGGCTTCCTCAAAATCACCGGACTCCAGGCTGCTGACAAGATCACGCGCCTGTTGCAGATATTGCTCATTGTGTACGATTCCGTTATTCATGAAAGGCCACCCTGTCTTTTATTGGTTCTTGCCCGCCTCTATCCTTTCAAAGATCTTCTCGATCTTTTCCTTCAGGGTGGCGGCATTGAAAGGCTTGACAATATAGCCATTGACGCCGGCCTGCGCCGCCTCGATGATCTGCTCCTTCTTGGACTCAGCGGTTACCAGCAACACCGGCAGCGATGAGAGATCGGCGTCGGCACGCACCGCCTTGAGAAGATCGATCCCCTGCATGCCAGGCATGTTCCAGTCCGATATCAGAAAATCGAAACCACCCGACTTCAGCATGGGCAGGGCCGTGTTACCGTCATCCGCCTCGCTGGTGTTGTTGAACCCCAGGTCCCGCAACAGATTCTTGATGATTCTCCGCATGGTGGAAAAGTCATCGACGATCAATATTTTCATGTTCTTGTCCAAAGCTGCCTCCATATAACGGGTCAATCATTTGCAAACAAATGACCAAGCCGTGACTGTAGTCTGATCAGTGCCTGGCTGTGAATTTGGCTTACCCGGGATTCACTGACGCCAATCACTGCCCCGATTTCACGTAGATTCAGGTCCTCGACATAATAGAGTGTCAACACCAGCCGCTCCCTTTCCGGCAAACCATCGATGGCCTCGGAAAGGTTGCGCTTGTAATCATCTTTCTGCACCCTCTCGAATGGCCCTGAGATTCCCTTGTCCATGCGCGACTCGATGGACTCCTCGCCATGGCCCATATCCTCGAAACTGAGCAGGCGGCAGCCGCTGGCATCCTGAAGTGTCTTGTGATATTCCTGCAAGGACATGTCGAGCAACTCGGCCACTTCGTGGTCGCGCGCATCCCTGCCGGTTTCGTTCTCAATGGTGCGCACCGCCTCGGCCACCTGACGCGCCTTGCGGTGAACCGAACGCGGCGCCCAATCCCCTTTTCTGATCTCGTCCAGCATGGATCCGCGAATTCTGATTCCGGCATAGGTCTCAAAACTGGCCCCCTGCCCTGCGTCATAGTTGCGCGCAGCCTCGATCAGGCCAATCATCCCGGCCTGCATCAGATCATCCGCCTGCACACTCGGGGGCAGCCTGCTCATAATGTGATAGGCTATACGTTTAACCAGGGGCGCATACTGGTCCACCAGTTGCGCCAATTCGTTATCACCTTGCTTTTGTGAAGAATACATAGCTACGTTATTCATATACTGTTGCCACTTTCTCGTTGGGATTTCTGAATAGTCTTTCCACGAAAAATTCGATACCTCCGCTCGCGGTCCTGGGCACTGGCCATTGCGCCGACTTGCGGGCGATTTTATTGAATGCCATGGCCGACTTGGATCTCGGGTAGGCATCCACCACCGCCTTCTGCTTCTTGATGGCCTTCTTCAGATAATCGTCGTAAGGAACCGCGCCAATATAATTGAGCGCCACATCGAGGAAACGATCCGTCACCTTGACCAGCTTCTTATATAGATCCAGACCCTCCTGCGCACTGTGCACCATGTTGGCGAGCACGCGGAAACGATGAATGTCGTGTTCCCTGCTGAGAAGCTTGATCATTGCATAGGCATCGGTAATGGAGGCCGGCTCGTCGCAGACCACCACAATGACTTCGTGAGATGCCTTGATGAAAGTGACCACGCTGTCCGTGATGCCGGCCGCGGTATCGATCATCAGGATGTCCGGATTGAAACTCAGCTCACTGAAGGCGCGGATCACACCGGCATGCTCCGCCTGATTGAGCTGCACCATATCCTTGACCCCGGAGGAGGCAGGTATAATCCGGACACCCTCGGGACCCCTTACCATTATCTCCTCCAGGGTGCGCTCGCCACTGATGACATGGGAGAGATTGTCCGTGGCCTGTATGCCCAACAACACATCCACATTGGCCAGCCCCAGGTCCGCATCCAGCAGCAACACATCGCTGCCTTGCGCTGCCAGTGAGATCGCCATATTCGCCGTGGTATTCGTCTTTCCCACACCACCTTTGCCGCTGGTCACCGAGATGACTCTGACCGGTGTTGACTTGCTCATACATTGCAGCCCGCTTACCTGACCGGCGATCATCTCAGAAGTAAGCATTGGCAACTTCCTTTCCATAGTTCATTGGCGCAAGATCCTCGTCTAGAACCGCCTCGGCGCGATGCATGATTTCCACACAGCGCTCGACCAGGCTATGAGGGCGCGCCACATGGATGTCTTCCGGAACCCTCTGGCCATCACAGACATAAGTAATGGGGAGTTGATTCCTGATAGAGGCGCTGAATGCCCCGCCCAGACTGGTGGCCTCGTCCAATTTCGTCAAAATACAACCATCGGGCTCAAATACGCTGAATGCCTGCACTACGTCCTCCATACCTGACAAACGGGTTGTTGCCGAAAGGAGCAATACCTTTCTTATCGTTATCGTCTTACTATCCAGAATTCTTTTCTGTTGCAGGAGTTTCTCATCGTGCTGGCTCATGCCCGCCGTATCGATAATGACCAGGCTGCGATCCATCAGGTCCTCGAGGACCTTACTCAATTCCTCACTGCTGTCCGCCACTTTCACCGGCACGTCCAGGATCCTGCCATAGGTCCGCAGTTGCTCATGCGCCCCGACGCGATAATTGTCGACAGTCACCAGCGCCACATGACGACTGCCATAGCGCAGGGCATAGCGCGCCGCGATCTTCGCCGCGGTGGTGGTCTTGCCCACCCCTGTAGGACCGATCAGGGCGACGACACCACCCTGATCGAGAATTTCGAATTGCGGCGATACGATTTTTTGCGCGAGGACATTCATGGCCTGGCGCCACAGTTGATCCATGTCGCAAGGCTCCTGCAACACAGCCGATATTTCCTTGCACAAGGATGCGTTCAGCCCCATTTTCATCATGCGCTGTATGAGTTCTGCGCGCCTGGGATTACGTCTTGCCATATCGCCCCAGGCCAGGCCCGAGAGCTGGTTCTCCAGCATGAAGCGCAAGCTCTGCAGCTCACTGCGCATCTCCATCATGGTGGGCTCCTGGCTCCAGTAGTTTTCCTCCCGGGATGGGGGCTCGCGCCTTTTGAGTGGCGCCGTATCGCTCTTGACCGACCGGGAATGGGGCTGCCCGGACCCTGCCCCGTCTGGAGATGAAGGCTTGAGCATGGTTTCATCGAAATCGACAGCGGCGACGATTTCCACGCCGCCATTGACCCGCTGGTTCGACAGAATCACTGCATCCGGCCCCTGCTCCGCCCTGACCTTGTTGATGGCCTGGCGGATACTGGGGGCAAAGTAGCGTTTGATATTCATTGCATCGTTCCAGTGTCTTGTCTGTGTGTTTTATCCGAACGCCGGTTCTCTATGTCTCGTTTCTGCCAATACTGGCGACAATCTTTATTTGTTTGCTGTCTGGAATCTCTTCATACGACAGAACATGAAGCGCTGGAATCGAATGCTTCACAAAACGTGACATCATCGGGCGCACCGCTGATGAGACCAGCAGCACCGCCGGCTGATTCGCCAGCTCCTGATTCTGCGCGGCTTCAGCCAGGGACTGGTGAATGCGCTCCGCCAGTCCCGGCTCGATTCCCAACCCGGCATTCCCTCCAGGCTGCATACTGTCTTGCAATATACGTTCCAACCCTTGATCGAGCGTAATAACCGGCATCTCCTGCGCTATGCCATTGATATTTTGAATAATCATCCGCCCCAGGGCGACTCGCAGCTTGGCCGTCAGAACGCCGGGGTCTTGACTCATGCTGGCCTCGGCTGCCAAACATTCCGCGATGGTGCGCATATCCTTGAGAGGGATTTTTTCCTCCAACAGATTGCGCAGCACCTTATGCACAACGCCCAGAGGCAGGGTGTCCGGCACCAGGCCCTCAACCAGCTTGGGATTGGTCTTGGTGAGATTGTCGAGCAATTGCTGCACCTCCTCGCGGCCCAGCAATTCATGCGCATGACTCTGCAATTCATGGCTCAAATGGGTGGCAATGACCGTCGTGGCATCGACGACGGTATACCCCATGGTCTGCGCCTGGTCACGCTGATTGGGCTCAATCCACACGGCATCCATGCCAAATGCGGGATCCTTGGTCGCGATGCCAGACAGTGTGCCGAAAACCTGGCCGGGATTGATGGCCAGTTCACGCTCGGGGTAGACCTCGCCCTCACCAACTGTCACCCCCATCAATGTCAGCCGATAGACACTGGGCGCCAGCTCCAGGTTGTCACGGATATGCACGGAGGGAATGAGAAAGCCAAGATCCTGTGTCAACTTCTTGCGAACCCCCTTGATGCGCGCCATCAACTGGCCGCCCTGGTTCTTGTCTACCAATGGGATGAGTTTATATCCTACTTCCAGCCCCACTGTGTCCACGGGGGTAACGTCGTCCCAGCTGAGATCCTTTGTTTCGACCGGCTTCTCTTCCTGGGGCTGAACCTCAAGCTCTCTATTGTCCGCTTCGCGCGCCTGACGGCTCTGTGTGATTAAGTAAGCCCCCACGCCGGACAGGGCAGCCAAGCCCAGAAAGACCATATTGGGCATGCCGGGCATGACGCCCAGAACACCCAGAATGGCGCTGGTCACTCCCAGGGTGCGGGGGTGATTCATCAACTGGCTGGTAATATGTCCGCCCATATCCTGGTCGCTGGAGACACGGGTCACCATGATGGCGGCGGCTGTCGACAGCACCAGCGAAGGCAGTTGCGCCACCAGGCCGTCGCCGATGGTCAGGAGGGTATAGTTCCGCATCGCCTCGGAGAATTCCATGTCGTGCTGTATCAGGCCGATGGACAGACCACCGATGATATTGATGAACAGGATGAGAATGCCGGCGATGGCGTCGCCGCGCACGAACTTGCTGGCGCCATCCATGGAGCCGTAGAAATCGGCCTCGGACACCACTTCGGCGCGCCGTTGCTTGGCCTCTTCCTGGTCGATAACCCCCGCATTGAGATCCGCATCGATGGCCATCTGCTTGCCGGGCATGGCGTCCAGGGTGAAACGGGCACTGACCTCGGAGATGCGGCCTGCGCCTTTCGTTACCACGACAAAATTGATGATGACCAGAATGGCGAACACGACCAGACCAACGGCGTAGTTTCCACCAATGACAAACTCGCCGAATGCTTCGATGACATTGCCCGCTGCCGCGGTTCCCGTGTGTCCCTCGAGGAGCACCACCCGGGTGGATGCGATATTGAGCGCCAGCCTCATCAATGTGGCCAGCAAGAGAACCGTGGGAAAGGTGGAAAAGTCAAGGGGGCGCCGGGAATAGACCGTCGCCAGCACCACGATCATCGCCAGGGCGATATTGAAGGTGAAGGCGATATCCAGCAGCGTGGGCGGCAAAGGGACGACCAGCATGGCCAGGATTGCCATCAGCAACAGGGGCGCCCCCAGCATGGCGCTCTTTGCCGGCATATTGATATTGGCGAGTACGTTTGCATTTGCCATTAGACTGTCCTCGAGATTCTTTCTTTCATCATGTCGGTTATCTGATCCTTACGAGTCATACTGCATGTCTTCGGGTATGGTGAGATCATCCATGGTAGGAACCTCGTCTCCATACTGGTACGCCTTGCCATGGAGCTGGTAGGCATAGGCCAGCACCTGGGCCACGGCGAGGAAAAGGCCGGCAGGTATCTCATCCTGAATCTCCGTGGTGTGGAACAGGGCGCGTGACAAGGGTGGCGCGGAAACGATCGGCACGTTGTTCTCCAGGGCCAGGGCACGAATTTGCATGGCGATCATATCCTTGCCCTTGGCAACCACTTTGGGCGCCGTCATATGATCCTGGTCATAGCGCAATGCGACGGCATAATGTGTGGGGTTGGTGATCACCACGTCTGCGCCGGGCACATCCTCCATCATGCGCCGTTGTGAGATTTCACGCTGTACCTCACGCACCCTGCGCTTCAGTTCAGGACTGCCATCCGTCTCTTTGAACTCATCCTTCACTTCCTGGCGCGTCATTTTCAGTTGACGGGTAAAGTCCCACAATTGAAATGGCACATCCACGGCGGCAATCAGGATCATGGTGCTACTCAGGAGAAGAAATGCCCAACCCAGCAATTGCCCCATGTCGGCGAGGGCCGGCATGACGGATTTGGTGCCCAGAGCAAGCAGCTCATCCAGGTTGTTCCACAGGAATATCAAGGCGACCATCAATACGAGGGCGAACTTGACCAGCGCCTTGGCCAGTTCCATGAGGCCCTTGGCCGAAAATATCCGCCCCATTCCCTTGACTGGATCCATCTTGCTCCATTTGAAAGCCATTGCTTTTATACTGAAGGACCAGCCACTCAGGGCCATGGGAGACAACAGGGCAATAATGACCAGCATGATGATGAAAGGCGCAAAGGAAACCAGCGCATCCTTCACCGCATTGAGAAAGCCGGGCACCATGGCGTTGACATCCATGATGGTGCTTCGCTCGATGACCAGGGTCCCGCGCATGATATCGAGTATTCCCTCTACCATGCTTTCGCCCATCATCAGAATCGCGCCAGCCGATGCCATCAGCACCGCCATGGTTGTCAACTCACGGGAACGTGGAACCTGGCCTTTTTCACGTGCGTCGGCGCGTTTCTTGGGTGTCGGTTGTTCGGTCTTTTCCTGTGCCTTCTCCTCAGCCATGAGCTAATTCCCCTGCACGATCCTGCCAATGGAAAAAAAGGCATTTTCCAGAAGATTGGTGAACTGCGGGATGAAAACCGGCAACGAGACAAGGATGAAAACAAAACCCAGCATGAGTGTCACCGGAAATCCGACCGAGAACACATTCAATTGCGGCGCCGCCCTCATCATGACGCCGAAGGATATATTGACCAGTAGCAGGGCGGTCACCGTGGGCAGGGCGATGAGCACCGCGCCCTTGAAGATCCAGGCCGCCCACGAGACCAACTCCCATAACCCCGCGGTACCGACATCCATGATGTCAATGGGAATACTCCTGAAACTGTCCACAAGCACCTCGATCAGTATGAGGTGCCCATTGAGGACAAGGAACAGCAAGGTTGCCAGGACCACATAGAACTGACTGATTACCGGCACGACGACACCATTGGCGGGATCGTTCATTTGTGCGAAGCCGAGCCCCATGGTCATGCCGATCACCTGCCCCCCCGACTCAACGGCGGTGAAGACCATGCGCAGCATGAAACCCATCATGACGCCAATCAATACCTGGGTCATTACGGTCAGTATCCCGAGCAGGCTGAAAGGTTCGACAATATGGGCGGGCGGCAGCAAGGGAACGATGATAATGGTCAGGGCCAGGGCCAGCCCCACTTTCACCCGCGCCGGCACGATGCGGGTACCGATAATGGGCGCAACCACCACAATGGCGGATATGCGCGCAAAGGGATAGAGGTAACTGGCCAGGAGATCGATGAGCGCTTCACTGTTGATTGTCACGGACAGGGGCCCCTATCCTCAGCCTATCAACTGGGGAATTTCCACGAAAAGGCGTGTGGTGTAATTTGTAATGGTCTGGATGATCCAGGACCCGCCGAATATCATGATTCCGAACATCACCAGCAGTTTCGGAATAAAGCTCAGCGTCTGCTCATTGATCTGCGTCGCTGCCTGGAACATGCTGATCAGCAAACCGACTGCCAGGGCGGGAAGCAGGAGAAGGGAGATAATCATCATGGTGACATAGATGGCGTTCTGGCCGATGGTGACGACGGATTCCGGTGTCATTTCAGGTTCACCCTATACATAGAAGCTTGAGGCCAGCGTCCCCATGATCAGCGCCCAGCCATCCACCAGGACGAAGAGCATGATCTTGAAGGGAAGCGAGATAATCAATGGCGACAGCATCATCATGCCCATGGACATGAGGATACTGGCCACCACCAGATCGATGATCAGGAAAGGAATGAATATCAGAAAACCGATCTGGAAGGCCGTCTTCAGTTCACTGGTGACGAAGGCGGGAACCAGGAGAGAGAAAGGAATATCCTCTTGCGACTGGATCTCCTCCTCGCCGCTGATCTCTGAAAACATGGTGATATCACTCTCCCTGGTCTGAGAGAGCATAAAGGCGCGAAAGGGGGTGATGGCCGACTGCATGGCCTCCTCGGCAGACATTTTCTCATCCATATAGGGCTCCAGGGCATTGTTGTATACATCGTTGAATACCGGCATCATGATGAAAATGGTGAGAAACAGCGCCAAACCGATGAGCGTCTGGGTTGTGGGCGTCTGGGCGGTGCCCAGCGCCTGACGCAGGATGGCCAATACGATGATGATGCGGGTAAATGATGTCATCATCATCAATGCCGCCGGCAGCAGCGTCAGCACTGTCATCAGCAGCAGAATCTGTATGCTCAGGGAATAGGTCTGCTCCCCGTTTTCACCCCCTGTTACCGTAAGGGCCGTCAAGCCCTGCTCCGCGGAGACAGCGCCCACGGGGAGAAGAAGCAGGAGGAAAATGGCTATAATGGATTTCATGGGCGTATTTTGTTTTTTATCTCTTTCTTCAAATAATCGGAAAACCCCTTCTTTTCAGCGCCGGCGCCCCCCTCCACTCCAGCGCTGTCGATGACGGGTTCATCGAAGACGTGCAGCGCCTGTATCCTGCCAGGCGATATCCCCAGCATGACCTGTGTATCTCCGGCCTGGAGAATAATGACCTTCTCCCGCTGCCCTACCGATATGCCCGCCACTACTTTCATGTCATCGTTCAACATGCCGTGCAGGCGGCCATAGCGGCGGAAGAACCATGCGCCGGCGAAGATAATGCCGACGACCAGGAGCAGACTGGTAATGATCTGCATGATTTGGGGTACTGATGCGGCCTGCGCTTCCATTAGAAATACTCTGCCGTGTTAGTTTTGAAGAGTGATCAAACTACTTGAGCTTCTTGACCCGTTCGGCGGGGCTGATGATGTCGGTAAGGCGTATACCGAATTTTTCATTCACCACGACGACCTCGCCATGGGCAATCAGCGTGCCGTTGACGTTGACATCCATCGGCTCGCCAGCCAGCCTGTCGAGTTCCACGACAGAGCCCTGGTTCAGCTTGAGGAGGTTATTGATGGTGACCTTGCTGCGCCCGATCTCCACGGCAACGGTAACGGGAATGTCCAGAATCATATCCAGGTTGGAATCGGCCAGGCTTTCTCCCACGGCATCGGCCTCAAGATTCTGGAAATCAGCCTTGACATAATCCTCCTGACTGGCGCTCTCCGTGGAAGCCTTGGCCTCGCTCTCCGCCTGCTCCGCCAATGCGGCGCCCCAATCGTCGTCCGCACCTGTAGAATTGTTCTCGATTTCATCGCTCATTGATTTTCTCCTGATACAGCTAGCATTTGTTTGCTTCTCACCGCGGTACTGCCGATTTTCTCAACGACCTTGATGGCGCTCTTGCCGTTGGAAACCCCGAATTTTCCACGAAATACCGGGATATCCTCGATCCGCGCCACCACATACTCGGGCATGTCCACGGGTATGATGTCTCCTTCCTTGAGGCCATTGATTTCCCTGACGGACAATGTCGTTTCCAGCAGGGTACTGCTGATTTCCAGCTCGGCCATCATCAGCTCTTCACGCAGGGAAATCATCCAGCGCTCATCATTGTCGACGCGGTCGCTCTGCATGCCCGCGTCGAGCAGGTCGCGAATAGGCTCGATCATGGAATAAGGCATGGTGATGTGCAGGTCGCCACTACCGCCTTCCAGTTCCACGTGAAAGGTCGAAACCACGACCACTTCACTGGGACTGACGATATTGGCGAAATTGGGATTGACCTCCATGCTCTGATATTCGGGCGTGAGCTCCAAGACGGGGCTCCACGCCTCCTTCATATTGGTAAAGGCCTGATCCAGGACGATGCGGATAATGCGCTGCTCCGTCGGTGTGAATTCCCGCCCTTCTATCTTGGCGTGGAACCTGCCCTCTCCACCGAAGAAGTTGTCCACAATGGTGAAAACCAGCTTGGGATCGAAAACGACCAGGCCGGTGCCACGCAGTGGATGGAATCTCACCAGATTGAGGCTGGCGGGAACGAACAGGCTATGCACGTATTCGGCAAACTTGAGCATCTGCACGCCACCCGCTGAAATCTCTGCCGTTCTTCTCAGCATATTGAAAAAGGTAATTCTCAAATAGCGCGCGAAACGCTCATTGATCATCTCCAGCGTCGGCAGGCGCCCCCTGACAATCCTGTCCTGACTGTTGAAGTCATAACTGATGGCGTCGCCGTCATCGCCGTGATCATCCGGCTCGGTCTCGACATCGCCACTGGTAACGCCATGCAACAGCGCGTCGATTTCGTCCTGGGTAAGGAGGTCGTTTCCAGACATGTTCTTCTATTGCATTACAAAGCTGGTGAAATACAGTTCTTCCACGATCTTGTCGCCAAGCTGATCCCTCATGATGCTCTGGATCTCCGCCAAGGCCTCGTCCCTGATTTTCTGCTTCCCTGTGAAGGAGCTGATGGTCTCGTAATCCAGGTCACTGAGCATCATGAGCAGATTGTTGCGGATCAGCGGCAAGTGTTCCTTGATCTTGTCGGGCATGGTCTCGTCATAGGTCATGACTTCCATCTTGACCTGCAGATAGCGTATCTGGTTGTTCTCCACGAAATTGACGATGAGAGGGTCGCCCAACTCTACATAGTGGGGTTTCGCCTTTTCGGCGTGCTTTTCCTTCGCCTTTTTCTTTTCCTTCTTGTCAGCAACATCCTCGCTTGCGACCTGCTCTGTGCCGGATGCGCCGCCGGACAGCGCCCCGGTCACGAACAGGGTCACGCCGACACTGACCACTATCAGCAACAGAATGGTGACCACGCTGAGAATGATCACGAGTAGGTTTGATTTTTTCTTGGGCTTGACTTCCGGTGCCTCGTCATCGATCTGATCGTCAATGGCCATCTTTGAACCCTTCCTAAGCTATTACTGAGAAATTTATCCTTACAACGTAATAGCAATAGCCATGCCATTAAGAAATTTTCATAAAACATCCTTTAATAACAGAATGTTACTGAACAAAGTCGAAGGGTCGTCATTTCTTTGACATGATGGCGGCCGCGTTCTGACACGAATCCGCCAAGCAGAGGATGTTGAAAATAAAGGCGTGAATCAGGTCTGACAGAAAGCGGCGAGGGAGCGATGAGACATGAAGAGGATCAGGAAACCACCATCGCGCGCATCGCGCGATACCTGCCGGATATTAGAGGAGTTGCGTGTAGAGTGACGATACCCTGTCAAGGTAGCGCCGGGACGAGAACTCTTCCTCCACCCATTTTCTGCCCTCGCGCCCCATGGATACGATATCCGGGTCGGGCATGCGGGAAAATTCCTCCAGCGCTGCGGCAAGCGCCTGCGCGTTGCCGGCCTCGAAGACGTCTCCCGTTTCACCGCGCCTGATCAACTCCGGTATTCCGCCTATGTCGGCCCCAATGACCGGGCGGGTCAATGCATAGGCCTCCAGTATGCTCATGGGCGCGTTTTCGTACCACTCGGAAGCGAGAACCACGGCGCGGCTGTCATGAATCAGCTCGTGCAAGGCCGCGCCTTTCTGGTAGCCTGCAAAATCGATGTCGGCGCCACGCATCGAGGCCAAGTTCCTCAATGCCTCTTCCTGCGGGCCGGTGCCAACGATGGTAAGGGGCACGCCCGCAAGGGCGGCGGCCTCGACAAGGGTTTCGAGACCTTTTTCCCGGGCGAGGCGCCCGAAATAAACGAAGCGTTTGCCAACACGGGCACAGGGTGAAAAAGACGAGATATCGGCGAAGTTGGGAATATAGACGATTTTCTCCCTGTCCATTCCCCATTCCACCAGTTTTTCCCGGTAGAATCTGCTGGGAACGATGAAGCGGGAAATGTTGTCCCTGTAACAGCCCAGCAGGCGATGCACCCAGGTCTCGAAAAATATCAAGGTGCTCAGGGACAGGGAGTTTTTTATGCAGCGATGCCGGATCACGTTGCTGATGCGGCCATGCTTGCAGCGCTCGCAGACGCCATCGGATGCCAGCATCTGGTAGGCGGGACAGGCGATCTTGAGATCATGCAACGTCAATAGTGTCGGTATCCCCGCCCTTTTCAGGACGCCAAATATCGACGGCGAGATATGATGATAGACGTTGTGTGCATGGGCAATTTCAGGGCGCTGATCCTGTATGAGCCTGCCTATGCCGCGCTTTGCCTCCAGGGAATAGATGACCTTCGGGGCTCTGGCGGCCTTCTCCAAGAAAGAATAATCATTGCCGAACTCGATTTCCTGAATGAAATATTTCTCCCATGGCGAGGACAGGTTCTTTTCATGCCGCATTGCGAAAGGAATCACACCCCATCCCGCGCCTTCGAAGAGCGAGTTGTGACGCAGGAAAACCGCCTCGGCGCCTCCCCGCATATAGTAATAGTTGTTTATGGATAATAGTGTTTTGTTCATTGCCGGAATGAAGTGCCGTTGCTCGGAATCCTGCGACCGTAACGCTTCATCCCCTCATGGCCTCCTGGTAAACGGCAAGGGTCTTTTCCGCGATGTCACCCCAGTTGTAGTTTTTTCTGATATTTTCACGGACATTTTCCGGGCTGTCGAACTCGATTCCCCCTTCATTTACTTGTCCGAGTTTCTCTGCCAATCCACGGACATCCCCCAGACGGAAATACTGTGCCTCAGGCAGCCCCACCTCGAGATTGGCCGGGATATCGCTGGCCAGCACGGGAATGCCGTAACTGAGGGCCTCCAGCAGGGCAATAGGAAGCCCCTCATGGGAAGACGGCAACACAAAGACACCGGCATGAGCATACAGTTGACTCAAGGCATCCCCGCTCTGGAAGCCGGTCAATACCACGCCTCCACTGCCCTCCGCGGCGGCCAGTATTTCCTGGCAGTATTTGTTTCCTGGGTCGATCGTGCCGACGATGGCCAGTTTCCAGCCTGTCATGCCGGCGTCCGCAAATGCCCGGATCAGGTCCATATGCCTCTTCTCGGGAACCAGGCGGCTTACGATAAGGACGTACCGCCCGGCTTCGAGAGAAAACCGGCCAAGAACATCCGTTGCCCCAGGGATGCCGGGCAATTCCACGCCGTTGGGGATGATGGCCGACTGACGCCGGTGCTTCTCATAAACCAGGTCATGGATCACCCGGGATATGACGATATTGCGGGTAGAGAAGCCCATCCCCCAGCGTTCACCCAGGCGCAGCAGCGCGCGCGCCCCCCCGCCCCATTTTTCCCGGTCATAGTCGGGGCCATGGTGCGTCACGACCACCCGCAGCCCGAACAGGCGCGCGACAGGGGTCATGACGGCGGGGCCTATGGCATGGATATGCAGAATATCAGGGCGTTTCAGGGCGGCATAGAGCACCCCGATGAAGGAGTGGACAAAGGCCTCCACGCCGCCTGTCTTGGGCGCCCACAGGGAACGAAAGCGCACCCCCCGCCACGACTCAAGTCCCGCGGGGTGGTATTCCCGGCGCACAATGACCTCGATTTCACAGTCAGACCCGGCCAGCAGCGGGTACAAATGCTCGGCATGTTTCTCGACGCCTCCTTCCACCTTGGGGAAACCACGCAATCCTAATACGAAAACCTTCATAATCTGTCCATCTGTTTCCGGGAAAATACGCCAGGAATCTGCGTCGCGGGCCCGTGCGCCGCCTCTCCCCTCCATGGCCCGAAACGCCCTGCAAGGTTGTCCCGTACAAGGGATGAAAGTGATTCATGGATTGTCACTACTCATGCCCCCGGATACCCGTCATTCCGACACGATTTTCACCCTGCGGGTACAAATGAGCCGGAATCCATGTCGTTATTAACCCGGCACGCAATGGCTGAATACGATATACATTGTTGCCGGGTTAATAAAGCCACTGGATTCCCGCTTACCCCATGCGGGAATGACGTATAGCGACTATTCCGCCATCTGCGGGGTGAGTAGTTACTCGTTTTCAGCCACTGTGCGCCGGTTCGCTGCAATCATTCTACAGCAAGTTTCGCCAACACAGCCAGCGGGCCGGCGCGCAATGGCCAGCCCCTTGATTTCAAACCGCCAGGGGTTTCAGGCATACATATCGACCATGCCCTGCCTCAGGATCGCATCGGTCTCCAGCGGCGCTTCATCGGCCCCGCCCTGACTCAGCAGCCGCTCATTTACGGCATCCCCGTTTTCGTCTTCCAGCTCATTATCCGCCTCACGGCCACTGGTTTGCGAATGCTGCGACACATCCACATCCACCAGATCCAGGCCACTGCTGTTCAGGATCTCGCGCAGCCTGGGCAGGGAGTCTTCCAGGCTATCCTTGACCATGGCGTGGGCGGTCTGAAATTGTACGCTCACCTGCTCGTTCTGTACATTGATCCTGATCTCGACAGCGCCCAACTGCGGAGGATTGATCTTCAACTCGGCCGTGTGCACTTTCTGCGTAATCAGCCAGCGCACCCGGTCCCCAAATTCCTCCTTCCACTCACGCGACTGGAGCGGAGCTTGCAGGGGCAGAGTGGTCGTCACCATGCCTTTATCGTTTGGCGACTGTATTGCGGGCTGGGGACTGCTCAAAGGGGATACCTGCTGGCCGCCATCCGCAACCGCCATGGCTGAAACATTCACAAAACGTCCTGCTGCCTCTGCCGCCACCCTGGCAGTCAATTCTTCACTGAAGTTCGACATGCGCCCGGCGTTCCCGGCCATCACCTCCCGTCCCGCCATCAGCTGCTCACGCAGCAGGCCCCCACCCTCGTCAACTACGGGCCTGGAACGATTGGCTGCAGGAATATCGACAGGCCGGCTTTCCAGGGGAACCGCGGCCATCACCTCTTGACTGCCGGCCGTTCCAGCAAAGCGCGAATTCTCCACGCGCGGTGGTGCAGGCGCCACCGGCGGCGCAGGCGCAGGCTCGGGCGCAGGCTCGGGCGCAGGCGCAGGCAAATCAAGAGACACAACAGCTTCACGGCCTTCCTGGGGCTCTTGGGCATCACCCGTCATTTGCAGCGGCGCCTCATCCCCTTCCATCAGCAGTTCATCGGCGACACCGGGTGGCGCCACTTCGCTCAATTCCGTCCTGGCATCCGGCAAACGGGAATCAGCAGGCGGCTCAGGGTCCATTACTGACACCATGACAGCCTCAAGCGGCAAACCCTTGCCCGTTCGCGGCAAAGACTCATTGAGGACGCTGCTATCGCTCCCCGTGGTGAAACTCCCCGCAGCCGTCTCCTTCAATACAGCCTGTGATTCACGCAATGCCTCGCCAAAGCGGCTGTCGCGCCCCCCTTCTCCCTCCACGGTGGGAGCCGCGCTCTTGAAACCCCTGCTGGCGGGAGGACTGGCATTTGACAATAAGGCTGCAGGTTCCTGTGGCATATGAGCACCTCTTGTAGCGGTAGCGGACATTCCTATCTGACTACCGTTAATAGGCAAGGAGCATGCCACTCGGTGCGGTCAGTATAATGACCTGGCCCGCATGGCCCTTTCATCGCTCTCCTTCTGCTCCCGTTTCGCCGACTCCAGGTCCTCCTCCTTCCTGCAACGCGACTGGTAGTTGTCCAGCGCCTTGTGGTGCACCCTGGCCGCCTTCCAGGACTCATCGTGTCTTTCCAGTACGCCCCTGGCCTCCGCCACCAATTGGCGCTGGATCTTCAGCGCCTGATCAATCTGGCGGACAAAGCCGCGATATTCATTGAGGCGCCCCATGTCCATGCCCGCCCCGCCCAGGGTGTCCATACGCTGCTTGTATTCTTTATAGAAGGATTCCAGCTCCCGCAGTTTGCCTAGATGTGCGCTATAGGCGTTCTGCGCCTCATTGCGTTGCAGGACAGCATGCTCCTCTTCGATCCTCGCCAGCTTGACCAGGGTCTGCATGCGCCGTGATTTCTTCATGGCGCCGCTTGCGCCGTCAGGGCCTGATCCTGAGCCATCAGGGCTTCAAGGGCCCGGCGGCTCTCTTCCAGCGTGCGCTTTTCATTGAGCCCCTGCTGCAGAAAACCGACCAGGCGGGGATACATCTCGACAGCCTCGTCGAGTTCCGCATTGTTGCCGGGCCGGTAGGCGCCCACGCTGATGAGGTCGCGGTTGGCCTGGTAGGTGGAGTACAGCTTCTTGAAGCGCCGCGCCTGTGACTGCGCCTCGTCCGTGCTGATATCGTTCATGACGCGGCTGATGGAGGCCTCGATATCGATGGCGGGATAGTGCCCCCCCTCGGCCAGGGAACGGGACAATACGATATGCCCGTCGAGTATGGCGCGCGCGGCGTCGGCCACCGGGTCCTGCTGGTCATCGCCCTCCGTCAGCACTGTGTACAGAGCGGTTATGGATCCGCCACCCTTGTCGCCATTACCGGCGCGCTCCACGAGCTGGGGAATCTTGGCGAAGACGGAGGGCGGATAACCGCGCGTCACCGGCGGCTCGCCAATGGCCAGGGCGATTTCCCGCTGGGCCTGGGCAAAGCGCGTCAGGGAGTCCATCAACAACAGGACATTCTTGCCCTGATCGCGAAAATATTCCGCGATGCTGGTGGCCAGCATGGCGCCATGCAGGCGCATGAGAGGCGGCTCATCGGCGGGCGTGGCCACCACCACGGCCCTCGCCATACCCGCCGCGCCGAGAATATTCTCGGTAAATTCCTTGACCTCGCGGCCACGTTCCCCGATCAGGCCGACGACCGTGACATCGGCCGCCGTATATCGCGTCATCATGCCCAGCAAGACGCTCTTGCCCACGCCACTGCCGGCGAACAGGCCCAGGCGCTGGCCGCGCCCTATGGTCAACAGGGAATTGATGGCGCCGATGCCCACGTCCAGGGGCTCCTGTATGCGCTGTCTGGCCAGGGGATTGATGGTTTCCGGCATCAGGGGAATGCGCTCGTCGCTCTGCAGGGGCCCCTTGCCATCCAGCGGTTTTCCCGCGCCGCTCAACACCCGCCCCAGCAGTTCATAGCCGCCCACGGCCTCATAGACCTTGCCCGTGGGTATGACGGGCGCATTGGGGACCATGCCCCGCACCTGTCCCGTTGGCATCAAATAGGTCTGGTCCCCGGAGAAGCCCACGACCTCGGCCTCGATATCATTCCCGATAGTGCTTTTGATGAGGCAGCGATCACCAATCGCCGCGCGGCAACCCACGGCCTCGATGGTCAAACCCACCATGCGCTTCAGGCGCCCCTCCACAATCAGCGGCAGGGGCTTGCGCGCATGCCGCCTCCTGGCGGCCAGTCGCTGCGCCCAGACAGGCGCGCGGGATTCTTCAGCCGTGTGCATGATCTTCCTCCCTTTCTCCACCCAGCAATTCAGTGACGACCTGCATTAGGCGGCGTTCAATGCTGGCATCGATGCGGGACGTTTCCGTTGCAACCTTGCACCCCCCACGGCTGAGCAGGGGATCGTCGACGATCTCCCATCCGGCGCTGTCGATCTTTTCGGCCAGCAACTCCTTGACGAGCACGCTGTCATCCGGATTCAGATGCAGCCTGACGCCCCGGGAGGCGACGGGAAGCTCGCTCACCGCCTGCTCAATGGTGGCGACGATCTGTCCAGGATCGGCCTTGATCTCCCTGCGGATGATATGTTGTGCAATGACCACCGCCAGACCGGTCAATTCCTCGACCACCTGGTGGTCCAACGCTTGCAAAGGGGCGTGCAGCTGGTCGCAGATATTCTTCAGACGGGCGAGCTGTTCCTCGGCCATCGCCCGCCCCTTCTCCAGCCCTTCCCGCCTGCCCAGGGAAAAACCTTCCTCGTGGGCCTGGGCGTGAATCCTTTCGATCTCTTTCGCCGTCATCAGGGAAGGCCTGGCGTTACCGCCATGTGCCGCCCCTCTCCCCACATCAGGCAACTCCCAGCGCTCATAGTCCTGGGGCTGGGGTGAGATGACCTTAGACAAACTCTTCGCCTCCACCGCCGCCCAATACGATATCGCCGGACTCCGCGAGGCGGCGGGCGATGGCCAGAATCTCTTTCTGGGCGGCTTCCACCTCACTGAGGCGCACCGGTCCCTTGGCCTCCAGATCATCACTCAGCATTTCGGCGGCGCGCTTGGACATATTGGCAAAGACCTTGGACTTGATGTCCTCGTCGGCCCCCTTGAGGGCCAGCACCAGGGTCTCGGAGGAGATTTCGCGCAACAATGCCTGTATGCCCCTGTCATCCACACTGGCGAGATCGTCGAAGACAAACATGAGATCCTGTATTTTCTCGCCCAGCTCGGGGTCGAATTCGTTGACCTGATCCATGATCACCTCCTCTACGGAGGCATCCATCAGATTGAGAATATTGGCCGCGGTCTTGATGCCGCCCACGGTGGACGACTTCAGGTGGGAATTGCCGCTGAACTGCTTCTCTATGACTTCGTTGAGTTCGTGCAATGCCGAAGGTTGCAGGCGATCCAGGGTGGCGATACGCAGCAATACGTCACTGCGCACCTTCTCGGGCAGGAGACTCAAGACCTCCGCCGCCTGCTCGCTGTCCAGATAGGAAAGCACCACGGAGATGATCTGGGGATGCTCCAGCTTGATGACCTCCAGTATGGCGCGTGGATCCATCCACTTCAATTGCTCCAGACCACCGGCATTGTCCCCCATCATCACGCGGTCGATGACATTGCCGGCCTTGTCCTCGCCCAGGGCCTTGACCAGCACGCTCTTGAGGTAATCGTGAGAGCCCACCCCGATGGCCGTCTCGTTGTTGACGGTGCCGACGAAGTCGCCCAATACCTCATTGACCTGTTCCCTGGTGACGTTTTTGAGGGTGGCCATGGCGGCGCTGACCTTGTGCACCTCCTTAGGCCCAATGTGTTTCAACACCTCGGCTGCATCCTGTTCTCCCAGACTCATCAACAGGATTGCTGCTCTTTCAATACCACTGATTTCCATTTTCCCTCGTCATCCTAGCCGTTGATTATGGTTATTCGTTCACGACCCAGTTGTTGACCACCTGGGCCACGCGCTTGGGATCCTGGGCAGCCAGGGACTTGGCGGCATTGAGGTTGGTCTCGTAGGCATCTCCCCCGCTGGCCAGTTGGGGCGCGCCCTGCTGCGGGCCACTCAAGGTCAATTGATCGTTGCTCAGCTCACCTCCATCCGCAGCGGCATAACCGGCCGGCAGAGCGGCCTGAGGCAGGGCCTTGCCCTTGGCCGCCAGTTCACGCATCACCGGCCTGAGCACGCCGAAGATCAGGAAGCCTATGAGCCCGATCACCAGCGCCTGCCTGGCGATGTTCCAGATACCTTCGCTCTCCAGGAAAGAGGGCTCAGGCAATTCCTCTACGGGCTCGGGAACGCTGAACGAGCTGTTGATGACGCTGACGGTGTCCCCCCGCTCGCCGTCGAAGCCGATGGCATCCTTCACCAGGGTGGTCAGGCGGCCGATCTCCTCATCCGTCAAGGGTGTCTTTACGGGCTCCCCGTCCTCATTGAGGGTGACCTTGTCATCCACCACGACGGCAACGGAAAGGCGCTTGATGGCTGCGCCGCCGGCGCGGATATGACTGATGGTCCTGTCCAGTTCATAGTTTCTGGTCACCTGCCTGCTGCTGCTCTCCGGCGTGGTCTCATTATCGGCAGCGCCCGCGTCTTCCCCCGGCAATGCATTTTCTGCCGCCGGTTGATTGGACAGGCTGCCTGGAATCCCGGCCCCCCTTATGGGCGTACTGGTCTTTTCCTCTGAGGTCTGTTCACTGCGCACCGCGGCGATTTCGGGATCATAGCTCTCCCGGGTCGTCTCGGTCACGGTAAAATCGATATTGGCGCTCACCTGCGCCTGCACGGCGCCCGCTCCCATGATAGGCGTGAGGATATCCTCGATACGCGATATATAGTAATCCTCCACCTGCTTGCGGTGAGCGAACTGCGTCGCATTGATGCGCATGCCACCCGACGCATCGGGAGACGTCAACAGGCGCCCCTTCTGATCGATGATGGAGACCTGCTCCACTTCCATGTCGGGCACGCTCGCCGCCACCATGTGGCCGATGGCGGCAACCTGCTCCTCATTCAGGGAGCGGCCCGCATAGAGATCCACCGTAACCGAGGCCGTCGGTTTCTTGCGCACGCGCACGAAGGCGCTGCGCTTGGGAATGGCCAGATGCACCCTGGCGCTGCGCACGCTGTTGATAGAGGAAATGGTGCGCGCCAGTTCGCCTTCCAGGGCGCGCTGGTAACGGGCCTTCTCCATGAATTGACTGACGCCGAATCCCTGGTTCTTGTCCAGCAGCTCGAAGCCGGCGCCAACACCCTTGGGCAGGCCCTGCCCCGCCAGCTTCAGGCGCGCATCGTGCACGTCCTTCTGAGGCACCATGATGGAGGTGGCGTCACTGGACAACTTGTACTTGATCCCCGCCTGTTGCAATGCCTGGGAGACGGCGTTGGCATCCTGCTCACTGAGGTTGCTGTAGAGCAGACGGTAATCGGGTGTCTGTGACCACATGGCGACCCCGATGCCGATGGCGATACTGGCGGCCAGCCCCACCAGCAAACCGATCTGACGCAACCAGGAAAGATTCTGGAACCCCTTGGACTGCAGCGCGATCTCTTCCGCTTTCACCATTGCCATGTTCTTTTCCCTTCACTATGCTGCCACATGAAAAATCCCCCAATATTACTGCCTGGCTAAATCGCCATCTTCATGACATCCTGATAGGCGGAAATCAGGCGGTTGCGCACATTGAGCATCAACTGGAATTCCACGCCGGCCTTCTGCGAGGCCACCATGACCTGGGCAATATCCACGTTGGGATCACCCAGCTCAAAGGCCTTCTTGAGGGATTTTGACGCCTGTCCCGTCTCATTGACGTGATCCACGGCATTTTTCAGCAAACTGGAAAAATCCACGTCGCCCTTGGCCTCATCCGGCCGCTTGAGTTGCACGCCCTGCGCCAGCTCGGCGGTGGAGCGCAACTGTGAAAGTAGCTGACTGACACCGATATCACTCATTGCCTTTCTCCTGACTGTTAATCACTGCACCTCGTTTCATCATGATATTGCCCGGCATGGGCGTTCTACCGCCCCGGCACGGCAATACCCTCCTCACGCATGCGCGCTATTTTGTACCTCAAAGTGCGCTGGCTGATGCCGAGTTTCTCAGCCGCGCTCTTTCTCACGCCTCCCGCCGCCTTGAGGGCCTCGAGGATGACATGCTGTTCATGGGTGCGCAGATCCTCGCCCAGCCTTTCCGGGGGCGCGGTTTCGCGCGCCATTTCCTGGGCAGGCGGATCAGCGTCGCCAGGCCGATACCCGTCCGCTTCGAAGCGGATGTCATCCGTTCCGATGACATGCCCCGCGCGCAGGATCAGGCTGCGCTTGATCACATTCTCCAGTTCGCGGATATTGCCAGGCCAGGCGTAATGCAGAAGCTTGCGCCTGGCGTCCTCCGACAACTGCGGCACGCCCCGCCCTGAATCATGAACGTTCAGCGCCAGCAGCCTCTCCGCCAGCGGCAGAATGTCGCCCCTGCGTTCACGCAAGGGGGGCAAATGCAGGGGGAACACATTGAGGCGGTAGAACAGATCCTCGCGAAAACGCTTCTCCTGGACCTCCTTCTTCAATTCCCTGTTGGATGTCGCCAGGATGCGCACATCCAGTTCGATGGTCTTGCGCCCGCCCAGACGCTCCACTTCCCGCTCCTGAAGCACGCGCAGCAGCTTGGCCTGCAACCCCAGGTCCATTTCAGAAATCTCATCCAGCAACAGGGTGCCGCCCTGGGCCTGCTCGAACTTGCCGGGACAGGCCTGGTAGGCGCCCGTAAAGGCCCCCTTCTCATAGCCAAACAGTGTCGCCTCGAGCATATTCTCGGGAATGGCGGCGCAGTTGATGGCGACGAATGGACCGTTGGCGCGCCTTGAATGAACATGCAAATAACGGGCTAAAACCTCCTTGCCGGTGCCGCTCTCGCCGGTGATCATGACGGTCGCGCCGGAATCGGAAACCCGCCTTGCCAGCGCTGCGATGTTGCGCGTCGCCTCGTCGGCAATGACCATCTCGCCGCCATCCGCGTCCTCCCTGATGTAGCGCTCCACCATGTTGACGAGAATCTCCGCCTCGAAGGGCTTGACCAGATAATCGACCGCACCGCTCTGCATGGCCTCGACGGCCTTCTGAATGGAGCCATAGGCGGTCATGAGCAGCACCGGGATCTCCGGGTTCTTCTTGCGGATCTTCTCGAGCAGGGCGTGGCCGTCCATGGGCTTCATCTGGACGTCGCTGATCACCATGGCGATCTCCTCCCTGGACAGGACATCCAGGGCCTCGCTGCCGTTCCCCGCCATCTCCACCGTATAGCCGGCCAGATCCAGGGTGTCGCACAGCGCGGCCCGCAGGGTTGGTTCGTCCTCTACAACTAGCACACTTGATTGACTCATAGGGTCCCGCTCCTCACTTTGGATGTTTTTATTGCCTGTTTCCGCAGGGGACGGTTCAGTCCGCCCGGTGCACTGGCAGTTCGATACCGATGGTCGTCCCCTTGGGCTGTGAGCCCAGCCACACGGCCCCGTTGTGCGCGGCGATGATGGCCCTCACCACGGCCAGGCCCAGCCCCGTACCCTGGGTCTTGGTGGTGTAGAAGGGCTCGAAAACATGTTCCCGTATTTCTTCAGGGATGCCCGGCCCGTTATCCCTGAGAATGAATCTCAGCGTTTCCCTGCCTGTCTTCCCATCGCAGGGGGCGATTCCCAACTCCAGCTTCCCCCGCGTGGCCTCCCCCCCGCCCGGCTCTCCGGCGATGGCCTGAATGGCATTGACCATCAGGTTCTGCAGTACGCTCAACAGGGCGTCATGACTGCCATAGACGCATCGCCCATCACTGTCGTCCTGTACGGTGAGTTCACAGCCACTGGCGCTCAACTGCGGCTTCAGTACGAGTTCCAGGTCCCTGGCCAGCTTCGATGCGGAAACGATTTCATTGCCCATCTGTCCACCCTTGGCGAATTGCAGCATGCCGCTGACCATGCCTTCCAGATGATCGAGGCAGGCGCGGATCTTCTCCACGCAATGTTCGCGCGCCGCGTCGTCCATGCGGTTCATGCGCAGATGCGAGAGATAGAGCAGGCTGGAAGCGATAGGCGTCCTGATCTGATGAGCCAGCGACGCCACCATCTCGCCCATGGTGACCAGGCGTTGATGACGGCTCAATAGGGCCTGCATGGCGCAGGATGCGGTCACGTCGCGGAACAGCAGGACCTGTCCCGGAATCCTGCCCAGCGGGCTGGTGGAAATATCCACCAGGCGGCCATTCTGGAGTTGCAGGGCGTCATGCTGGGCGCTCTCGGTGAAGGCGCGCACAGTGACGTCGCGCCACAGCTCGCCCAACAGCGGGGAGCCGAGATACTCCAGGGCCAGGCCGTTGCACAACTGAATGCGTCCATCCCCGTCCAGAACGACGACACCGCCCGGCAGGACATCCAGGACCATTTCATGAAAATGATTGACCGGGGCCCGCTCCATCCCGGCGGATTGACGGGCGTTCCCATTGGCCAGGCGGCGCGTCAGCAGGCTGACGCGCTCTTCCAGTTGCTGGTAGCTGGCCGACAGGTTCTCGGAAACCTGGTTGAATTGATCGAATGCCTGAGTCAGCTCAAGGGCGTGTTGGGTGCTACTGTGACTCATGTGGAATCATGCCTCATGTATAAAAAACCGTTGCGAGTGCTCTTTTCACTCTCCACGGTATGAGGCAATTTCCATGCCGGGGCGGACAACCCCTTGTGTTTCAATCAGTTGAAAACGACGCCAGACAGGGCCGTCAAACTTACGTCACTTCATCCGCCTTCTGTATGCCATATTTGCGCAGCTTTTCCACCAAGGTCGTGCGGCGCAGGTGCAGGCGGTTGGCGGCATGGGCCACCACCCCCTCGGCATCTTCCAGCGCCTGCTTGATGAGGCTGCATTCGAGGTTGCTGAGATGCTCTTTCAAGTCGATGCCGTTGCGGGGAATGCGCGTGACCTCCGGCTCATCGATCCTGATCATGGTGTAATCGGGCACCGCGGCTTCCTCGCTGCCGGGGTCCACCTGATATTTCTCGGGGAGGTCGCGCATATCCACCACGCCGTAGGGATGCATGATGACCAGGCGCTCGATGACGTTGGCCAGCTCGCGCACATTGCCCGCCCAATGATACTGGCTGAGGGCCATGACGGCGGACTGTGTCAGGCTGACAGAGCCGCGGTTCTCGTGCTGCAGGCGCTTGATGATCTCCTTGATGAGCAGGGGGATGTCCTCCGCGCGCTCGCGCAGGGGCGGCATTTCAATGGGGAAGACATTCAGGCGGTAAAACAGATCCTCGCGGAAAGCGCCCTCTTCGATGGCCTTTTCGAGATTGCGGTGGGTCGCCGCGATGATTCTCACATCGGCGTTGAGGGTCTTGTTGCTGCCGACGCGCTCGAAGGTGCGCTCCTGGAGCACCCGCAGCAATTTGACCTGCATCTGCATGTCCATGTCGCCAATCTCGTCGAGGAACAGCGTGCCGCCTTCAGCCATTTCGAAACGGCCCTGCCGGGCGCTGATGGCCCCCGTGAAGGCGCCCTTCTCGTGCCCGAACAACTCGCTTTCCAGCAGCTCGGAGGGAATGGCGCCGCAGTTCAGGGGCACGAAAGGCCTGTTGCGGCGGGGGGAGTGATAATGGATGTTGCGCGCCACCACTTCCTTGCCCGTGCCGGACTCGCCGAGTATGAGCACCGTGGCATCGGAGTCCGCCACCTTCTCGATCATGCGCCGCACCTGCTGAATGCCACGGCTGTTGCCCACCAGACTGCGGAACAGCTCGGGCGAATGCCCGCCCTGCGCCTGGGCCTTGCCCTGCGAGGCGCAATAGACCTCGGCCTGCTGCAGGGTGCTGGTGAGATCCTGGTACTTGAGGGGGTATTCGATTGTCGCAAGGACTTGCGAGGAAATCTCCTTGCTGAGCCTGGAGCGGGACTTGACGTCCTTCAGCATGAGTATGGGCGCCTGCGGCGCCCACTCCCGCAGCGCGGACAATCTTTCCGGCGCCTCCCGGACGGCGGACTCGGCGATGATGATGGCTTTGAGCTGGTCCGGGGAAAGGAGTGCGTTGTGCCAGTCATCAGGCCCGGCCATGTGGATGTTCTCATAGTCCACGAACTCCAGTATGGCCTTGATACATGAACATTTCTGTATGTCAGAATCAATGACGATTATGGCATCCATTCATCCCCCCTTCGTGCAGCCGGTCAGGTGTTCCCCAAAGGCTAACGCTTTAAGAGTATCAAGTCAAAATAACGTCACCCCATCCATGTCGCAGCACTTATTATTGTTTTCATTAAGTTTTTGCGACTTGGGTAAGTCTATATGAATTATTACGAAAACTGAATATGAATTTTCAGGACCCCTGCGCAGACTGGTGGCCGCGCACATGGGCAATCCGCCTGCGGTGATGGCGGAATATCATCTTCTCCAAGGCATGGGTAACAGCGTCACTGCCCTGCTCAAACTCGACGACGATACGCGCCGCGCCCCCCTGGTCCTGGGCGTCCACCTGGCGGACACGCCCCGGAAACACGAGGGGGCTGGGGTATTTCTTGTTGATGAAGATTTCCAGCAGCAGGCGCTCCCCGACGGCGGGCGCATTCTCGGAGCGCCACTCGATAGCGCCGGGACTCAGACGCACAGGAACCGCGCCGGGCAAGTCGGCGTGGCGGGCCAGCAATTGCCCCACCATTTCCAGCAGCAGATTGATTTTGTGTTCAACGCGCAGCAGTTCTTGGCGGTGAGGTTCATGCTCGTCGTCAGCGCCATCGCCCTTGTACTCCTCCAGGGCGGCGATAAACGCCAGCATTTCCTCATTCCGCTGGTCGAGGCTGGCAAGTTGCGCGGCGGGAAGGGGGGCCTCGACAGGGCTCCAGCGCAATGGCACCTGGTCTTCGTAAACCAGGGCTTTACCCGTCGATGATATGAGATCTTCCGCCATGGGCTGAAAGATACAGAATTCAGACTGTCAGCACAACGGCAAAGACCGCTTCAGAAAAAACGCCCGTCCTGCTGATGATCCTGATAGGCATGGCGGACGCGCCGCCCATGCCTGAGTCCGGCCAACTGCTCAGCACAAGACTTTTTCTCCGCCTCGCAGATCCTGATGATCTCCTGGTCCAGCTCGATCACCTTCCTGATGGCGGACGCGCCGTATTCAGCCTCCTTTCCCAGGGGCGGTGTAGTAAACAATACCATAATCTCCTTGCGGCGCCGCGGCTCCAGGTCATGGAACCTGTCCCATGCCCCTTCCCTGCATGCCGCCAGCATTTCCCTGGTCATGACAACGATGCCATCCAGGCGCTCCTTGAATCGTCCCCTATCCAACCGCCTGCCCTCCATTCTGAATATTCATGATCGCCATTGAAACAAAGAAAACTTATCAAACAGCGCCCTGCTTCGCCCCGCTTTGCATCTTTTCCGCGGCATCCGGGGGAATTGCGTCCCAGGCGCTCTTGATCTCGAGCATGAGCCTGATCACCTCATCGATCTTGTCCGCATCGTTCTTGATGTTGGCGGAGAGCAACTGCCTGTTCATATAGTCGTACAGGTCATCCAGGTTACTGGCGATTTCACCGCCTTTGTTTTTGTCCAGACTGGCGCGCAGGCCGTCGATGATGGAAATGGCCCAGCCAATATGCTCGCACTTTTTCGCAATATCGCCTTGTTCCATGTACCCCTTGGCTGCAGCCGCCTTGTCAAGGACACCTTGCATGAGCATTTGTATCAACTGGTGTGGACTGGCATCCATCACACCGCTTTGCACGCCGATGCGCTGATATGCGTTCACGCCACCTTGACCTTTCATGTAAGCCATAATCTCCTCCTCAAACCATCTTGGGTGTTTTTCGTATATGAACCACGGAAATCCCTGTCGCGTCCACTTCCCCGGCTTTCGGGCGCCCCCCCGGTTAGCGCCCGATCCTCCCGCAATTAGCGGTTTGCAATTAGCAGGCCATACCAGACCGGCATTTCTGCCGGAGCCTTGAAGGCGTGAAGCCCGGCCTCACCTGTTCCTTCTGCGGTAGTTGGCGCCAATGACCGGCAAGGCCTCCAGTTGGGTACTCAGAAAGGTGCTTGTCGCGGTCAGGTTGCTGACCAGCAGGTCCAGCGCGGTATACTGCGCGCGCAGGCGTGCCTCAAACGAGTCCATGCGCCGCACCAGGGCATCCCGGTCGTCGCCGATGGAAGATATTTGATTGTTCAGGCTGTCGGTTACGGAAGTAAAGATACCGTCACTGTCCAGCATGCCGGTGAGAACCGTGTCCAGTTGATCCGCATAGCCCCTGGAAAAGTTGATCACCCCGCGAGCACCCACGGAGCCGCCACTTACCATGAGGGACAGACCTGTCGCGTTGCCCGTGGTGGCGGTCAGAACCTGGCCAGAGCCATCAGCGGCAACGCCGTCTATGGTCCCCGCCACATCCACGCCGGCGGTAACGGCGGGGCTGGCGCCGAACAGATCTGTCGCCGCCGTACCACCGCTGATGGACACAGAGGACGACGATCCGTAGCTGTCCGAGATCAATGACAGTACACCGGCGTTTTCGGAAACCGTCACACTGAGCCCCGCGTCCTGGATCTCGCTGGCCGCATTGATCCTCGACTGAAGCTCAGCGGCAAGACTCGCAGCCGTGTAACTGCCGGCGGCAAGGGTCACCGTCACAGCGGTTCCGTCAACCGACAGGCTCAAGGTATCATTGACGCCCGCTGAGATGGCCAACGCCGCGGCAGCGGAGCCATCCAGCCTCCCCTGGGTCGCCAGCTGCGTGACATTCACGGCATAGGCGCCACCCAGTGTGCTGTCCGTTGACGCGTCCACCTTGATCAAGGAATCACTCGCCGTCCCGTAGGCGGCAAACAGCCCGGTTACGGCGTCGGGATTGGCGTTGATAGCATCGTTCAGCATCGCGCTGTCTACGGTCAGCGTCCCGTCCTCGGCATTGCGGATGATGCCGATGCTCGCCAGCGTTGAAAAGTCTTCCGGCAGGCCTGCAACCGGGTCGGCAAGAATACGCCGGAACTGCCCGTCCACCGAGCGCAGCAGCGCGTCGCCGTTCAGTATTCCTGAACGGCCGGTGGCGGGATCAAACGACGACAGGTCGTTGATCGTGCTCACGAGATTGTTGTACTGGTCTATGAATCTGCCGATGTTGCCCGATATTACGCTGGTATCCTCGGAAACCGTCAGGGTGGCGCTGCCCGTATCCAGCAGGGTGATGGTCAGTCCCTCGATATTTTCCTTCAGGGTATTGGTGGGGCTGCTGATGGCAATGCCGTTGAGGGTCACCTGGGCATCCTGCGCCGCCTGGGTCTGCAGCAGATTATTGCTGTTTTCATTGAAACTGAGCAACGACAATCCACTGCTGTCCACATCGTCGCCGTCGTCGTCCGCCACGGTAATCTCGAGGCTGTTGGCGGCGCCGCTGTCTTCCGCGGTGAACGTCAGCCGGTAATTGCCGCCATCGAAGACGATCGCCGCGGCAACACCGATATCCGCTTCGTTTACGGCATCGCGTATGCCGGTCAGTGAGCCGTCGGTAATCTGTACGGTCTGCGCCCCCTTGTCCGGGTTCTGCGCGAATGGCGGTGTATAGGTATCCGTACCGGCATCATAGTTGGTGGTGCCGAAATTGAACGTCAGGCTGCCCGTGCCGACGATGTCCGACGTGGCCGTGAACTGCGCGGCGGGCAGGCTGGTATCGCTGACCAGACTGTGCGCGGCGGCCAGTTGCGTCACGTTCAATGAAAAATCGCCGACCGCGGCCGTATTGACGGCCGACACGGTCGCCACCGCGGTGTCGCTGGACTGGGAGGTCCTGACCTGGAAACCGCGGGTATCCGCCAGTGCCGCCAGGCTGTCCTGAAAACCGCTGATGGCCGACCTCAAAACGCCGAAACCGCTGAGGCGCGCCTGGAGGTCTGCTTCACGCCGGTCCAGCCGCTGCTCCACCGGCTGCCGCTCGACGGAGACAAGCTGGTTGACGATGCTGTTGACGTCGAGACCCGAACCCAGCCCCGGTGACGTGATATTTGCCATATTAGATCGACATCTCCACCCTTGACCGCGAATGATCAAGAGCAATGCAAATCCCGGGCCATCCCTGGCGGGAAATGCGGGCTAGATATTCACCTGCAACAACAAGCCGCCGAAGGGGGCGTCCGCCCCTGCCCGCTCCTTCAACAGGCGCGCGCCTTTCAGCACTTCCTCGCTGGGTATTTGCCGGATGACTTCCCTGGTTTCTGAATCCAGCACGGTAATGATGGTCCTGCCGAGGTCCCTGTCGACCCGGAACTCGAGATCGCGCTGAAGATTCTGCACGTAGGCGTTGATGTCGCTGACCGCCTTCTCCAGCCTCTCCCGCCCGTCCTCTTTACGCTCATCCGCCTTGCCGGGCGGCAAGGCCTGTTCCGTTGCCGCAATCCCTTGCCGCCCGCCTTCGTCCCTCACACCGACACCGTCACCCGCCGCCGCTGCCGCGGCGGCGTCCTTCCGGCTTGCGGAGTCCAGACCGTTCCGTCCTCCGAAATGGTTCTGCATTGTCGTTATGGTGATATCAGCTGGCATGATCTCGCACCTCTATCACGATGTCATTCAGTTTTGTACGCGCGGTGAGCCTGCTGCCCGGCGTTTCCCCGCCGGGCGCAGGCTCAGACTCTTACTGCAGTAGCGACAGCGCCAACTGCGGCAGGCTGTTGGCCTGCGCCAGGATGGACACACCCGCCTGCTGCAGGATCTGGTTACGCGTCAGATTCGCGGTCTCGGCCGCGAAGTCGGCGTCCTGGATACGCGCGCGGGCGGCGCTGAGGTTCTCGGACGTGATGCCGATATTGGCCACCACCGCCTCGAAACGGTTCTGCAGGGCGCCCAGCGAGGCGCGTGAGCTGTTGACGCTGTTCAGGGCGCGGTCGACGATGTCGATGGCGGTCTGCGAACCAGCGGCCGTGGAGATGTCGATGCTGTCCACACCGGAATTTGCCGTGAGCGATGCAGCCGTGGTCCCGGCGGTCAGGCCGGCGTTGCCCGGGTTCGTGCCGCCGATCACCAGGTCCGCGCCATTGCTGGTCACGGAAATGGTGCCGCGGTAGGTCGCCGAGTTGGCGGTGTTGGTGCCGTCGCCACTCAAACCCTCGTTGGTGCCTGA
>Ga0256839_1000675_pt1 | contig 43714 bp, 41 predicted proteins | sample 354166metaG_FD_185968 | JGI IMG/M metagenome (GOLD analysis project Ga0256839, IMG submission 185968) | Hydrothermal vent microbial communities from Mid Atlantic Ridge, Atlantic Ocean - 354-166 | ecosystem: Environmental > Aquatic > Marine > Hydrothermal vents | place: Atlantic Ocean: Mid...
GTCTGGACGAAGTCGAAGGCGATCTTCTGGGCCTGGAAGAAGGTCTCGAGATTGGCCTTCTGGAGCGCGAAGAGCGCGTCGAGATCGAAGCGGGGCAGACCGGGAACGGTGCTCCGCGCCTGGGTCTGCTGCTGGGTCTTGGTGGTCATGGTCTCCTCCGTCGGCTGGCGGGTCTCGGGTCCAGCCGAGATGTAGCCCCTCTTGCTGCGATGCACAAGAGCGGATTTGTGCATTGCACAAGGAACGTGTTCCCAGGATCAGCCGCCGAGCAGCGCGCCCACCCGCGCGAGACTCGCCGGCGCCGCGATCCCGTAGCGCTCCAGCAGCGGCGTCAGCAGCCGCGTCACTTCCGTCCGCCCCAGCTCGTCCATGAGGGCACAGGGCGGCCGCGCGAACTTCAGCGCCTCGCGGGCGCCGAGATCGATGGCCTCGGGCGTGGCCACCCCCTCGTCCAGTTCCTGCAGCACCGGCAGGAAGGTGGCCGCCCGCAGCCGCTCGCCCAGCAGCCGTGCCCGCGCCTCCGGGATCTCTCCGGCCTCGCCGATGGCGAAGGCGCGATCGGCCTCCCCGTGTTCCACGAGGCTCCGGGCCGGCGCGTAGAAGGGGCCCAGCGGCTCCAGATGGCGCACCGCGTGGAGATTGATGCGCGGTTTGATGATGTTCATCACGAAGAAGGGACCGGCGGCGGCGCCCACCGCCCGCTTCGCCACCGCGTCGATCTCGGCGGTGGTGCCGAGACCCTCGTCCAGCAGCCGGCAGGCCTCGTTGGTGTAGGGGCAGAAGTAGCGGTTGACGGCGAAGCCGCGCGAATCGCGGCAGCGGATGGCGAGCTTGCCCGTCTCGGCGACGAAGGCCAGCGCCTCCTCCACCACCGCCTCGGCGGTGGCCTCGCCCTGCACCACCTCCACCACCGGGTTCACCTGGGCCGGGCTGAAGTAGTGCAGGCCCAGGAAGCGCGCCGGCCGTCGCACGTGGCGCTGCAGCTCGGAGACCCGCAGACAGCTGGTGTTGGTGGCGATGCGGGTCTCGGGGGCCACCACCTCCGACAGTTCCGCGAACACCCGCGCCTTGAGATCGAAGTCCTCGAAGACCGCCTCGATCACCAGATCGCAGCCGCGCACGTCGGCGAGCCGCGCGCCGGTGCGGATCCGTGCCGTCGCCGCCTCCGCCGCCTCCGGCGTCATGCGCCCTTTCTCCGCCGCCCGCGCGAAGAAGCGCCGCGCCGTCTCGAGGGCGCGCGCCAGCGCCGCCTCCGATACGTCGTGGAGGATCACCTCGCGGCCGTGAGCGGCGAGATTGACGGCGATGCCGGAACCCATGGTGCCGGCGCCCAGGATGCCCACGCGCGGATGGATCATGACGACTCCTCCCCCGTCTCCTGCCGGGCGCGGTTTCCCGCAGTGCACCCGTCCTGTCAACGGCGGCGCGGCCGCGCTTTCGCGATGCGGGAGCCGGCGGTGCGGGTGGCTCTTGAGCGCCCTCGCGGAATCCGCGAAACTCCCGGTGCCACGGCACCGGTCGGAGACGGGGGACGAGGGAGGAGACCCATGTGGCTGGCACCGCTGCTGCGCCGCTTCGTGGAGGTCGGGACCCTCGAGGTGATCGACGCCGCCGGTCGCCGCCAGCGTTTCGCCGGCCGCGAGCCGGGGCCCGAGGTGACCGTCCGCCTCGCCGACCGGGCCCTCGAACGGCGGTTGCTGTGGGATCCCGATCTCGCCCTCGGCGAGGGCTACATGGACGGCCGCCTCGTGATCGAGCGCGGCTCCCTCTACGATCTCCTGGATCTGGTCACCGCCAACTACGCCCGCGCCCGCCGCCGCGGTCTCCTCGCCCTCCTGCACCGGCTGGAGACGGCCCTGCGGCGGCTCCACCAGATCAATCCCGCCGGCCGCGCCCGCCGCAACGTGGCCCACCACTACGACCTCTCGGACGAGCTCTACGCCCTCTTCCTCGATTCCGACCGGCAGTACTCCTGCGCCTATTTCGCCCACTCCGACATGGATCTGGAGGAGGCCCAGCGGGCCAAGAAGCGCCACATCGCCGCCAAGCTGCTGCTGCGACCGGGGCTGCGGGTGCTGGACATCGGCTGCGGCTGGGGCGGGCTCGCCCTCGAGCTCGCCCGCACCTTCGACGTGGAGGTGACCGGCCTCACCCTCTCCACCGAACAGCTCGAGGTGGCGCGGGCACGCGCCCGCCGCGAGGGGCTCGAGGGGCGGGTGCGCTTCCTCCTCGAGGACTACCGCCACCACCGCGGGCGGTACGATCGGATCGTTTCCGTCGGCATGTTCGAGCACGTGGGGGTGAACCACTACGGCGCCTTCTTCGACAGGATCGTGGAGCTGCTCGCGGAGGACGGCGTGGCCCTGCTCCATTCCATCGGCCGCATGGGCGGACCCGGGGCCACCAGCCGCTTCATCCGCCGCTACATCTTCCCCGGCGGCTACATCCCCGCGCTGTCAGAGGTGCTGCCGGTGGTGGAATCGCGGGGGCTCTGGGTCACCGATCTCGAGATCCTGCGCCTCCACTACGCCGAAACCCTCCGCGCCTGGCGGGCGCGGTTCCTCGCGCGGCGGGAGCGGGTGCGGGAGATCTACGACGAGCGCTTCTGCCGGATGTGGGAGTTCTATCTGGTGGGCTCGGAGATGTTCTTCCGGCGTCTCGACGGCATGGTGTTCCAGATGCAGCTCGCCCGCCGCCGCGACGCCGTCCCCCTCACCCGCGACTACATGTTCGAGGCCGAGCGCGCCCTCGCCGCTCCGGCCGTGCGGGCGGCGGAATAGCCCGTGGGCGCACCGGTACCCCTCGCCTGTCTGCGCTTCGGGCGTGGCCCGGCGCTGGTCTTCCTCCACGGTCTCTTCGGCAGCGGCCGCAACTGGCGGGGCTTCGCCCGCCCCTTCGCCGACCGCTGGACCTGTCTCCTGCCGGATCTGCGCGCGCACGGCGACTCGCCCCACGCCCGGCCCGTCGACTATCCGGCCATGGCCGGCGACGTGGCGGCGCTGCTCGAGCGTGAGGGCTTCGCCGAGGCCGTCCTCGTGGGCCATTCCATGGGCGGCAAGACGGCGATGATGCTGGCGCTGAGCCGGCCCTGGCTGGTCCGACGTCTGATCGTCCTCGACATCGCTCCCGTCCGCTACGCCGATCACGACCACCGGCCGCTGATCCGGGCGCTGCGCGCCCTCGATCTCGCCCGCGTCCGCCACCGGCGCGACGCCGATCGGGCGCTGGCGGCGGCGGTGCCGGATCCGGCGCTCCGCGCCTTCCTCCTCCAGAATCTGGTGCTGGACGACCGCGGCGCCCGCTGGCGGCTCGATCTCGCCGCCCTCGAGGACCACATGCCCGATCTCCTCGACTTCCCCGTGCCCGCCGGGGCGGCGCCCTATCCCGGGCCCACCCTCTTCGTCCGCGGCGACCGTTCCGACTACGTGCGGGACGCGCACCGGCCCGCCATCGCCCGCCTGTTCCCCCGCGCCCGCGTTGCCACCCTCGCCGGTGCCGGCCACTGGCTCCACGTCACCCATCCCCGCGAGCTCGCCGCGACCCTCGCCGTCTTCCTCGGGGAGTCCGCCCGAGCCCGTGTCCGCGGGCCGTCCGGTACGGCGCCGCCGCGCAGCCGGGGGCGTTAACCGGATGTTGGGATTCGTGGGGCAGGATGGCGGGGACCGGGACCCGAGGCTGGAGTGTGCCCATGGCCTTTCTCGACACCCTCCGCATGCCCGACGGCACGCTGGTGGACCTGTTCCTCGATCCCACGCCGCGCGAGTGGCGCGAGCTGGAGGCCGGCATCGATCCGGTGGACGGCGTGCGCGCCGCCGTGGTGGGCGAGCATCTGGTGGCGTGGACGCCGCCGGTGCTGCACGAGGAGCTGCGGGAGGAGCTGGCCCGCCTCCTGCCGGGGGCGCGGGACGGCGGCATCCCGGTACGGGTAGCGCCGGCCCTCGGCATGGTGACGGTCACCACGAGCCTCCCCGCCGGCGAGGCGGTGCGGCGTCGCCGCGAACTGGTGCTGGCGGTGCGCCGGGTACCGGCGCTGCGCCGGCGGCTGGGGCCCCGGCTCAAGGTGATGGTGACCACCGCCCTGGAGCACGCCGCCTGAGCGTCTCCCGGCGCGCCGGACGGTGGCGGGTGGTGGGGCCACGGACCGGCAGCCGGCGGCCGCTGTCGCGGCGTCGGGGACATGGCGGTGGCGAGCGGTGCCGGGGGATCGTGAGGGTGAGCCCGGCCGGCGGGGACGGTGGGACTGTCGGCCGGACGGCGGCGTCTTCCGGCCCGCGGGCGCCATCCCTATGTACCGCCCGGACGGATTGGCCTATGCCGGAGCGGCGAGCTTGGGAGAGACCTCCATGGCGGAGCGCGACGGGCACGCGGTGGAACGCGCCTGGGCCGAGGCCCTCCACGGCGACCGCGATGCCTTCAACCGGGTGGTGGACCCGCTGGTGCCGGAGCTGATCGAGGCGGCGCGGGCCGAGCTGCGCGTGCTCGTGGCCGAGGGCGAGCTGCCGGAGGATCTCGCCTCGCCCGAGGAGGTGGTGGGGGAGGTGCTGCTGCGGGCGTGGCGGAACCGCCGCCGACGCCCGCCCCGCGTCTCCCTCCGGGCTTGGCTCCTCGCCATCCTCTATCGGGTCCTCGACGAGCGGGTGCACGCCGAGCGCCGCCGCCGGCGGCTGGCGGAGGCGGCCCGCGACATGCATCCCGAGGTGCCGCCGCTGGAGGACGAGGAGACCTTCTGGCAGTGGTTCCAGCCGGAGGACCTGCCGCTGGCCGAGCCCGCCATGCCCGAGCCGGTCCCCGATCCCGAGACCGTCGCCGCCACCCTCGAGACCCGTCCGCGGGTGCTGGCGCCCGCCGCCCGTCGCGCCCTCCTGATGCATCGCCGTCACCGGCTGGACGTGCGCGAGATCGCCGCCGTCCTGCGCCGTCCGGTGGGCGAGACCCGCGAGCTGGTCCGCGAGGCGGCCCGCCGCATCCGCGCGGCCGGTGACGGTGAGGGTGGCGGATCGTCCTGAAGGACCGGGAGCAGCGGGCGTGTTTCCCCTTGGCAGTGCCGTCGCCACCCGCTACCCGCCGGTGGTGGTGTGGTCCCTGATCCTCGTCAACGCCGCGGCCTTCCTCTATCAGCTCGCCCTGCCGCCGGCGGCGCTGGAGGTCTTCCTGCGCGAATGGGCGCTGGTGCCGCGACGCTATTTCGACCCCGCCTGGGCGCTGGCCCACGGTCTCGATCCGTACGACTACACGCCCTTCCTCACCAACATGTTCCTCCACGGCGGATGGTTCCACATCCTTTCCAACATGTGGACCCTGTGGATCTTCGGTCCCGCCGTCGAGGACCGCATGGGTCCGGGGCGGTTCCTGGTCTTCTACCTGCTCTGCGGCATCGGCGCGAGCGTCGCCCACGCCCTCGTCAACGCCGCCTCGCCGGTCCCGGCCCTCGGCGCGTCGGGCGCCATCTCCGGCGTGATCGGCGCCTACATGCGCTTGTTCCCCCTCTCCCGGCTGATCGTGATGATCCCGATCCTCTTCGTCCCCTTCTTCTTCGAGATGCCGGCGGCCCTCTTCGCCCTGATCTGGTTCCTCACCCAGGTGGTGCAGGGCGTGGGTGCGGTGCTGGCGCCCGCCCTCGGCGGCGGTGTCGCCTGGTGGGCGCACATCGGCGGCTTCGTCGTGGGCTTCCTCCTGGTCCCCTGGATCCATCCCGCCCACCGCCTGCGCTTCCACCGTGACGAGGGCCGGCTGGGCTTCCGACCGGACGGCAGAAGGATCCGCATGCCATGAGCATCTTCGACCTCTTCTGGCTCTTCTTCATCCTCTCCGCCCTCCAGCCGGTGCTGCAGCAGCGGATGCTGGAGGCCATGCGCACCCGCAAGATCCAGCAGATCGAGCGCGAGCGCGGCTCGCGGGTGATCCTCATGGTCCACCGTCAGGAGACCATGCGCCTGCTCGGCTTTCCGGTGGTGCGCTTCATCGACGTGAACGATTCCGAGGCGGTGATCCGGGCCATCCAGATGACCGACCGCGACGTCCCCATCGATCTGGTGATCCACACGCCGGGCGGCCTCGTGCTGGCGGCCCTCCAGATCGCCCGCGCCCTCAGGCGTCATCCCGCCCGCACCACCGTCTTCGTGCCCCACTACGCCATGTCCGGCGGCACCCTCATCGCGCTGGCCGCCGACCGGATCGTCATGTGCGAGCATTCGGTGCTGGGGCCCGTGGACCCGCAGCTCGGCCAGTATCCCGCCGCCTCCATCGTCCGCGCCGCCGAGTCCAAGCCCGTCGAGCACGTGGACGACCGCACCCTGATCCTCGCCGACATGGGGCGCAAGGCCATCCGCCAGGTGGAGACGGCGGTGGTGGAGCTGCTGGAGGGACGCATGCCCGAGGCGCGGGTCCGGGAGGTGGCGGCGCTGCTCTCCCGCGGCACCTGGACCCACGACTATCCCATCACCGCCGACCAGGCCCGCGAATTCGGGCTCGACGTCTCCACCGACATGCCCGAGAGCGTGCTGGAACTCATGAGCCTCTTCCCCCAACCGGTGCGCCAGCAGCCCGGCGGCGTCGAGTACATCCCCGAGCCGCGCCACGGCGGCGGCCTGCCCGGCCGCTTCGAGCGCGAGGCGTGAAGGACCGTGTGCGCCGGGGACGAGGCCGCCCCGAGCGGCGTGGGCCGCCTGTGGCGTGATCGGCGCATCCCACGGCGCACCCGGACCCGGGGTGCGGCGACGTTCCGGACGGTCGAAACCGGCGGTGGGCGTGCGAAGACCGCCCTCCTCACCTTCCCCACGGGCGCGGGGGCACGCGTCGGAGGCCTGGGAGCGGCGGGAGGCGGGGCATGCGTTCCTCGGGTGGTGCCATTCCCGTCAATGATGCGCGGCGCTTGCACGGTTCGAAGACGGTGTGAACCGGAGGGGGTCGTGGCCCCCGCGCGGCTTCGGACGGATCCGGGGTGGGCGTTCGCCCCGGCCGACGGTGCGGGGATGGAGGCCGCTCCGGAAAATTTCCCGCGCGATCCCCGATCGCGGGGAAATCCGGTGGGATCTCCTCCTGTTCGCGGTCCGCGTGCGGCGTACGCGCGACGCGCATTCCGACCGGCGCCCACACCCCTTCGAGATCGGGCGGGTTTCGACACGGAGGTATCGTCTTCGCCCCGGTTCGATCCGAAATCGGATCCCATGCGGCAGGTGGGGACGAGCCGCAAGGAGGCGAGCCGCGCGGGCGGCCGGGATGCCCGCCCGGGCGATCCGACGGCACCCGGGTCACGCCCGGGGCCGCGGGATGGGCGCTGTCGTCGTCGTGACGCGGCGGCCGCGTCTCGTCGCGCGGAACGGGAACCGTGAAGGAAGCGGGGGGATCCGGAGATCCACGCCCCGCCCGTCCCCTCGGATCCTCCCGAAGGTCGGACGAGGTCGGAACGGGCGGGGGACGGCGTCGATAGGAGGCGATGTCGGAGCGCCGGTGAAGCGCGCGCCGGCACGGGAGCCATCGCCGACAGCAACCGTATTCCCGAGGTCGGACGTCACCCGCGCGGCGGCCCTCGGACCGCCCAGGCGGGAGGTGAGCCCGGATGCCGGCGCGACCGCGGCGCGGGTGGGGGCGGATCCGGGCGCTTCGCCGGAGCCGGCCCGGAGTCCGCACCCGCGCCGGTCCGGAGCCGGTCGCTGGCGTTCCCCTCGGGCGTGCCACTCCGACCGCCGGACGGCGCCCGTCTCGGCGAGCTCGTCTCACCGCCATCGGCGGGTGATCGCCCCGGGGGCCACCCGGGTGGAACGGCCCGCGCGCGGGCCGGGTCGCCCGCTTCGGGATCATCGCCCACCCCGCCGGTCTCGGTTCCCGGGAAATGGAGGGGGCCGGGCGGTGTCCGTCCGGATCGGGCGATCGCCACATCGGAGGTGCGGCAGGACGCAACCCCGAGACGCGCGGGCGGATCCCGTCCGCCTCGATTCGTACCGGCCCACCTCTCGAATCTGACCGAACCGTCCGCGTCTCACATGGATGGCCGTTCGCAAACGCGCTCGAGCAACGGCGTCGAAACCGCTCGGATAAATTATCCGAATTTAGATTTTCGGACCATGAATTATTGGTGATGACATTTTCTATCGCGCCACCATTTGACAAGTTCGGTGTGTTGAAATGGTGAATTTTTGCAGAACGGATCGATGGAACGGGCGAAGGCATTGCAGACCGTCACCGTTCCGCTGTCCCGGAATCCGGGGAAGCGAACCATCCCGCCGCACCCTCTCGTTCGTGTCGCGCGGCTTCCGGCGAGAGCGTGGCAAGCCGGGAGACGGCCGGCGCCCGCATCTCGTGACTCCGCCATCCCGCCGGCGAGGGTTTCCCTGGCGTCGATGGCCGGCGCCGCGTCCCGGGCTCACCCGCCGGCCGGCGCGGCCGGAAGTACCGGGGATCGAGACGGTGGCCCGACGATGGAGTGCGGGGGCGGAGCCGCGTGGGGCCGCCGGTCGGGGCGACGCCTCGGGCCCGGGCCGGGTTCGCCGCCTCTGGGGACGGCGGTCCCGCGGGCCGGGACCGATCCGGCGGAGACGTCGGGCTCGGGGCATGGACGGGGGAGGATGATGCCGGCGGAGCCCCGTTCGCCCGGAAACGGTCGCGGCCTCGCTGCCGGATCGGCGAGGCGATCCTGGGCGGGGACGCACGCCCGCGGGGCGCGGGATCGGGTCGGGCCCCACCGCCATCGTCGCCGGTCGGAGCCGGGCATGTCGGCGGGGGCACACGAGCCGTGTTGTCGGTTCGCCATGGCATCGCCGGAAGCGGTGGGCCGGGAAGGCGACGGTCCCACCTGGTGGGCATCTCGCCGGTCGCCGCGCACGCCGGGCGTCCGGGGCCGGGGGGCGGGGCGGGAAGCCGGACGGCGACGAGGGCGGAACGCGGACGCCCGTCCCGGTGCGCCGCACCCTCCGGACGGCGCGCATCGGCTCGCCGCGCCCGCATCCGCCGCGGCCCTCCGTGGTCGATCGGTTTCGCCCGCGAGCCGGGGGGAGAGCCCGGCCACGCGAGCCGGCGGCTTCCCCCTCTTCCGGCGCGGTCGGGATCCGCCGGCCGTCCGGTGGATCCCGACGGGACCGGCGATGCGACGGCGCGGCTCCGGTCCCTCTTCCCCGCCGGCGCACCCCGGTTCCGCTTCAGGCGGCGGTCCCGTCCTCGCCGGCGACGGCCGGGACCGCCTTCCGGATCCGCTGGACCAGCTCCCCGCGCAGGCCTTCGGTCGCCCGATCCAGCCGTTCCGCGAGACGGGAGAGGCGGGACGCACGCTCGCGATTCCGTCCCAGATCCTCCAGGAAGGCGGCGATGCCGTTCGCCACCGTGTCGAGCGCGCTCGCCGTCTCGGCCACGCGATCGCCCATGGCGCGACTGGCCGCGTGCTGCTGGGCGACGGCCGCGGCGATGGCGTCGGTGATGCGGTCGATCTCGCCGATCCGGTCGAGGATGGTCCCGACCGTCTCCACCGCTTCGGCGCTGGCCTCGCGCATGGCGGCGATGCGCTCGCCGATGCGGCGGGTGGCCTCCGCGGTCTGTTGGGCGAGGGCCTTCACCTCGCCGGCGACGACGGCGAATCCCCTGCCGCTCTCGCCGGCGCGGGCCGCCTCGATGGTGGCGTTGAGGGCGAGGAGATGGGTCCGCTCGGCGATCTCGGTGATGGTGGCGGTGATCTCGTCGATTCCCCGGGCCAGCTCCGTGAGACGATCGAGGCCGCCGCGCGTGTCCTCGCCCATGCGGGCGACCTCGCCCGTGTTCCGGCTCGCCTCCTCCAGCCGGCGACGGACATCCCCCACCGCACCGGCCAGTTCCTCCCCGCTCCGCGCCACCGTGTGGGCCAGCGTCCGCACCTGCGCGAGCGCCGCGTCGGTCACGCGGCCGCGCTCTTCGGCCGCCCCCGCCGTCCGGGCCAACTCCTCCACGAGACCGCGCAGTTCGCGGGCACCACCGCCCAACCGGGCGGTGGCCTCGGCCACGTCCCCCTCCAGTTGCCGCGCGAGGGCGAGGAGGGCCTCCCGCCGCTCCCCGGCCGCCCGTCCGAGACGTTCGCGCAGTTCCGCGAGCGCGCGGGCGAGGGCGCCGATCTCGTCCCGCCGGCGCACGCCGGGGACGGCGCCGCGAGTGCCTTCGTTCCCGCGCAGGAAACCGGCGAGGCGATGCAGGGGCAGGGCGATGCCGAAGGCCGCGTAGAGGGTGAGGAGCAGCGAAAACAGCATCGCCGGTGGCGTCGCGAACCAGGCCGCCCGCTCGATCCCCAGGGCCGTGGCCTCCATCTCCTCCAGCCGTCGCTTCAGGAGGGCCCGGGCCCCGGTGCGGAGGTCCTCGCTCGCCTCCATCAGTGCCTCCAAGGCCTTCGTCAACGATTCCGCCTCGGCGTCGAAGCGGGGCATGAAGGCGTTGCCGGCCCGGGTCCCGCCCTCGACATAGGCGCGTGCGAGCCGCCGTCCGGCCTCGACGAAGCCGGGCACGCGCGCCGCCAGCGCCTCCAGGCGCCGGCGGACTTCCCCGGCCCCGAGGCTCTCGGCGAGACGGCGCGCGGCGGCCAGACGTTCCTGCAAGATCCGTGCGTGGGCGAGGGCCTTCCTCTCGCCGTCGTCGAGACCGTCCTCGCCCCGCGTGGCGGCGAGATCGGTGAACCACTGCCACACCTGCACGATCTCGTAGCGGATCTCGTGGATGGTGCGCTCCAGACGGGAGATCCCGTCCGCGTATCGCTCCATCTCGGCATGGGCGCGGGCCACGGTCTCGCGATGGGCGCGGCTCCCGCTCACCGCCGTCCAGGCGAGGACCGCCACCGCCACGCCCGTGACCAGGGCGAGCATCCCCAGCCGGGGCGCCAGTCCGAACATCCAGGTGCGCATGACGGCGAAATCCCTCCTTCGTCGCGCCCCCCCCCCCCGTACCACCCGAAGATGAGGAACCGGTTAACGGTGTCCGATTCCTCCCTTACTCCGGCTCCCGTCCGCCGGCCGCTTGCCGGCGTTCCGCGGTCGCACTAGGCTCCGCGCGGCGCAGGACGGGGGCGTGCGGTGAGTCGGGGGCGCGTCGGTCTCTTCGCCACCTGTCTCGTGGACCTGTGGCGGCCCAGCGTGGGCTTCGCCGCCCTGGAGCTCCTGGAGCGGGCCGGCTATGCGGTGGAGGTGCCTCCGGCGCAGACCTGCTGCGGCCAGCCCGCCTGGAACGCGGGCGACCGGGCCGATGCCGCCGACCTCGCCCGCCGCACGGTGGCGCTCTTCGAGCCCTACGACTGGGTGGTGGTCCCCTCCGGCTCCTGTGCCGGCATGCTGCGGGTCCACTATCCGCATCTCCTCGCCGACGATCCGGCATGGGCGGCGCGGGCCCGGGCGCTGGCGGCGCGCGTCCACGAGCTCGTGAGCTTCCTCGTGCGGGTGGCCGGGCTGGAGCGGATCGAGGGGAGGCTCCCCTGCCGCGTCACCTATCACGACTCCTGTTCGGGCCTGCGCGAGCTCGGCATCCGCGAGGAACCGCGACGGCTGCTCGCCGGCATCGAGGGGCTGACGCTGGTGGAGATGGCCCGACCCGACGAGTGCTGCGGGTTCGGCGGGACCTTCTGTGTCAAGTATCCCGAGATCTCGGCCCGCATGGTGGACGAGAAGGCCTCTGACATCGAGGCCACCGGCGCCGAGCTGGTGCTGGCGGGCGATCTCGGCTGTCTGCTCAACATCGCCGGCCGTCTCCGCCGCCGCGGCAGCCGGGTGGCGGTCCGCCACGTGGCCGAGGTGCTGGCCGGCCGGCTGGACGTTCCGCCCATCGGCGGCGACGGTTGAGGGAGGGGGTCGTGGAACCCGCGTCCCTGGCCTTCCGCGCCCACGCCCGCCGCGCCCTCGCCGACGAGGAGCTGCAGCGGGCGCTGGCCCGTCTGCGCCGCAACTTCCAGGAGCGGCGGGCGCGGGCGGTGGCGGCGCTGCCCGAATTCGAGGAGCTGCGACGGGCCGGCGAGGCCATCCGCGATCAGGTGCTGGCCCGTCTCGATCACCATCTCGAAGTCTTCGTGGCCCGGGCCCGCGCTGCCGGCACCGTCGTGCACGTGGCCGAGACCGCGGCCGATGCCCGCCGCATCGTCCTCGACCTGCTGCGATCGCGCGGCGTGCGGCTCGTCACCAAGAGCAAGAGCATGGTGGCGGAGGAGGTGGGGCTGGCCGAGGCCGTCGAGGATGCCGGCATCGCGCGGGTGGAGACGGATCTCGGCGAATACATCATCCAGCTCGCCCACGAGCCGCCCTCCCATCTCATCGGCCCCGCCGTCCACATGACCGAGGCGCGCATCGCCCGCCTCTTCGCCGAGGCCCACGGCGGCCCGCCCGAGCGGGAGCCGGAGCGACTGGTGGCCCAGGCGCGCCGGGTCCTGCGGCGGAAGTATCTCGACGCCGGGGCCGGCATCACCGGCGCCAATTTCCTGGTGGCGGAGACCGGCTCGATCATCACCGTCACCAACGAGGGCAACGCCGAGCTCACCCAGGGCCTGCCGCCGCTGCACATCGTGGTCACGGGCATCGAGAAGCTCGTGCCCACCATGGAGGATGCCTTCACCCTGCTGCGGCTGCTGGCCCGTTCCGCCACCGGCCAGGAGTTCGCCACTTACACCACGGTGATCACCGGTCCGCGCCGGCCCGGCGACCGCGACGGGCCGGAGGAGATGCATCTGGTGCTGGTGGACAACGGCCGCACCGCCCTGCTGGGCTCGCGTCTGCAGCCCATGCTCCGCTGCATCCGCTGCAGCGCCTGCATGAACCACTGTCCCGTCTATCTGGCGGTGGGAGGCCATGCGTACGGCTGGACCTACGTGGGTCCCATGGGGGCGGTGCTGACCCCGGCGCTGGCCGGTCTCGAACGGACCTGGCCGCTGCCCGAGGCCTCCACCTTCTGCGGGCGCTGCGCCGAGGTGTGTCCCGTGCGCATCCCCCTGCCGGATCTCATGCGGGTGTGGCGGGAGGAGGCCTTCGCCCGGCGGCTGCCGCCGGCGACCCAGCGCCACGGCCTGCGTCTCTGGGCCTTCCTCGCCCGCCGTCCGGCCCTCTACCGGGCGGCCTTCGCGCCGGCGGTGCGGCTGCTGGCCCGGCTCGGCGGACGTCGCCGGCGGCTGCGCCGCCTGCCGCTCGCCGGCGGGTGGACGGCGGCGCGCGATCTGCCGGCGCCGGAGGGGCCCACCTTCCTCGCCCGGGTGCGGCGGCGATGAGCGACGCCCTCGCCCGCCTCCTCGCCCGCATCCGCACCCGCCTCGGCCGGCCGGCGGAGGCGCGGGGAGCGGAGGAGGTGGCGGCGCGTCCGGCCGGGCGGGTGGCGGGGCCGATCCCTGCCCGCGCCCGCGTCGAGGGGGAGGCCAGGGTGGCGCTCTTCACGAAGATGGCGAAGGCGGTGGGCAGCGAGGTGGAACGTCTCGCCCATCCCGGCGAGGTGCCCGGCGCGGTGCTGCGCTATCTGCGCTTCCACAATCTGCCCAAGCGGCTGGTGGCGGCGGCGGATCCGCTGCTGGAGGCCAGCGGGCTCGCCCGCGCGCCGCTGCTCGAGGTGCGCACGGGTGCGGTCACGGCCGACGATCCCGTGGGGATCACCGTCGCCGAGGCGGGCGTGGCGGAGACCGGCACGCTGGTGCTGGCCTCGACGCCGGAGCGGCCCACCATGCTCGCCTTCCTCCCGGAAACCGCCGTCGTCCTCTTGCCTCTGGACCGCCTCGACGGATCTTACGAGGAGAGCTGGCAGCGCATCCGGGAACGCTTCGGCACGCCGCCCCGCTCCGTCAATTTCGTCACCGGACCGTCCCGTACCGCCGACATCGGTCTCCGGCTGACCATGGGCGCGCACGGACCGAAGCGGCTCCTGATCCTGCTCGTGGACCGCACGGAGAGCGCATGAGGGATCCGCGCACGCGGCCGCACGTGCGCCAGCCCAGCGAGGAGGAGCTGCGGCTGTGGCGCTGCGTGGTCCGCACAGTCCGACCCCTGCATCCCGAATCCGGTGGGCGCCCCGCGGGCGACGGCGTCCGGCCGGAGAGCGCGGCGGAGACGATCCCGGCCCGCCCCGCGGGTCCGGCGACGCGGCCGGCGGTGGCGGCGCGGCGGAGCTGTCGGCCCGCGCCGCCGCCCCTCGCCCTCGATCCCGCCCGCCCCGTCGGCATCGACCGCGCCACCTGGCGGCGGCTGCGCCGCGGACGGCTCGCCGTCGAGGGCACCCTCGACCTCCACGGGCTCACCCGCGAGGAGGCCTTCCGCGCCCTCGAACGCTTCCTCGCCCGCATGCAGACCTCCGGCGCCCGCTGCGTGCTGGTGGTCACCGGCCGCGGCCGTCTCCGCGGCGGCGTGCTGCGCGAGCTGCTGCCGCGCTGGCTGGAGGCGCCGACGCTGCGGCCGCGGGTGGTGGCCTTCGCCCCCGCCCGGCCGGAGCACGGCGGCGACGGCGCCTTCTACCTGCTGCTGCGCCGCCGCCGCTAGGGCACCGGGCGCTCAGGCGGGGGACTTCGCCATCAGGTGGATGCCCTCCGCCAGCAGCGAGACGCGGGCCTCGAGGCCGACGGCGAGGCCGTTGCGGCGGGCGGCGTGGGCGCTCACGGTGAAGACCAGCGGCACCGTCCCGTCCACCAGCAGCGTGACGTGGGCCTGCTCGCCCAGCACGTAGAGCTCGCCGATGCGTCCCGCCACCGGATTCTCCCGCTCGCCGCGGGACGGCCGATCGCGCCGGTGCAGCACCACGAAGCCCGGCGGGATCACCCAGTCCACCGCCACGCCCGCCGGGAAGGCGGTCTGGAGCCGCGCCTCCAGCAGCCGTCCGCGCCAGCGCAGGAGGGTGAGGCCGCGCGCCGGCTCGTGGCCCGCCACCTCGCCCGTGTAGACGTTGGGCAGATCCACCAGCCGCGCCACCTGGGCGCTCGCCGGCCGGGTGGTCACCTCCCGGGGCGTGCCCACCTGGAGGGTGCGGCCGTGGTGGACCACGCACAGCCGATCGGCCAGCCGCACCGCCTCGTCCAGATCGTGGGTGACCAGCACCGTGGGCACGGGATCGGCCTGGCGGAGCAACACCAGCTCCCGCTGCAACCGCCGCCGGGTCACCTGATCCACCGCCGAGAAGGGCTCGTCCAGCAGCAGCACCCGCGGCTCGCGGGCCAGCGCCCGCGCCAGCGCCACCCGCTGGCGCTGACCGCCGGAGAGCTGGTGGGGGCGGCGGTCCTCCAGCCCCTCCAGGTGCATGCGGCGCAGGAGCTCGCGCGCCCGCGCCCGCCGCGCCGTCCGGTCCCCCGCCGCCACCGCCGCCGCCACATTGTCCAATGCCGTCATGTGGGGGAAGAGGGCGTAGTCCTGGAACACCATGCCGAGGCGCCGGCGCTGGGGCGGCAGGCGGATGCCGCGGGCGGTGTCGGTCCACACCTCGCCGGCCACCACCACCCGCGCCCGCGGGACCGGATCGAGGCCGGCGATGGCCCGGAGGATGGTGGTCTTGCCGCTGCCGGAAGGACCCACCAGGGCCAGGAGTTCGCCGGCGCCGAGGGTGAAGCGGGCGTCCAGCGGGATCGGCCGCGCCTGTGCCAGCGTCACCGCCAGGGCGGGTTCATCGGCCATGGCGTCCCCGCCCGGGCTCCACCATCTGCAACAGGAGCAGGGCGACGAGCGACAGCCCCAGCAGGGCCAGCGACATGCGGGCGGCGGTGTCGTCGTCGAGGGCCTGGACGGCATCGTAGACGGCCACGGCGGCGGTCCGGGTTTCGCCGGGCACCGCCCCGCCCACCATCAGCACCACGCCGAACTCGCCGAGGGTGTGGGCGAAAACCAGCACCAGCGCCGTGGCGAGGGCCGGCCGCAGCAGCGGCAGTTCCACCACCAGGAAGGTGCGCAGGGGGGAGAAGCCGCACAGCCACGCTGCCTCCCGCAGGTGCCGCGGCAGCCCCTCCACCGCCCGCGCCAGCGGCTGGAGGGCGAAGGGGAGATTGAAGACGAGGGAGGCCAGGAGGATGCCCTCGAAGGTGAAGACCAGCGGCCGACCGAAGACCTCCTCCCACAGCACGCCGAGCGGCGAGGTGCGGCCGAGGGCCAGCAGCAGATAGTAGCCCAGCACCGTGGGCGGCAGCACCAGCGGCAGCGCCAGCAGCGCCTGCAGCAGCCGCCGCGGGCCCGGCCGCAGGCGGCGCAGCAGCAGGGCGAGGGCCAGGGCCGCGGGCACCAGCAGCAGGCAGGTGAGGGCGGCGAGACGCAGGGAGAGGGCGAGGGCGGTCCAGTCCACCGACCGCTACTCCCCGGGCAGACCGAAGCCGAAACGGGCGAGGAGGGTGCGGGCGGTGCCGCCGGCGAGGAAGTCGTAGAAGGCACCGGCGGCGGCGGAGGCGCCCCGGAGCCGCACCATGCGCTGGCGCAGCGGGCTGTGGAGGCGCGGATCCACCACGGCATGGCGCCCCCGGCCGCGAGCCGGCGGCGCGAGGGCGAGGGAGAGGGCGAAGAGCCCCCCGTCCACCTGGCCGGCGAAGGCGTAACGGGCCGCCTCGGCGACGCTGGCACCGAACACGAGGCGGCCGGCGAGGCCGTCCCAGAGGCCGCGCGCCCGCAGCGCCTCCCGCGCCCGCATGCCGTAGGGGGCGTGCTCGGGGCTGGCGACGGCGATGCGACGGATGCGGCCCGCCGCCAGCGCCCGGGCGAGGCCGTCGAGGCGCGGGTCCACCGCCAGCGCCGAACCCGTCGGCGCGAACAGCACGAGCCGTCCCAGCGCATAGAGCCGCCCGCGGTCCACCGTGAGGCCGCGCCGCGCCAGGTCCAGGACGTAGGACTCGTCGGCGGCGAGATAGAGTTCGAAGGGAGCGCCACGGACGATCTGCTGATGGAAGCGGCCGGACGCCCCATAGACGATCTCCGGTCGCACGCCGCCCGCCGCGACGAAGGCGTCGGCCACGGCATCCAGGGCGTAGCGGAGATCCGAGGCGGCCGCCACCAGCGGCCGCCCGCGGCCGCGGGCGGCGGAGGCGAGGGGGGCGGCGAGGAGTCCCGCGAGCAGGGCGCGGCGATGCACGGTCTTCCTCCTTCCCGGCCCGCCCTCATTTTAGGAACCGCGGAAGGAGGCGGCCACCGCGGGGCCGCACCGCCCACCGGTGCGGCACCCGGTCGCGGTCCGACGCCGCTCGCGACGGTGCCAGCCTCGGCGTCGGGGCTGCCGATCGCATGGGCATCCTGCCCGAAAAGGAGGCACGATGGCGAATTCTGCCCATGACGTGATCATCCTCGGTGGCGGACTCACCGGCCTCACCCTCGCGGTGGCGCTGGCGGGAGCCGGTGTCGAGGTGGCACTGGTGGAGGCCGACGACTATCGCCGGCTCCTCTCGGCTCCCTACGACGGGCGGGTGATGGCGGTGGCCCGTGCCTCGCGCCATCTGCTGGACGCCATCGGCGCCTTCGCGGGCATGGCCGCCGAGGCGGAGCCCATCCGCGACATCCTGGTGGAGGAGGGGGGGATGCCGGTGCGGGTGGACTACGAGAGCGCCGCCCTCGACGGCGCGCCCCTCGGCTGGATCGTGGAGACGCGGGTGATCCGCCGCGCCCTCCACGAGCGCCTGCGGAGCCTCGCCGGCCTGCGGCTGTGCGCACCGGCCCGGGTGGTGGAGATCCGCCGCGGAGACGGACGGGTGACGGTGACGCTCGGGGACGGCAGCGAACTCCGGGCCTCGCTCCTCGCCGTCTGCGACGGCCGCCATTCGCGCACACGGGAGCGGCTGGGCATCGGCGCGCGGGTGTGGGACTACGGTCAGACGGGCATCGTCTGCACCCTCCGCCACGAACATCCGCACCGCGGGGTGGCCGTCGAGCGCTTCTTTCCGGACGGCCCCTTCGCCGTCCTGCCCATGCGGGGGCGGCGCTCCTCCATCGTCTGGGCGCTGGAGCGGGCGCGGGCGGAGACGGTGGCGGCGCTGGCGGCGGAGGACTTCCTGGCCGAGGTGGCGGACCGCTTCGGCGACCGGCTGGGTGCGGTGACGCTGGAGGGGCCGCGCTGGACCTATCCGCTGGTGCTGGTGTGGGCGGAGCGCTACGCCTGTCGGCGCACGGTGCTGGTGGGGGACACCGCCCACGGCATCCATCCCATCGCCGGTCAGGGCTGGAACCTGGCGCTGCGGGACGTGGCGGCGCTGGCGGAGATCGTGGTGGAACGGCTGCGGGTGGGGCTCGATCCCGGCGCCGCCGACGCGCTTTCCCGCTACGAGGCATGGCGGCGTTTCGACGCCCTCGCGCTGGTGGCCATCACCGACGGCATCAACCGTCTCTTCGCCAACGACTCGGGACCACTGCGCCTCCTCCGCAATCTGGGGCTCTTCGCGGTCCAGCACGCACCGCCCCTCAAGCGTTTCTTCATGCGCCACGCCATGGGACTGGTGGGCGAGCTGCCGGCGCTGATGCGGGGCGGGCGGCTGCCGGCCCTCGTCCCGTGAGCGGGGCGGGCAGGAAAAAGGAAAAGGGGAGGTGGCCGGTGCCACCTCCCCCCGCGGCCGGGAGCCCGTGAGGCCGCGTCCTCAGGCCACCGCCTCGCCGTGTTCGGCGGTGTCCAGCCCCTCGATCTCCTGCTCGCGGTCGACCCTGAGCCCCACCAGCAGATCGACCAGCTTGAGGATGACCGCCGAGGCCACGGCGCTCCAGACGATGGTGGCCACGATCCCCTTGAACTGGATCCACACCTGGGCGGGGTTGCCCTCCAGCAGGCCGGGGGTGCCGCCCACCGCCTCGACGGCGAAGACGCCCGTCAGCAGCGCGCCGGTGATGCCGGCGATGCCGTGGACGCCGAAGACGTCGAGGCTGTCGTCGTAGCCCAGTCTGTTCTTGAGCCACACCGCGCCCCAGTAGGAAGCGGCACCGGCGGCGATGCCGATGATCAGGGCGCCGCCGGGGAGCACGAAGCCGGAGGCGGGAGTGATGGCCACGAGGCCGGCGATGGCACCGGTGGTGATGCCCAGGAGCGACGGCTTGCCGCGGAGGCCCCATTCCAGGAACATCCAGGTGAGGGCCGCCGCCGCCGTGGCCACCTGGGTCACCAGCATGGCCATGCCGGCGAGCCCGTTCGCGGCCACCGCCGAGCCGGCGTTGAAGCCGAACCAGCCCACCCACAGCAGCGAGGCGCCGATCAGGGTGAGGCGCAGGTCGTGGGGCGCCATGAGTTCGCGGCCGTAGCCCTCGCGCCGGCCCACCATGACGGCGGCGACGAGACCGGCGACGCCGGCGTTGATGTGGACCACCGTGCCGCCGGCGAAGTCCAGCACGCCGTCGTCGCCGAGGAAACCGCCGCCCCACACCCAGTGGGCCACCGGCGCGTAGACCACCAAGAGCCAGATGGAGAGGAACAGCAGCATGGCGGCGAACTTCATGCGCTCCACGAAGGCGCCCACCACCAGCGCCGGCGTGATGATGGCGAAGGTCATCTGGAAGGTGGCGAACACCGTCTCGGGAATGGTGCCGCTCAGCGTGTCCACGCCGATGCCGGCGAGGAAGACCTTGGAGAGGCCGCCCACGTAGGGCGTGCCCTCGGCGAAGGCGAGGCTGTAGCCCGCCACCATCCACAGCACGCTCATGGCGGCGGTGACGGCGAAGACGTGCATCAGCACGCTCAGCACGTTCTTCTTGCGTACCATCCCGCCGTAGAAGAGGGCGAGCCCGGGGATGGTCATCATCAGCACCAGGGCGGTGGAGGTGAGCATCCACGCGGTATCGCCGGTATCCAGCGTGGGGGTGTCGGTCTGGGCCAGGGCCCCCATGGGGGCGAGCCCGACGGCCGCACCGGCGGCGAGCCGCAGGGCCGAGCGCATGGGTCGTTCCATCATCCTCCGTCCTCTCCCCGTCGGTCGGGTCGGATCCGTCTCGCCCTGCATTCAGCAAGTCGCGTGCCAACCCCGTGACGGTTTCGCCGGTGGGGCCTCGACGGGAGGAGGGGAGGGGACGAAGGGAGGCCGGGGCGAGGGTCCGCCGGATCGTGCCGTCATCGGGGCGGCGGCGCGAAGGGCGCGAGCCGGGGCCAGGGCCGCGCCCGCTCGAGGACGGCGGCGAGGGCGAGCAGCCTCGTCTCCGCGCCCAGCGGGGCCCCCAGCATGATCCCCACGGGCAGCCCGGCGCCGGTCCGCCCGAAGGGCAGGGCCAGGGCCGGGCAGCCGGCGGCATTGTAGACGTGGGTGAAGGTGACGTAGGGCAGGTTGCGGGCGAGGAACGCCTCCGGATCGGGACCGTTCTGGTCGATCTCGCCCACCCGCGGCGGCGGCAGCGCGCACACCGGCGACAGGAGCAGGTCGAACCGTGCGAAGACACGTCCCAGGGCGCGGGCGGCTCCCTGCACCGTGCGCAGCGCCTCGAGGAAGGCCACCGCCGACAGCGCGCGCCCCCGTTCCACCAGGGCGAGGGTCGCCGTCTCCAGATGTTCGCCGTCGGCGGGCCGGCCGGTGGTCCGCGACCACCAGGCCACGTCGCGGGCGACGTTGACCGCCACCACGGCGAGGAAGGCCTCGGCGAAGCGTGCGCCGTCGAGGGGGACGTCCGTCTCCTCCACGGCGTGACCGAGCCCGTCGAGGAAGTCCGCCGCCGCCTCCACCACCGCCGCCACCTCCGGATGGACCCGCACCGCCGGGTGCGGCGGCCGCCGCAGGAGGCCGATGCGCAACCGGCCGGGATCGCGGTCCAGGGCGTCGGCGAAGCGACCGCCGGGCTCGGGGGAGGCGTAGAGATCACCCGGCTCGGGGCCGGCCAGCACGTCCAGGACCGCCGCCGCATCCCGCACGGTGCGGGTGAGGACGAAGCCGACGGCGAGGCCGCTCCACACCTCGCCCACCGCCGGCCCCACCGGCGTGCGGGCACGGCTCGGCTTGAGACCCACGAGGCCGCAGTGGGAGGCGGGGATACGGATGGAGCCGCCGCCGTCGCTGGCGTGCGCCACCGGTACCACCCCGGCCGCCACCGCCGCCGCGGCGCCGCCGGAGGAGCCGCCGGGGCTGAAGGCCGGGTCCCACGGATTGCGGCAGGCGCCGTGGAGCACCGGCTCCGTCACCACGTTGAGGCCGAATTCGGGGCTCGTGGTCTTGGCGAAGGGGACGAAGCCGGCCGCGAGCAGGCGGACCACGAGGGTGGCGTCGGAGGGCGCCGTCCAGTCGCGCACCAGCCGGCTGCCGTTGGAGATGCGCGTGCCCGCGAGGAAGGCGTAGAGGTCCTTGAGGAGCAGCGGCACGCCGGCGAAGGGCCCGTCCCGCACGCCGCGCGCCAGGTGCGCCTCGGCGAAGTCGCCATCGTCGATGGACACGCAGCCGAGATGCGGCCCCACCGCCTCCGCCCGCGCCCGGGCCAGCGCCAGCAGCTCCGCCGGCGTCACCTGGCGCCGCCGCACCAGATCGGCGAGGGCCACCGCATCGTGACGGGCATATTCGCCGAAATCCACCCCGTCCCTCCCGTTCGCGAGCCCGTCCCTTGTCCCGCCGCCCGCGGATGGCACACTAGGCTCCGGGAAGGCGGACGCAAGCGGGCGTCCGCGAGCGGAGAGCGATCCGGTGGCGGAATGGCATCGCGTGAGGCTGGAGCGCCGTCAGGTGCTGGTGGTGGAGGCCGGTGACATCGAGGTGACGGTCTACGGCGAGGGCCGGGTGCGGGTGACCTCGGCCGACGCCCATCTGCAGCCGAGCTGGCGCAAGCCGCCCCTGGCCCGCCTGACCCGGCTTTCCCGGGACGAGGCCGAGGCCCTCGACACCGGGGATCGCGGAGACGGCACGCGGCGGTGAGGGATCGGCGGATGCGGGTGGCAGGGCTCGGGATGGTGGTGGCGGTGCTCGCGGTGCTCCCCGCCACGGCGGCGGAGGTGCGGGTCGGGGCACCGGTGGCGCGGGTGGTCCTCGATCCCGCCGGCGCCCTCGTGGAGCGGCGGGTGGAGGTGAGGCTGGGGACCGACACCGACCGGCTGGTGGTGACGGATCTGCCGGCCGGTCTCGACGCCGCCTCCCTCGACGTGGTTCTGGCACCGACCGATGCGGCGGCGGTGCGGACGCTGGCCCTGCGGGTGGTGCCGGGGGCGGAGGCGGCCTCGCCGCGCGAGCGCGAGCTGGAGCGTCGCATCGAGGCGCTGCGGGCGGCGCGCCGCGAGCATCGCGACCGGATCGAGGCGGGCCGCATCCAGCTGGAACTGATCCGCCGCATCGGCGAGATGGCCGCCGAGGGAGCGGGCCGCGGGCTCGCGGCCGGCGAGGCGGCGCCCGCCACCTGGCGGCGGGCGTGGGAGACCGTGGGCACCGGCGCCCTCGAGGTCCTCACCCTGATCCGCGAGGAGGAGCGGGCGGCGGTCCGTCTCGAGCGCGAGATCGACGCCCTCGAGCGCGAGCTCGAGTCCCTGCGCACCGGCCGCCGCGCCGTCGCGGAGCTGGTGCTGGGGATCACCGTCACCCGTCCGGGGCCGGTGGCGCTGCGGCTGGTGCACCGCAGCGACGAGGCCGCCGCCGAACCCCTGCTGGAGGCCCGGCTGGACGGCACCACGGGACGGCTGGTGCTGGCGCGGCGGGCACGGGTGTGGCAGCGCACCGGCGAGGACTGGCGCGCCGTACGGCTCGCCGTCGCCACCACCGATCCGCGCCGTCCTCCCTCGCCGCCGCATCCGGATCCGCTCTGGGTGGATCTCCGCGAGCCGGCCCCGCCCGCGCCGGAGCCGCCGGCGATGGCCCTGGTGCCGCGTGGCGCCGAACGGGCGGCCCGCATGGCCACGCCCGAGCGCCGGCCCTTCCACGCCCTCTTCACCGTCCCGGGGCCGGTGGACCTGCCGGCCGACGGCCGCGAGCTGTGGCTGACGCTGGAGCGGATCGTCCTCGCGGCGGAGGTGGGCGTGGAGGTGGTGCCGGCCCTCGATCCGCGGCCGCGGGTGGTGGCGCGGGCCCGCCACACCGGGCCACTGGCAGTGGCCGGCGGGCCGGTGCGCCTCGTCCGCGACGGCGCGCCCGTGGGCGAGGATCGCATCCCCGGCCTCGCCCCCGGCGACGAACTGGTGCTGGGCTTCGGCATCGATCCCTATGTGCGGGTGGAGCGTACCGAGCTCGGTGATCTCCGCGGCGCGGCCGGCATCTTCGGCGGTCGGAGACGTCTGGAACGTCGCTGGCGCATCCGCGTCCACAACGGCCACGATCGGCCGCTCACCGTCACCGTCACGGAGCGGCTGCCGGTGCCGCGCGACGAACGCATCGAGGTGACCCCGACCGACGACACCACGCCGCCGGACGTGCGGGATGCCGGAGGCGTGCGGGGGGCGGTGGCCTGGCGGCTCGCCCTCGGCCCCGGCGAGGGGCGGGAGATCGTGTTCGGCTATGTGGTCACCTGGCCCGAGGAACTGGAACTGGTGGGGCTCGGACGATGATCGGAACGGGCGGGAAGACGCGGCTGCCCACGCCCGGGGAGGCGCTGCCCGGACGGCCGGCCGCGGCCTATCCGCTGGCGGAGCGCCACGCCGTCACCGGCCGGCCGCTGCATCCGCCCTTTCCCGGGGGATTCGGCGTGATCCTCTTCGGCATGGGCTGTTTCTGGGGGGCCGAGCGGCTGTTCTGGCGGGAGCCCGGGGTGTGGGTGACCTGCGTGGGCTATGCCGGCGGCCACACCCCCTGGCCCACCTACGCCGAGGTGTGCAGCGGCCGCACCGGTCATGCCGAGGTGGTGCGGGTGGTGTGGGACCCGGCACGGGTGGATCTGCCGCGGCTCCTGCAGCTCTTCTTCGAGAACCACGATCCCACCCAGGGCATGCGCCAGGGCGCCGACGTGGGCACCCAGTACCGCAGTGCCATCTACGCCACCACCGACGCGGATCTCGCCCTCGCCCGGCGCGCCCGCGACCTCTATGCCGAGGCCCTCGCCCGGGCCGGCCGGGTGCGGTCCGTCACCACCGAGGTCGCCCCCGCCGGCCCCTTCTATCCGGCGGAACCGGCGCACCAGCAGTATCTCGCGAGGAACCCCGGCGGCTACTGCGGACTCGCCGGCACGGGCGTGCGCCTGCCGGTGGAGGTGCTGCGCGCGGAGGCGGCAGGCGCCGGTCCGTCCCGTTGACCTCCGGCCGGCGGCCCCCATATGGCGGACGGGTCCCGCCGCGGGCGGGGCCTCTCGTGGCGCGCCATCCCGCAGTCGACGACGGGCGGAAGACTTGCAGAACGCGATCGTGACCCAGGAAACCGCGACCTTCGCGGACCTCGGCCTGCGTGAAGAGATCCTGGAAGCGGTGAAGGAGGCCGGGCACGAGCGCCCGACGCCCATCCAGGCGCGGGCGATTCCGGAGGTGCTGGCCGGCCGCAATCTCGTGGGCATCGCCCAGACCGGTACCGGCAAGACCGCCTCCTTCCTGCTGCCCATCCTCCACATCCTCAGCACCGGCCGCAGCCGGGCACGCATGCCGCGGGCGCTGGTGCTCTCGCCCACCCGCGAGCTCGCCACCCAGACGGCCGAGAACTTCGACCGCTACGCCCGCCATCTCCGGCTGAGCCGGGCGCTGCTCATCGGCGGCGTCGGCATGGGTGAACAGGAGCGGGCCCTCGAGAAGGGGGTGGACGTGGTGATCGCCACGCCGGGGCGGCTCCTGGACTGGTTCGAGCGCGGCCGCATCCTGCTGGGGGGCGTGGAGATCCTCGTCATCGACGAGGCCGACCGCATGCTGGACATGGGCTTCATGCCCGACGTGGAGCGCATCGTCCGGCTGCTGGTGCGGCGGCGTCAGACGCTCCTGTTCTCGGCCACCATGCCGAAGGAGGTGCGGCGACTGGCCGAGACCTTCATGCCGGACGCCGTCGAGGTGGCGGTCTCGCCGCCGGCGCGCAAGGCCGAGCTGGTGGACGACGTCTTCGTGCCCACGGAGACGGCGGAGAAGCGGGCGACCCTCGTACGGCTGCTGCGTACGGAGGGCATCGACAAGGCCATGATCTTCTGCAACACCAAGCGGGAGGTGGCCGCCCTCACCCGCCATCTGCGTCGTCTCGGCTTCGACGCCGAGGACATCCACGGTGATCTCGAGCAGAGCGTGCGGCTGCGCACCCTCGAGCGATTCAGGGCGGGCGAGGTGCACCTCCTGGTGTGTACCGACGTGGCGGCGCGGGGGCTCGACATCGTCGAGCTGCCGGTGGTGATCAACTACGACGTGCCGCTGTCGGCCGACGACTACGTCCACCGCATCGGCCGCACCGGCCGCGCCGGCCACCGTGGCCGCGCCTTCACCCTGATCACGCCGGCCGACGCCCGTCAGGTGGCCGCCATCGAGCGGCTCACCGGGCGGCGGGTGCCGCGGCTGGAGCTGGCCGCCGAGGCGGCGGCCGGGGATGCGGACCGCGAGCGCCGCCGGCGGCCCGATGGTGAGGGGCGGGCGGAGGCGCCGGCACCGACGGCGACGAGTCCGTCCCGGCCGGGGGAGGCGGAGACCGGGAAGCGCGCCGAGTCGACGGACGGGAGCGGGACGCGCCGGCGACGCCGGCGGCGGGCGACGGCCACCGCCGAGAGCGGGGCCCGCGGCGACGGCAACGGTGGCGGAGCGGCGCGGACGCCGGCGGAGCCGGTGCGCGGCATGGGCGACCACGTGCCGCGCTTCCTGCTGGTCCCGATCCCGCTGCGCGGGGGCGCCAAGGAGAGGGCGAGTCGATGAGGACGGTGTTCGTGCTGGTCAAGTGCCAGCTCGGCAAGGCGTACGAGGTGGCCGACGCCGCCGTGCAGGAGATCGAGCAGGTCTCGGAGGTGTACTCCATCTCCGGGCAGTACGATCTCATCATGAAATTCCACCTGGACGACGAGGTGGACATCGGCCGTTTCGTCACCAGCCGGGTGCAGACACTGCCGGGCGTCCAGGACACCTTCACCCTCATCACCTTCAAGGCCTTCTCCTGATTCCGGGACCGCGCCGGTGAGCCGTCCGCGCCGCCATTTCGAGATCCTCGACCGCCGGCGTCTCCACGAGGGTTTCTATCGCTTCGAGATCCTGCGGCTGCGCCACGAGCGCTTCGCCGGCGGCTGGACGCCGCCGCTGGTGCGCGAGCGGCTGCTCCAGCCCGACGCCGTGGCGGTGCTGCCCTACGACCCGGTGCGGGACGTGGTGGTGCTGATCGAGCAGTTCCGGGTGGGCGCGCTGGAGGCGCCGGAGGGGCCGTGGTTGCTGGAGGCGGTGGCGGGCATCGTCGAGCCCGGCGAGACGCCGGAGCAGGTGGCGCGGCGCGAGCTCCGGGAGGAGACGGGGCTCGAGGCGGGGCGGCTCCTCCATGTGGGGGCCTATCGCTCCAGTCCCGGCGGGACCAGCGAGCGGGTGGAGGTGTTCGTGGCGGAGGTGGCGGCGCCCGCGGAGCCCGGGGTGTTCGGCCGCGACGACGAACAGGAGGACATCCGGACCGTGCCGATGCCGGCCGAGGAGGCCTTCGCCCGGCGCCGGCGCGGGGAGATCGTGGCCGCCACCGCCGTGGTGCCGCTGCTCCATCTCGAGGCCCGTCGCGCGAGGCTGCGGCGGCAGTGGGCGGACGGCGGACAGGAGGGGAGTGGAGGAGGATGAGCGCGCGCATCTACCGTCCGGCCAAGACGGCCGTCTCCTCGGGCCGCGCCAGGACCCGCTTCTGGGTGGTGGAGTTCGATCCGGCGGAACGGCGCGAGGCGGAGGCGCTGGTGGGCTGGGTGGGTTCCGGCGACACCGCCCAGCAGGTGCGGCTCCGCTTCCCCAGCCGGGAGGCGGCGGTGGCCTGGTGCGAACGCCACGGCATCCCCTACACCGTGGACGAGCCCCACGAGCGCGCCTTCGTGCCGAAGTCCTACGCCGAGAATTTCCTGCGTCGGCGCTGACATGACGGCGCCCTCGCCGCGGCTGCCGCGGCGGGCGCTGATCACCGGCGCCGCCCGCCGTCTCGGCCGCGTGCTGGCGCTGGCCCTCGCCCGCGACGGTTTCGACATCGCCCTCCACTACCGGCGCTCGGCGGCGGAGGCCCGGGAGGTGGCGGCGGCCGTCCGCGCGCTCGGCCGGCGCTGCCTCCTGCTGCCGGCGGACCTCGCCCGGCCCCGGGAGGTGGACGAGCTGATGGCACGGGCGGTGGACGGGCTGGGCGTGCCGGGGCTCCTCGTCAACAATGCCTCGCGCTTCACCGACGACGCCCACACCGGCTTCGACCGCAGCGCCTTCCGCGACCAGCTCGCCGTCGATCTGGAGGCGCCGGTGGCCCTCACCCTGGCCCTCGCCCGGGCGCTGCCGCCGGCGGCGGAGGGGGTGGTGGTGCAGATGCTGGACGCCCGCATCCTCGCCCCCACCGCCCGCCGCCTCGCCTACACCGTGGCCAAGGCCGGGCTGTGGGCGGCGACGCGGGTGCTGGCGCGGCGGCTGGCGCCGCGGGTGCGGGTGGTGGCGCTGGCGCCGGACCTGGTGCTGCCGGCCCCGGGCAGCGAGGGGGAGGCGGCCCGGATCACGGCGCGGAGTCCGCTGGGCCGCCGCACGACGCCGGAGGAGATCGCGGAAGCGGTACGCTTCGTGCTGCGGACGCCGTCACTGACGGGGGTGCTGCTGCCGTTGGACGCCGGCCGCATCGGCGGTCCCTGACCATCCCGGAGTACGGAAGACGGCCTCGCCGGCCGTACCGTCAGGACTTTGTTAACCCGTCTCCCTCAGGCTCGGCACGGGTGTCCGGAGAGGGATCGTGGGTCGATCCGGGATTCTCGGCCGGCGCCGCGGTGCGAGCGCCGCGTTCCCGCAGGAGGCGGCGACGGGCCTCGTCCTCCGTCAGGGCGGGGCGTCCGCGCACCCACTGCACGGCATCGCAGCCGAGGCGGCGCAGCGCCGGGAGGCGGTCCATCCCGTCCACCTCCACCACCACCCGCCGCCCCGCCGCCTTGGCCAGCCGGACCAGCTCGAAGACCGGCGGCTCGTTGCGGCCGGGTGGCGGGGTGAAGGTGCCGGCGGCGATGCGCACGGTGTCCAGCGGCAGCTCCCAGAGGAGGCGCAGCGACGTCGGTCCGCGGCCGAAGCCGCGGACGGCGAGACGGACCGGCAGCGCCGCGAGATCGCGCAACAGCGAGGGCGTCTCGAGCGCCTGGAGCAGATGTGCCTCGCCGAGCTCCAGCTCGACACAGCCCGGCGGCGGCCGATGGCGGTCCAGCAGCGTCGCCATCCGTTCGGCGAGATCGAGGTGGGCGAGCGCCCGGCGCGTCGGCAGGGGAACGGCCAGATGGAAGTCGCCGAGACCCGCCTCCCGCCAGGTGACGCCCATCCGGAGGGTCGCCTCCAGCAGCCGTTCCGCCAGCCGGTCGGCGAGTCCCACGCAGGCGGCGAGGTCGGCCAGGGCCTCGCCCTCGAGGCGGCCGCAGCCGCCATGGGCCCAGGCGAAGCCGATCTCGTAGCCGGCGGGGCCCGGATGGAGGGCGATCCGTGGGTGCAGCACCGGGGCGAGACGATCGGCGGCGAGATCCTCGTCCAGGGCCGCCGCCGCCTCCAGCAGGGCCCGGGCGCGGGCGTCGAAGCCGGGATCGGCGAAGGCGAAGGCACGGCGTTCCCGCCGGGCACGGCCGGCCGCGTCCAGGGCCGCCGCCAGCATCGGCTCCACGCCGTCGCCGGTCCCGGGGCCGAGGGTGACGCCGCCGAAGAGGTCGAACCCCGGCAGGAAGCCCGCCTCGCGGGCGGCCGCATCCAGCTTGCGGGTCACCGTCACCGCGTCCTCGGGCCGCCTGAGGTCCTCCACCAGCACGCCGATCTCGGCCGGTCCCAGCCGCGCCACCGTGTCCGCCCGCCGCAGGCGGTGCGCGAGGAGGGCGGCCAGGGTCTCGAGACGTCCGCCGAGTCCGTCGCCGGCGGGCGCGGGGCGGTCGTCCTGGCCCAGCAGCAGGTGGAAACAGCCGCAGAGCGCCCCGCGACGACGGGCGGCGGCGAGGGCGGTGGCCAGCCGGTCGCGCAGCCGCAGCGGGCTGGCGAGGGCGGTGGCGGGATCACTGCGGGCGAGACGATGGAGCCGGGCGCGGTCGCGGGCCCGCCACGCCGCCCGCCGGCAGGCCCGCAGCAGGGCACCGCCGTCCACCTCGTCCCAGTCCAGCACCTCGGCGACGCCCAGTTCGAGGGCGCGCTCCTCCACCGCCTCCACGTCGCTGCCCACGAACACCAGCCCCACCGCCACGTCGCGGGCGCGGGCGTGGCGCGCGAGGGCCCAGGGCTCGGGCACCGCCTCCATGTCCACCACCAGGGTGGCGCAGGACTCGAGGCGGGCGAGCGCCTCGCGGGGATCGCCGCCGGCGACCACGTCCACGGCACCGGCCCGCACCAGCATGTCGGCCAGCAGCGGGCCGGTGGCGGCATCGCCCAGCACGACGATGGCCCGCCTGGAGCCGGCATCGGGATCGCCGGACGGGACGGCCGACGTCCGCGGGCGGGGCGGGTCCGGCGCCAGCACGCCGCGCGCGATGCTGCGAAAACCGGCCGGGCCGGAACCGGGATCTCCGCTCACCGTCACCTCGCCCGTTCCATCCATCCGATGATACGCCTTCACTGCATCCCATGGCGACCGGTTTGTCAACCTTCGGGTCATGGTTCCGCCATGACGATCACGTCCTGGGTGAAGGAGGGCCCCGTCCCGTGATCGGAACCATTGCGGTGATCACGCCGCGACCGGGTGCGCCGCGCCGACGGGTGCTGCTGGTGGAGGACAATCCCGCCGACGCCCGGCTCGCCGTGGAGGCCTTCGGCGAGGTGGCCTGGTCGGGCTGCATCGAGCACGTGGCCGACGGCGATCGGGCGCTGGCCCTGCTGCGGGAGCGGGCGGAGACGGGGCGGGGACTGCCGGATCTGGTGCTGCTGGACCTGAATCTTCCCGGCCGTCATGGCCGCGAGCTGCTTGCGGCCATGCGTGCCGATCCGGTGCTGGCGACGGTGCCGGTGGTGGTGTTCACCACCTCCACCGCCGCCGAGGAGGTGGAGGCCTGCTATCGTCTCGGCGCCAACTGCTATGTGGCGAAACCGGTGGAGCTGGGCGAGCTTCAACGGGTGGCGGAGGCCATCGTGCGCTTCTGGTTCGCCACCGTCGAGCTGCCCCCGCGGGACGGGGTTCCGGCCGCGAAGTCGAAACGGGTCGGCGCCGGGTCCACCAGCTCGAGCCCCGCGGGTCCCACTTCGTAGACGGCGAGGCCGTGCTGGGCGGTGCCGTCGGGGCGCAGCCGCAGGATGCCGGCGAAGCCGCGGAACCCCCGCGGCGTCAGCAGGGCGCGGGGATCGAGCCGGTCGGCCCGCCGCCGCACCGCCACCACCGCCGCCACCGCATCGTAGGCCAGGACCGCCACCGGTGCCGGATCGCGGCCGAAGATGTCGCGGAAGCGCGCGGCGAAGGCGCGGGCGAGATCGAGATCGGGGGCGGCGATGCGGGCGCCGGCGAACTCCGGACGGCGGACGAGGGCCTTCTCGCCGTCCCCCTCCAGCCAACGGGCGGTGCCCAGCAGCCGGACCGTTCCGGCACCGGCGTCGTAGTAGCGCAGCAGCGCCGCCACCGAACGCAGGCGCAGACCGCCGTCGGCGATCAGCACCGCGTCGAAGGGCGGCGGTCCCCAGGTGTCGCGGCTCCGGAGTTCCTGGAGTTCGCGGCGGACGGCGGGATCGTCCGCCCGCACCTCGAGTTCGGCGATGCGTGCCGCCAGCGCCCGGCGCCGGGCGTCGTAGGCGGTGAAGGGACGCAGCCGGTCGGAGAGTTCCGTCTCGTCGTCGCCGTACGTCAGGACCAGGGCCGGATCGAGGCCGAGGACGGGGGCGAGCCTCCGCCACGCCTCCACCACCCGCCGCCCGTAGGCGTCGTCCGGTGCCAGCAGGGCGATGCGGGCGAGCCCCTCGGCACGGGCGTGGCGGAGGATGCGTTCCAGCTGTTCCTCCGGCCGGAAGCCCAGGACGTGGACGGGCGGGGCGGCCACCGCGGCGTCGTTGGAGAGCGAGAGAACCATCGTCCGCGCGGGGCGGACGAGGGGCGCGAGGGCGCGGGTGGAGCCGGCGAAGAGCGGACCGATCACGAGTCGTATCCCTTCGCCGAGGATCTCGCGGGCCGCCGCCCGCGCCCCTTCGCCCGTACCGCTGGTATCGCGCGGCCGCAGCACCAGATCCGTCTCGGGCGAATCGAAGAGGGCGAGAGTGGCGGCATCGAGGAGATCGCGGCCGACGGCGGCGGCCGGTCCGGAGAGGGGCAGCAGCAGGGCCACGGTGGGCGGTCCGGCGGGCCGCGACGGTTCCACCGGCGGCGCCGGTCGCACCTGGCGCGGGGGCGTGGGCGGCGGCGCCGGCGGACGTGGCGGCGCACAGGCCGCGAGAGCCAGGACCAGCACCAGCGCCGGGCCGAGGCGAGCGTTCCCGGCGCGGCGGAAGGGGTGAAGGCGCGCCATGCCCCGCGCATCCCGACCATCCGCGGGCGAGCCTAGTGCGCCGGAGGGGCCGGAGCAACCGCGAGCGGGGCTGTGGGTGGTGGCCACGCCCATCGGCCATCTGGGCGATCTCTCGCCGCGGGCGCGGGCGGTGCTGGCGGCGGCGGATCTGGTGGTGTGCGAGGACACCCGGGTCACCGGCCGGCTGCTCCGCCACTTCGGGATCACCGCCCGGCTGCGGAGCTATCACGAGCACAACGCCCCGCGGGTGCGGCCGGCGATCCTCGCCGAGCTCGAGCGGGGGGCGGTGGTGGCGCTGGTCTCGGATGCCGGCACTCCCACCATCGCCGATCCCGGCTACCGGCTGGTGCGGGAGGCCCACGCCCGCGGCATTCCGGTCCGGGCCGTACCCGGTCCGTCGGCGGCCATCGCCGCCCTCTCCGTCTCCGGCCTGCCCACCGACCGCTTCTTCTTCCAGGGTTTCCTGCCGCCCCGCCGCGCCCGCCGCCGCGCGGTGCTGGCGGAGCTCGCCCGCATCCCCGCCACCCTCGTGATCTACGAGGCGCCCCATCGCATCGCCGAGAGCCTGTGGGACGCCGCCCGGGTGCTGGGCGACCGCGAGGCGGCCCTGGTGCGGGAGATCACCAAGCTCCACGAGGAGTGCCGTCGCGGCCGGCTCGGCGAGCTGGCCGCACGGATCGAGGCGGAGGGCCCGCCGCGGGGCGAGCTGGTGCTGGTGGTCGCCCCGCCCGCGGCGGTGGGGGACGAGGTGGACGAGGCGGCGCTGGACGAGGCGCTGCGCGAGGCCCTCGCGCGGTGTTCGCTGCGCGATGCCGTGGCCGAGGTCGCCGATCGCTTCCAGCGGCCCCGTCGGGAGGTCTACCGCCGTGCGCTCGCCCTGGTGGGGGAACGGGTCCGGTCGTCGTGAACGCCGCCGGCGCCTCGCCCGCGGCCGCGGCGGCGAGTGGCGGGCGGCCCTGTGGCTGCGCCTTCGCGGCTATCGCATCCTCTACCGGCGGCTGCGCACGCCGGTGGGCGAGCTGGATCTGGTGGCGGTGCGGGGTGGGGTGCTGGCGGTGGTGGAGGTCAAGCGCCGACCGGATCCCGAGGCGGCGCGGGCGGCCCTCGGCCCGGTCCAGCGCCGGCGCATCGAGGCGGCCGCCCGCTGGCTGCTGGCGGTGCGCCCGGATCTGGCGGGGCTGCGCCTGCGCTTCGATCTGGTGGCGGTCCCGGCCCGCGGCCTGCCCCGTCACCTGCCGGACGCCTGGCGGCCCGAAGGCAGCAGTCCGGCGTGAGCCAGGAGGCGACGGCCGAGGGTGGCGAGGGGCAGGGCCTCGAGGCGGGCGAGGGGCCACCAGAAGACGCCCTCCGGCGGGGGCCGTCCGGGTGGCGGGGACGCCCGAACCCGCGCCAGGTGCAGCCGCACCCGCAGCTCGAGGTGGGTGAAGAGATGGCGCACCTCGCCCGGAAGCGGCCTCCAGTCGGCGGCGAGCGGCGGTCCGCCCCCCGTCTCTCCGGCCCGCAGCGGCTCGCTGGGCACGTCCACGAGACCGGCCAGCAGTCCCCGCGGCGGTCGCCGCCGCAGCAGCACGCGACCGGCACCGTCGTGGGCGAGCCAGGCGCGCACCCGCCGGACGGGCCGGGAAGGACGCGGGTCGCGCCGCGGCAGCTCGTCGGTGCGCCCCCCGGCGCGGGCGACGCAGAGTCCGGCCAGCGGACAACGCGGGCAGGCCGGCGCCCGCGGCCGGCACACCAGGGCCCCCAGCTCGATCAGGGCCTGGGCGTGATCACCGGCGCGCACCGGCGGCGCCAGGGCGGGGGCGAGCCGGCGCAGACGGGCGAGGGCGCCCGGCAGCGGCCAGTCGAGGCCCAGCACCCGCAGCAGCACCCGCGCCACATTGCCGTCCACCGGCACCGTCGGCCGGTCGAAGGCGATGGCCGCCACCGCCGCCGCCGTGTAGGGGCCGACGCCGGGCAACGCCGCCAGTGCCGTCTCCTCCGCCGGCACCCGACCGCCGTGCCGCGCCACCAGGGCCGCGGCGCAGGCGTGGAGATGGCGGGCGCGGCGGTAGTAGCCGAGGCCCGACCAGGCCTCCAGCACCGCGTCCGCCCCCGCCTCGGCCATCGCCCGCGGCGTCGGGAAGCGGGCGAGGAAGGTCTCGAAACGGGTCGCCACCGTGGCCACGGTGGTCTGTTGCAGCATGAACTCCGAGACCAGCACCCGCCAGGGATCGGGCCAGTGGCCGGCCGGCGCCCGCCAGGGCAGGGCACGGGCGTGGGCGTCGTACCAGGCGAGCAGTCGCCCAGAGGCGCTGCGCAGGGGATCGAGGCTTGGCGGCGGCGATGGCGCGGACATATCCGGTAAGGACGTGGTGCGGGCGGATCATGGCAGCGGCTCCGGAGGTCCGGAAGGGGGGCAGCCGCGATCTGGCGGCGCTGCTGGCGCGGGTGCTGGAGCCGGGCGCCCGTGCCCGCGGCTTCGTGCGGGCCACCCTGATCACCGACTGGGCGCGGATCGTGGGCCCCGATCTGGCCGGCCGCTGTCTTCCGGTACGGGTCCGCTTTCCCCACGGGCGCAGCCGCGGCGGCACGCTGGTGATCCGGGCCGGCGGCGGCACCGTGCTGGAGCTGCGCCACACCGCCCCCCAACTGATCGAGCGCATCAACGCCTATCTCGGCATGCCGGCCATCGCCCGTCTCGCCTTCGAGACGGCGCCGATCCCGCGGCCGCCGCGCCGCCCGGCCCCGAGGCCCGCCCCGCCGCCCTCGCCGGAGGCCCTCGCGCGGCTGGAGCGGACGGTGGCGACCGTGGCCCGGCCGGAGCTGGCCCGCGCCCTCCACCAGCTGGGCCGCGCCGTCCTGGGCGCGGCGGCCCGCGCCGACTGAGGAGCGGGTCCCCGCGATGCCGAGAGGGGATCCTCAGAAGGGGATGTCGTCGTCGAGGTCGTCGAAACCGCCCTCGCGTCGGCCCGCGGGTTCACCGCCGGCGGCGCGGGGCGCCCGTGCCTCGGTCGTGAAGTCCGCGCCGCCCGCGGCCGGCTCCGGCGCCGCGTCGCCGCGGCCGCCCAGCAGCACCAGCTCGCCGCGGAAGCGCGGGATCACCACCTCGGTGGTCCAGCGTTCCTGACCGTTCTGGTCGGTCCAGCGGCGGGTCTGGAGCTGGCCCTCGATGTAGACGGCCCGGCCCTTGGCGAGATAGCGCTCGGCGATCTCGGCGAGCTGCTCGTTGAAGATCACCACCCGATGCCATTCGGTGCGCTCGCGCCGTTCGCCGCTGGCGCGGTCGGTCCAGCGCTCGCTGGTGGCGACGGAGAGATGGACGATCTTGCGGTTGTCCTGGGTGTAGCGCACCTCGGGGTCGCGCCCGAGATTGCCCACGAGGATCACCTTGTTGACGCTGCCGGCCATGGTCTCGATCCGGGTCGGTTCGCGGACGCGCGGTCCGGGTGGCGGTGATATGTGCGCCGGGGCGGGTGGCGTCGAGGGCGCCGGCGGGTGCGACCGGTGGGAGCGTCACGGCGGCCGCCGCCGCTTTACAGGGCCGTGGGCGGGCCCTAAGTGAGCGGCGCGCACGGTCCGGCCACCCACCACCGAGCGGACGCCCTCCCATGAAGCTGATCGCCGGCAACAGCAACCGCCCGCTGGCGGAGGCCATCGCCGCGTCGCTGCGCGTGGAGCTGACGCGGGCCACCGTCCACCGCTTCGCCGACATGGAGGTGTTCGTCGAGATCCACGAGAACGTGCGCGGCGAGGACGTGTTCGTGATCCAGAGCACCTCCTTCCCGGCCAACGACAATCTCATGGAGCTTTTGATCATCGTCGACGCGCTCCGGCGCGCCTCCGCCCGCCGCATCACCGCGGTGATCCCCTACTTCGGCTACGCCCGCCAGGACCGCAAGACCAGTCCCCGCACGCCCATCTCGGCCAAGCTGGTGGCCAATCTCATCACCACCGCCGGCGCCAGCCGGGTGCTGACCCTGGAGCTGCACGCCGGCCAGATCCAGGGCTTCTTCGACATCCCCGTCGACAATCTCTACATGACCCCGCTCATGGTGCCGGACATCCGCAACAATCTCGGCACCGAGGACCTGGTGATCGTCTCGCCGGACGTGGGCGGCGTGACACGGGCGCGCGGCTTCGCCAAGCGGCTCGACGTGGGCCTCGCCATCATCGACAAGCGGCGCGAGCGGGCCGGCGTCTCCGAGGTGATGAACGTGATCGGCGACGTGCGGGACAAGCGCTGCGTGCTGGTAGACGACATCGTCGATTCCGGCGGGACGCTGGTCAACGCCGCCGAGGCCCTCCTCGAGAACGGGGCCGCCGCCGTCTACGCCTATGTCTGCCATGGCGTGCTGTCGGCGGGGGCGGTGGCGCGCATCGCCGCGAGCCGCCTCGAGCGGCTGGTGATCACCGACAGCATCCGTCCCACCGAGGCGGTGCGGGTCACCGAGAAGATCCGGGTGCTGTCGGTGGCGCCGCTCATGGGCGAGGCCATCCACCGCATCTCGAGCGAGACCTCGGTCTCGAGCCTGTTCGACTGAGACGGCCGGACTATCTCGGCCGAGGGTCTGTCCGTGCGGCCCCGCGGGGCGACGGCACGGAGGGGCGAAGGAGAGGAGGAGCATGAGCGAGCAGATCGTCTTCCGGGCGGAACGCCGCGAGAAGGCCGGCACCGGACCCGCGCGGGCCGTGCGCCGGCAGGGGAAGATCCCGGCCATCCTGTACGGCGGGAAGGAGCCGCCCGAGATGATCGCCATCGGCTTCAACGAGTTCCAGCGGGCGGTGGTGCGCAATCCCCGCCTCACCAGCTCGGTGGTGATCCTGGAGCTGGACGGCCGCCGCATCCCCGTCGTCCCGCGCGAGGTGCAGCTCCATCCCGTCACCGACCTGCCGCTGCACATCGATTTCCTGCGGGCCGAGGCCGGCGCCCGCATCGAGGTGGAGGTGCCGGTGGAATTCGTGGGGCAGGAGCAGTGCCCGGGTCTGCGCCGGGGCGGTGTCCTCAACATCGTGCGCCGCGCCATCGAGCTGGAGTGTCCCATCGACGCCATCCCCGAGCGGATCGAGGTGGATCTCGCCGGCTTCGACATCGGCGATTCCGTCCACATCAGCCATGTGAAGCTGCCGGAAGGCGTCGAGCCCACCATCCGCGACCGCGACTTCACCATCTGCGTGATCGTGCCGCCGACGGTGGCGACGGAGGGGGCCGCCGAGGGCGAAGGCGAGGGCGAGGGCGGCGAAGAGACGTGAGCCCCGTTCGGAGGACGTGGCCGTGTGGCTCCTGGTCGGGCTCGGCAATCCGGGCCCGCAGTACGCCCGGCACCGCCACAATGTGGGCTTCCTGGCCTTGGAGGCCGTCGCCCGCCGGTGGGGCGCCGGCGGCTGGCGGCGGCGCTTCCGCGGCGAGCTCGCGGAGCTGGTGCTGGACGGCGAGAAGCTGCTGTTGCTGAAACCGCTCACCTGGATGAACGAGTCCGGGCGGGCGGTGGCGGAGGCGGCCCGCTACTTCCGCATTCCGCCCGAACGCATCGTCGTCTTCCACGACGAGCTCGACCTGCCGCCCGCGCGGGTGCGCATCAAGAGGGGCGGCGGCACCGCCGGCCACCGCGGCCTCGAGAGCATCGCCCGCGAGCTCGGCTCGCGCGACTTCTGGCGCGTGCGCATCGGCATCGGCCATCCCGGCCGGCGCGAGCGGGTGGTGGGCTGGGTGCTGTCGGATCTGGACGTCGAGGAGCGGACGCGGCTGGAGCCGGTGCTGGAGACCCTGGCCGAGGGACTGCCGGATCTCCTGGCCGGCCGAATCGACCGCCTCCAGCAGGGCCTCGCCGAGCTGTGGCGGGAGACCTCGAAAGCCCCCTCCTGAACGCCCATATCGACGACGACTCCGCGCGAGATCGGACCTTCCATGGGATTCGCCTGCGGCATCGTCGGCCTGCCCAACGTGGGCAAGTCGACCCTCTTCAATGCGCTCACCGAGAGCGCGGCGGCCGAGGCCGCGAACTATCCCTTCTGCACCATCGAGCCCAACATCGGCCGGGTGCCGGTGCCGGACCCGCGCCTCGAGGTGCTGGCCCGGCTCGCCGGCAGCGCCCGTGTCGTCTCCGCCCGCCTCGAAGTGCGGGACATCGCCGGCCTCGTGCGCGGCGCCTCGCGGGGGGAAGGGCTGGGCAACCGCTTCCTCGCCGCCATCCGCGAGGTGGACGCCATCCTCCACGTGCTGCGTTGCTTCGAGGATGCCGAGGTGGCCCACGTGGAGGGCTCGGTGGACCCGCTGCGCGACGCCGAGCTGGTGGAGACGGAACTGCTGCTCGCCGACATGGAGAGCCTGGAGCGCCGGCGCGAGGGGCTGGTCAAGCGGGCGCGCGGCGGCGACGGCGAGGCGCGCGCCCTCCTCACCCTGATCGAGCGCCTGCTGCCGGCCCTGGAGGCGGGGACGCCGGCCCGCGCCGCCACCCTCGACGGAGAGGACCGCCGGCGGCTGCGCGGCCTCCAGCTGCTCACCGCCAAGCCGGTGCTCTACGTCTGCAACGTGGAGGAAGGGGCGGTGGCCGGGGGCAACGCCTGGAGCCGGCAGGTGGCGGAGATGGCGGCCCGGCAGGGGGCGGAGACGGTGGTGATCTCCGCCGCCATCGAGGCGGAGCTGGCCGCCCTCGCACCGGAGGAACGGCGGGAATATCTCGAGAGCCTCGGCCTCGCCGAGCCCGGACTCCACCGGGTGGTGCGGGCCGGCTACCGTCTGCTCGACCTCGTCACCTTCTTCACCGCCGGGCCCAAGGAGGCGCGGGCGTGGACCGTACCGCGCGGCACCCGCGCGCCGGAGGCGGCGGGCGTGATCCACAGCGACTTCGCCCGCGGCTTCATCTGCGCCGAGGTGATCGCCTACGAGGACTACGTGGCCTGCGGCGGCGAGCAGGGCGCGAAGGAGGCCGGCCGCATGCGCCTCGAGGGGCGCGACTACGTGATCCGCGACGGCGACGTCTGCCTGTTCCGCTTCAACGTGTGAGCGGGCGGACGGGGAGATCCGGAGCCGCGCCCGCCGAGCGGGCCGGACCACTCGTCCGCGCCGGCCGCGTCCCTTCCTTCGCCGTCGCAGGGGAAGTCATGGTCGGAGTGGGGCGATTCGAACGCCCGACCCCCGCCTCCCGAAGGCGGTGCTCTACCAGGCTGAGCTACACTCCGACGCGCCCCTGTTCTAGGAGCCGGGGGGGACGTTGGCAAGGGGCGCCGCCGGCCGTCGGCGGGACGCGCGTCCTTGCCCATGACGATAGTCGACTTGCCTGCATTGCAACCTTAGGTATAGTGCCTCCGGACGAGCCCGAAGGGGCGCGCGTACCGTGGTCGAGCGGTCCGCCCGGGCCGGCGAGGACGAGGGTCTCGACCTCGCCGCGCTCCTCCGCCTGCTGTGGCGCCGCCGGTGGTGGATCGCGGTGCCGCCGCTGCTCGCCCTCGCCACCGCCGGCCTCTATCTCCGCGCGACGCCGCCCGTCTACCGCGCCGAGGCCCTGCTGGCGGTGGCCCCGCGCCCCGTCGCCGACGGCGATCTGCCCGCGCCGCCGCCGCGGCTCGACCGCGACAGCGCCGCCGTCGACAGTCTGGTGCAGCTCCTGGCGGCGCCGAGCCTGCGCGCCCGTGCCGCCCGCCGGGCCGGACTGCCGCCGGAGGCGGCCGACGCCATCCGCGCCGTCCGCCGGGGCGCCACCCGTGTGGTGGCGGTGGAGGCGGAGTGGAGCGAGCCCGCCGCCGCCGCCCGCCTCGCCGACGCCGTCGTCCGCCTGTTCCTGGCCGACCATCTCGCCCGCAAGCGGGAGGCCGCCCGCGAGAGCGTGGCCTGGTTGGAGGCGCGCATCGCCGAGGTGGAGGAGAAGCTGGCGCGTGCCGAGCGGGCCCTCGCCGAACTGCGCGACCGTCGCGTGCGGACGCCGGGGGCGCTGGTGGCGGCCACGCCCGCCTCCCTGGCCGAGCTGGAGCGGCGCTATCTGCTGACGGTGGCCCAGCGCCGGGCCCTCGAGGCGAAGCTGGCCGCCCTCGGCGAGGCGGAGGAGGGGCGCACCCTGCCGGGCCCCCTCGTCGACCGTTCCACCGCCTATCTCGACCGTCTGGAGACCCTCCACGCCGAGCTGGTGGCGCGCGAGGCCGAGCTCTCCGACCGCTACGGCCCCCGCCATCCGCGCCTCGTCGAACTGCGGCGCGAGAAGCGGGCGCTGGAGGCCCGCATCGCGCGCGAGCGGCGCGCCCTCTGGCGCCGCTTCGAGGCGGAGGTGCGACGGGTCGGGGCCGAGGAGCGGGCCCTCGCCGACGAGCTCGCGCGGCTCCGCGACGGTCTCGCCGATCTGCGCCGGGACGAGATCCGCGAGCGCGAGCTCCAGCGGGAGATGGAGCGCCTGCGGGCCCTCCACGGGTCCTACACCCGCCGCCTGGCCGAGGCGGTCGGCCGCGAACGTCTGGCCAAACCCGACGTGGAGCTGGTGCAGGCGGCGGTGGTGCCGGATCGACCGGTATGGCCGAAACCGGTCCCGCTCCTGGCCTTCGCCGGGGCGTCCGGTCTCGGCCTGGGGCTGCTGCTGCTGTTCCTGCGGGAACAGCTCGACGGCGGCTACCGCACCGCTTCGGCCCTCGCCCGCGACCTCGGCGGCGCGCCGGTGGTGACCGTGCCGCGCCTCGCGCCGCGTCTCGCCCGGGAGCTGCCCCCGGCGGATCTGGTGGTGGAGCGTCCGCGCGGGCGCTTCGCCGAGGCGGTCCGCGAGGCGACGGCGCGTCTCCTGTCCGGTCTCGACTCCGGGGGCGGCGTGGTGCTGGTCACCTCCGCCCTGCCGGGCGAGGGCAAGAGCACCCTGGCGCTGGCGCTCGCCCGCACCGCCGCCCTCGAGGGGGTGGCGACGGCCCTGGTGGATGCCGATCTGATCCGGCCGTCCCTGGGCCGGCGGCTGGAGCTGCCCCGTGGGCCCGGCTTCGCCGAGGTGATGGAACGCGACCTCGATCCCCTCGCGGTGCTGTGCGACGATCCCCTGACACCGCTGCGGGTGATGCCGGGCAGTGTGCGCCGCGAGCGCCCGGGGCGGATACTGGCCGGCGAGGCGACGGTCCGGATCTTCGATCGGCTGCGCGCGCGCTTCCGGCTGGTGGTGGTGGACAGTCCGCCCCTCGCCGCCGTGGCCGATGCCGTGAGCCTCGCCGCCGTCTGCGACGGCATCCTCTTCGTGGTCCGCTGGCGTGACACGGAGCGCACGGTGGTGCGACGGGCGCTGCAGGGGCTCGGACCGGGGGCGGCGCGACCGGTGCTGGGCGTCCTGCAGCAGGTGCGCGAGCTGGAGCTGGCCCGCTACGACTACGCCGAGAGCGGGCGCGCGCGCCGGGGCCCCGTCGCCTGGGCCACGGGCTGAGGACGGCGGAGACCCGTTAACGGGTCGTTAGGACCGTCATGGCAGACTCGCGCCGGTTCGAGGCGAGGAGCACCCGAGATGGCCCGCCGTGCCGTACTCGCGTGCGAAACGGAAGGCCACCCCTCCACCATCGACTGGCGGGCGTTCCTCGAAGGGATTCCCGAGGCGGCGCTGTTCTGTCGCGACGGTCGGGTGGTGGCGGTCAACACCCGGGCGCGCGCCCTGTTCGGCCGCCGCCGCCGGCTGGTGGGCCGGCGGCTGGAGACGCTGGGGCGCCGGGGAGAAGGGGGTCTCGACCGCCCGGAGGTGCGGGTGGTGACCACCGCCGACGGACGGACGGTGCCGGTGGAGGTCCGCCGCGCACCCTGCCGGCTCGCCGGCCCCGGCGGGGAACTGGTGCTGCTGCGGGACGCGGGAGCCGAGTTCGCCCTGCGGCGGGAGCTCCGGGAGAAGGACGACTGGCTCGCCGACATGGCGACCCTCGCCTCCGACTGGTTCTGGGAGACGGACGCCGGACACCGCTACGTCTGGTTCTCCGAGAACGTGGAGACGGTGCTCGGCATTCCCCGGCAGTGGTTCTACGGCAAGCGCCGCGTCGACATCCTCGGCCCCGACAACGATCCCGAGGCCCTGCGCCGCCACTTCGACCGGATCGCCCGTCACGAGCCCTATCGCGACTTCGAGTTCCAGATGGCCGGGCCGAACGGATGCGTCTGGATCCGCAGCAACGGCAAGCCCCTCTTCGACGAACGGGGGCGTTTTCGCGGCTATCGCGGCACCGGCCGTGACATCACCGCCCTCAAGCGGATCGAACGCGCCCGTCAGGAGAGCGAGGACCGCTATCGGCGACTGGTGGAACTGCTGCCGGACGGCCTCGTGGTGCACCGCCGCGGCGTGGTGGTCTTCGCCAACGCGCGCATGGCGGAGATGCTGGGCTGGCGGACGGCGGAGGAACTGCTGGGTGTCCACGTCCTCGATCTGGTGGCGCCCGAGGATCGCCCCCGGGTGGTGGCGCGATGGCGTGACATCGACCGGCTCGGGGCGGTCCCGCCGGCGGAGATGCGGCTGCGCCGCCGCGACGGCGGGATCGTCCACGTGGAGACGCGGGCGGCACCGGTGGTGGAGGGGGAGAAATCGGCGATCCTGGTCACCGCCCGCGACATCGGCGAGCGCAAGGCGGCGGAACGGCGCCTCGCCTGGCTCGCCCATCACGACACGCTGACGGGTCTGCCCAACCGCCGGCTGCTCGCCGCCCGCCTCGCCGAGCTGACCGGGACGGGCGAGTGTTTCGCCCTGCTGCTGCTGGATCTGGACGGCTTCAAGCAGATCAACGACACGCTGGGCCACACCGTGGGCGATCGCCTTCTGGTGGCGGTGGGCGAGCGGCTGCGCGGCGTGGTGCGGCCGGGCGATACGGTATGCCGCCTGGGAGGTGACGAGTTCGCGGTGATCGCGCCGGGAATCCGCACCCCCGCCGATGCCGTCGCCCTCGCCGATCGCATGCGCGCCGCCCTCGCCCGCGGCTTCGAAGTGACGGAGGGGGACTTCCGCCTCGGCGCCAGCATAGGCCTCGCCCTCTTCCCGCGTCATGCCCACCGGGGGGAGGAGCTGCTGGCACGGGCCGACCTCGCCCTCTATACGGCCATGCGCCACCGTCCCGGCGAGCCGGTGGTCTATCGTCCCGCCCTGCTGGAGGAGGCGGAGGCCCGGCGCCGCATCGAGCGCGATCTCCGCGAACATCTCGAACGTGGCGCCCTCGAGGTCCACTATCAGCCGGTGGTGCGGCTCACCGACGGCACGCCGGTGGGGGTGGAGGCGCTGGTGCGCTGGCCGTCCGGGGCACCGGTGCGGGTCTCACCGGAGCGGTTCGTGCGGGTGGCGGAAGAAATGGGGCTCTCGTCGACCCTCACCGAACACGTCCTGCGCCGGACCGCCGCCGACTTCCCCTGTTTCGTCCGTGCCTTCGGCCCGACGCTGCGTCTGTCCGTGAATCTCTCGCCGGGCGAACTCGCCCTCGCAGGATCCGCCGAACGGCTGATCCGGCTGGTGGACGCCTTCGGTCTCGATCCCGCCGCGCTGGAATTCGAGATCACCGAGCGGACCCTGCTGGCCGACGGGGACGTCGTCGCGGACAATCTCCGGCGTCTCGGCGAGTACGGCATCCGCTTCGCGGTGGACGACTTCGGCACCGGCTATTCCTCCCTGGTCTACCTCAAGCGCTTCCCCTTCGATCGCCTCAAGCTCGACCGCACCTTCGTCCGCGGTCTGCCGGAGGACGGCGAGAACCGGGCCATCGTCGGCGCGGTGCTGTCGCTCGCCGGCAATCTCGGCCTCGAGGTGCTGGCCGAGGGCCTGGAGACGGAGGCCCAGCGCGACTATCTGCTGGCCCTCGGCTGTCGCGAGGCCCAGGGCTATCTCTTCGCGCCTCCGCTGCCGGCGGAGGAGCTGCTGCGGCGTCTCGCCTTGGGGACGGCACGGGTGTGAACGCGGGACCCGTCCCGCGGGGCGGCGACGGGGGCCTCGGACGCGAGGGCCGCGGGATCCGGATGCCGCCTGCGGGGCCGTACGGGCGCGCAGCCCGACGGTGACGCCGGGACCGCGGACGACCACCGCGATCCCGGAGAGGGCGTGTACCGACGTGGCCCACGCCGCGGGGCGTCCGTGCGCCGCGACGGAGGATCGGGGTCCGGCGGCCCCCGGGATGCATGGCCCCATCGCCGGGCCGCAAGGCCGCGCCCGTGGTGGCGGACGGGGCCGGGGACGGAGGGCCGCGGCGCTCGGTGCGGTCCGGAGCCTCGCCCCTCAGGCCGGCTCGAGGCGGTAGAGGCCGCCGTCACGATGGTCCGTGAGCAGGTACACCGCTCCGTCCGGCCCCACCCGCACGTCGCGGATGCGACCGATGGTGCCCGTGAGCATGCGTTCCTCGCCGGTGAGGATCCGACCCCGCCGGGGAAGACGCACCAGGGTGCGAGCGCGCAGCGCGCCCACCAGCAGATCGCCGCGCCAGGCCGGGAAGAGGGGGCCGTCGTAGAAGGCCATGCCCGAGGGGGC
>Ga0256839_1000676_pt1 | contig 43691 bp, 56 predicted proteins | sample 354166metaG_FD_185968 | JGI IMG/M metagenome (GOLD analysis project Ga0256839, IMG submission 185968) | Hydrothermal vent microbial communities from Mid Atlantic Ridge, Atlantic Ocean - 354-166 | ecosystem: Environmental > Aquatic > Marine > Hydrothermal vents | place: Atlantic Ocean: Mid...
GCAACCACGTACGACGCAGCGGGATCCTGCTCCATCCCACCTCCTTGCCTGGGCCCTACGGCATCGGCTCGTTCGACCGAACCGCCTACGAGTGGGTGGACTTCCTGGCCACCACCCGCCAGAGCCTGTGGCAGGTGCTGCCTCTGGGGCCCACCGGCTACGCGGACAGCCCCTACCAGTCCTTCAGCACCTTCGCCGGCAATCCCTACCTGATCGGCCTGGAGAAGCTGGTGGAGGAGGGCCTGTTGGCCCCCGAGGTGCTGGAGCAAGCGCCGAACTTCCCCCCAGAGCGGGTGGACTACGGCGCGATCTATCGGTGGAAAGTGCCGGTCCTGCGCCAGGCCGCCCGCCAATTTCAGAGCCGCGCGGGCGCGGACCAGAGGGCCGACTTCGAGCGCTTCTGCGCGCAGAACGCGGACTGGTTGGAGGACTACGCGCTCTTCATGGCCCTCAAGGACACCCACCAGGGCCAGCCGTGGACCGAGTGGGAGATGCCCCTGCGCAGCCGGCGCCCCCAGGCCCTGGCCCGGGCCCAACGAGAGCACGCCGCCGGCATCCACTTCCACAAGTTCTGCCAGTGGCTCTTCTACCGCCAGTGGGAGGCTCTGCGGGCCTATGCCAACGCCCGAGGGATCCAGATCATCGGCGACCTGCCCATCTACGTGGCCCTGGACAGCGCGGACGTGTGGAGCCACCCCGAGCTCTTCCACCTGGACGCCCGCTTCCGGCCCACGGTGGTGGCAGGAGTGCCGCCGGACTACTTCAGCGAGACAGGGCAGCTCTGGGGCAATCCCATCTACCGCTGGGACCGGCTCGAGAGCCAGGGCTACCGGTGGTGGATCGAGCGCATCCGCGCCGCGCTGCGGCTGTACGACCTGGTGCGCATCGACCACTTCCGGGGCTTCGCGGGCTACTGGGAGGTGCCGGCCGGGGAGACGACCGCGGTGAACGGCCGCTGGGTCCAAGGCCCTGGGGCCGCCCTCTTCGAGAGGGTGCTGGCAGCCCTGGGAGAGCTGCCCATCATCGCGGAAGATCTGGGGGAGATCACGCCGGACGTGGTGGAGCTGCGCAACCGCTTCGGCCTGCCGGGCATGAAGGTCCTGCAGTTTGCCTTCTCCACAGACGCCAGCGACAAGTTCCTCCCCCACAACTACACCCGGAACTTCGTGGTCTACACCGGCACCCACGACAATGACACCACCCTGGGCTGGTACCGGAACTCCAGCACGCCCCAGGAACGGGACTACTTCCGCCGCTACTTCCGAACGGACGGCCACGAGGCCAACTGGACCCTGATCGAGGCGGCCTTCCGCAGCGTCGCGGTGATGGCCGTGGTGCCGCTCCAGGACCTGCTGGGGCTGGGCAGCGAGGCCCGGATGAACCTGCCAGGAACCGCGGAGGGGAACTGGCAGTGGCGCATGTTGCCCGGCCAGATCACGGACTACGTGCAGGAGCGGCTGGCGGAGATCACCCAGCTCTACGGCCGGGATCCGGCCATCTACCAGGGAAAACCCGAGGAGGCCGGCGGTCGCTGAGGCCCCCGCAGCGGCCTGCCGCCACCACCGCCCCATCCAACCGCGTCGCCGCCCCCAGCCGGCCCCCTCCTCTGCAGCCAGGCCCCAAGCAGCCCCCCGGATCCCCGCCGGGGCCGGGTGCCCAGAAAGCCGGGCATGGTCCAATCTTGCCCCGATCAGATCTCGCCCACGACGAGAGGAAAGATCGCGGCGATCCGGTCCCGCACAGCCTGGGCACGTCGGGGACGCCCTTCCAGGGTGCTCACAGCCACCACCACATCGCCTGCCCGGTGTACAGCCGGAAAGCGCACGGTTCCCTCGGTAGGGCAGTCGACCACGTTGACCCAGATGCCCCGCTCCCGGGCCTCGGCGGCCACTGCCCGGTTCACGGCCCGCGCGTCGGTGGCCGCACAGGCCAGCCAGGCCTGGGCCAGGTCCCCCGGCGTGTAGGACCGGGCCAGCCATCTCACCCGACCGGCGGCGACCCGAGCCTGCAGTCCGGGGGTGATCGCCGGGGCCACGACCCACACCTGCAGGCCGCCGGCCAACAGGGCCCGAACCTTGCGCTCGGCCACCGAACCGCCGCCCACCACCACGGCCGTGCTCCCCTCAGGCGGGGTCAGGGTCAAGGGCAGCAGGGACATGGGCAACCTCCACGGAGGTGTGCAATCCCGGGGCATGGCCTGCGGGTCCGAACCAGCCCAGAAGCTCGTGGAGCCCGACCACCGGGCCGACCACGATGACCGCAGGCGAACGCAGGTCCGCCGCACGCATGGCCAGGGGCAGCTCGGCCAATGGGGCCCGCACCACCCGCTGGGCCTCGGTGGTGCCCTCCTGGATGGCGATGGCGGGCGTGTCCGGTGCACGGCCGGCAGCCAGAAGGCGCTCCACGATGGCCGGAATGCGGCGCACGCCCATGAGGATCACCAGGGTGGGAATGCGGGCCAATGCCTCCCAGTCGGTTCCGCTGCTGGTGACACATTCGTGCCCGGTGACCACCGCGAACCCGGTGGCCAGCCCTCGATGGGTGAGGGGAACGCCCGCGTAGGCCGGCACGGCCAGAGCCGAGCTGACACCGGGCACGATCTCGTAGGGCAGGCCGGCCAGGCGAAGGGCCAGGGCCTCCTCGCCACCCCGTCCCAGGACCATGGGATCACCGCCCTTCAGCCGCACCACCTGTTTCCCAGCTCGCACGTGGTGGATCAGGAGCCGGTGGATGGTGGCCTGGTCCACCGGATGGTGGCCGGGCTGCTTGCCCACCGGAATGCGTTCCGCGTCGAGACGTACCTCGTCCAGGAGTTCTGGAGCCACCAGCCGGTCGTAGAGGACCACATCGGCCCGTCGCAACAGCTCCAGGCCCCGCACGGTGATCAGATCCTTGCGGCCCGGTCCTGCACCGACGATGTAGGCCTTGCCCGGTGGGGCCCCGGGAGCGGGTTTCAGGGACATCCACTTCCCAGACATCCGTTGCTCCTCTGCGCTGTCTTGCGGCTGTTGGGGATCCATTCCCGGGCCATCCGTCTCTGGATCTGCCGGGCCACCACATCCTCCAGAAGGGGATGGTATCCCAGCGGGGGCACAGCACGGATGGTGAGCCGTGGATAGCGGGCCCGAGCCCGGTCCAGCAGCCGGGGAATGTCCTCCCGCACGTGGCGGCCATCCTGCAGGAAGTAGGGCAGGGCCATCACATGGCGCAAGCCGCTGTGGGCCAGCAGATCCACGGCCTGGAGCACGTCCGGCGTGTTGCAGGTCAGATAGGCTGTGGCCCAAGTGCTCGCGACGGCCACCTGGGCCAGCCGGCCAGCCGCCCAGATGATGGGGCCGTTGGCCTCTGGATAGGGTGTGCCGTGGGCCACCAGCAACAGAGCCCAGGGTTCCGATGGCCGGGGGCCGCTCCCCTGCAGCCGCTCTCGGGCAATGGCCACCAGCTCCCCATGGGCGCCCAGAGGGTGCCCCAGGTAGAGGCGAAGGGCCGGATGACGCCGGGCCAGGGCAGCCACCTGGGCCGGCAGATCCTCCTGCACGTACTTGCCCGCGACCAGGAAGTAGGGCTGGACCAGCACGGTGTCCACTCCCTGGGACGCCAGATCCCCCACGGCCTGGGCCAAGGTGGGCCGGCTGTAGTTGAGGAAGGCCGGCGCGATCCGGTCTGCGATGCATCGGCCCTGCAGCCCGGCCGCGACCCGGACCATGGCCGCTCCACTCCCGCTGCGCAGGCTGCCGTGGCCCACCAGGATGACGCCTCTCATGGAACCGATTCCTCCGGGCCCCGGTGCAGGCCACACTCGGTCTTGGCCCGGCCGGGCCAGCGGCCGGCGCGCAGATCCTCGCCGGGCTGCACGGCCCGGGTGCAGGGCCAGCAGCCAACACTGGGATAGCCCCGATCGTGTAGCTCGTTGTAGGGCAGGCCGTGCGTACGGATGTATCGCCACACGTCTGCCTCTGTCCAGCGGGCCAACGGCGCGATCTTGACCAGGTTGTGCCTGGGGTCCCAGCGCAGCACGGGGGTATGGGCTCGGGTCGGGGCCTGGTCCCGACGCAGGGCGGCCATCCACCCGGTGCGGCCGGCCAGAGCCCGCCCCAGGGGGACCACCTTGCGCAGATGACAGCACAGGTCCGGGTCCCGTTGGTGGAGGTCGGGGCCGTAGTGGCGAGCCTGATCCTCCACGCTGAGGGGTGGAGAAACCCGACGGAAATTGCGCCCGAAGAACGCCTGGGCCCGGTGGATCAGGGCCTGGGTCTCGGGGAAGAAGTAGCCGGTATCGATGTAGAAGATATCCACGTAGGGATCCAGGGACAGGGCCATGTGGATGAGGGCCATACCGCTGGCCCCGAAGGCCGTGCTGATGGACAGCCCATCGCCCAGGGTTTCCAGGGCCCAGGCCACGATCTCCTGGGCCGAGGTTTCCTCGAAGCGGCGGTTGAGGCCGTCCAGCAGGGCGGTATGCCAGGCCTGTAGGGGATGGTGGATGGCGGGCATACGGGCTGTCTCCCGAGGGTGGGCGGGCTGTGGACCGACGTTCACCGGACGTCCCCTCCGAACAGGATGTGGAAGGCCAAGGCCTCTCGGGGATCGTTGTCCACCCGGCGGACCTGGGCCGGGGCATCGAAGACGGCCTGGGCGGCCTGGACGACCGACGGCGCGACGGTGTCCGCGGCCGCCGAGGTGTTGGGATAGCGCAGCCGATCCACCAGGGCCAGTTCCAGCTCCTGGGGCCGAAAGACCAGGTCCAGGTCCTGGGACAGGCGCTGCTCGGCCTGGGCCAGGTGCCGGAAGGCCTGCTGCAGGGATTCCAACAGGGTGGGCGGGAAATCCCGCTTGCGGCGATAGAGGAGGCCTGGCCGTCCCTCGGTCTGCTCCAGCCCGTAATCCGCCTGATAGCCCACCAGGATCACGCCCGGGCCGTTGGCTATGTGTCGGTAGTCGGCCACGTCGATGAGGAGCTCGGGGGTGGCCTGTTCCTGGATCCAGCGGTGGAACACCGGGACGACCGCAACCCGTTCCAGGGTCTTCGGCCGCTCCAGGAACCGTTTGACGGTCAAGCGCTGTGGGATGGGTGGATAGGTCATGACAACGCTCCTTGCACGGTTGGGTTCGAGGGCTCCGTCTCCGGGATTCCCGGGCGCGCCCTCTGGGGACGGGGCTCTGCGCGGCCGGTGCCTCCTGGGGTGGTCCCCGTCTTTCCTCAGTCGAAGCTGGGGCCCACCCCCATGGGAGCCTCTGGTTCGGCCCGGCGCCCAGCCTGGGACCGGCGATGCCCGTCCCAGACCGCATGGAGGTACGCGCCCAGGAACATGCCGGCGATGGCCAGCAGGATGGGATAGTTGCCCACACCCAGGCTGGCATAGGCCGCGCCCGGGCAAATGCCCGAGAGCCCCCACCCCACACCGAAGATCCCACCGCCGACCACGATATCCGGGGCCAGAGGCCTCGCCATACGGGTGTAGGGCAGCCCGGTCAGGGGCGCACGCCCACCCCGACCGCTGGCCCCAAAGAAGGCGAGGCCGCTGAGGAGAGCGGCACCCCCCATGACGAAGAGCAATCCCAGATCGTCGAGCTGGAGGAAGTCCAGCACCACCTCGGGCCGCACCATACGGCTGAGGGCCAGGCCAAAGCCGAAGATCAGGCCGCCCACAAAGACCACGGGCAGGCGCAAGGGGTGCCGACGGCCCAGGGCAGAAGAAGAGGTCGATGGCTGTAGGGCGTTCATGGTGTCACTCCCAGGGTCTCGACGATGTGGGCGGTGGCAACGGCCACGAGCACGAAAAGGGCCACGTTGACCAGGGACGCGGTGGACAGGCTGCCCAGGCCACAGATACCATGGCCAGAGGTACAGCCCCGGGCCATTCGGGTGCCGAACCCCACCAGGAGGCCGCCGAAGAACAGGCGCCACCCCTGGACCTGGGTCACCCAGAGGCCCTCGCCCCAGGCCAAGGTGTAGAGGAGGGCGCCGGCAACCAGGCCCAGGGTGAAGAGCCACCGCCAGTCCCGGGAAGGCGCGTACTCCCGGGTGCGGGGCAGCTCCACGAACCGGGACAGGGCCGCGTCCAGGAAGCCGCTGGCGCCGGTGAAGTAGCCGGTGGTCAGGTAGATGAGGGCGGTGGCCAGGCCGAGCAGGATGCCGCCGGCCAGGTAGGGCCCTATGCCGTGGGGAAAGAAGACGGTCCATGTGTCCATGATCTCCTCCTTGCCTGCTGCGATCTTCCACCTGGGCAGGACGTGGGCGGCCCGGATCCGGTGGCCCCCGGGCCGCCCACGTCGGCGAACTCACCGAGGGCGCAACGGCTTTTCCTCCGCGGCCAGCCGGGCATCGCAGGCATGGGCCGCCTCGATGAAGAGCTGGGCCTCGTCCACCCGCTGGTGGGCCACATCCTCGTCCAGGCGGTCGGGGGGATGGGCATGGCGGTCCAGCAGATAGCGGGCGAACTTGCCCCTGGCGTAGGGGTCGAAGAAGAGCTGGGTGTCGTAGAGGCGCCGCTTGAACGCGGCCACCAGGGTGTCGGGATCCTGGCCCACGTCTGGGTCACGGGGGAGGAGCAGGGCCCTGGCTGCCTGGAGCATGGCCCGGTAGGCCAGCTCCTCCGCGCGGGCGAAGTCCTTCGCCTCCAGGGCCAGCTGGGCCTCGAAGACCAGGGATTCGGCCTTGGCGATCTCCAGGCCGAAGAGGGAGACCACTTCGCCCGCGCACTCGCCCACACCGATGTCGCCGATGGTGAAGAGGCGGGCATCGCCCCAGTCCACGAAGTAGTCAGGCTGCTCCTCGTGGCGAGGGATCTGCATGTAGGGCTCGATGATCTGCCGGGCCTGGGCCTTGCCCAGGCGGGCGATCCAATCCTGGAACTGTTCGTCGGGGCGACGTTCGGCCAGGTAGCGGCGGGTGATGGCCTCCAGCACCTGGGGGATGGCCTTGGAGGGCACCGCGCCGATGGCCATGCCGTAGCTGCCCGCGTTCTGGCGCCAGCGTCCTCCCAGGACCACCTGGAAGCTGGGGACCTTGTAGTGGCCGGCCCGACGGCTGTTGCCGAAGAAGCCGATATCGGCCACGTGGTGCTGGCCGCAGGCGTTGAAGCAGCCGCTGATCTTGATGCGCAGGGCCTGGACGGGCTCGGGCAGCTCCCCACCGGCATCCACCAGACGACGTCGGAGCTCGCTGGCCAGCCCCCGAGAGGCGGCGATGCCCAGCTTGCAGGTGTCGGTGCCGGGGCAGGAGACGATGTCCAGGATGGTGCCTGCCCCCGCCTCGGCCAGGCCGATGGCCCGGAGATCCCGGTAGAGGTGGGGCAGATCGCCTTGGGCCACCCAGCGTAGGACGATGTTCTGTTCCACAGTGGTGCGGACGTGGTCGCCCACGTACCGGCGGGCGATGTCGGCCAGGCGGCGCATCTGGTGGCTGCTGATGTCGCCCAGGGGCAGTTGCACGGTCACGGTGGTGTAGCCGGGCTGGCGCTGGTAGTAGACGTTGGTGGCATGCCAGGCGTCAAAGCCCGGTGGGCGCTCCGGGCCGTCGAGGAGGACCGGCTCCCGCCGGGGCATTTCCTGGTGGGCAGGCACGTCGGCCAGGTACTCGGTCCAGCGCGGATCCGGAGGCAGCCGGTGCCGTTCGGCCCGGACCGCCTCTCGGAAACGGTCGATCCCCCAGTCGGCGACCAGGAATTTGAGCCGGGCCCGGTTGCGGTTGCGCTTTTCGCCATGGCGGGCGAAGACCCGGGCCACCGCCTGGGCCCAGGGCAGGAGCTCCTCCTCGGGGATGAAGGTCTCCAGGACCTTGGCCTGGTGGGGGACAGCCCCCAGACCTCCGCCCACATAGACGGTGAAGCCCCGCTGGGGACGGCCCTGCACGGTGCGTATCCGGGCCAGGAAGCCCAGGTCGTGCATGCGGACCAGGCCACAGGCCTCGTCCTCGCATCCGGAGAAGGCGATCTTGAACTTGCGGCCGAAGTCCTGCACGTCGTCGTGGCCCAGGAGGAAGAAGGCCAGGGCTTTGGCGTAGGGGGTGACATCGAAGGCCTGGCCGCGGCACACGCCCGCCAGGGGGCAGGCGGTGACGTTGCGCACGGAGTTCCCGCAGGCCTCCCGGGTGGTGAGCCCCACCGCGGCCAGCCGTCGCATCAGGTCGGGGGTGTCCTCGATGTGCACGAAGTGGAGCTGGAAGTCCTGGCGGGTGGTGACATGGAGGACGCCGGTGGCGTACTCCTCGGCCAGATCGGCCAGGGTCTCCATCTGCTCCGGGGTGATCCCGCCAAAGGGAACCTTGATGCGCTGCATGCCCGGCGCGTCCCAGAGGGTGTCGGGGCCTTTGAGCCAGCCGTGGGGGTAGGCCAGCCTCTGCACCCGCACGCCGTCGTGGCGGTGGCCATTGTCGTAGCGCTGGCCGTAGACACCTCGGCGCAGACGGGACTCGGCGAAGACCTTGGGGTCCAGTTTCCCCTGTCTGGCCAGCTCCATCTGGCCCTCGAAGAGATCGATCTCCTGGGCCCATGTGGAGGACATCCGTTCGGCCAGGACGTCACGCCAGGTGATGGGGTGGGTGGGAACGACGGTGTCGGTCATGGTGTGATCTCCGCGGTTGTGTCATGGACGGCCCAGAGGGCGCCGTGCAGATGCCCGCCGCGGTGCCCCACGCGGAAGGCTGCTCGCCTGGACGGGGCCCCCGGGCCGGCCGCTGCTCCGGTTCGGAGCAGCGGGCCCAGGGGCTCAGGCCGTGACAGCCATGGCGTGGTCGTGCATCACGCGGCGACACGCCGCCTTCATCCCACAGATAGGCCGCCATCGGCAGATCTGGAGGATGATGTCCGCTCGGACGATGTGTGGTCCCGTTGCGATGCAACGGGTGGATAGAAAATTGGGCTCAGACAGGTTGGGCAATCAGTGCCGGCCCAGGGCCGGATCCGCGCGGGGCGGGATCAGCGAGAACAACAGGGGCAACAACAGGGGATACAGGAGCAGGGGTGGGAAACCAGAGCGGCCAGGATGGACCCAGACCGAACAGGAATGGATGAGGTGGGTGGGTGGAGGTCGGACACCCGTCTGTCGGTACGTAGGGCGGACATGGATGGGCTCCTTTCCGACATCCGGAACGCAGTCCACAAAGCGCCTGCTTCTCTCCGCAGGCGCCGTTGCCAGGACAGAGGAATGTGCTGTGGGCTGCCATTATACATCCGGGCCGGCCACGTGTCAAAGGACGGCGACCCGGCCGACCCGGCCGCGAGCGCACACCGATCCGCGGAGCCGTGGCCCGTCAGATCAGGGTATAGATGAAGGGACCCACCACCGAGGCCTGGGCCAGGATGAGCAGCCCGGCGAAGAGGAGCAGGACGATCACCAGGGGCAGCAGGGCCACCTGCCGGCGGCGGACCAGGTAGACCAGGAGCTCACCGGCTGTGGAGAGGCCGCTCCCCACCTTGCCCAGCCAACGGAGAGGACCTGTCCGGAGCATGTCCCACGCCAGGGAACCGACCAACAACGCCCCGATCCCCAGGACGAACCACTCCCACAGTCCCCGAGGCGCCTGGGGCAGGCGCACAGGAACGGTCCGTCCCTCCAAGCCGGGGACCAGGCCCTGGGCGGCCAGGAAGTTGAAGGTGGCCCGGGCGGCCAGGGCATGGCCGGCAGGGGTCCAATGGCCATCGTCCTCGAAATGGAGGAGGGGACCCTCCTCCGCGACCTGGCGAAACGTGGGGCCCAGGTCCAACACAGGGATCCCCGCGGCCCGGAATACATCCAAGGCCCGGCGGACCGAGGCCTCCCGGTCCCAGCTCTGGCCCTGCATGGCCGGGTGTCGGGCCAGGATCTCGGCCCATTCCTCCGGGTAGACCTGCTCGGAAGCGGTCACCAGGATCCCGGCCAGCGGGGCGTCCATGGAGGCTGCTGTGGCCTGCAGTTCCTCCAACAGCGCCTGGGTGAGGACCAGGGCCTCCTGCCAGGTCTCGTCCAGCTCCGGCCGGTAGATGTTGTAAGTGGGAGGAATGTAGTCCGGGGGCTGGGCCGCGAGCTTGCTCTCCTGGCCCGGCTCCATGAGCCCCAGCCGGGCCAGGCGGGCCGCCAGCCGGGGCGCCATCAGACGCAGCCGAGGATCCACGTAGCGGTAGAGCGCGGAACGGGCCTTGAGCCAGCGTCCCACCCGCGTCAGGGGCCCGGGCGGAACCGGCTCCACCATCACCTCCAGGGGCCTCTCCACCGGAGGCACTCGGTCTGGATCGAAGGGGAAGTACTTGAGCCGCAGCTCCCCCTCCTCCAGGGTGAAGAAGGGCTTGATGATGGCCCCTCGATTGCCGGATTCCAGGGGCTCTGAGTTGTTCAGGAAGTCGTTGCGGGGGAAGAAGGCCAGGAGCACCAGGTCGGGACGGTACTTGTACCCCTCCTCCCGCAGCCAGAGGAGCTGCTGGTCTGTGCCCCAGCCGCCCACCCCCGCGTTGATGGCCTCCACGCGGAGCCCCGTCTCTGCCTGGATCAGCCGGGCCAGTTGCTGGGGCAGGCTCTCCTCCAGCTCCACCTGGGCGGCTTCGATGAAAGAATCGCCCAGGACCAAGATCCGGTAGACCCCCTCCGCCTTCTCATAGGTCAGGCTCTCCGGTGCCCGCAGCCCACGGCTGTTGACCGCGAAGTGGACATCGTACTCGTACAGGGGATTGTAGTTCCGGCCCTGGCTGTTGGGCAGCAGGGACCAGCCCGTGAGGGGATCCGGCACCTTCCAGAACCAGCCGGGAGGCTCGGCCGGAGGCGCTGCCCGGGCCAGCCGAACCACTCCCTCGGCCACCACCAGGCCCAGGGCTGTGTAGAACAGGGCCAACAGGAACAGAGAGGCCGCCTTGCGCATGGCTTCCCCCGTTTTCCGGCTCACTCGCCCACCGGGCCCTGGAAGACAGGCTGCCAACGCCCCCCCATGTCCCGCTTGCGGACCACGAAGTTGCCCAGCACCAGGACGTCGATGTCGCTGCTCACGAAGGTGTGGAACGCGTTGCGAGGGGTGTTCACGATGGGCTCGCCCCGGAGGTTGAAGGAGGTGTTCAGGATCACCGGCACCCCGGTGGCCTGGCCGAAGCGGCGGATCAGCTCGTAGTACCGGGGGTTCCACTCCCGGCGCACGGTCTGCAGGCGGGCCGTGCCCATGTGGGTGGTGGCCGGCACCCGATGGGCCTGATCCGCGCGCACCGGGCTCACCATCAGCATGTAGCGGGCCAGGTGGTTCTCGTCCAGGCCTGGGGTCTCGTAGAAGTGCCCCGCGCACTCCTCCAACACCGCGGGGGCGAAGGGGCGGAAGGGCTCCCGGAACTTGATCTTGGCGTTGACGATGGCCTTCATCTCCTCCCGACGGGGATCCGCCAGGATGGACCGGTTGCCCAGGGCCCGAGGGCCCCACTCGAAGCGGCCCTGGTACCAGCCGATGACCCGCCCGGAGGTCAGATCGTCCACCAGCTCGTCCAACAGCCGGTCGTCGCACAGCTCCCGATAGGGCAACCCCATCTCCCGCAGGAAGGCCTCCACTTCCTGGGGGGTGTAGTCCGCGCCCCAGTAGGCGTGGTCCATGACAAAGGCCCGGGGCCGGCCCAGCAACACATGCCAGGCGTACAGGGCCGCGCCCAGCGCGCCCCCTGCATCGCCGGCCGCGGGCTGGATGTAGACCCGCCTGAAGGGCCCTTCCCGGACGATGCGCCCGTTGGCCACGCTGTTCAGGGCCACCCCCCCGGCCATGCACAGGTTCTCCAGGCCGGTGGTCTCATGCAGGTGGCGCACCATCCTCAGGATGGTCTCCTCGGTCAGGCGCTGGATGGACGCGGCCACGTCCGCGTAGTACTGGTTGCGCTCCCGGGTGGCCCGGTCCACTCCGCCTCCGTGGGGATGGGTGCGGTCGGTGATGAACTCCTGTCGGGGATCCCGGGGCTCGCCGAAGAGATCCACGAAGCGGCGGCTGAAGGTCTCTGTGGTGGAGCGATGGTAGCTGAAGTAGTCCATGTCCAGGGCAAAGGAGCCGTCCTCGGCCACCCGGATGAGCTTCTCCACCCGCTCCAGATAGCGAGGTTCCCCGTAGGGGGCCATGCCCATGACCTTGTACTCGCCGTTGTTGACCCGGAAACCCAGCCATGCGGTGAAGGCCGAGTAGAGGAGGCCCAGGGAATGGGGGAAGCGGATCTCCCGGTCCAGGAGGATCTGGTTCCGCCCACCGGAGCCCCAGTCCGCGGTGGCCCGGCCCAGGGCCGTGGTGGTCCACTCTCCTACCCCGTCGATGGTGAGGATGGCGGCCTCCTGGAAGGGGGAGGTGAAGAACGCGCTGGCCGCGTGGGAGAGGTGGTGCTCCACGAAGAGGATCCGCCGGGCCGGAACGCCCAGCCGCTCCACCAGATGGGACTTGATCCACAGCTTCTCGCTGAACCAGGTGGCCATGGCCTCCTGGAAGAGCCGGGCCGTCCGGGGCACCCCATCCAGCACCGAGAGGAGGATCCGCTCGAACTTGAGCAGGGGCTTCTCGTAGAAGACCACGTAGTCCAGGTCCTGAGGGGTGATGCCCGCCCGGTCCAGGCAGAACCGGATGGCCTGGGCCGGGAAACCCGGGTCGTGCTTGATGCGGGAGAAACGCTCCTCGTCGGCCGCGGCCACCAGGTGCCCCTGGTGGAGCAGGGCCGCGGCAGCGTCGTGGTAGTAGCAGGAGATACCGAGGATGTACATGGCGGTCTCGAACCCCAGAGATGCCTATCCCTGGCGCCTGGCCCGGCGCAGGTCCATGTCCGCGGCGGCACGGGGATGCCAGAAGGAGGTCTGGGATCGCTTGCTCTCCAGGAAGGAACCTCCCAGCCGGGCGATCAGGCCGGTGGGCAGGACGAGGACCGCGTACAGCAGGCCCAGGAGGAGCCGGGCCTGGAAATCGCCGAGGGTGTGGAGCAGGTGGCGGATCCGATGCCAGACAGCGCGCATGGGGTCTCCTGGGCTGTGACACACCTCTCCCGAACCATCTCCCGACTTTCCAGTGTATCACAGGGAGAAAACGGTCCCCAAAACCCAATGGCGCCGACACCATGTCCCCTGGGCCTGGCCGGGGTCCCCAAAGGCCAGGGGGGCGACCGAAGACGGTCGCCCCCCTGGATCCGTGGAAGGTGTGGGATGGGTGCCGGGCGGGTCGCCCGGCCCGGTCAGGCAGATTGTTCCTCGGTCTTGCAGGTGCTGAGCCCCAGGACCGAGTAGAGGGGACACAGGCGCAACGCGCCGGTCACCAGGGGGATGAGCCCGATGAGACCCCACCAGCTCTGGAAGTACAGGCCGGCCAGGATGATGACCAGCCCCAACACGATCCGCAACAGCCGATCCGTGGTTCCCACATTGCAGCGCATGGTCTACCTCCCTTCTGTCAACCCGAACACGCCCGAAGAGTCCACAGGGCACCGAGCCGCTGTGGAACGGCCTCCATCTATATATTATACACGGGCCATCAAGTCCCTCGGTGACTTCCGTCACGCACGCAGACCCGCACGCCGGGCCAGCCCGGGCCGGTCCACGATGTGGATGGCCCCCCGTTCCAGGCGGACCAGGGCCTCGCGCTCGAACTGCTTGAGGATGCGGCTGACCACCTCCCGGGCCGTACCCAGCTCCGCGGCCAGGCGCTGGTGGGTGATCTCCACCACGTCGGGGCGTTCCAACAGATGGGCAGCCAGGCGCTCATCCAGATGTCGGAAGGCCACCTCTTCGATGAGGGCCATGAGGCCGGTGAGACGGTCGCCGAAGAGCTCGAAGATGAACTGGCGAAAGTCGGAGGAGCGGTCCAGAAGTTCCAGGAAGAGGGCCCGGGGCAGGGCATAGCCCACCACATCCTCCTCCACCACCCCTCGGGCCGGGTAGCGGGCCTGGCCCAGCAGACAGCTCACCGTGAGGATGCAGCTCTGGCCCCGCTCCACGGTGTAGAGGAAGATCTCCCGATCCTCGCCGGGACGGAAGACCCGCAGCACGCCATCGGTGAGCAACACGAAGAGGTGGCAGGGCTGGTCCACGTCGAACAACACCGCGCCTTGGGGCGCGGTGATCCGTCGCGCGTTGACAACCAGAAGCTCCCGCAGGGTGCGCGGGAGCCTGTGGAGCATGGGGTAGGCATGGAAGAGCTCGTGTTCGTCCACGGTTCCAGGGTCAGAAGTCCACCGGACGCCCTTCCCAGGCATAGCGGAAGAGCTTCTCCAGCTCCTCCCACTCGGGGGGACGAGGGGTGCCCAGGATGGCGTTGTCCGTCAGGGCGTTCTCGCAGAGGGTGGGCAAGGCAGCCTCCAGGGCGGCCCGGTCGATGCCCAGCTCCTGGAGGGTGGTGGGCTGCCCCACCGCCCGTTCCAGCTCGCGCACCGCGCCCACCAGGGGCTGTGCCCCCTCACCGGGCTCCCCGTCCCCCAGGTCCAGGTGTCGGGCCATCGCCGCATAACGGACGACCCCACCCTGGGCATTGAACTCCACCACATAGGGGAGGAAGAGGGCCACGGCCCGGCCGTGGGGCACCCGGAAATGTCCTCCCAGACTGTGGCCCAGGGCGTGGGCCAGGCCCACCCAGGCGTTGCCGAAGGCCAGGCCGGCGATGGTGGCGGCGTAGGCCATCTTCTCCCGAGCCTCCATGTCCGCGGCTCCCCGCTCCACGGCCCGGGGCAGGTAGGCGAAGACCAGGGCCGCGGCCTGGAGACAGAGCGGATCGGTGAGGTCGTTGCGGAAGGTGGCCACAAAGGCCTCCACCGCGTGGGTGAGCGCGTCCAGGCCGGTGTCCGCGGTGATCGCGGGCGGCAGGTCCCGGGTCATCTCCGGATCCACCAGGGCCACGGTGGGGACCAGCTCCCGGTTGCCCAGGCCCAGCTTGCGGTGGTTCTCCGCGTCCGTGAGCACCATCATCCAGGTGACCTCGCTCCCGGTGCCGCTGGTGGTGGGGACCGCCACCATCCGGGCCCGGTGGACGCCTAGGGAGTAGAGAGGGGAGAGCTCCTCCGGCACCAGATCCGGTCGCTCGTAGAGGGCCCACATGGCCTTGGCCGCGTCCATGCAGCTCCCACCGCCCACGGCCACGATCCAGTCGGGTTCCAGCTCCCGCATCCGCTCCACCCCCCGGTACACCGTCTGGATGCTGGGCTCCGGCTCCACCTGGTCGAAGATCGTCACGGCCATCTGGGCCTGCCGCAGGGGCTCGGCTACCCGTTCCGCGAGCCCCAGACGCCGAAGATTGGCGTCGGTGACCAGGAAGGCCCGCTCGCCCTGGAGCTCCTCCAGATGGTGGAGGGCGTCCTCCCCGAAGACCAGGGTGGACGGGCTGGTGAAGATCCACATGGGCTAGAACTCCGCGGGGACGGTGGCCACGGCCTTGACCAGCTCCTGGGCGGCCTTCACGTTCTTCATGATCTGGATCAGATTGCCCTTGAGTTTGAGCTGTCGGGTCATGAGCCCCTGGATGGGATCCAGCTTGCCTTCCAGGACCTTGCGCCAGATGTCCCGCTTCGCGGAGATGGTGAAAGCCGGATCTCGGTAGCCGGCATCCCGGGTGTAGGTGGCCTCCCGGCATTCCCCGTGCCACAGGTCCATGTAGATGATCTCTCCCGTCTCCTCCACGATGAAGTAGAAGTCACCCTCCCAGGTCTTGGCCGCCTCCTGGTAGGAGGGGCTGTCGTTGATGGCGGCCTTGGCCGCGTCGGCCCATTCCTGGCTCGGAAATTTCGCTGCCATGGTCACGCTCCTTTGGGGACGGATAGCTCGAAGGCCCGAGATCCCGCGACGAGAGGGATCGCCTCCACCCTGCCACGAACCGGTGCCATCGGGGTTCAGGGACCGTTGCGCCGCCGTTTCCGACGGATGCGCTCCAGACGGTGGCGCAGCTCCGCGATGGCCCGGGGCGAGGAGCGGCCGGGAGGGGCGGCCTCCTGGTTGTGCAGGGCCCAGGCGGTCCACATCTCCGCCTGGGCCAGGTCCCGGGCCCGCCACTCGAAAAGCTTGGCCAGCTCCACGTAAGGCCGGGGATCCGGGCCCGGAACCGCGGCGATCCACCGCTGCCACACCTCGGCCGCCTCGTCCCAACGCCCTTGCCGTTTGAGCAACCACCCCAGGCCGTGGAAGATCTCGGCCCGCAACCGGGGCTCGGGATCGGTCTCCAGGGCAGCTCGGTACAGGCGTTCGGCCCGCTCCACCTGGCCCATGGCCTCGTAGAGCCGGGCCAGCGAGAGGAGATCCGCGCCGGGCAGCCCCCCCTCCCCCATCCCGTCGGAAGCCGAGAGCAGACAGCGGCTCAGCCGGGCGAGCAGGGCCACCATACTGACGATGTCCTCCGCGTTGTGGTAGAAGACTCCATGGAGAGCCTGAAGGTGGCCGTGGGCCAGGTAGTCCATGTAGAGGCGTGGGATCTGGGCACCGGGCACATCCGCCTGCCCTCGACGATAGCCCAGGACCCTGCGCTCCAGGGCACCCAGGGCACAGCTTCCCAGTCGACGACGCCACAGCCGGCGGGCGGGGGGCAGCAGGTCCAGGTGAGGAGCATCCGGCGCCAACAGAGAGGGCAGACAGAGGTGGGGACTGCCCAGCCGGCCGTGGAGGCCGTAACGGGCGCGCAGCAAGGGCAGATCGAACGTTCGACCGTTGAAGGTGCCCAACAGGACGAAGCTCTCCAGGTGGTGGGCCAGGGCCTGGAGCATGGCCGCCTCCTCGCCAGGGTGGCGGGCAAAGAACTGGACCACCCGAAAGGCCCGGGGCGCGGCGCTCTCCGGCCCCAGCTCAAAGGCCCCCACACCCACCAGGAAGGCAAAGCTCCCCGAACCGCCCAGCCCCGTGGTCTCCGTGTCCAGGAAAGCCACGTGCCGCAGATCCGCGGCCACTCCCGGCGGAAGCCCTGGGAAGAGGGAGGCCAGCGCCTCGGGATCCCAGCGGAAAGCCTGGGCCAGGGACAGGCCTCCCCGTTCCAGAGAGGGAGGACAGCGGAGCGTCCGCCGCAGGCAGGTACCCAGGTCGTTGGCGATCTCCCTTTCCTCCTCGGGAGAGGCCAGGAAATGGACCGCCGCGTCGGGGGCAGTCCCCCCGTCGACCGAGGCCTGAAGCCTGGAGGGAAGGGCCCGAGACGTGGAGCGCAGACGATGGAGCCGGCGCAGGCGTTCCAGGATGTCGATGTCGGACATGGCGGTTGCGCACGGGATCAGGGTGGGTCGCCTCCTGCCCTCACTGTAGCACAAGGACCGGGTCGGGCAAAACCCGGACAGAAGGGCCGGGGCGCCCCATGGAACTACACGAAGTGATCCAGGGACCCATCCACTTCCCCCGCGCTCGTCGCTTCGCCCTCTGTGAAACGGGGGCATCCCCGAGTGGCGCAGGACGCGACGTGGGCCGGCTATCGGGAACGAGGAGCTCCGGCCCCTTCTGCCGGGCCCGTGGAGGAGGGGCGCGGTTCGGTGGCTTGGGAGAACGGACCGGTCCTGGTAGGATGGGGCCAGGGACAGAGCGGCGAGTCCGTCTCCGGTCTCTGTGGTCCCTATCGAACGAACCCCTGGAACCCACTGAGGAGCGTGATATCCATGTATCCCAGCCTGAACATCGGAGCCCTGGACATCCAGGTGGACTTCGACCGCGCGGTGGAGCTGGCTCGGACCCATGGCTTTCGGGGCCTGGACTTCTCCGTGGTCCAGGTGGCCGAGCTGGCAGCCCAGCGGGGTCTGGAGGGCATCCGCGGGCAGTTGGCCCGGGCCCAGGTGCGCCTGGGGGCCTGGGGGCTGCCGGTCCACTGGCGGGGCAGCGAGGAGGAGTGGCGGAAGGGGCTGGCCAGGCTGCCCGAGTGGGCGGCCCTGGCCGTGGCCCTGGGCTCGGATCGGGCCGTCACCGGGATCATGCCCGGGGACAACGAGCGTCCACCGGAGGCGAACCGGGCCTTTCACCGGGAACGGCTGGAACCCATCGTCCAGATCCTGGCAGAGGCAGGCTGTCGGCTGGGCCTGGAGTTCATCGGCCCCCGGACCCTGCGGACGACCTTCCGGTACCCCTTCCTCCACACCCTGGAGGAGGTGCGGGAGCTGGCCCGGGAGCTGGGACCCAGTGTGGGGCTTCTGGTGGATCTCTTCCACCTCTACACCGGCCATACCCCGGTGGACCGGGTCCGTGCCTTGGGACGCCGGGAGGTGGTGGCCGTCCACGTGAACGATGCCCTGCCCGGCCGAAGCCCCGACGAGCAGATGGACCTGGAGCGGGCCCTGCCCGGCGAACACGGGGTCATGGACGTGGTGGGGTTCCTCCAGGCCCTGGCCCACATCGGCTACGATGGCCCTGTGGCAGTGGAGCCCTTCAGCGCCCGGCTGGCGGCACTGCCCCCGGAGGCCCGGGTGGCCGAGGCCGCGTCCGCGTTGCGCCGTTGCTGGGAGGCCGCGGGACTGTCCTGGCTGGAGACTACTCGGCCTTGAAATAGAGGAGGCTGTAGCAGAGAGGCGTTCGCTGCTGGCCGCCGAAGCGGAAGCCCGCGGCCGTCAGCCATCGCCGTGCTACCCACGCGGGCACATAGCCCGGGTGGGGCAGCTCCTCGCTGATGGCCAGGCGCCCTCCAGGCCGCAACACCCGGTGGATCTCCGCCAGGACCATGCCCGGATCGGGGATCTCCACCAGGGTGGCGATGGCGATCACCAGGTCCACGCTCTCGTCGTCCAGGGGAAGGCGATAGGCCGTCGCATGGTGGAGCTGGACCCGGGCCAACAGGCCGGCCTGCTCGAGCCGTTCGCGGGCCCGCTGGACCATGGGGGCCTGGAGGTCCACCGCGTGGACCCGGCCCTCCTGGCCCACCTGGCGGGCCATCTCCACCGTGAAGGTGCCGGTGCCACAGCCCAGGTCCACCACCTGGCTGCCCGGGGCGATGCCGAAGGGCCCCAGGGTGCGGACCGGGTCCCGATAGCGCAGGCGCCAGGGATGGTCCAACAGGGGCGCCCACAGGACGGGCCAGGGGCGGGGCTGGCGGCGATGCCCCTGGCGCAGGCCCACCTGGGTGCCCACGCAGATCCCGGCACTGAAGGCGAGGAAATGGGTCGGTCTCATGGGGAAGGAGCTGCCTCCTCCGGGGCTGGAAGTGGCTCGGGGGCAGGGAACCGGATGCGCAGTGCCCCGTCCACAAAGGTGGCGTCCGCGGCGGGTCGCTGGGCCAGCACCCCGGGCAACAGGAGCTCCCGCTTGAAGTTGCCGACGGTGATGAAGAGCTCGTCGCCTCGTTTGGTCAGGCGGACCTTCTCCAGCTCCAGGTGGGGCAGGGGCAGGACCAGCACCAGGTCGTCTCCCTCCTCCAGGATCTCCTGGGTGGGGCCGTGGAAGAAGACCTGGGCGGGATCCGCGGGGCCGTAGATCGCCTGGGCCAGCTCGTGGAGCGCGTCCAGGCCCACCACCTCCTGTTCCAGCCATCCGGCTCGGAAGATGGGCAGCGGGTAGAAGTCCCGTTCGATCTCGGCCAGGTAGCGGGCCTGGATCGTCTGGAGCCCGGCCAGGTAGGGGTCCTGGCTGGGCTGGGCCACCTCCACCTGGCCCGGGGCCCGGCTGACCAGCCCCGGCAGGATCCGGTTCACCACCACCGCGTCCACCGGGTAGCCAAAGAGGGCCAGGTAGCTCACTGCCCGGGCTCCCTCCCGGATCACCATCCGTTCGGGGTTCAGGACCACCCGGTAGCTGGTGGTCTGGGGATCTGTGAGGACTTCCCGGAGCCGGTTCACATCCTCCACCAGCCGAGGCAGCTTGGCCAGGGGATCTTTGTCGGGCATGAGCCGGCGCAGGATGCCCCCGGTCCACCGGATGGCCGTATCGCCCCAGTTGTAGAAGCGCTCCACATACCACTGAAAGCTCTCGGGCATGGTGAGCAGGCGCATGGTCTCCCCGGTGGGGGCCGCGTCCACGATGATCCGGTCGAACCGGCCCTGTTCCGCGTGGGCCTGGATGTGGAGCAGGCTGACGACCTCCTCCATGCCCGGGATGATGGACAGCTCCTCCGCGATGGCCTTGCCCATGCCCCGGCGCTGGAGCAGGTGGCCCAGGTAGCCCTGGAGCTTGCCCCAGTGTTCCCGGACCTCCTCCACCACGTTGATCTCCTGGGCGTAGAGATTGGGGGCCACCGGGGTGGGCTCGTTGCCCAGGGGATGGTCCAGGCTGTCGGCCAGGGAGTGCGCGATGTCGGTGCTGACCACCAGGGTCCGGTGGCCCAGCTCCGCGCAGCGCAGCCCCGTAGCGGCCGCGATGGTGGTCTTGCCTACGCCCCCCTTGCCCAGATAGAGGATGATCCGCATGGGATGTTCACCTTGGTCTTCCAGGTTACACGGAGAACGCTTCTCCCGCGGGGGCGTTCGCTCACCCCGAGCGGTCCGAGTGCCAGGCCCGGGCCAGGGCCACCCCGCTGCCCAGGAGCAGCATGCCTCCGGCCACGTAGGCGGGAAGCCGGGAGAGGCCGAACCATCCCCGGATCTGCCACCAGTAGAGGGGAAGCTGGATCCAGTAGGTCCATCTCAACGACCAGCGGTGGCCTACCTGGATCACGTATTTGCCCATGTGGTTGTGAGGGCTCCACACCACCAGGTAGCACCGTCCTCCCACCAGGGTTCGGGTGTCGATGAGCGGGCCCGGATAGTAGCGCACCCCCGTGAGGAGATCTTCCACCGGCTGCAGGAGCTCGCTGGGCGGTGGGGCCACGATGGCGCTGAACCCCGCGGGGATCTCCACGGGAAGCTGGTGCACGTCCGCGCTGTAGGGAAGGCTCTGGGCCACCACCGCGAACGCGGGAACCACCGAGCCGCCTCGAGGCAGGACGGGCACGTACATCTGGATCCGCAGCCGTTCGCCTGCTCGACAGGCCGCGCTGTAGACGTGGACCTGTCCCGGCTGGGTGAAACGGTTGAAGAGCAGCCGTTTCCCTGTGAAATCGGACAGGGGCAGGCTGTCCATGAGCTGGTTCCCGGGGATCCCCGGGAACCAGGGGCGGCTGCCTGCCAGGTCCACGCCGGCGATGGGTCTGCGCTGTTCTCGATGCGGGCTTCGCTCGGCCACGGTGGCACTGCCTTGTCTGCTCGGACTCCTTCAGCGGTGGTGGGAGACCATCCGGAGGATATGTCTCCAGACCGCCACCCGATACAGTCTAGCACCCGCCGCGGATATTCGTCAATTGGCGGGGGGCTCGGGAAGGTTATCTCAGCATCCTCGGCAAGGTGGGGGCTCCTGCCCACTGCAGGCGTGAGTGAGAGCAGGCCCCGGGCTGCCGCGTCCTCCCGTGGCCGGGTTGACACGGTGAAAGGCCTCACGTAGGATGAGCTCCGGGGGGAGGGCTGGGCCCGTTCAGGACCGAAGCCGCGGCCAGGGGCTCCACCGAAGGCCTGCGGGGGCCTGTCCTGCTCGGACAAGCGGCAAGCCCTCCGTCCCCATGTCATCCGCGAACCCTGCGCCGTCCACCCTGCCCAGCTCCATGAGCCCTTTCAACGAACCCCTGGCGGTCCTCACAGGCTTCAGCCTCCTGCTCCTCCTCCTGGCCTGGGCCAGCCAGGAGATCGGCCAGCGCATCCAGGGCATCGTCTCCCTGCTCACCGGATCCCAGGACCTGGCCATGGTGGTGCTCTTCCTGGTCTTTCTCCCGGGCATCCTCCTCCACGAAGGCGCCCACTGGGCCATGGCCAGGCTCCTGGGGCTGCGGACGGGGAAGTTCCGGGTGTGGCCCAGACGCATGGGGCGTCACATCGGCATGGGCAGTGTCTCCGTGGCTCGGGGGGGCCCGGTGCGGGACAGCCTGGTGGGCCTGGCGCCTCTGCTGGTAGGATCCCTGGTGGTGGGGTGGATCGGCGGCCGGCTCGACCAGGCCGGTGGGGTGACCGCCCAGTGGCAACAGGGGAGCGGGCCTCTGCAGGGCATCGTGGCCCTGTTCCGCGGCCTGGGCACGGCCTCCGACGGCCTCCTGTGGGGATATCTGCTCTTCGCGGTGGCCAACGCGATGATGCCCTCGGCCAGTGACCGGGAGCCGCTGGGAACGCTGGGGCTCTATCTGGCGGGGTTTGGGCTGCTCTACCTGCTGTTGGGCCGGCCAGGCCACCTCCTGGCCCAGGCCGGAACATGGCTGGTGGGGCCGTTGAGGGGTCTGCTGGGTGCCTTCCTCCTCGCGGCCCTGCTGGATCTCCTGGTCCTGGCCGGACTGTACCTCGCGGAGGCTGGGCTGGGCCACCTGTTCCGATCCCGGTAGCGGCGAGGGACGAGGGCCGGGAACGAGGCCCGCCGCGCCACTTCCCGCCCTTCGCCCCCCAGGCCTCCCGGTAGAGGGAGCCGCCCAGCCTCCACGCATCCGCCCCCGAAGAGTGGACCGGGCCGGGGGCTTCCTCTCCTAGTCCACCTGGGGCAAGCGCTGCAGGCTCTGCTCGATGGCCTCCTGGGGATACTCGTAGTCCACCAGTTGGCCCGAGAGGTAGGCATCGTAGGCGGCCAGATCGAAGTGGCCATGGCCGCTCAGGTTGAAGACGATGGTCCGGCCCTGGCCGCTCTCCCGCGCGGCCAGGGCCTCGTCCATGGCCGCCCGCACCGCGTGGGCACTCTCGGGGGCCGGCACGATGCCCTCGGCCCGGGCAAAGCCCACCGCGGCCTCGAAGACGGCTCGCTGGGGCAGGGCCACCGCCTCGATGAGGCCGGCCTCCTTCAGGGCGCTGACCTGGGCGCTCATCCCGTGGTAGCGCAGCCCGCCCGCGTGGATGGGGGGCGGGACGAAGTCGTGGCCCAGGGTGTGCATCTTGATCAGGGGGGTCATCTGGGCTGTGTCGCCGAAGTCGTAGGTGTAGACACCCCGGGTGAGGCTGGGCGAGGCCGTGGGCTCGGCGGCCAGAATCCGGGTCTTTCGGCCAGCCACGATGTTCTCCCGGACGAAGGGAAACGCGAGGCCGCCGAAATTGCTCCCACCCCCTGTGCAGGCAATGACCACATCGGGCCAGTCCGCGCCCGCGATCTCCAACTGCCGGATGGTCTCCTGGCCGATGACGGTCTGGTGCAGGAGCACGTGGTTGAGGACGCTGCCCAGGGAGTACTTGGTGTCCTCCCGGGTCGCGGCGTCCTCCACGGCCTCGGAGATCGCGATGCCCAGGCTTCCAGGGCTATCGGGATCCTGCTCCAGGACCTGGCGGCCGGCCTGGGTGTCCGGGCTGGGGCTGGGCACCACCTGGGCGCCGTAGGTCTCCATGAGGATGCGCCGGTAGGGCTTCTGATCGTAGCTCACCCGCACCATGTAGACCTTGCACTCCAGGCCGTAGATCTGGGCCGCGAAGCTCAGCGCGCTGCCCCACTGGCCCGCACCGGTCTCTGTGGCCAGGCGTTTGACCCCCTCCTGCTTGTTGTAGTAGGCCTGGGCCACCGCGGTGTTGGGCTTATGGCTGCCGGATGGGCTCACCCCCTCGTACTTGTAGTAGATCTGGGCCGGCGTGTCCAGGGCCTGTTCCCACGCGTAGGCCCGAAACAACGGCGTGGGACGCCACATCCGGTAGACCTCGCGGATGGGTTCCGGGATCTCCACGTAGCGGTCTGTGGTCACCTCCTGCAGGATCAGGGCCATGGGGAAGAGAGGCGCCAGATCGTCCGGGCCCACCGGCTGTCCGGTAGCCGGGTGAAGCACCGGCGGCAGCTCCACCCCCGCGGCGGGCAGATCCGCGTTCAGGTTGTACCAGTGGGTGGGCATCTCGGACTCGGGCAGCAGGATCTTCTTCTGGCGAGACATGGGTGCACTCCTGTGGGCTGGATGTGTTCCCGGGCGATGTTGCTGTGGGGGGCTGCCCTGCATTGTAGCACCAGGGTCCGGATGGGACAAAAGCCGGGTTCCGGGGCAGGGGCAAGGGGCCCAGGCGCAAGGAGAACGAAGAAGGCCCTGGTCGCCGTTGACCAGGGCCCTGTCCCGTACCCAGAACGATGACCGATACGAGACCGGATGCGTTAGGACTGCTGGGTCGTGGCCGGCTGGAGATGGGGCTCCAGCTCCTTCAGCAGGTGGTCCTTGGGCCGGAAGCCCACCAGGCTCTTGACGGGCTGACCGTCCTTGAAGAGGATCAGGGTGGGGATGCTCATGATCCCGTAGGCCATGGGGGTGTTCGGATTGTGGTCCACATCCATCTTGGCGATGAGCAGGCGGTCCTCCAGCTCTGTGGCCAGCTCTTCCAGAATGGGGGCGATCATCTTGCAGGGCCCACACCATTCGGCCCAGAAGTCCACCAGGACCGGTCGGTCGGCCTGGATCACCTTGGTCTCGAAGTCCGCGTCCGTCACAACGATTGGATGCGCCATGCGGTTGTTCCTCCCATCTCCTGGGTCGCTTCCCTCCGGTCCCATGCCCCCGGCATGCGGGCGACGAGAGCGGAGGAAGACAGAAGACCTGCACGTCCACCATCGGTTCACCCGGCCTTCCCAAGTGAACCCCGACTGCCGGTGCCACACTGTGGGCTTTGCTACACTTTTCGTAGCAAGACGGGGGAGATTGTATCCCAAAAAGGCGGGCCTGTCAAAGCCGCTGGCCCGTACCGGCCGCTCGACGGCGCAGGTGGGCCGCGAACTCCTCCGGATCCAGGCCCTTACGCCGGGGGGTGGAAGGTCCAGCCTCCTCCGGCTCTGGGGCCAGATAGGCCAACACCGCGGGCAACAGGTCCACCACCGCGTCCAGGAAGTGGACGGCCCGCTCCGGGGCCTCGGGCAGGTTCAGGAGCAGGGTACGCCCCCGGATGCCCGCCATGCTGCGGTCCAACAGGGCCAGGGGATCCTGCTCCGCGGCCCAGGCCCGCATGGCCTCGGACAGTCCGGGCAGCGGGCGTTCCAACACCGCGCCCGTGGCCTCGGGAACACTCTGCCGGGGGCTGGGGCCGGGCGCTGGGGAGGTCCCCCCCACGGTGATCACCAGGTCCATCTCCTCCTGGTCGCACCAGCGACGGAGGACCTCCTCCACCAGGTAGCGTTGGTCGGCCACCACGCTCTCCCGGACCACGGTGCATCCCTCCAGTTGGCCCTGCAACAGGGCGATCACCGCGGCCACGGTCTCCTGGCAGGGGGCCCCGTCGGGGGTGGATGGGATGGCCAGGATGCCTGTCCGTACCATGGGCTTGTCCGGATGAACAGGCCCCTCCGCTCCACCGCTGAGGGGCCGGAGCGCCGGGGAAGCTTCAGCGCTTGGTGTACTGGGGCGCCTTGCGAGCCCGCTTGAGCCCGGGCTTCTTCCGCTCCTTCACCCGGGCATCCCGGGTGAGGAACCCTGCGGCCTTCAGGGTGGGCCGCAGGTTGGGATCCACCTCCAACAGAGCCCGGGAGAGCCCGTGGCGGATGGCCTCGGCCTGGCCGGTCTCGCCGCCCCCGCGCACCCACACGCTGATGTTGAACCGATCCTCCATGCCCGTCAGAACCAGGGGCTGTCGGATCACGCTGCGGTCGATCAGGCGGCCGAAGTACTGGTCTGCAGGCCTGTCGTTGACGATGAACTGGCCCTCGCCGGGGTACAGCCGTACCCGGGCCGTAGCGGTCTTGCGGCGTCCAACGGCTTCGATGTATCGGCTCATGTGGCCTCTCCCTACAGCTCCAGCTTCTTGGGCTTCTGGGCCTGGTGCGGGTGGTCGCTGCTGGCGTAGACCCGCAGCTTCCGCATCTGGGCCCGCCCCAGGCGGGTCTTGGGCATCATCCCCCGGACGGCCTCGTAGATGATCCGTTCCGGGTGCTTGCGCAGCATCTCCCGCATGGTCCGGCTCTTCAGGCCGCCGGGGTAGCGGGAATGGCGATAGTAGCGGACGGTGTCCAGCTTGTTCCCGGTGACCACGAACTTGTCCGCGTTCACCACAATGACGAAATCGCCGCAGTCCACATGGGGCGTGAAGGTGGGCTTGTGCTTGCCCCGCAGGATCTTCGCGATCTCCGAGGCCAGGCGCCCCAGGGTCTTGCCGCTGGCATCCACCACCCACCACTCCCGTTGCGCTCGGGCTTCCTCCGCGGTGAGCTGGAAGGTCTTCTTCACGGTTCTCTCTCCCTCACTTCGGCGTATCCCATCTCGGCTCCACCTGTCCGGAACAGGTCCGGATAGTCTGCGTAGTCCACCCGCTCCAACACCAGGCCCTGGGGCGGTGCTGGAGGCCTGGAGCGGCTCCGGTCCCGGGCGGCCAACGCGTCCTGGAAGGCCTCCACATCCCACTCCCCTCGGCCCACGGCCAGGAGACTGGAGACCAGGTTGCGGACCATCCGGCGCAGGAACGCGTTTCCGGTCACGGTGAAGACCAGGGCCTCCCACGGGTAGAGGTCCGCGGAGGCCACGCTGGCCTCCAGCCGCTCCCAGAAGGCCGCGTGGATGACCCGCACCGTCCGGGTCTCTCCCTCGGGGGGCTGGCCGAAGGTGGCGAAGTCGTGTTCGCCCACCAGGCAGCTCGCGGCCTGGTTCATGGCCTCCAGGTCCAGCCGCTGGGGCACCACCAGGCCATAGCGATCGTAGAGCGGAAACCGGTGGTGGCCCTCTGGAGAGCCGGGCCCTGGATGGTAGACCGTGTAGCGGTAGGTCCGGGCCGTGGCGCTGAAACGCGGGTGAAAGCGAGCGTCCGGCACCGGAACCAGCCGACGTACCAGGATGGGCCGGGGCAGGAAGTGGTTCCAGGCCCGCTCCAGGGCATCCAGGGAGTGTCGCCAGGGCACCTGGGCCATGATCACCTGCCCCCGGGCATGGACGCCGGTATCTGTGCGCCCGGACCCCACCACCCGACAGGGTTTCCCCGTGATCCGGGCCAGGGCCGCCTCCAGGGCCCCCTGGATGGTGGGGCCGCCCCGCTGGATCTGGAAGCCGTAGAACTCCGTGCCGTCGTAGGCCACCAGGCCACACACACGGTGCACCGGGTTCCCCTCCGGAGCGGCGGCCCCGGTGGATGGCATGGCTACTCCACCAGCTCCAGCACGGCCATCTCCGCGCCGTCGCCTTGGCGGCGTCCCAGGCGCAGGATCCGGACGTAGCCGCCCGGTCGGTCCATGTAACGAGGGGCGATCTCCTCGAAGAGCTTGCGGGCCACGCTCTTGTCGTTCAGGTAGGCCACCACCTGGCGCTGGGCATGGACACGGTTGCCCCCTGGGGCCAGGCCTCGCTTGGCCTTGGTGATGAGTTTCTCCGCGTCCGCCCGCACGGCCTTGGCCTTGGCCACGGTGGTGACGATCCGCTCATGGATGTACAGCTCCCGCACCAGGCCACGGAACAGGGCCTTGCGCTGGGCGGTGTTGCGGCCCAACTTGCGGCCGGCTACACGATGTCGCATCTTCGTCGCTCCTCCGGGTGGTTGGGCTCACTCGGCAACGGGCTCGGCCTCGGCCGTGGGCTCCTCCAGGTCCAGGTAGCTTCGGTACGCGCTCAGATCCACCCCGGGCACCTCCAGGTATCCCTTGGCCGCCAGCTTCTCCACCAGCTCCTCCAGGGACTTGCGGCCGAAGTTGCGGATGGCCAGCATCTCCTCCTCGCCCTTCTCCATCCGCTTGAGGATCTCCCCGACCTTGGTGATGCCGGCCCGTTTCAGGCAGTTGTACGCCCGGACCGAGAGCTCCAGCTCCTCGATGGGGGCCTCGGCCACCCGGGCCGGGATGCCGGCCTCCTCCGGTTCCGGCTCCGGCTCGGCCACGGTCACCTTGGTGCCGGCCAACAGGCTCAGATGCTGGACCAGGATCTCCGCGGCCTGCTGGAGGGCCTCCTCCGGCGAGATGGTGCCGTCCGTCCAGATCTCCAGGTTCAGCTTGTCGTAGTCCGTCTGCTGGCCGATCCGGGTGCGCTCCACCCGATAGGCCACCTTCCGCACCGGGCTGAAGATGGCGTCCACCGGGATCTCGCCCAGGGGCAGGCGGCCTCGCTCCTCGGCCGGGCTGTAGCCCCGGCCCCGCTCCACCACCATCTCGATGTCCAGGTCCACCGCGTCGCTGTCCGCGTGGAGGAGGACCAGCTCGGGGTTCACGATCTCCACCTCCGGCGGGCAGACGATGTCGCTGGCGGTCACCGGGCCCTCCGCGGAGACCTCCACGAAGATCCGTGCAGGATCCTCGCTGCGGCTGCGCAGGCGGATCTGCTTGATGTTCATGATGAGCTGGGTGGTATCCTCCCGCACGTGGGGGATGGCCGAGAACTCATGGTGGACCCCCGAGATGCGGATGGACGTGATCGCGGCCCCCGGGAGGCTGGACAGGAGCACCCGACGCAGGGAGTTGCCCAGGGTGATGCCGTAGCCGCCCTCCAGGGGGCTGATCACAAAGTGGCCGTAGTTCCGTGAACTGGCCTCCACTTCGACTTTGGGCATGACGAGATTTTGCAGCAACGGCGACCCTCCTACTGGTTTTCAGATGAGCGGGGTCGGGATGCCGGCCCCCTGGGCTCCCCGACCGCGACCTCGACCCCTGGAACCGCTCCCGTCCCGCTCGCTTCGAACCCTGTGCATGCGCTGGGAGTGCGATGCAGTACGTCTCTGCCCTCGAACGCCCCCCCATGGGCCCGTCGTCTCCACACACCGGCCTCCGCTCCAGGCCACTGCCCCCGGCTCCTGGCCCCCAGGGCCCCCGGATCCCTCGGGCCCTCCACCGGGCGTGGGGCCCGGGGCAGGGAGCTCAGCGGCTGTAGTACTCCACGATGAGCTGCTCGTTGACCGGGATCTGGATGTCCTGCCGGGAGGGCTCGGCCAGGACCGTGCCGCTCATCTCGGCAGGGCGGAGCTGGAGCCATTCGGGCACCGCACGCCCCTCGAGAAGCTGGGCCCGCTCCTTGAAATAGGTCCGGGAACGGCTCCGTTCCCGGACCCGGATCACGTCGCCGGGCTTGACCAGGTAGGACGGGATGTCCGTCTTGGTGCCGTTGACCTCGAAGTGGCCGTGACGCACCAACTGGCGGGCCTGAGCCCGGCTGTCCGCAAAGCCCAATCGGTAGACCACGTTGTCCAGGCGGCGCTCCAACAGGATGAGGAGCGTCTCGCCCGTCCGGCCCTTCCGCCGGGAGGCCTCCTGGAAATAGCGCCGGAACTGCCGCTCCAGGACCCCGTACATCCGGCGTACCTTCTGCTTCTCCCGGAGCTGCATGCCGTAGTCCGATACCTTCCGGCGCCCGGTGCGCCGCTGGCCGTGCTCGCCCGGGGGGTACGGCCGGCGCTCGATGGCGCATTTGGGGCTCAGGCAGCGCTCCCCCTTGAGGAAGAGCTTCATCCCCTCACGCCGACAGAGTTTGCACACCGCATCCGTATATCGTGCCATAATGCCTCCACACAGTTCGTTCGGCTCTGTCTCCAACACAGCAGTTGGCATCGTGCAGGGCACACGATGCCAACGAGATCGTTCCGAAGCCCTTGTCCCCCGCGGCCCCAGAAGGTGCCCGGGCCAGCCCGCCGGGAAGGCCGCCCCACCTGCCCGGCACCCGCCCCCCGGCCAGTGAGATCGCCCGGGCCCGCCGGGAAGACCGCCAAAGACCCGACGGCACGGGCCTCAGACCCGGCGCTTCTTGGGCGGCCGACACCCGTTGTGGGGGATGGGCGTCACATCGGTGATGGACAGGATGGTCAGTCCCGCCGGGATCAGGGAGCGCAGGGCACTCTCCCGGCCCGGTCCCGGCCCCTTGACGAAGACGTCCACCTCCTTCATGTTGAAGTCGTTCACCGCGGTGCGGGCCGCCTGCTGGGCCGCCTGCTGGGCTGCGAAGGGCGTGCTCTTCCGGCTGCCCTTGAAACCCACCGTGCCACCACTGGCCCAACAGAGGACATTGCCCTCCGGGTCCGTGATGGTGACGATGGTGTTGTTGAACGTCGCGTGGATGTGGACCTGGCCCCGGGGGACGAGTTTCTTCTCCCGCCGGGACGTCCGCCGACCGCGTTGGCGCTGTGCACGAGCCATGGTCCTTGTCTCTCTCCTTGCCGCTGGATCACTTCCGGGCCCGCTTCTTGCCGGCCACGGTCTTCTTCGGCCCCTTGCGGGTGCGGGCGTTCGTCCGGGTCCGCTGGCCCCGCACGGGCAGGCCCCGACGATGGCGGAGCCCCCGGTAGCAGCCGATCTCCACCAGCCGCTTGATGTTCATGTTGACCTCACGGCGCAGGTCGCCCTCCACCCGGTAGTGCTGCTCGATGTGGTCCCGCAGCCGGGCCAGCTCCTCGCCGGTCAGGTCCTTGACCCGCCGGTTCGGGTCGATGCCTGTGGCCCACAGGATCCGCTGGCTGGAGGAACGGCCAATGCCGTAGATGTAGGTCAGGGAGATCTCCACCCGTTTGTCCCGGGGGATGTCGACACCGGCGATACGTGCCATGCTGTGCTCCTTGCTCCTCTGAGGGTCCGACGACGGGAGGGCCACCCTCCCGGGCTCTCCAGGTCCAGTCGCCTCGCTCTCCGGGCCAAGGCCGGGGCCTCGGGGGTTACCCCTGGCGCTGCTTGTGCTTCGGGTTCTCGCAGATCACCCGGACCACGCCACGACGGCGCACGATCTTGCATTTCTCACAGCGTCGCTTGACCGATGGTCTCACTTTCATGGTGGTGCTCCTCGCAGGCGAACCGGGGCGCTGGCCGCGGCCTCTACCCAGGCCCCGAAACCAGACAAGAGTCCATCGGCTGAGCCGATGGACGCCCCCGGTCGAGTCTCCGCGCAACTGTACTACTCTACCATAGAGTCACGGCAGGGTCAAAATTTCCGGCCCTTTTTCGGTGACGGCCACCGTGTGTTCAAAGTGGGCGCTCAGGCGCCGATCCTTGCTCACCACGGTCCAGCCATCTGCCAGGGTCTCGGTCTCGGGCGTGCCCACCTGGACCATGGGCTCGATGGCGATGACCAGCCCCGGCTCCATGATCAGGGAGCCATCCCGGTCCCCGCCCACATAGTTGAGCACCTGAGGGGGTTCGTGCATGTTCCGGCCCACCCCGTGGCCCGTGTAGGCCCGGACCACGTGGAGGCCCGCCGACTCCACCACCTGCTGGACGGCCCGGCTGATGTCCCGGATCCGGTTGCCGGGCCGGGCCTGCTCGATCCCCGCCCGGAGGCTGCGTTCGGTGATCTCCAACAGGTGACGGGCCTCTGGGCCGATGGTGCCCACCGGGTAGGTCCACGCGCTGTCGCCCACGAAGCCCCGATAGAGGACGCCCACGTCGATGCTGACGATGTCCCCTTCGGCCAACACCCGTTGCCGGCTGGGAATGCCGTGGACCAGCTCCTCGTTGATGCTGGTGCAGATGTGGGCCGGATAGCCTCGGTAGCCCAGGAAGGCGGAACGGGCACCGTGGCGGGCCAATACCTCCGCGGCCAGCCGGTCCAGCTCCTCGGTGCTGATCCCCGGCCGCACGGCCTCCTGCAAGGCCTGGTGGACCCGGGCCACGATGCGGCCCGCCTCCCGCATGATGCGGATCTCCCGGGGTGTCTTCAGGTGGACCCGAACCGGCGGAGCCTGGGGCAGCCTGGGCCGACGGGCCCGGGCCAGGTGCCGCTTGAGCTTGCTCATGGAGTCCCCTCGGTCTGGGGCACCTGGACCCCTTTGCGCTCCAGGACCGCGCGCAGCTCGGCCTGGACCGCCTGGATGGTCTGGGCACCGTCGATCTCCACCAACAGCCCCTTGCAGAAGTAGTAGCCGATCAGGGGGGAGGTCTGTTTGTAGTAGACGTAGAGCCGGTTGCGGACGGTCTCGGGCCGGTCGTCCTCCCGTTGGTAGAGCTCCCCACCGTCCAGGTCACAGAGCCCGGGCCGGCGGGGTGGGTTGAACTCCACGTGGTAGACCGCGCCGCAGGTCCGACAGACCCGCCGACCGGTGATGCGGCGCAGGGCCTCCTCGTCGCTGACCCGGATCAGGGGCACCGCGGCCACACCGCCGTGGGGAGCGGTCATCCCGTCCAGGGCCTGGGCCTGGGCCAGGTTGCGGGGGAAGCCGTCCAGGATGGCGCCCTGGGCCGCGTCGGGCTGGCCCAGGCGTTCCGCGACCATGCGGACGGTCACCGCGTCGGGCACCAGCTCGCCCCGTTCCATGTAGCTCTTGGCCAACAGGCCCAGCTCCGTCTCGTGCTTCAGGTTGTAGCGGAAGATGTCGCCCGTGGAGATCTGGGGGATCTCCAGGGCCTGGGCCAGGAGCTGGGCCTGGGTGCCCTTGCCTGCTCCCGGCACGCCCAGGAAGACCAGATAGGTTCGTTTCGCCATGGTTCGCGCGCCCGCCTCGAACGAATCCGACGATCCGAGCCCCCTGCCCCCATGGAGGCTGCGCGTGGGGAGCTCCTCGGGGTCAGCGGATGAACCCCTCGTAGTTGCGCATCAGGAGCTGGGCCTCGATCTGTTTCATGGTATCCAACACCACACCCACCACGATGAGGAGGCCGGTGCTGCTGATGATCAGGGTGTTGAAGCTGCCGATGCCGCCGCCGCCGAAGATCACCCCGGCCAGGTAGGGGAGGACGGCCACGAAGCCCAGGAAGAGGGCCCCCACCAGGGTGATCCGGCCCAGGACCCGGTTCAGGTACTCCTCGGTGCGCCGTCCCGGCCGGATCCCGGGGATGAACCCGCCCTGCTTCTGCAGGGTATCGGCCAGGTTCTGCTGCCGGAACATCACGTCCGTGTAGAAGTAGGTGAAGGCCACGGTCAACAGGAAGTAGAAGAGCCAGTAGACCCAGCTGTTCGGGCTGAAGGTGGTGAAGAAGAAGTTGGCCACCGAGCCCAGGAAATCCGTGCGCAGGATGAAGTAGGAGGCCAGGGTGCTGGGCAGGATCAGGAGGCTCTGGGCGAAGATCAGCGGGATCATCCCCGCGGTGTTCACCCGCAGGGGCACGTAGGTGCTCTGGCCGCCCAGGATCCGCAGGCGATTCCCCCGCATGGTCCGTACCCGCTTCCCGTACTGGACCGGGATCCGACGCTGCCCCTCCTGGATCCAGACGATGAGGGCCACCGTCAGCATGGTGATGACCGTGAAGATGAGGAGCTGGTTCAGCCCCCGCTGGTAGAGCAGGGTCATCTGCTGGGGCACCGAGGCCACGATGCCCGCGAAGATGATCAGGGAGACCCCGTTGCCGATGCCCTGCTCGGTGAGCATCTCGCCCAGCCACATGGCGAACATGGTGCCCGCGGTCATGCTGATGATGATGGTCAGGGAGGGCAGAAGCGCGTCGCCGGTGAACCCCCAGTTGGACAGCACCGCGTCCGCGAGCCCGCCGATGGGGCGGCTGAGGAGGGTGGCCTGGCCGATGGCCTGGAGCATGGCCAGGGGCACGGTCAGGTAGTAGGTGTACCGATTCAACTGCTGGCGCCCCTGTTCCCCTTCCCGGCTCAGCTCCTCCAGCTGGGGTACGATGGGGGTCAGCAACTGCATGATGATGGACGCGGTGATGTAGGGGTAGACCCCCATGGCCATGACGCTGAACTGGGCCAGCGCGCCGCCGCTGAAGAAGTTCAGCAGGCTCAACAGGATGTTCTGGTCGGGGGATCGGAAGAGCTGGTCCAACACCTCCCGGTTCACCCCCGGCAGGGGCACATGGGCGGCGAACCGGTACACGATGAGGATGCCGATGCTGATCAGCAACCGGCGCCGCAGATCGGGGAGTCGGAATGCGTTCTGTACGGCCTCGAGCATGGGCGACCTCCGGGGAACACTCCAAAAAACAGGACAGAGACCGGGGCAAACAGCGAAGCCGACCCGGCACTCTCAGACCGGGTCGGCTGGCTGGCCGCGTCTACACCTGGGCTCGCGAGGGCGCCGTCGATAGGGGCAGGAGCTCCACCGTGCCGCCCGCCGCCTCGATCTTCTGGCGAGCGCTCGCGCTGACCCGGTGGGCCTTCACGTGGAGGGGCTTGTCCACCTCTCCCCGGGCCAGGACCACCACCGGGCTGTCCGGCTCGCCCAGGAGCCCCCGGGCATGGAGGCTCTCCGGGGTCACCTCCTCACCGGCCTGGAAACGTTCACTCAGCCGATCCAGGTTCACGGGGACGTAGTGGATCTTGAAGGGATTCTTGAACCCCCGGAGCTTGGGCAGCCGCCGGATCAGGGGCAACTGGCCGCCCTCGAAGCCGGGACGCACCCCGCCGCCGCTGCGGGCGTTCTGGCCCTTGGTTCCCCGGCCGGCCGTCTTGCCGCGGCCGGAACCCGTGCCACGACCTACTCGCTTGCGCTTTTTCCTTGCACCCGGATCGGGGCGCAGATCGTGCAGCTTCATGGTCCTCTCCTCACGTGCACCGCGGTGTCACCGAACCGAACACCACCCGGCCCTGCCGCCCGCTCACAGCTCCCGGACCTGGACCAGATGGCGGACCTTGGCCACCATCCCTCGAATGCTGGGGGTGTCCTCCTTCTCCACCGTCTGGTGGAGCCGGGTCAGCCCCAGGGCCCGGACCGTGGCCTTCTGGTCCTTGGCGTAGCCGATGGGGCTCTTCACCAGGGTGATGGCGATCTTCCCACTACTCCTCGACATAGGCCTGTTCCTCCCGGTACCAGAAGGGCCTCAGGTGGCCCGGGTCCACCCCCCGACGCTCCGCCTCCACCCGGAAATCCTGGAGCTGCTTCAGGGCCTCGAAGGTGGCCTGGACCACGTTGAGGATGTTGTTGCTGCCCAGGGATTTGGAGAGGAGATCCTTCACCCCGGCCGCCTCCACCACCGCGCGGACGCCGCCGCCCGCGATCACCCCCGTGCCCGGGCTGGCCGGCCGCAGCAACACCTTCGCGGCCCCAAAACGCACCTGCACCGGGTGGGGAATGGTGCGCCCCAACAGGTTCACCCGCACCATGTTCTTGCGGGCCCGCTCCCCCGCCTTGCGGATGGCGTCCGGCACCTCTCGGGCCTTGCCCACGCCCACGCCGACCCGGCCCTGGTTGTCGCCGACCACCACCACCGCCCGGAAGGCAAAACGGCGGCCGCCCTTCACCACCTTGGCCGTTCGGGTGATGTGGACCACCCGTTCATCCAGCTCCTCCCGGGGCTGCTCCTCCCGGGAATCCCGCTCCCGGCGTCGATCTCGACGTGCCATGATCTCTCCTGTTCTGCTCCTGTCCCTCGCGGGTGGCGCTCCTGGATCCGCCGCGCGGCTTCCCCCGGTCTCCGGCCTAGAAGACCAGGCCTCCCTCCCGGCTGGCCTCGGCCAGAGCCCGCACCCGACCGTGATAGCGATAGCCCCCTCGATCGAAGACCACCTTCTCGATGCCCGCGGCCCGGGCCCGCTCGGCCAGGACCCGCCCCACCACCTTGGCCTTCTCCACCTTGGACAGGCCCGCCACCTGCTTCCGCAGCTCCGGCTCCAGGCTGGAGGCAGAGACCAGGGTGTGGCCGACCTCGTCGTCGATGATCTGCGCGTAGATGTGGTCCAGACTGCGGAACACGTTCAGCCGCGGGCGCTGGGCCGTGCCGAAGACCTTCTTCCGCACCCGCAGATGGCGGCGCTTGCGTGCCTGCGCCCGGTTCTTTCGAATCATGGTCTGCCGCTCCTCCTCACGCCTGCGGACTACTTGCGTCCTGCCTTGCCGGCCTTCTGGCGCACATGCTCGCCCCGATACCGGATGCCCTTGCCCTTGTAGGGCTCCGGCGGACGCTCCTTCCGGATCACCGCGGCCACCTGGCCCACCAGGGCCTTGTCAATGCCCCGAATGGTGATGGTCCGACCGTCCCGAGAGACCTCGAACTCGATGTCCGGCGGCGGCGTGAACTCCACCGGATGGCTCTTGCCCAACTGCAGGACCAGCCGGTTGTCCTGGAGTGAGGCCCGGTACCCCACCCCCACGATCTCCAGGACCTTGGTGAAGCCCTGGGTGACCCCGATGACCATGTTGTTGAGCAGGGCCCGGGTCAGGCCGTGGAGGGCCTTGTGGTGGCGCTGGTCCGTCGGCCGTTTGACCCGCAGCAGGCCGTCCTCCTGCTCGATGACCATGTCCCGGTGGAACTGCTGGGTGAGCTCCCCCTTGGGGCCCTTCACCGTCACCGTGTTGTCCGGTCGGATCTCCACGGTGACCCCGGACGGCACCGGGATGGGCATACGTCCGATACGCGACATGGCAGCCTCCTCTACCACACTTCGGCCACGATCTCGCCGCCCACCCGCTCCTTGCGGGCCCGACGGCCGGTCATGAGGCCCTTGGGCGTCGAGAGGATGTTGATGCCCAGGCCACTGCGGACCCAGGGAATATCCCGGTAGCCCACGTACACCCGCCGGCCGGGCTTGCTCACCCGACGCAGGCCGGTGATCACCGGCTCGCCTTTGCCGGTGTACTTCAGCCCGATGATCAGGTTCGGCTGGGGCCGGTCGTTGGTGACGGTGTAGCCCCGGATGAACCCCTCTTCCTTCAGGATACGCGCGATGGCCACCTTCATCTTGGAGGCAGGGATCACCACCCGTCGATGGCGGGCCATGGACGCGTTGCGGATGCGGGTGAGCATGTCCGCAATCGGATCGGTCATCATGGTTCGGCGCTCCTCACTCTTGCAGCCCCGGCCCCGGGCCAGGAGCCCAGAGGCCGTGGCTGTAGTTAGCAGGCAGACGGTCCAACCCTACCAACTGGACTTCCGCACGCCCGGGAGGTGGCCCTGGAGGGCTTCCTGGCGGAAGCAGATACGGCAGAGCCCAAAACGACGGATGTAGGCCCGCGGCCGGCCGCACTTGGCGCACCGGTTCCGCACCTGGACCTCGTACTTGCGCCGCTTCTCCCGGTAGATCAGGCATTTCCTGGCCACAGTACCCCCTCGGTCAGAGCTTGTCGGCCCCAGGTCCGGCCACGCAAGGCGTGGACCGCCTGGGCTCCGCTACCGGCGGGCGAACGGCATGCCCAACAGGGCCAGCAGCCGCCGCCCCTCCTCGTCCGTGGTCGCGGTGGTCACGATGGTGACCTCCAGGCCCCGGACCTTGTCGATCTCATCGTAGTCGATCTCCGGGAACGCGAGCTGTTCCCGGAGGCCCAGGCTGTAGTTGCCCCGGCCATCGAAGGAATCCGGCGAGACGCCCCGGAAATCCCGCTGGCCCGGCAACACGATGTTGATGAGCCGGTCCAGGAAATCCCACATGCGCCGCCCCCGAAGGGTGACCTTGACGCCGATGGGCATCCCCTCCCGGAGCTTGAAGGCCGCAATGGACTTGCGGGCCCGGGTCACGATGGGGCGCTGCCCCGTGATCAGGGTCAGATCGCGGCTGGCCGCCTCGATGGCCCGGCTGTTCTGCAGGGCCTCGCCCAGGCCGATGTTGATGCTGATCTTCTCCAGGCGCGGGACCTGCATGACGCTCCGGTACCCGAACTCCTCCATGAGGGCGGGCACGATCTCCTCCTGGTACCGCACCTTGAGACGGGGTTCCGGCCCCCGCTGCCCGTTCTCGCTGCTCACGGTCCACTCTCTCCTTTGCCCGCAGATATCGACGCGTCCGATACCCGATCAGGCGGGTTCGCCTGGGGCCGCGGCCATTCGGGAATGGCCTACGCCTCCGGCTTGGGCAACACCTCGCCCGTGCGGCGGTCGAAGCGCACCTTCTCGCCCCCCTCGTAGCGGTAGCCGATGCGGGTGGGACGATCGTCGGTGCCCACGATCATCACGTTGCTGATGTGGATGGGTGCCTCCTTCTCGATCCGGCCGGTCTGGGTGCGGACCCGGCCCGTGGCCCGTTGGTGCTTGATGACCATGTTGGCGCCCGACACGATCACGTAGACCCGGTTCGGATCGTAGGTCCCATCCTTGCGCTTCTTGCGGATCACCTGCTGGACACGGCCCCGGTGGCCCTTGTCCCGGCCCGCGATCACCTCCACCAGATCGCCCCTGCGGATCTTGACCTTCATGGCTCTTGCTCCTCCCGCGTCACAGCACCTCGGGGGCCAGGGACACGATGCGCATGAACCCTCCCTCCCGGAGCTCCCGGGCCACGGGGCCGAAGATCCGGGTTCCCCGAGGGTTCTTGTTGTCGTCGATGATGACGGCCGCGTTCTCGTCGAAGCGGATGTAGCTGCCGTCCTTGCGGCGGATGGGCTTGCGGGTCCGGACGATGACGGCCTTGACCACATCGCCCTTCTTCACCACCGCGTTGGGGTTGGCGGCCTTCACCGTGGCCACGATGATGTCGCCCACCGAGCCGTAGCGCCGATGGCTGCCCCCCAACACCCGGATGGTCAGGATCTCCTTCGCGCCGGTGTTGTCGGCCACCCGAAGTCGACTTTCCTGCTGGATCATCTTCTCATCTCCCTCGTCGCACCCTCGTCCCTCCCGGGGACCGGACGATGGACGGAGACCCCGACCCGGGCCCGCGGCCAGTGTGGCGCGGGGGTCAGACGGTCTCCGCCCGCTTCAGGATCTTCTCCACGAAGAACTTCTTGTGCCTGCTGATGGGGCGGCACTCCCGGATCTGCACCACATCCCCCACCCGAGCCTCGTTGTGCTCGTCGTGGGCCTGGTACTTCTTGTGGCTCTTGAGGACCTTGCCGTAGAGGGGATGGCGGTAGACCCGCTCCACCCGCACCACCACGGTCTTGTCCATCTTGTCGCTGACAACCGTCCCCACCAGGGCCCGTCGTCGTTCTCGCATCTCAGCTGCTCCTCTCCCTCTCCGCGGCCAGCTGTCGTTCCCGCAGGATGGTCTTGATGCGGGCGATCTCCTTGCGCACCAGGCGGGGGCGGGCCGTGTTCACCAACTGCCCGCTGGCCTTCTGGAAACGCAGGTTGAACAGCTCCTGGTAGTACTCGTCCAGCTTGCTCAGCAGCTCGCCAGTGGAGAGAGCACGGTACTCGGACGCTTTCATGGCGCTCTCCTCCGTCCCTCGGACTGTCGCTTGGCCTACTCCTCACGGACCACGAACTGGGTCGCGATGGGCAACTTGTGGGAGGCCAGCCGGAAGGCCTCCCGGGCCTGCTCCTCGTTCACCCCGGCGATCTCGAAGAGGATGCGGCCGGGCTTGACCACCGCCACCCAGTGGTCCACGTTGCCCTTGCCCGAGCCCATCCGGGTCTCCGCGGCCCGCTTGGTGACCGGCTTGTCCGGGAAGATCCGGATCCAGAGCTTGCCGCCCCGGCGCACGTAGCGCACGATGGCCCGCCGGGCCGCCTCGATCTGACGAGCCGTGATCCAATGGGGTTCCAGGGCCTGGAGGCCGTACTGGCCAAAGGCCACGGTGTTGCCCCGCTGGGCCTTGCCCTTCATGCGCCCCCGTTGCTGTTTGCGGTACTTCACCCGTTTCGGCATCAACATGGCGCCTCTCCCCTCCGCTGCGCTAGGCGGCCTGGCTGTACTTGGCGTGGAACTCCTCGCCAGGGAGGACCTCCCCGTGGTTGATCCAGACCTTGACCCCGATGACCCCGTAGGTGGTCAGGGCCTCCGCGGTGCCGTAGTCGATGTCGGCCCGCAGGGTGTGGCGGGGCACCTGGCCCTCCCGCAGGCTGTCCACCCGGCCCATCTCCGCGCCGCCCAGGCGGCCGGACACGGTGATCATGATCCCCTGGGCCCCGGCCCGCATGGCCTGCTGGGCGGCCCGCTTCATGGCCCGCTTCCAGCTGATGCGCCGGGTGAGCTGTTCCGCGATGCTCTCGGCCACCAGTTGGGCGTCCGTCTCGGGCCGCTGGATCTCGTTCACGTCCACCTTGACCTTCTTGCCCGTCAGCTCCTGGAGCCGGGTCCGCAACCGGTTCACGTGGACGCCCTTGCGGCCGATGACGATGCCAGGCTTGGCCGTGTTGATGACCACCCGAACCTGGCCCGGCTGGCGCTCGATCTCCACCCAACTGATGCCCGCGTTGGGCGCCTCCTCGGCCACGGCCTGGCGGATGGCCCGGTCCTCCTCCAGATACCTCACGTACTCCCGGCCCTGGGCAATCCAACGGCTCCGGTGGTCCTTGATGATGCCCAGGCGAAAGCCGTAGGGGTGTACTTTGCGTCCCAAAAGTGCCTCCTTTGCTCTGCTGCGCTCGGGTCTCCGGCTCGGGCAGCCCCACAGGGCTAGCTGCGCTCCTCCAGCACCACGGTGATGTGGGACGAACGGCGGATCCACGGCTTGAAGCGGCCCCGGGCGCCGAAACGGCGCCAACGCCGTCGGGGCGCGTCGTCCGCGTAGATCCGGCTGATGTAGAGGTCCTCCTCCTCCAGGCCGAAGTTCTCCGTGGCATTGGCCATGGCGCTGCGCAGGGTCTTGGCCACCACCCGGGCCGCCTTCTGGGGCATGAACTGGAGGATGGCCAGGGCCTCCTGGGCCTGCCTGCCCCGGATCTCGTTGATCACCAGCCGGACCTTCTGGGGGCTCAGGCCGGTGTACTTGGTAACCGCTCGCACTTCCATGGTCGCCCTCCTGGTCCTGTGCTCCGGGCGCCTAGCGGCGGGCCCGACTGCTCTTCTCGGACTTGACGTGGCCCCGGAAGAAGCGGGTCGGTGCAAACTCCCCCAGCTTGTGCCCCACCATGTTCTCGGTGATGTAGATGGGCACGTGGCGTCGGCCGTCGTGCACCGCGATGGTGTGCCCCACGAACTGGGGGAAGATGGTGGAGGCCCGCGACCAGGTCTTGATGACCTTCCGCTCGCCCCGACGGTTCATCTCCTCGATCTTGCGCAGGAGCTTCGGGTCCACGTATGGTCCCTTCTTCAGCGAACGCCCCATGGCTCTCTCCCTCTCTCCACAGCCTACCGTCGCCCGCTGCCGCGGCGACGCACGATGTACTTGTCCGTGCGCTTGTTGTGGCGGGTGCGCTTGCCCCGAGCCGGCTTGCCCCAGGGCGTCTTGGGGCCGGGCATCCCCACCGGGGAACGGCCCTCGCCGCCTCCGTGGGGATGGGCCTCGGGATCCATGGCCACCCCCCGGACGGTGGGACGGAAGCCCAGCCAACGCTTGCGGCCGGCCTTGCCCAGCTTGATGTTCGCGTGGTCCGGGTTGGAGACCTGGCCCACGGTGGCCATGCAGTCCATGTGGATGTAGCGGACCTCGCCGCTGGGCAGCCGGACCTGGGCCATGTGCCCCTCCTTGGCCATGAGCTGGGCCGCGACCCCCGCGCTGCGGGCCAACTGACCGCCCCGCCCCGGGTACAGCTCGATGTTGTGGATCTGGGTCCCCAGGGGGATGTGGCGGATGGGCAACGCGTTCCCGGGCCGGATCTCCGCGTCGGGGCCCGACATGAGCACGTCCCCCACTCGGATGCCCAGGGGCGCCAGGATGTACCGCTTCTCCCCGTCCACGTAGTGGAGCAGGGCGATCCGGGCGCTCCGGTTCGGGTCGTACTCGATGGAGGCCACCCGGGCCGGGATGCCCCACTTGTCCCGCTTGAAGTCGATGATCCGGTAGCGCCGCTTGTGGCCGCCCCCACGATGGCGCACGGTGATGCGCCCCTGGTTGTTGCGCCCTCCCTTCCGCTTCAGGGGTTCGGTCAGCCGCCACTCGGGCTCCGTGCGGGTGATCTCCTCGAAGGTGGAGACACTCATGCCCCGACGCCCCGGGGACGTTGGCTTGTAGATCTTGATCCCCATGGCTCACACCCCCTCGAACAGCTGGATCGTCTGGCCGGGCGCCAAGGTGACGATGGCCTTCTTCCACTTGGACTTGCGGACCACCTTGCGGCGGCCCCGGCGCGCGGTCTTGGCCGGCACCACGATGGTGCGGACGTTCACCACCTCCACGCCGAAGATGGTCTCCACCGCGTCCTTGATCATCACCTTGTTGGCCCGCATGTCCACCTCAAAGGTGACCTTGTTCTCCTCGTCGAACAGGATCTGGGACTTCTCGGTGATGATGGGGCGCTTGATCACCTCGTAGATGTGCATCGCGGCCTCTCCTTTCCCCTATCCCAGCCAGCCGTGGATGTGCTCCACCGCACCCTGGGAGAGCACCAGGACGTCGTGGCTCAACAGGTCCCGGATGTTCAGGTTGCCGCTCAGCAGGGCCTTGGCGTTGGGCAGGTTGTGGATGCTCTTCTCCACGGTCCAGTTGCGCTCCGGGAGCACCACCAGGGCCCGCCGGCCGTTCACCCCCAGGTTCTCCAACACCTGGATCATGGCCTTGGTCCGGGGCCGCTCCATCTCCAGGCGATCCACCACGACGATCTCGCCCTGGCCGGCCTTGACGCTCAGCGCGCTGCGGAGCGCGGCCCGGCGCATCTTCCGGGGCATGGCCTGGGTGTACTTTCGAGGCCGGGGCCCGAAGACCGTGCCGCCCCCCACCCAGATGGGCGAGCGGATGGAGCCGTGCCGGGCCCGGCCGGTGCCCTTCTGGCGCCAGGGCTTGCGCCCCCCTCCTCGGACCTCGCCCCGGGTCTTGGTCTTGTGGGTGCCCAGGCGGGCATTGGCCAGCTGGCGGACCAGGGCCTGGTGCATCAGCCCCGGCCGAATGGGGGCCGCGAAGACGGTGTCCAACAGCTCGATCTCGCCCACCTGCTCCCCGGCCATGTTCAACACAGGTACTCGCATGGTTCAGCCTCCCAGCGTCTTCCTCGTGCCTGAGCCTGCCTCATCCGCGGGCCTTGTACTTCCGGGGCCCCTTGCGGGCACTGCGGATGAAGACAAGTCCGGTCCGTGGGCCGGGGACGGCCCCCTTCACCGCGAGCAGGTTGCGCTCCGGATCCACCAGCACCACCTCCAGGTTCAGGACGGTGACCCGCTTGTTTCCCATCCGCCCCGGGCCCTTGGTGCCGGGGAAGGTGTGGCCCGGCGTGGTGCCTGCCCCTCGGGAGCCCGGCGCACGCCAACGGTCCGACTGGCCGTGGGTCTTGGGGCCGCCTCGAAAGCCGTGGCGCTTCACCGCGCCCGCGAAGCCCCGACCCTTGGAGCGGCCGATGACGTCCACCCGCTCGCCCTCGCTGAAGATGTCCGCCCGGATCTGCTGGCCCAATGTCCATGGGGGCTCCTCCTGGTCGCCCAGCCGGATCTCCTGCAGGTGGCGGAGAGGGGGCACGTTCGCCCGCTTCAGATGGCCCAGCTCGCCCCGGGTCAGCTTCCGCTCGGGCACCTCCTCGAAGCCGATCTGGACCGCGTTGTAGCCGTCGGTCTCCTTGGTCTTGATCTGGGTGACATAGCACGGGCCGGCCTGGATCACCGTGACCGGCACCACGTTTCCCTGCTCGTCGAAGAGCTGGGTCATGCCCACTTTTCTGCCCAGTATGCCTTTCACGTGCTCCTCCTGGACTGACGGTTGGACCGGGTGGCCCGGTCTCACACCACATCATCCATCAAACCGGCCTCGAAGGCCGAGACGGACAGCCCCTCGAGGCCAAGGCAGACCCCAGCGCTGCAACAGCCCCCCCGAGGCCGTCGCGGCCTGGATCGGCCCAGGGCTACAGCTTGATCTCGATGTCCACGCCCGCGGGCAGGTTGAGCCGGGTCAGGCTCTCAATGGTCCGGTTGCCCGGGTCGATGACGTCGATCAGGCGCTTGTGGGTGCGGATCTCGAACTGCTCCCGGCTGTCCTTGTCGATGAAAGGCGACCGCATGACGGTGAACTTCTCGATCCGGGTGGGCAGGGGCACCGGCCCCACCACCTGGGCGCCGGTCTGCTCGGCCGCCTCCACGATCTGCCGGGCAGAGGCGTCCAACACCCGATGGTCGTATGCCTTGAGCTTGATGCGAATGCGCTGCTTGGCCATCTATTCCCTCTCCAATTCGTCGCCGCGGGCCGGAGCGCCCCCACCGGGGAGAAGCCGCCGGCGGACACTCCAGCGTCCCCGTGTGCCCAACAACGCCCAAGGGACGGAGACGTCTCCGCATCCCCCGCCGGGTTTCCGGCTGTTCCAGGGGCCAGACCTACTCCAAAATCTTCGTGATCACTCCGGCCGCTACCGTCCGCCCACCCTCACGAATCGCAAACCGACTCCCCGCCTCCAACGCCACCGGC
>Ga0256839_1000677_pt1 | contig 43681 bp, 38 predicted proteins | sample 354166metaG_FD_185968 | JGI IMG/M metagenome (GOLD analysis project Ga0256839, IMG submission 185968) | Hydrothermal vent microbial communities from Mid Atlantic Ridge, Atlantic Ocean - 354-166 | ecosystem: Environmental > Aquatic > Marine > Hydrothermal vents | place: Atlantic Ocean: Mid...
CCCATAACTGCAATATGTTGACCCTTGGCCAATATTTACAGCCCAGCCTCAATCATCTAGCTGTGGAACGTTTTGTCCCCCCCAAGGAGTTCGACCAACTCGCCGAAGTCGCCCGTGAACTGGGGTTCAGCAATGTCGCCAGTGGCCCCATGGTACGTTCTTCTTATCATGCTGATCAGCAGGCTGCGGGCGATACGGTGAAATAAACGCACGGTCAATTATTATCCATTAAAAACAGGGGTGTTTTCCCGGCTTGCCGAAATCACCCACGGATGAAAAAATACAACCTGAAGACTAAAAGGGATAAAATCGCCCGTTTTGCAACCCAAAATCCAATAGAAGGAAAAAAGACACTATGTCTAACTTAGTAAAACCCCACGGTGGAGCTGATCTTAAGCCCCTGTTACTTGAAGGCTCAGCACTGGATGCCGAAAAGACACGCGCAGAAACTCTGCCCAAAGTAGCTATTTCTTCCCGGGAAGCAGGCGATTTGATCATGATGGGTATCGGCGGTTTCACACCACTCGACGGGTTTATGACCCACACAGACTGGCAGGGTGTCTGCGATGGCATGAAAACCACTGCCGGACTCTTCTGGCCCATTCCCATTACCCTTTCCACTGATATTTCTATCGCCAATGACCTTTCTGAAGGCAAGGATGTTGCTCTCTACGATGCCGAGCGGGACACCATTATCGCCACCATGACCATCACTGAAAAATACAGCATCGACAAAGCCCACGAGTGTATGCAGGTCTACAAAACCACTGATGCTGAGCATCCTGGCGTGAAAATGGTCATGGAACAGGGTGATATGAATCTTGCCGGCCCGGTAAAAGTATTGTCACAAGGCGGTTTCCCTGAAGAATACGGCAAGCAGTTTATGACGCCCGCCGAAACCCGCGCTGAATTCGACAAACGTGGCTGGAATACCATTGCCGCCTTCCAGACCCGCAATCCTATGCATCGCTCCCATGAGTATCTGGCAAAAATCGCCATCGAGTTGCTGGACGGCGTGCTGGTACATTCACTACTAGGCAAGCTTAAACCCGGTGATATTCCAGCGAATGTACGCTCTAATGCCATCGGCACGTTGATCGATAAATACTTCGTGGAAAACTCGGTGATTCAGGCGGGTTATCCGCTGGACATGCGATACGCCGGCCCCCGTGAAGCCTTGTTACACGCATTGTTTCGCCAGAACTACGGTTGTTCACACCTTATTGTTGGGCGTGACCATGCGGGTGTTGGTGATTATTACGGGCCATTTGATGCCCATCATATTTTCGATGAAATTCCTGCTGATGCGCTGGAAACCCAGCCGATGAAAATCGACTGGACGTTCTGGTGTGACAAGTGTGATGGCATGGCCTCCATGAAAACCTGCCCGCATGACGCGGCAGACCGCATGCTGCTCTCAGGTACCAAACTACGTAAAGCTCTCTCAGAAGGCGAACCGGTATCCGAGAAATTTTCACGCCCGGAAGTATTGAAAATACTACGGGAATACTACGCCAGCCTGAAAGATGATGAAAAGGTCGAGATCAAGCTCTCTGGGCATTCTGCCAAATAACACATAACATCTTTATACGCAGGGTGAGCATTCCTCACTCTGCGTAAATTTCAATCGCTATAAGTATATATTCAGAAACACCATCAGCGCGCAACATCCCACGCACAACGAAACCCTACATCACCACTTTGTATCTCAGGCGATGCATTTCCTCGCATGGCGCTGCGGAAAAAAAATGACAATGAGTAGTGCCCCACACCACCACCACCACCACGAATCACTTTTTGTGTTTCACCAAAATCCATGGAAGTATAATCATTGTTCGCATAAGGCTGATACCAGTCAGCGGTCCACTCCCACACATTGCCTGCCATATCATAGACACCATACGGCGACTGATTATTTTCATAAGAACCCACTGGAGCAATCCCTCCCTCCCAGTCGGCGTCATCACCGACGTTGGTTTTACTGGTGTCCCATTCATTGCCCCAGGGAAATTCGCGGCCATCCTCACCGCGTGCGGCTTTTTCCCATTCTGCTTCGCTGGGCAAGCGTTTTCCCGCCCATTGACAATAAGCACTAGCGTCATACCAACTGACGCTGGTCACAGGTAAACGATTTTTTATTGCTTGATCTTCCCGCATTAATTGCAGCAAGCGTTTTTTATTGGTAATACGAGTATCGATATCAAACTTAAAATATTCTGTAGCAATCCAACGCAGTGTTTCCTGGTCAGATGCCAGCAAGCGAGATTCAACCAAATTAAAACCATTTTGCGTCCAGGGAAAAGGCTCTGCGCGCCCGGTTGCCCTCACAAATTTTTTATACTGAGCATTGCTGACTTCATAACGGTCAATATAAAAAGCCGGTAGTTTAACGTGATGCGCCGGATGCTCATCCAAAAACAGAGGCTTTACCAAACCATATTCCTCTTGCTTACCGGAAGTATCCACCCTATCACTCCCCATACGAAAAGTGCCCGCAGGAATTAACACCCCATCATCAACAGCGTTAACAATCGGCTGCGGAATCGTAGATGATTCACAAGCACTCAGAACCAGTAAAGTAATACCAATAAATATAATGCGACATTTTGTTGAGTACATAGATATATCTTTTTTCATTCTAGCTAAAAACATATATTACACTTCACTAATATTCAAGAAGTGGGTTTTGATGACGCTATCATACAGAGTCGTTAACATTAACCGAATACAAATCACTAGCCATACTTTTAAACCGCTATATAAAGGTGAAAACCGGGTTATCACAACCAACAAACAACCTAAAACATTAAATAATGAGTGAACCTATGGAGCCACATGACACACCCATCCTGCTAACCAGCTTACGGCAGAGAATTGAATCCACCACAGACCTCCCCGCCATGCCGGAAGTGGCACAGGCATTGCTGCGTTTAAACGCTGACCCCAATGGCAATATCAATGATGTGGTTGAAATCATTGAAACTGACCCTAGTATTGCCGCACAAATATTACGTTATGCGCGATCTGCCTTTTTTGGTTTTCGTGGCGAAATTAACTCCATACACCAAGCAGTTACTTCGGTACTGGGCTACGGCCTCACCATCGATATTGCGTTAGGCCTGTCACTAGGCAAAGCCTTCTCTATTCCCAGTTATGGGCCAATGGGCTTATACCCCTTTTGGCAACACAGCATTTACAGCGCCGCACTTATTGAGCGCATGATACAAATTATGCCCAGACAACACCGCCCTTTGCCAGGGCTGGGCTTTCTCTGCGGTTTACTGCATAACTTCGGTACGTTACTAATCGCCCATCTCTTCAAAAAAGAGGCATCGATGTTACAACAAATTATTCTCGCCAACAAAGACAAATCGAGACTCGAACTCGAACGTCAGGTGCTGGGTACTGATCACATGGAAATTGGTATGTGGCTGATGCGCACTTGGAATTTGCAAATGGAAATTCAGGTTGCCGTCGCCGAGCATCATCACGAACAGTACAACGACAAACACGCCGCATATTCCAGGCTTTCGCTAATAGCTGACCGTTTATTACAGCGGCACAATATTGGTGATGCCGAGTCCACGAAACTTCCAGAGGCCATTCTCTCCAGCCTGGGCATCACCACACAACAAGCCGAAGAACAACTGGAAAACATTATAAACTCCGCGCAAGATCTCAACCAGCTGGCCCAACAATTCGCCGCATAATTCTATTGCCGACTAGCCACTAATGCGGCTCCTTTTAACCCCACCTGAGGATTTAATACCAGCCGCACTGGAATAGTCTTCATCATTTTCTGCATCGGGGTTTTATTCTGAAAGGCTGTGAGAAATGTCTCGTGAGTAAAACAGTCTCGAATTTTAGCGGCTATTCCACCGGCGATATAAACACCGCCTGTTGCCATACAGGTCAGAGCAAAATTACCTGCCTGAGCACCATAAACCGCCACAAACAAATCCAGGGCACGGCCAGCCAATGAATCTACAGCAGACAACCCAGCTTCACCCACTGCCGCCGCCGCATCACCATTTGCCATTGCAGCATTTAATGTTTCGCTGACTTCAGTCGGATATTTATCTGCAAGATAATAATAGATATTCACCAGACCCCGGCCAGAAAGCACATCCTCCACACTCACACGCGATTGTCGCTTTGCTAAAAAGGACAGCAACTCCCGCTGCTCATCACTACCCGGTGAAAAATCTGCATGTCCACCTTCTGAGGGAATCACTTCATAGCAACCATGCTCTACGTTGCCACACCATACCAACAACGCCTGACCAAGCCCTGTACCCGCACCAATGACAACTTTTGGTGCAGTCGTGCCACTAATTGGTGCAGTCGTGCCACTAGTCGGCATATCGCCTTTCTGAAGTAATACAGTTTCATCAGCAGAAAGCATTTCAAGACCAAAAGCAATAGCTTGAAAATCATTGATTAAATACAGATGACGTAACTGATGCCGTGCAGCCAGTTGTTGTGCATTCAACTGCCAGGGAAGATTCGTCACATTGGCAGAATCATTTCCGGTCAAACTATTTGCCACTGGGCCAGCCACGCCGATACAAGCTTGTGTTGCCGAAGGCAACCCTTCCTGTTGTACTAATTGTAAAAACTCACGCAACAAAATATCAAAACTGGCATATTGCGCACTGACATAACATCGTTCAAATAGAACCGTGAAATTATTTTTTGCCGGGAAATGCTTAGCAAAGGGTGTAGAAGAATAATTCGCGATTTGCAACCAGGTTTTGGTGCCGCCAATATCTCCCGCCAAAATGATCATTGTTAATGTTGAACGTTTAACAAGTGTGCAGCAGCGGCATCCAGATACCAATCCAGTTGTCCGTTTGGATTAACCTGCTGAATAGGGTAACGCGCAACAGCATTTTTTTCCGCTGAAAAAATATCCGCCAGTATTTTCGCCTTGGCATCACCTGCAACCAATATAGCAACATGATTCGCCGCATTGATGGCCGGAAAGGTAAGACTCATACGCCATGCCTTCAACTTTTGTACAAACTGTGCAGATACTGGCTTTGCCGTCTCATGCAAAATTTCTGTATCGGGAAACAACGATGCTGTATGACCATCCTCGCCCATGCCCAGCAATACAAGATCGAACACCGGATATTTTCCGGCATTCAATGGCAGCGTATCGTGAAGCAATGCCTCATATTCTGCCACGTTTTTCTCCACAGAAAGGCCCTCAGCAAACATGGCATGTACATGTTCAGGTAACAGTGGTGCCACGGATAACAACGTTTCCTTTGCCATACGATAATTGCTGTCCGGGTGATCCTGTGGCACACAACGCTCGTCACCAAAATAAATATGCGTTTTGTGCCAACAAGACTCATCAATAGCAGCCTGTTGCGCCAGTTTTTGATAAAAATGTCGGGGAGTGCTACCACCAGCCAGTGCTACATGAAAAGCACCATGATCAGCAATGGCAGCATGTGCGATCAACTGCCATTGCTTTTCAAGAGCCGTATAAAGCGCATCACTATTTTCAAAGATATGTGCGTTTCCATTCATCGGTATTTCCCCGCCCTGAAAAACTACTGTTGGAATCAGTGCCCGACGAGAGGCGCTCTACGACTACTGGAGGGCATAGGCTTTGGGGCAAAGGGTTGTACATATTTCTGAAAATAACCACGCGCCTGCTCTTTGAGAGACGCCAACATTGCCATACCGTCTTCGCCCTGTTCTTTCAAGGCAGTTTCAATCACCAGACGATTTTCAAATGCCGCTCTATAACCCTGTGCTGCTGCCGCATGAAACCACAAATAGGCACGCTCAACATTCTGGGGAACACTGATACCATCGGCATACATCACTCCCAAATTAATTTGTGCCAGCCCCTGCCCTTGTTCAGCTGCCTTTTGATACCACTCAAATGCCTTTGATAGATTCTTTTCAACAGCCTCGCCATTGTCATACATATGTGCCAAATAATACTGTGCATCCGGTATTCCTTGTTCCGCCGCTTGAGCAAACCACTTGAAACCGGCACTCAGATCTTTCTTCACGCCTTTGCCAGTACGGTACAGCATAGCCAGATTGTATTGTGCCTCCGCATCACCGGCTTCTGCCAAACGTGAAAATATCGAAAATGCCTCACCATAGTCTTCATTATCAACGGCTGTGATACCAGCATCTATCGGAGAATCATTTTCCGCATCTACAGCAGTGGCTGCATGCAATGTGAATACAGAGAAAAGAAAAAAAATACAGCCCAGTAGAACCTGGGCTACACAATAATAACGTCGTCGTAAACACCACATAAATAATCGTCCGTAGCTAATCAAACGCCTACGTTAACCGTTCCACACAAAAATTCAAGAAAAACCTGGGCTAAACCCCCATAGATTTCATCCATTTCTTCAGTGATGGGTTAGGGACGGGAGGCTTGATCCCACGAGGAAGACGGGTACCAATAGCATCGCAGCGCACACGTATGGCCTTTCGGAAAGCACCTTCATAGCCATATTTTCGTACTGAAAAAGAAACATTGCGCTGTTTACCTTTTTCCATGAATCTCGCACTCCAATGCACACGTAAACTGCCCGCTTTATCTGCCATAGAAAGCGTTACGCCAACCAAGCCGCTGGTGCTGCGACAATCCACACTATGTTCGCGTGTTTTACGCAAATGCACTGGAACAATTTTATTTTTCTTCACAACCTTATCACGATGTGTCTGAGCTTCAAGCTTTGCTTTGGCCTTGCTGCCATGCACCCCATCAGAAAATAATTTTGATTCAACCGGTTTTGAATCCTTATAAACACGTACCCACCAGCCATGAGTATTACCGTGATCCATGCGTGTTATATAGGTCAGACCAAGCCCTTTTGACTTTTTTCTTGCCGTTTTTTTACCGGATTTCTTAATTGCCACTGTAGAGTTCCTCTTGCGCTGTCATGATTTCACCAGCAGTTTTATATGTATTATAAAGACTTGTTATTTTTCATCCCTGGATACATTTTCCACTTTTTTCCAATGAGCATCACTGACCTTGCAATCAAACAACGCCATCGCGGCCACTGCCACGATGGAAATTATTACTAGGTAATGTGTTACACCCAGATCACCCACATTAAAATAGATGTACGCCGAACATGCTGCCAACACGGAGTAGATACCCAACCGTATAGGCACAATCCACGATTTGGGTAAAGCACTGCTCTTTTGTTCTTTCTGTTCTTTGCTCATTGCTCTGCGAGCCTCCAAAATTCCGGTTATTGTTGTAACGTCGTTAACAAAAACCGGCATGGTAGCCGCCGTGCTCTGAATAATAGAACATAAGTAACAGGGTGCAAGTAATTTGAAGATCTTTTTGTAGTTGGCATCAATTGCATTCTTTTACTCAAGAGTAATCAACGTTAACTGATTTTGACGAAGTGTAACATAGGTCATATTTCCAAGGGTAAAAGCACCATTCTGCTTGCATATTTACTCACCATCTGCTCAATAACAGGAACTGTGATTCTCATCACGACAACAGTGTGCGGATAATCACGCCATCAGGCCGATAACCACAATAGAATATGGATCGTCAGTAATAGCATCGTAGTGGATAACCAAACCTATCGGCAGGTAATATTATGACCAAGCAACGTAACATCATTGATTTCAATCCCACCCGCCGCTCTAGCAGTGTTGAGTCCGGGATTACCTTGCCTCAATTGGTGATTTCTGCCCAGCGCACTATCAAACATCAGTTGCGCCAATTATTACCCGTCTTTTTTTCCCGCATCGATGACAGCCTGTTTGATATGGCGGACAAAGCCGAAAGCAACCAACAACAAACCTTGTATTTTGATGCTATGCGTGAAGTACGCTTACAAAAAGATGCAATGCAAAATGCTTATTTTAAGGCTCTTACGGATGCATTCCAGCATTCTATGAGCCACGACAACACGTCACAAATAAAAACGGCTGGTTCATTAGATCAGGTCGGGCTCATGGAAGATGAGCAATTGGAAGAATCACTGGCCATCACCAATATGATAACCAGTGCAGAAAGCCGGTCTAAAGAAGCTTTATTTGGCCTTACCACACGATTGAATTTCCTGATAGAAGATATAGAAATCACCAAAGATAATAACCCCTTGCGTCCGGAAATTTTATTTTCTGCCTTCACTCCTGCCGTGAAACTCATGGATGCTGACATCAAAGTACGCCTAGTCATTTACAAGCTGTTCGATAAATTTGTCGCACAAAAAATAGAGCCCATATACGACAGCATCAATGCTGACCTGATTGCCTCTGGCGTATTACCACGCATAAAAAGCACCGTGAGAAAATCAGAAGACAGTCATAGTCATTTGCATACTGCGAATAACGCGCAATCTACAAATCAACTATCTCCAGAAACGGGTGTGCCTCAAAGCATGCCAATGCTCGACCCCAGTCATCCGGAAGGCATGTTCAATTCATTGCAGCAACTTCTTTCCATGACCCGCGCAACACCGGTTATCAATGGTGTACCTAGTACGGCCCCAGCAACAGCGGGAATAACAACCGGAGACACCACGGGCAGTGCAGGTATAACACCGACTACAGAGGATGGAACCACTCATGCTACCGCCGGTGTTACTTATGCTCCGCAACAAGTATTAACTGCCCTCAGCCAAATTCAAGCTTCCGGCGACTCAATGCTGCAACAGTCACAACAACCCAGCGCCAACATCATTAAATCCACAGTCATTGAAACCATTGCCACTACACAGGCCGATGATGGTAAAGAAATCGCCCAAGCCGATACCGATGCCATTGATATCGTCAGCATGTTGTTTGATTTCATCCTCGATGACCCTAGCCTGCCGGACAACCTCAAAACTCAAATTGCCCGTTTGCAAATCCCCTTGCTCAAGGTTGCCATTCTCGACAAAGATTTTTTTGCCAAAAAAGCTCACCCAGCCCGACAGCTATTAAACGAATTGGCATACGCAGGCAGTGGCCTGGAAGAAATGGATCCAGAAGAAGATGCTGTCTTCCAAATGGTCAGTTATGTCGTTGATTCGATCCTCGCGGAATTTGAAGAAAACACTGATATCTTTTCTACCCTGCATGATGAATTTATGGATTTCATCGAAAAGGAGCGTGAATCCAACAAGCTGGCAGGCGAAATGCTGGAAAATGCCAAAGATCTAGTGGCCAGCGAAATTCAACGTCGCATCACCGACAATCGTGTACCACCACTGGTCAGCATCATTTTGATTGATGCCTGGAAAGATGTGCTCACTCATCTTTACTTACGTGATGGAGAAGAGGGTACTGGCTGGAATACCGCCTTACAGGTAGCTGATGACCTGATCTGGAGTGTGCAACCCAAACTGGCAGTAAGTGAACGTCAGCGCCTCATCAAAATTATCCCTCGAGTACTCAACGGATTGCGCGATGGTCTGACCCTGGTTCAATTTGACCATGAGGCCACCGAGCAATTATTTACGGGCCTCGAAGCTTTACACTTAGCCAGTCTGCGTGGTGGTCTAAACACCCTCCCCTCAGAAACCAAGCAAGCGACGCCAGCTCTCACCAGTCTCAACAACGGTGATTTTGATATCAGCATCTCTACTCCGCCGAAAACAGATACTGAAAATTCCGCAGAAAATAACAAAGATAATTTCATCGAAGAAATTATTCTCGCTTCAACTCAACCTTTGCCTTGGGACAACGATGATCTCAATGCCAGCCAGTACGCTGAAGAGATCAAGGATATGGCCCTGGGTACCTGGGTAGAGTTTACTGACGCTGAAACCACAACCCGCAGCCGTGGAAAATTGGCCTGGAAGTGTGACTTCACAGGCGAATACACTTTTATAGACCGAAAATATAAAGTCGTTGCTGATCTTACCAATCGTAAACTTATCGAGGAATTTGAATCAGGCCGTGCCAGTTTTGTAGATGATGTACCCCTGTTTGATCGGGCACTGGATTCAGTCATCGGTGGTATTAAACGCGCACTAAGCAATAAAAATACCGCCGAAGACCCTGCTCCCCATTGAGGAATTTATCGAGCAGCCTTCTTCGCACCCTCAAACCAAGCTAGTTTTTTATGTAATGCCACCACCGCACCAATAATAATCAGTGTCGGTGGTTTAATGGTAGTGCTATCAAGTAATCCAGACATACTACCCAGTGTACCCACTAACACTTTTTGCTCGCGCGTGGTGGCCTTTTGCACTAAAGCCATGGGTGTATCTCCCGATAGACCATGTTCTTCCAGTTTTTCACACAACGTTTTTACGCCCAGCAAGCCCATATACACCACCAGGGTTTGATGCGGCTGTGCCAACGCAGGCCAGTTAAGATTCATGCTGCCGTCTTTCAGGTGACCAGTGACAAAGGTGACCGATTGCGCATAGTCACGGTGAGTCAGCGGAATACCGGCATAAGAAGCCGCTCCCGCTGCTGCCGTAATACCCGGCACAATTTGAAAACGTACACCTTCCTGCATCAGGGTTTCAATTTCTTCACCACCTCGACCAAAAATAAATGGGTCGCCACCCTTCAGGCGCAATACACGTTTGCCTTTTTTAGCGATGCGGGCTAACAGTAAGTTGATATCTTCCTGCGGCAATGTATGTTGATCACGTTTTTTTCCAACATAGATCAAATCAGCATCACGACGAGCCATGTCAAGAATTTCAGAAGACACTAGGCGGTCGTAAACAATCACATCTGCCTGCTGCAACAGGCGCAGCGCACGAAAAGTAAGCAAGTCAGGATCCCCTGGCCCGGCACCCACCAAATAAACCTCCCCTCGGTCTTCTGCCACCCGAGCGATGTCCACCGCACTGTGCATAGCTTCGCGTGCTGCTTCCTCTTTGCCTGCAAAAATCAATTCAGCAATAGAGCCTTGAGCCACATCTTCCCAAAAACGTCGGCGCTTTCTTTCATCGATCAGTTTGTTTTTCACTTTTCCACGAAATTCATTCATCAATGCAGCCAAACGACCATAAGCAGAAGGAATCAATGTTTCCAGTCGTGCGCGTAACAGACGTGCCAGAACAGGTGAGGCTCCGCCAGTGGATACAGCAATTTGTACGGGGGAACGATCAATAATCGATGGCACAATAAAACTGCTTAGCTTGGGTTGATCCACCACGTTAACCGGAATATAACGGGCATGCGCCAAATCAGAAATATGTTTATTCACAGTATGGTCATCGGTACCCGCAACAATCAATGCGCAAGCTTCAATATCTGTGTCTTCAAAATCACGCGCTACGTGAGAAACCTCATTATTGGCAACTCGATTTTGCAGGCTCTCGCACAATTCCGGTGACACAATTTTTATCGCAGCACCTGCACGAAACAATAACGATACTTTGCGTGCCGCCACATCGCCACCACCCACAACCAGACAACATTTGCCATGAAGATCAAAAAAAACGGGGAAGTATTGCATGAAAACCCTTTTACGACTTTCAGTAGGGTGAGCATTACCCACCAATTATATTTTATTCGGGCGATTCAAGTAGGTAGTAGCCATCCTGCGGGTTACGCGGTAGAAATAGTTTCCATTCCACCCATGTAAGGTCGTAACACGTCTGGCACGCCGATACTGCCATCAGCATTTTGGTAATTTTCCATCACTGCCACCAACGTCCGCCCCACAGCCAAACCAGAACCATTCACAGTATGCACCAGCACGGGTTTACCGCCATCAGCGGGCCGATAACGTGCCAACATACGGCGCGCCTGAAAATCTTCAAAATTGGAACAGGATGAAATTTCACGGTAGGTATTCTGTGCGGGTAACCAAACTTCCAGGTCATAGGTCTTAGCACTGGAAAAACCCATATCACCAGAACATAAGATCATTACCCGATAAGGTAGGCCGAGTGCTTGCAGAATTTTTTCCGCGTGGCCAGTCAGCGTATCCAGGACAGCGTAAGAATTTTCAGGGCGCACGACTTGTACCAATTCCACTTTTTCAAATTGATGTTGACGAATCAGACCACGGGTATCCTTGCCATAGGCACCCGCCTCACTTCGAAAACAGGGAGTATGCGCAACAAATTTACGCGGCATGTCGGCATCGCTAACAATAACATCACGCACAATATTCGTAAGCGGGACTTCGGCAGTAGGGATCAGGTAATAACCATCATCACCCATTTGAAACAAATCTTGCGAAAACTTTGGTAATTGCCCTGTACCTTGCAAACTGTCGGCATTCACCAGATAAGGCACATAGGTTTCTGTGTAACCATGCTCATTGGTATGTGTGTCTAACATAAACTGGGTCAACGCTCGTTGCATGCGGGCCAACGGCCCACTCAGCACACTAAAACGACTTCCTGTAATTTTCGCCGCTGTTTCAAAATCCATACCTGCCAGTTTTTCGCCAAGATCAACATGATCGCGTGGCTCAAAGGAAAAACGTGCTGGTTCACCCCAGCGACGTATTTCCTGATTATCATTTTCATCAATACCCACGGGCACACTATCGTGAGGCAGATTAGGTATACCCATGAGCATACCATCCAGCGCCTGTTGCACTTCACGCAATTCGCTTTCACCATTGTTAAGTTTCTCACCCATATCCGCCACAGCCGCCAGCAGCGGTGCTGTATCTTCGCCATTGGCTTTAGCCTTACCGATAGCTTTGGCACTGTTATTACGCAGTCGTTGCAAATCCTGGGTACGCATCTGTAATGTCTTGCGTTGCTCTTCCAGTGATGCAAGTTTTTCCACATCCAGAGAAAAACCTCGATTAGCCAGCTTTTTTGCTACTGTATCCAGCTCAGTGCGTATTAATTTGGGATCCAGCATAATATTTCCTGTTTCTGTTTTCTTAAATTTTTAAGATATTATATTGATAGTCATGTTTCGTTTTTAGCGACAGTCAGTGTCGCGGACCAGCTGACAATGTGTCCAGGCCCCACCACCTGATAAAGATAGTCAATTATTTCACTGGCCTTGCCCGGTTCATCAAAAAACTCGATCACCACCGGCAGATCCAATGACAAATCCATTAGAGACGAGGAGTGAATGGTGCCCGATTTACCGAACCCGGCAATACCGCGAAACACCGTTACTCCGCGCACTTTGCCCCAATCATTAAGTCGTTTGAGCAGAGTCTGCAAATGAGCTTCAGCCTCGGTTAGGTAAACACGCACCACAGTAACCTCGATACTCGTCATTTCAACATTAGTCATAATGACCTCCCCGCCAGTATGCCAACCCAGGCAGCACCAAGACACAACACTACACTGAGCAACACATTCAATAATGCTTTAACAGGCTCCCCCTCTTCCATCAAGTTAAGCGTCTCGATGGAAAATGTGGAGAAGGTGGTAAAAGCCCCCAGCAAACCCACTAACAATGCCGCTCGCCAGTGTGGCCCCAAAACCAGCTTATCCACCAACAATACATATAACAGCCCCATTAACAAAGAACCCAACACATTGACGGCTAATGTCCCATAAGGAAAAGTACGACCCATTAACATATAAATGCCGTTAGACATCCAGAAGCGCAGTAATGCGCCAACTGCACCACCCGCAGCAATCGCTAACGTCTGCATACGTGCAAAACGCCCTGCATATCAACGTTTGATTTCATTTGTCTGCTGTATCCCGGTTCAGTTTGCGCAAATAGTCCAAACGTTCACCAATTTTTATTTCCAGGCCACGCCCCACAGGGCGATAGTATACTCGCTCTCCCAAAGCCTCCGGGAAGTATTTCTCACCTGCGGAAAAGCCATCAATCTCATTGTGGGCATACCGATATTCCTTGCCGTAATCCAGTTCTTTCATCAATTTTGTCGGCGCATTGCGCAGATGCAATGGCACTTCTTGCGAACCTTCGTTACGAGCATCACGCATAGCCGTCTTATAAGCCGAATACACTGCGTTGCTCTTGGGTGCGCAAGCGAGATACACCACTGCCTGCGCCAATGCCAATTCGCCTTCAGGACTGCCTAAGCGCTCCTGTGTATCCCAGGCATTGAGCGCCAGTTGCAAACCGCGTGGATCTGCATTGCCAATGTCTTCTGAGGCCATGCGCACGATACGCCGTGCGACATACAAGGGATCACAACCACCATCCAGCATACGGGTCATCCAGTATAATGCGGCATCAGGACTGGAGCCACGTACCGATTTGTGCATCGCAGAAATTTGGTCATAAAAAGCTTCACCCCCTTTATCGAAACGTCGCAAACCACCGGTCAGCACCTCGGTTAATAACGTTTCAGTAATACGCTCTTCGCCTTGCTCATCGGGCTCAGTCAAATCAGCAGCAATCTCCAGCAGGTTAAGTGCGCGCCGTGCATCGCCATCAGCAGCTTGTGCCAATAAATTACGCTGCATGTCATTAACCTGTATGTTGCGTTCACCCAAACCACGCTCTGTATCCAGCAAAGCATGATCAATCACATCACGAATGTCTTCAATACTCAAAGATTTAAGCACATACACCCGCGCCCGTGATAACAATGCGTTATTCAATTCAAATGAGGGATTTTCAGTGGTCGCACCAATAAAGGTGACCGTGCCATCTTCCACAAAAGGTAAAAAAGCATCCTGTTGGGATTTATTAAAACGATGCACTTCGTCCACAAACAACACGGTGCCCCGGCCTTGTTCGTTGCGCAAGCGTTGCGCCATGTCAATGGCGGCACGAATATCTTTCACACCGGAAAGCACCGCCGAAAGACTGATAAATTCCGCCGCTGCGCATCGTGCGATCATCCGTGCCAGTGTGGTTTTTCCGGTGCCTGGCGGCCCCCAAAACACCATGGAATGCAGCCTGTCCTGCTCGATAGCCAATCGTAACGGTTTACCTTCTGCCAACAGGTGCAGCTGCCCACAATATTCCGATAATTCACGCGGACGCATACGGTCAGCCAGAGGATGACTGAGTGGGTCTTCGTTTTGGGAAAAAAGATCATGCATAAACAGCAGGAAACTTTTATTTTTCTTTGCCTATAACGTCAACCCCTTTGGGCGGTACAAAATCGAAGGTGTTCGTCGGCAGGCTGATGTCGGTTTCAACATTGCTGAAAATCAATTTTGTGACTTGCTCAAAACCATCCACCAGTTCCATGCTGCGTAGATGTTGCGGGTCAAAACCAAGTTTTACAATAGTAAAGCCGGTATCTGCCTGTTTGGGCAACAACTGTACCCACAGTAAACCATCACCCCGGTCTGGCAACTCTTTGATGTCAAAGCGCTGCGCTGCTCCACCGTCACCACTCAACAGTAACGCCGGGGTATCGCCCAGCGCCTCATCCAACGGCTTGACGATAACCTGCTCCAGATCCATATCGTAAATCCACAACTGTTTGCCATCAGCAATAATTTGCTGTTCATAAGGCAAGCGATAATCCCAACGAAATTTCCCCGGGCGTTGCATCAGCAACATGCCGCGTGATTCCTCCGGTTGAACAAAGGCCGCGCCCTGCACTGTTTGTACAAACTCGGCACGCATCGCACCTTCTTTGGCAAAAAAGGCATTAAGGCGATCAGTGGCTGGGCCAGCCACCAGTGGCGTCCCCCAGAATAAAGCAATAATAGCCACACACAGGAGTGCCAAAAAACTCATGCGACCCGCTACATATAGCTGCCTATTAGCAACAAAAAAAACTATTTTCAAATACATATTAATCCTGTGTAAAAAATCAATCCGCAGGCGGTGGTGGCGCAATCACTTCGCGCGTTCCATTGGTTTGCACTGGCCCTATCACACCAGTCCGTTCCATTTCTTCTACCATACGGGCAGCGCGGTTGTAGCCAATGCGCAAACGACGCTGCACACCGGAAATAGAAGCCTTTCGAGTTTCGGTGACAATGCGTACCGCTTCGTCATAAAGAGCATCCATCTCGGTATTTTCATCACCCTCGCCCGGCATACCCCCCATATCAGCACCGACCGCAGGACCTTCCAACACTTCATCGATATATTGCGGCTCACCCCGACTTCGCCAATCGGCCACGACACGATGCACTTCGGCATCCGACACAAACGCACCATGCACACGAGTAGGAATACTGGTGCCCGGTGGTAGATAAAGCATGTCACCATGTCCCAGCAACTGCTCGGCCCCCCCCTGATCAAGGATCGTGCGTGAGTCTACCTTGGCCGACACTTGAAAAGCCATGCGAGTGGGAATATTAGCCTTGATCAACCCGGTAAGCACATCCACCGAAGGGCGCTGCGTCGCCAGAATCAAGTGCATACTGGCAGCACGGGCCTTTTGTGCAAGACGGGCAATCAGCTCTTCCACCTTTTTGCCCACAGTCATCATCATGTCCGCCAGCTCATCCACCACTACTACGACCTGTGGCATAGTTTCCAGAAGTTTCTCGTCGCCTTCCATGATGGGTTTGAAAAAGGGATCTTTGAGTGGTTCACCCGCTTCGATGGCATCGTTCACCTTACGATTGAAACCGACCACATTCCGCACCCCCATGTGCGCCATCAGCTTATAACGTCGCTCCATTTCCGCCACACACCAGCGCAACGCATTGGCCGCCTCTTTCATGTCAGTAACCACGGGTGCCAACAAATGCGGGATGCCTTCATACACTGACAATTCCAGCATTTTGGGATCAATCATGATCATGCGCACTTCACTGGGTGTCGCGTTGTACAACACACTCAGCACCATGGCATTGAGCCCCACAGACTTACCCGAGCCAGTAGTACCCGCCACCAGCAAATGAGGCATTTTAGCCAAATCGGCCACCACAGCCTGGCCGGAAATATCCACGCCCAGCGCCAGCGTCAGCGGCGAGTTTGCTTTTTCGTATTGCTCGGATTTGATGATTTCCGACAGACGCACAATTTCACGATGTTCGTTGGGCAATTCCAGACCGATAGTGGATTTACCGGGAATCACCTCCACCACACGCACGCTGATGGCCGATAACGAGCGTGCCAAGTCTTTGGCCAAATTGGTGATTTTACTCACTTTGAGGCCCGGCGCGAGTTCCAACTCGTACCGCGTCACCACCGGGCCGGGATGCACCTCCACCACCTGCGCTTCAACACCAAAATCCGCCAACTTCAGTTCCACCTGTCGAGAGATGGCTTCCAGAGCCGATGTGGATATATCGGTCTTGCGTATTTCAGCCGGATCCAGCAATGACAGCGCGGGCAACCCGCCTTCCACCGGTACATCAAACAATGGCACCTGACGTTCTTTTTCTTCCCGCGCTGAAACATTGACCACCGGTTTGATAACCGGCTCAATGCGTAAAGGCTTACGTACAGCAGCCTTGCTTTGGTCAATTTTGATGGACGCTTCACGTTTTTGGCGCGCACGGCGACCCGCAATCTCATCACGCAGATTCAACAGGGCTTCACGCACACTGGTAATCACATTCAACGTGGCACGTCCGATAACATCCATCAGCCACAACCATGAAAGACTGGTAAGTAGGGTCACGCCCGTGAGAAACAACGCAAGCAAAAACAGCGTGCCACCCAACGGATTGACAACACTCACCAGCCCCGAGCCTACCACTTCCCCCAATACACCACCGGGGCCCACTGGCAAATGCACAAAATCCGCAAAATGTAACTCGGCCAGTCCTGTACCCGCACCTAACGTAAGGAAAAACCCCACCGTGCGCAATGCGCCGTGACGCAGATCAAACATTGCTTCCGGCTGCTTGCGTCCCGTGAACAGCAACCAACCCAGATAAGCCACACCTACGGGTACCAGATAGGCAAGATAACCAAACAAAAAGAGGAAAATATCAGCAAACCACGCACCCAGCATACCACCAGCATTGACGATGGTATCGCCCGTTTCACTGTGCGACCAGCCAGGATCCTGCGCATCGTAAGTTCCAAGCGAAGCTAACAGATACAAAGCGGTAGTGCCGAAAATGATCAACGCACCCTCGCGCAGACCGCGAATCATATGCGCGGCAAGAGGCGTGCTGCTTTTCTGTTTATTTTTTGAAATTGATGTTTTTACATGTGTCACAATTACCATCCACTGGATAAATCCGGGAAGCGTTATGTTACCTGTTTCAGCGCTGGATGTACTACCTCTCCGTCCCGGACATTGATACCACGCACCAACGCCGGGTTTTGTTGCCAATCGGCCTGCGCCAAACGAATAACATAAGGCGTCAATGCTGCCGACAGCGCCTGCGAGGCAGTACGCGGCACCGCACCGGGCATATTGGTGACACCAAAATGAATCACTCCATCCACTATAAATGTAGGATTCGTGTAATCCGTCGGTTTTGTGGTTTCGATACACCCTCCCTGATCCACGGAAATATCAATAATCACACTCCCCTTGCGCATCCCCGCCACGGTCTCCGCATTCACCAGATGCGGGGCGCGCTCCCCCGTCACCAACACGGCACCAATCAGCAAATCGGCTTTCAACGCCGCCTCGTGCATGGTATCTGGATAAGGGTGCAGGCCCGTCACGTTGTCACCCAGTGCGCGCATTTGTGCCAGTTTGTCACGATTAAGATCAAACACCGTCACCTCCGCCCCCATCGCCGCTGCCAGCAACGCCGCATTGCCACCCGCCACGCCCGCACCCAATATCACCACATTGCCACGTTCTGTCGCAGGTACACCTCCCAGCAAAATACCGCATCCACCCTGAGGCTGATGTAACAAATGCGTACCCACCTGTACTGCCACTCGTCCCGCTATATCGCTCATAGGAGCCAGCAAAGGCAATTGCCGCTGATCCGTTTCCACCGTTTCAAACGCCACAGCGGTAACTCCGCTTTTTTGCAAACCTCGCATCAACGCTGGCTCGGCAGCAAGATGTAAATACGAGAACAACAACTGCCCTTCGCGCAACATGGCCACCTCTTCCGGCTGCGGCTCTTTCACTTTAACCACCAGTTGCGCCTGACGGTAAACCTCAACAGCATCATTCACCAGCGTCACGCCCACTGCCTGGTAAGCGTCATCAGGATAACCACTCAGCATACCAGCACCTTGCTCCACCAACACCGTGTGGCCTTGAGTCACCATCTGCCCAGCCGCTGCGGGGGTCAATCCGACACGACCTTCCAATACTCTGATTTCACGCGGTATACCAATAATCATAATAAAAATATCCGTTGTATTGTTGTTACTTAAAATCCATCAAAAATATTTTGCCGCATGTTATCAGCAACATCCACAATGAAATATTGACACACGCCAAGCCATAGCCATTTTCGCATACATCGCTATTCAACAACTGATCGCTTCGTCGCTGTTCACTCATACCAGAAAGACTAACATTAAGTGTGTAGCAGCTAAAGCCTTGCACTAAAGTGCACAGTTTTGACTAGCGGGCTGTGGCCAATAAAAGGTGAACATAATATAGTGCTAATCGCTAAATTAGGCATAAAACCTCAGAGACTGGCAGAATTTTAATGGTGACGTTCATGTCATTCATGCCGGATGAAGCCAAAAATAACTGTCGAAAACCCTTATACTAATGAACACGGTGCTTTGATGCTGGGTTACAACGAAACATTACTGGAAAATGCAGAGCCTTTAGTTAAAAAAACACCCACAAAAAAATAACAACGGAAAAATGCTTCTGATCACCCAACAAATAATTTCCCTTCTTGAGCGGGCAACAAAATATTACCTGGTTACCCATAATCCTTAGCCAGTTTTAGAAGTCTATTAGGCATGGGGGGTGTTCTCACCGCAACATAAGCAAATCTTGGCAACATATTTTCTAACTTAAAACGACGATTAAAACGATAACAAAACTCAGCCAAATATCGTGGCAAATGTTTGGCATTAATCGCATGGTAGGCACCATTCATTAGCACCATTCATTAGCACCATTCATTAGCACCATTCATTGACCGCTTCAAGTAGCGTTCATTGCCACATTCGGGACAATGATAACCTTGCGACCATCGCCATTTAAACAAAGCCTTTCGACATTGCTCCTCTGTTCCATGCTCCTTCAGAAACTGGGGTAAACTGTAGCCTTTTTAGAATTGAACTTTATTTTTTATGCGCTTACCTTCGCTTTATCCTCACTTATTTTAAGTGTAGAACCCTCTGTGAGAATAGCTGAAAATTATGAGTAATCAGGAAAACTTATGTTACCAGTATATTTTCCACTGCCCCGCCTTGTTCTTTTTAATATCTATTTCAAACTGACTCCATGCTCCTGGCTGAACAGACAACCCTTGCATATTGATTAATTTTGTAATTTTTATATCTGCTTGGCCCGCATTTTTTTGAGCAATAATTTTGATACTCGTAATTTCCACTACAAAAGACCGGTAATTACTGAATAATTGGCCGATAAAATCTTTTCGGTTTGATTGATACTCGCTCATTTTCTCCAGCGCACGTTGATTACGCGATTCAAAGGTTTGCTTAAAATCACCAATCATCACTTCGATAATTTGCACAGCGGGCTTATTAGGTTTAAGTGCAGGCTTTTTATTATTCCATTCAGCACGAATACTTTTCGTAAAGTTTGAACCCGGCAAGGTTTTTTCAATCAATGCAACGAGTGATTCTGCTTTTGAATAATTTTGTTTTTCCAGGTAATCATCCAATTTTATCTTGAGCTTGGCTTTCACCGTTTCTATACCTTTTTTTGCTTTTCTGTTTCCCGAATCCAACTTCAAGGTATTTTGATATAAATAAAGGGCATTTTTTTGAGGTGGATCAAGCAGTCTGTTTTCTTCAATGGCTTTTTTTGCCAACCAAAGAAAACGATCCAATTGCTCCTGTTTGTTTTCTTGCTTTGCACGGGCAAGCATACGATTCAGTGACTCAATGTCTGGGTGCATATCATCAACAAGCTTAATAGTGCGGATGCTTTTATGTGCGGCAGAAAATTTGCCTGCCATAATTTCCTTTTCTGTCTGTTTAACATAATGGGATGCAATCATTTCAATACGTTGTATTGCGCCTTTATTACCAGGATCAAGCTCAAGCACCCGACGCAAGGTGGATAATGCATTGTTACCGATGGGTGACAAAAAATTGTTTTCTTCCAAGTAGTTATCAGCCTGAGCCAAAAGCTGGAGCTGTCGGGAATAAGCAATTTGTGCCGCATCTACTTCATTCTGGAGTTGAATCAGTTTTTTTGAACCCGGCCTTGCCGCAAGCAGTTGCTGAAGTTTTTCCCCGGCAATATCGAAATGACCATTGACGAGATCACTTTGGATGCTATCGCCAACACGCTGAATAATATTTTTCACACCGAGATTGGCTTGTTCGTGAGCGGGTTCAAGCATCAACAATTGCAAATAAAATTGCAGGGCATTACTGTCTTCCGGCTTTATGTCATTTCCTGCTAGGTATGCTTGGTTTGCCTGAGCCAACAATATATCAATTTTAGACGCGGCCTTCTGTTCCACTCCTTGCTTTTCCGACATAAACAAGAGAGTAGTACCTGTTGCAAATACAATAACAATGATCAAAAGCATTGAGATCAACCGAATATTTACCGTGCGTTTTGACGATTGAGGTGTAATTTTTTTCTGAGACTGTTCCTGGGATTGAGTAGATGGCTCAGGTTTTTTGACATGGATAACAGTGGCATCCTTCCCTCTTGCGTCATACCTACTTTTTTGCATGTCGGCAGACAATTCAGGAACATCTATCTTGCCGCTCAACATGCCCGCCCAAACCATGACATCCTGTGGTCGTTTATCAACATGAAACGACAAAGCATGGTCAATCGTGCGTAAAAACGATGCCGGGTATTTTCCTACCAGAGTTACCGATAATGGTTGGTAAGGATCTACGCCAGTAGACAACATGCTTGAGCCACGGGCCAATGCTTCAATGGGAATCTCTCTGGTCAAACCGAAAAATAAACAGGCACCGAGCGCATAGATGTCGCTCCACGGCCCCTGTTTGTCTTCACTCTCATTATATTGTTCAAAAGGGGCATAACCATAGGTTACCAAGCTGGTCAGGGCTCGCGTGGGGGTGCCCGTTACCTGTCTGGCAGAGCCAAAGTCAATCAGCACTGGCGATCCGTCTTCACGAATATAAATATTAGACGGTTTAATATCACGATGAATGAAGCCAGCATCATGAACCAGCTTCAGACCTTCCATTACCGGTAAAAAAATATCCAGCAATTCCTGCTCTGTTAAATTCTCTTTTGCCTTAAACAGCCTGGAAAGTTCATTACCACGCTCATACTCCATGACCATATATGCGGTATTATTATTTTCGAACACACTCAATACGCGCACGATATTTGGGTGTTTAAATTTGGCCAGCGTGCGGGCTTCACGGATAAACCGGTTTAGCCCCCATTCGTACATTTCCTTGCTTTTACTGGTGATAGGATGAACGGTATAACCTGACTCTCTAGTCGAGAACTCATTGGGGAAATATTCTTTAATGGCAACGAGCTGATCAAGATTTTTGTCTCTGGCAAGGTACGTAACCCCAAACGCACCACGTCCCAGCACAGACTCCACCTCATACCAGTGAAGCGTAAAGCCCTGGGGCAGGACATCGCGATAAACGTCTTCCTCGTTATTCACGAATCAACAGCACATGGATTATGTGGCATCACATTCAACAAGTATCACGCATATCGTAAGAAAGGTTGTCGCTCTTCATTCATGGGATTATAAGGTATGATAGCCGCCGTAAAATACACCTGATCTCTCCTGATCGCACTTTTTATCCTTCTTTCTGCTGTCGAAGATAAACGATTTGCAACGGCAGATCCTTTACCTACCCAACGCCTTTCCGTACTATTACATAACGATATCAACATTATAATTGTCTGCCACAATCAAGCCTTTTCAGCAGACTCAGGAGCTTTTCAATGAGCGATGTTAAACACTGCCACCTGTTAATCCTCGGCTCCGGCCCCGCCGGTTATGCTGCCGCTGTATACGCGGCACGCGCCAACCTCAACCCAGTGCTAGTCACCGGACTGGAACAAGGCGGTCAATTAATGACCACCACCGAGGTGGACAACTGGCCCGGCGACAACGAGGGTGTACAAGGCCCGGAACTAATGGAACGCATGCGCAAACACGCTGAACGCTTCAATACCGAAATAGTGTTCGATACGATTAACAAGGCCGACCTTAGCAAACGCCCCTTTACTCTCACGGGTGACAGCGGTGTTTACACCTGCGATGCACTAATCATCGCCACTGGCGCATCAGCCATGTATTTGGGGCTGGATTCCGAAGAGGCTTTTAAGGGTCGAGGGGTATCCGGCTGTGCGACTTGCGATGGTTTTTTTTACAAAAACAAACCCGTGGCTGTTATTGGTGGTGGCAACACAGCGGTGGAAGAAGCCCTGTATCTGTCCAACATCGCGTCACATGTGACCGTGGTACATCGTCGTGACAAGTTCAAATGCGAAAAAATTCTTGCCGGTCAACTGATGGAAAAGGTCAAAACCGGCAATATTGACATCCAGTGGAACCACACACTGGATGAAGTGCTGGGCGACAACATGGGGGTTACCGGTATGCGTATCAAAAATACTGGAGATGGCAAAACCCAAGATATCGACTTGGAGGGTGTATTTATCGCCATCGGCCACAAACCTAACACCAGCCTGTTTGAAAACCAACTAGAAATGGAACACGGTTACCTGAAAGTGCAAAGCGGAACACAAGGCAATGCGACCGCATGCAGTATTGAAGGAGTTTATGCTGCCGGTGATGTGGCCGACCACATTTATCGTCAAGCAATCACCTCAGCGGGCACCGGCTGCATGGCCGCACTCGATGCAGAGCGCTTTCTGGATGGCCAGGGGTAATCAAAATGAATGATCACATGTCCCCACGAGCAATACATTGATATACGAAAGCATGTACCAATATCGACTGCGCACGATCCACCACACGTAATTCAACGCCGTGGTGGAAATAGCGCTGTCCGGCCTTTTCACCACGTTCAACACGGATATTACGCACAATAGCAGGCAGCGAAATATCTTCCGTAGCATCTGCTACATCCAATCGCAAAGCGATGGCGATATGCTGCCCCTCTTCGACCAACGGTTTGTCTGCAATCAGTAAAGCACCACAAGTACTCATATCCTGAATGGTTACTGTCCGTGGCACCAATGCCGGATCGGTTTCAGTCGAATCGGTTAAACAGAACCGTACCGACGCTGTCATATTGAGCGTTACCCGCAACGCTTTACGTACGGTAACCGCCTGCACATTTTGCGGAAAGCTCAAATGCAAATGCGCATAAGGACGCACGCTGACCATAATCACTCTGACACTAAACCCAACAATTTTATTGCCCGACATCAGGCGAACAATCGCTTTTTTGCCTTCACTGACCGGTATCGTGCGCCCATCCACTTTGGGCGTACTGACAACCAGACTTTGCCCTGGCAAATATCCGATCACCTTGGCAGAATAGCGGGTTTCATCATCACCCGAAAATTGTAATTGCAGGTTATCACCAATCTCCAACGCCAGTTCTTTTTCCGCCATTGCCTCATCCATTAGCCATAAATTATTTAACCAAAAGCCCGCAGCTGAATGACCAATGGCATACGTTGAGTTTTGTGGTTGGCACCAACAGCACTTCAAGCAACGTGCTACTGCTGCATAAGCCGTAGCGATTCACCCAAACAGGCGAACTTTCCAAAATCACAAAACACAATATTGATCAAAATATATACACCTTGCAAATAGCCAACTACAGAATTTAGGTTTAACCTCATGTACAGTACAAACATGCACAGCACTATTATCGGCAGCCTGAATGAAGTATCAAGCCACGAATGGAATACACTACACGGGACGCAAGTGCCTTTTTTACGGCATGAATTTCTCAGTGCCCTGGAAAAACATCACTGCGTTGGAGAAACAACCGGCTGGATTCCCCAACACATTTTACTTTACGAAGATAAAACACTGCTCGGTGCAATACCGCAATATTTAAAAACCAACGCCTATGGTGAACTGGTTTTTGACTGGGCCTGGGCAGAAGCGTATCAGCGCAGCGGGCTGGATTATTACCCCAAGCTGGTCATTGCCATTCCGTACACACCTGCCAGTGGGCCGCGCCTGTTAATCGCGCCGCATGCGGACCGCGACAAAACTTCTGCGCAATTGATTCAATGTGCGCTGGAACACGTCAGACACTACAACGTTTCCTCTCTACACTGCCTGTTTCCACATCAGGGTGATTTACAACAATTTACCCAACAAGGATTTCTATCACGAACAGGCTGTCAGTTTCACTGGCATAATCTTCCCGGCAATGAAAACTATCGTGATTTTGACGATTACCTTGACCATTTCACCTCCCGCAAACGCAAAAAAATTCGCCGCGAACGGCGAGCAGTAACGCAAGCGGGCATCACTTTACAACGATTGTACGGTAACGAACTCAGCGATGCGCAATGGCAAACCGTACACCGACATTACTGCTCAACTTTTGACCGGCTCAGCGGCTATGCCACCTTGAGCCTGAGTTTTTTTCGTGAAATCAGCTTCACATTGCCGCAACAACTTATCGTTATCCTCGCTGAATATCAGGGTAAAACGGTGGCCAGTGCCATTTGCTTTCGTGATGATACGACGCTTTATGGTCGCCACTGGGGCTGTGATGCACATTTTCAAAACCTGCATTTTGAAGCCTGTTATTATCAAGGACTGGAATATTGTATAGAGCATCGCCTGCACTGTTTTGACCCCGGAGCCCAGGGAGAGCACAAAATCAGTCGCGGTTTTTTACCCACCGTTACTTGGTCGGCTCACTGGATTGCTGAACCCCGGTTTCGTACAGCCATAGCAGATTTTTTACAAAAGGAAGCCCAGGATATGCAGCGTTACATCGACAATTTACACAAACATTCACCCTTTACATCAAATAACCCGACATAACCCGGCAACAGAACACACTTTAAGCTACGCTCTGCCTCATATAAAATATCCCTCCTACGGAAAAAAACAAGGAGCAATCATGCGAGGCCTAGCCCCCTACTGGATCGACTCCCAAAATAACAATCCCGACTTTCCAGATGTCAGCCTCGCGCTGGATGAGCCGGATGGCCTGCTCGCTATTGGCGGAGACCTCAACCCCCTGCGATTGCTCGCAGCCTATCGGCAAGGTATTTTCCCTTGGTACAACGAAGGACAACCAATTTTATGGTGGGCACCTAATCCCCGCGCTGTCCTGTTTCCTCAACAACTCAAAATTTCCCGCAGCCTACGCAAAACACTGCGCAAGCAACTCTTCACTGTAACGTTTAACCAAGCCTTCGCTGACGTCATCGACGCTTGCAGCCATCCCAGAGCTTATGAAACACAACCGGGCACCTGGATTACCAGCAAAATGAAACAGGCTTACCAACAATTACACAAACAAGGATACGCACATTCTGTGGAATGCTGGCATGACGGACAATTAGCAGGAGGGTTATACGGTATCGCCATTGGTCGAATATTTTTTGGTGAATCCATGTTCACTCGACGCAGCGATGCATCCAAAGTAGCTTTTATCACACTGGTACAACAGCTGGCACACTGGGAGTTTGGTGTCATCGATTGTCAGATTCACTCCCATCATCTCGAAAGCCTGGGAGCAGAAACCATCCCCCGCGAACAATTTACAGACCTGCTTAACACATTCTGCGAACAACCAGAGCCATCATGGCAACTCAAATCAACAAACAATGCACAAACATGAGCACAGACAAACTCTCTCAAACAGCATCTTTATCGCCTCCCCGTTACCCTTCAGCTGATCTGGCCTTTTTCGCCAGCACTACGCATGACTGCGCGTATCTCAATGGGCAATCAGCAGCTACCATACTTGCCGACCCCAAGGCCACTATGAATGTCAACACCTACAGCGCATTGGTAGAAGTCGGCTTTCGTCGCAGTGGCAGCCACGTTTACACTCCGCACTGTCCCACCTGCCAAGCCTGTGTGCCAACACGTTTGCCGGTATCATCATTTCAACCCAATCGCAATCAGCGTCGCACACTGAACCGGGCCGTCGATTTTTCCATCGATATCGGAGAAGCTGTTTTTAACGATGAAGCCTTCGCGCTATACCAAAAGTACATTAGCCACCGCCATGCAGGTGGCGGCATGGATAACCCCGACCCGGAAAAATATCTGGCATTTCTCAGCTGTAATTGGTCACACACCGAATTTGTGCAATTCCGCTGGCAGAACCAACTCATCGCCGTCGCTGTGCAAGATGTACTTATTCGCGGCCTATCTTCGGTATACACTTTTTTTGATCCGGACTTTTCCGCCATCAGCCTTGGACGGTATGCCCTGCTGTGGCAAATAGCCGAAACCCAGCGCCGTAAACTGCCCTGGTTATTCCTTGGTTACTGGATCAACAACTGTCAAAAAATGTTGTACAAACAGGAGTACCGCCCCATCGAATTGCTCGTAAAAGGACACTGGCAACGTTACGATAAAAAACAAACTTTACCTGCCTCATAAAACCACAAGCCACTTTTCCCTGCCCCCATCCTTCCCCTTAAATCTTCGACACAAATAAACTATTCAGCGAATTTCAGGCTGGACGATAACCCCAAACAAGAGCAGTCGCAACGCGAAAATACTTTCGCTCATTCACACTGCGACCAATAAAACCGGGGCTAGTCGTAGCGGTTCCTTAAACAAAAAGGGGCACATCATGTTAAGTTTTATCTATAACGTCAGCCAGCAGTTTGAAAAAGAACACGGATACAGTCCAAATACTCTGTACATGAATTACGCCCATCTTGAGTGTCTGAAACAGCAACTGGATAATCCTAATGACTTTGAGGCCGTCACCTCCCTGCTGGGTATGGAGCTGGTTATTTCACAGGACTCCATTCACCCGTCGGTAGCTTGGTTCTCCGAGCCCTGGAAACAGGCTGTTAACTCCTGAAACGCAAAAATGGGGGGAGGAGGAGAAGGGATAAAACAGCATACCCCCCCTTTTTCAGAGCGCCACAAAACAGAGGTACACACCTCTGTTTTTTTATATTCGCATTTCATTATTTATTTTTTTGAATTCTGGCTCGTTTTAGGGCATTATCCGGCGTGGATTTGGCGTGCTCCGGCATCTGTCTCCATTCATCAATTTAACCCGTAAGATTATCAAGAGTACTGCGACAGAAATGGCAAAAGAAGAAAGCATTGAAATGGAAGGCACGGTAACGGAAACCCTACCCAATACCATGTTTCGCGTGGAGTTGGAAAATGGTCACGTAGTCACCGCGCACATCTCCGGGAAAATGCGCAAGCATTACATCCGTATACTCACTGGCGACAAGGTCACTGTACAGCTAACCCCTTACGATTTATCCAAAGGTCGCATTACCTTCCGCGCCCGTTAAAAAACTACCACCGACAGTTGCAACGCCCCCGACTTTACAACACCTCTTCGGTGACGGGCTTGTCTTCGTTGATGGTAAAAATCAATCCTTTATCATCAGTGGATACTTTTACCCGCCCCCCATTGGCCAGGCGACCGAACAATAATTCCTCGGCCAGCGGTTTCTTGATGCGCTCCTGAATCACCCGCGCCATAGGCCGGGCACCCATTTTTTCGTCGTAACCATTTTCAGCCAGCCAAACACGCGCAGCAGAATCGACTACCAGCTCCACTTTTTTATCTTCCAACTGGGTTTCCAGCTCAAACAGAAACTTATCGACCACATGTGAAATGGTGACATGATCCAGTGGTTTGAAGGGGATCACCGCATCTAGCCGGTTACGAAACTCCGGTGTAAAAGTACGCTTGATGGCTTCTAGACTGTCTGTAGAATGATCCTGCTGCGTAAAACCGATACTCGGGCGACTCATAGCATCAGCGCCCGCATTCGTCGTCATAATCAGGATCACGTTACGAAAATCTGCCTTACGGCCATTGGTGTCAGTCAGCGAACCGTGATCCATGACCTGCAACAACAGATTGAACACATCGGGATGTGCTTTTTCGATTTCGTCCAACAACACCACCGCATGAGGATGCTTGTTGATTTCTTCCGTCAACAAACCACCCTGGTCAAATCCTACGTAACCAGGAGGCGCGCCGATGAGTCGTGACACGGTGTGTCGCTCCATATATTCAGACATATCGAAACGAAGCAACTCTATGCCCATGATCTTTGCCAACTGGCGGGTAACTTCGGTCTTGCCAACACCCGTAGGCCCGGCAAACAGAAAGCTACCGATGGGTTTATCTTCAGTACCCAACCCCGCACGCGACATTTTGATGGCCGCTGCAAGTGTGTCCACAGCATCATTCTGCCCGTAGACCACCAGTTTGAGGTCACGATCCAGATTACGCAGACCCTCTTTATCTGAACTGGAAACCTGTTTGGGAGGAATGCGTGCCATTTTCGCCACTACCGCTTCGATATCCTTTACACCCACGGTTTTTTTGCGCCTGGACGGCGGATTCAAGCGCTGAATGGCACCAGCCTCATCAATAACATCAATGGCCTTGTCGGGCAGATGGCGCTCATTGATATAACGTGTTGCCAGCTCGGAAGCCGTGCGTAGCGCCTGATGCGTAAAACGTACCTCATGGTGCTCTTCAAAGCGGGACTTAAGTCCTTCAAGAATCTGCACAGTTTCTTCCATAGAAGGTTCAGGCAAATCGATTTTCTGGAAACGCCGCGCCAAGGCACGGTCTTTTTCGAAAATGCCCCGATATTCCTGATAAGTGGTAGAACCGATACACTTCAACTCACCCGAAGCCAATACTGGCTTGATCAGGTTTGACGCATCCATGGCACCACCGGAAGCGGCCCCAGCACCAATAATGGTATGGATTTCATCAATAAAAAGGATTGCGCCCTCTTCTTTTTTCAATTGTGCTAACACCGACTTCAAACGCTTTTCAAAGTCACCACGGTATTTTGTACCCGCCAGCAATGCGCCCAAATCCAGTGAATAAATAACACCGTTGGCCAGTATTTCAGGTACTTCGCCATCAACAATCTGTTTAGCCAAGCCTTCTGCCAAAGCGGTTTTACCCACACCCGCCTCACCCACAAACAGCGGATTGTTTTTACGGCGACGACACAGGACTTGCAGCGTACGCTGAATTTCATCCTTACGACCAATCAATGGATCAATCTTTCCCTGTATGGCTAACTGATTCAAGTTAGTCGCATAACTTTCCAGCGGGCTTTTAGCCTGTGCTTCACCATCATGCTCATCATCAGGGGCAGTAAGAGACTCCGTGTCACCCTCATCTATCTTAGAAATACCATGGGCAATGTAATTCACCACGTCGAGTCGGGCGACATTTTGCTTACTAAGAAAATAAACAGCTTGGGATTCCTGTTCGCTGTAAATAGCCACTAACACATTGGCACCCGTGACTTCTTTGCTTCCGGAAGACTGCACCTGAAAAACAGCACGCTGCAACACTCGTTGAAAACCCAGCGTTGGTTGAATTTCGCGTTCATCACCTTCCGGCAACAAAGGCGTAGTTTCATGTAAAAATTCAGTGAGGTCGTGCTTCAACTCATCAATGTCAGCGCCACAAGCCTGCAACGCACTATTGCTAGTGGGATTGTCAATCAAGGCAAGTAGCAAGTGCTCAACCGTCATGAACTCATGACGCAGATCACGCGCTTCTTTAAAAGCGAGATTGAGGGTTACTTCCAATTCGTGGCTTAACATAAGCTACCTCAAATTTGCAGGTGGGGGAGGATACAGCCCTACCTCTCTCTTCGGTCTAAAACAGGCTCACTTTAGGGCCATTTTAACCGGCTTGTTCCATTTCGCACAAAAGAGGATGGTTATTGCTACGTGCATATTCATTAACCTGTGCTACTTTGGTTTCGGCAATCTCTCGCACATAAACACCGCACAAACCTTTGCCATTAGTATGCACTTGCAACATGATACGTGTCGCCTGGGCGCGATCTTTGGAAAAAAACCGCTCCAGAATAAGCACCACAAACTCCATCGGCGTAAAGTCATCGTTCATCAATACCACCTGATACATAGGTGGCTTTTTCAGTTTCGGACGTGATTCCTGTACCGCTAGGCCATCGTCACGATGTATTTCCTTGTTTCCCATAGATCCAATTCTAGTTCAAGCAAAAACAACATCTCTTCCAACGTGAGGGCGAAACGCCTCAAAACAAGCCCTCAACACCCATTCAATAAAACAGCCTGACAAGCTCGTTTACATATTATCCACCACCGCACCAGCAAAACCGGAACAACTCACCAGCGTCGCACCGCTCATCAGACGCTCCAGATCATAGGTCACCGTCCTGGCTTGAATCGCGCCAGAGACTCCCGTGACGATCAAGTCAGCGGCTTCAGGCCACCCCATATGACGCAACATCATCTCCGCAGAAAGAATCAATGAACCGGGGTTCACCTGATCCTTGCCCGCATACTTGGGCGCAGTACCATGAGTGGCTTCAAACATTGCCACGTTATCCGATAGATTGGCACCCGGCGCAATACCGATACCACCCACTTGAGCCGCCAAGGCGTCAGACACATAATCGCCATTAAGATTCAGTGTAGCAATCACGTCATATTCTGCGGGGCGCAGCAAAATCTGTTGTAAAAAGGCATCGGCAATCACATCTTTAACCACAATTTCCTTACCTGTATCGGGATTTTTAAAGCTGCACCACGGCCCGCCGCCGATCTCCTTCGCTCCGAACTCAGACTTAGCTAATTCGTAACCCCATTCTTTAAAGGCTCCCTCGGTAAACTTCATGATGTTGCCTTTATGCACCAAGGTCAACGAAGCCCGATCATTATCGATAGTGTACTGGATGGCCTTGCGTACCAAACGCTGGGTACCATCACGCGACACGGGTTTAATACCAATGCCCGAGCACTCGGGAAAACGAATCTTGGTAACACCCATCTCATCCTGCAGAAACTGAATAAGTTTTTTCACCTCCGGCGTACCCTCAGCATATTCAATACCCGCATAAATATCCTCGGAGTTTTCGCGAAAAATGACCATATCGGTCAGCTCCGGCTGTTTCAGCGGGCTAGGAGTCCCTTCATAATAGCGCACCGGACGTAAACATACGTACAGATCCAGCTGCTGGCGCAGCGCCACATTCAGCGAACGAATGCCGCCACCTACTGGTGTAGTCAATGGCCCTTTGATGGAAACCACATAGTTTTTTACCGCCTGCAAGGTTTCTTCCGGCAACCAGACATCGCCGCCATAGAGATTATTGGCTTTTTCACCAGCAAATATCTCCATCCACACAATAGACTTGTCACCACTGTAAGCTTTGGCTACTGCCGCATCCACTACCGTTTTCATTGCCGGAGTTACATCCACACCAATGCCATCACCCTCAATGAAGGGCACGATAGGCCGATCAGGCACATCCAGGGAATTATCAGCATTAACGCTGATTTTTTCGCCATCGGCGGGAATTATGATTTTATCGAAAGTCATGAAAACTCCAGTGTATAGTGGTTAACAGCAATGTGTGGACGAAGCCAAAACAAGCCCGACAACACCATTGGAAAGCGTTGAAAAACGAAGGTAATATTAGCATGTTGTAGATTTAGAGCGAATGATACCAAGCCTTACTATCAGTCAGAAGGTGGGACGCTTACCCGCCAGACACCAAACCCAAGCTCGCCAAGCTACCCTCACGTTTAAGAGTGATCCTGCCATCAGCACCCGGCTTACCCAGAGCACTCAGAGCCCTCTCAAGATCCGGAGCACTACGCGAGGCAAAACTGCCGCTGAATGTGTATTGCCCTTCGGGGTTCAGGGTTAACAGCCCGTCGAGCGACAGCGGGCCACCACCATCACTAAGCACCCCTTTCACAACATTATCATCGCTAGTTTCAAGCGTAATGGCCTGATCACCCAACGAAATGGGTTTGAGCAAACTGATCCCTGCACTATGCCAGACTATTCGACCCTCTACCGAATGCAGGCTTCGCCCGTCCCACAACACGTCACGCAAATTCAGGCTCACTGAGCCAATAGGCCGCAAGGCTTCAGCTTTGGCAAAACGGGCAATAATCCCCGCTGGTAAACGTGCCTCCACTGTCGAAAAAGCCACACTGCCATCCAATCCCAGTGCGGTACTACCCTGCCCATAGCCACCTTGGCCCTGGCTCTCTTTGTCATTTTCAGGAGGCAGCTGAAAGCGCCAACTCAAACCCACCTGTCCAAATAATAACGACCAGGGTCGCAGTGACCATTCCACTTTTTCCAGTGGCTGACCTTGAATCATCGCCTGAGCAGCGTTACCAGACCAAACACTGCCACTGATGCCAGACAAGGCAACATCGGGGGATGCATTTTCGCTGGCCTGCCAGTGAGAATATGCCCGTTCAGCAGGAAAACTGAGCACCAAAGCCACGAAGTAAACCAACAAACCAAACACCAATAATGGCAAATATTGAAAACGGGAAATAAATTTCATAACCAGGGCATCGCACTCAAAATCACTTTAGTTGGGAGAAAAACAATTGCCACAAAGCAACGTCAAACACCCGTTGCAAAAACCAGCCTCGCATCCACCCGCCCGGAAGCTTCTAGCGCCTGAAATACACTGCTCACCACACGCACGTCATGACGGGTTTCCAGTGCCACAAGCCAGCGGACAAGGTCATCAAAGTTCGCTGCCTCCATCCACACGCCTACCTTTTCATCACCATCGGGCTGCACACGTTTTAATGCCGACCCCAGACGACCAGACTTAGCAGTACGATCCACCAAACTCAATAACGATTGACCTGTAGCGGGTTTGGCTTGCTGACCACTACGACCACGCAATTGTTTAACCTCCTGCGCCGTGCTGCGCATCCAGGTCAACAAAGCAGCCTGTTCAGTGGTGCTGACCCGTAACATGTCAATTTTTCCGGTCAGTGGCTCCCAGAGTCCCGCATACAACAACATAACCAGCAGCAATCCGCCACCCGCAATCAACATACGGCGTTCATTGGCCTCAAGACCACTAAACCAAGCTCTCATTTGCCACCTCCGGCCACTTGCAGTGACAGACGGCTTTCCACTTTGCCGTCACGCGACGAGGCAGACACAATTTCAACCTTAAGTCCGGCGTCGTCGCTCAGACGCTGTTTGAGCTTGTCCAAGCTTTGCAGATCCGGCATATTCACATCCACATCCAGCTTGTTACCTTTAAAACGCAAAGTGCGCAATACTGCTCCTGGAGTATCTTTCAGCACCACTCCCGTTTGAGCTAACAACGCCAACAGCCCCTCATTCTGACCACCTCCGCCTTGCAACTTTTCCAGGCCACGCTGCATTTGTACTTTGGGATTCACAACGTTACGTGATTCTGGAAAAGTCTCTCGATACACTGTTTCAATCTGTTCTTTCAGTTCACTGCTCTGCGTTGACAAACGATTGTACTCCACCACGAACACACCAGCTTGCAACAGCAACCACAGCCCACCAAGCATCAGAGCAGGACGCCACGGACGCAATAATTTTTCCAGTTGCTGCTTGCGACTATAGTCGCCTTGCAACAAATTAATAGCGCGTTGCTCATCAAAGTTTTGCGCCAACATCACACTACGCGCTTCATTTTTCTCATCTAACGATAAATCGATACCTTGCTCTGCACACAATGCAGACAACACACGATATTCATCAGAATCAGCAAAAACATTATCCCCGCAAACGGTTAACTGCAAACCCATTGGTGGCGTGTCACCCGCATCATCAATGCAGGCTTGCAACACAGGAAGCAGGCTATCCATTTCAAAAGCCAGTCCGGTTTGTACACCCGTGCGTAACAGACCAGCCTGTCCATCGATGAGCATGGACCAACGACTTTGTCCCGGCTCATCCTCCGCGTCCCATTGGAGACCAAACATTTCAGGTGTCATCACATCAGCTTGTAAACCAACGGCCTTGAGTTGCTCCAACCAACCATCCAGCTGCTGACGCGAAACCACCGCATTAGCCACCCGACCCTGTGCATCACGCTGACCAATGGCCACATGTAAATCATCCACATCTCCGGCCAATTGCTCTTCCAGCGCAAAAGGCACGGCCCTGGCCAAGCGCTGCGCTTTCATTGCAGGCAACTCAACTTGCGCCAACAACACATCGACACCCGGCACCAGCACACTGACCCTCGCCCCGGCAGCCTGTGCAGCAGCTTCTTGCAAATTACCGTGAAACAGCGCACCTGTTGGCCGCTGCTCATCACGCAGCACCCAGCTGGCAGGTAACACAGCGGCTTCGCCACCCTCGGCAGGCTGCCCAACCTGCTGTTCAAAGAGCTGAATAAAGAGTTGTTTACGCACGATTGTATGTCACAATTTCATGTTCCGTTCATTTTAAGATCAAATATTAAGGTGCCTTATCCCACCTCACAGCCAAACTAAACCTGATCATCAGCCTCCACTGCCAACTTCGCCTGTTCATCCAGGTAATTTAAAATATCGTACATCAATGCCTCTGTACCTTCACGTTGCGCTGCTGAAATACGATACACCCGTTCCGTGCCTTCGCCCTGTCCGTTTAATGCTGTCTCGATAGCGGTACAACGAGCATCTCGCTCATCTGCCGGTAACAGGTCAAGCTTGTTCAATACTAACCAGCGCTCGCGCGAGGCCAGCTCGCTACCTTCCTGTGCATGACTGAATTTGCCCAGTTCGTTGATAATGGTACGCACATCATCCACCGGATCATGGCCATCCAATGGAGCCATGTCCACCAGATGCAGCAACAGCCGGGTACGTGACAGATGCTTGAGAAACTGAATACCCAGGCCCACACCTTCTGCCGCCCCCTCGATCACTCCCGGAATATCGGCAATCACAAAGCTTTGATGCGGTGCGGGACTGACCACGCCAAGATTGGGATGAAGGGTGGTAAACGGATAATCTGCCACCTTGGGTCGCGCATTGGAGACCACGGTAATGAGTGTCGATTTGCCCGCATTAGGCAAGCCCAACAAACCCACATCAGCCAATACGTTCAGTTCCAGGGCCAGATCACGTACTTCGCCCGGTGTACCAGGCTTGCTCTGGTAGGGCGTGCGATTAGTGCTGCTCTTGAAACGTGCATTGCCCAAACCGTGAAAACCACCTTTGGCCACCAACAAGCACTGCCCCTCTTTTACCACATCACCAATCATTTCTCCGGTATCGGCATCATGCACCAGCGTACCCACGGGCACTTGCACAATCAGATCCTCACCGGATTTGCCGGTACAATTTGCACCCATACCGTTGGTGCCTCGCTCAGCACGATAGGCACGCTGAAAACGAAAGTCAGCCAGAGTGTTTAACCCAGTATTACCCTGCAAATAAATACTACCGCCATCGCCGCCATCACCGCCATCCGGCCCACCTTTGGGCACATATTTTTCACGGCGAAAACTCACGCAGCCATTGCCACCATCACCAGCGTCAACTTTAATTCGGGCTTCATCAACAAATTTCATAACTTCAGTATCTAGTATCAAGGAGCCAGTATCGAGGAGCTAGAGGGAAAAACCCCTGGAAACCCGCGCCTCTCTACCTGTCACAATTAAGGGAAGTTCTCAATCACCTGTATAAACGCGATTCTGAGGCCAAAGCATTTTTTGTGCTAACACCAACAGTCGGCGCTTTAGGCGCAGTGAGATATAATGGTTATTCTATTGCAACGAACCGTACCAGCACCAGCACAAAAAGAGCCAGAATCACGCCTCAGACAGTGGTTAAAAACACCACCCAGTCAATTTGGCATAAAAAAGGCCCCGATCTACGAGGCCTCTCCATCACTCTGTTTTCTCAACGAGATGGCCCTATGCAGGCACCACGTTGATAAAGGTACGGTTCTTCGGCCCCTTCACTGCAAAAAGTACTTTGCCGTCTGCCTTGGCAAACAGGGTGTGATCCTTGCCACAACCCACATTGCTTCCGGGGTGGAACTTAGTGCCGCGCTGACGCACAAGAATGTTACCGGCCTTGACCGTTTCACCACCGTAACGTTTAACGCCGAGGCGTTTAGACTCTGAATCACGACCGTTGCGGGTACTGCCCGCTGCCTTTTTATGTGCCATTTTTCTATTCCTCTGAGGTTATGTCTCAGACAATCAGGCTTGAATGCCCGTAATCTGTAATTCGGTGTAGCTCTGGCGATGCCCCATTTGCTTGCGGTGGTGCTTACGACGGCGGAACTTGATGATTTCGATTTTTTTACCACGACCGTGAGATTTGACGGTTGCTGTCACTTTCCCCCCAGCCACCAACGGCGAACCCACGTTGACATTCTCACCATCAACCACCATCAGTACCTGATCGAGTTCAACCGTGGCACCTTCCTCAGCGTTGATTTTTTCGACCTTGAGGGTCGCACCTTCTGAAACTTTGTACTGCTTGCCACCGGTTTTAATTACCGCGTACATGGCTGTATTCTCCAAATAATTACTGCGCTAAAAATCGTTTTGCTCCCACCGCGTCTGCTCGCACAACGCCATTGAGCCCTTGCCAGACACGCGACATCCCCAACGGAATTGACACTGACCAGTCAAAGGCGGCGAATTTTAGCGTTTACAGCACAATGCGTCAAACCCCATAATAGTCTACTTTTCTGTCATTATAGATATCCATCCACTGACCGTTGTATTGCCATGCTCAGTTCCACACTCAACAATGCCAACAGCGATACTGAAGCTTTGGCTAAAACACCACCCAACGACGTGCCAGAGACTATCGAGCACGTCAACGCGCTTGTGGCCAATGATATGGCCGCCGTGAACCAGCTCATCAAAAAACGGCTGCAATCAGAGGTCGCTCTGGTCAATCAAATGAGCAGCTATATCATTCACAGTGGTGGCAAACGCCTACGGCCAGTTCTGGTCTTACTCTCTGCTCGCGCATTTGGCTATACCGGTGATCAACACTTTAATCTGGCCGCCATCGTGGAATTCATTCACACCGCCACCCTGCTGCACGACGACGTAGTAGACGCCTCCGCCCGCCGTCGCGGCCAGGAAACCGCCAACGCCCTGTGGGGCAACGAAGCTGCGGTACTGGTGGGCGATTTTCTATACTCCCGCGCCTTTCAAATGATGGTAGACACCCAGCGCATGCGGGTAATGGAAATTCTCGCCCATGCCACCAATGTGATCGCCGAAGGCGAAGTGCTGCAACTGCTCAACTGTAATGACCCGAACACCACAGAACAGCGTTACCTCGACGTCATTCACTGCAAAACCGCCAAATTATTCGAGGCCGCAGCACAGCTAGGCGCAATACTCTGCAATGCGCCACCTGAACAAGAACATGCCATCGCCAGTTATGGCATGCACCTGGGAACCGCATTTCAATTAGTGGATGACGTGCTGGACTACAGCGCGTCGTCAGAAACCATGGGGAAAAATGTCGGCGATGACCTGGCCGAAGGCAAGCCAACCCTGCCGCTGATCCGAGCCATGCGCCAAGGAACAAAGGCACAATCGGCCTTGATTCGCAAAGCCATTGAAACCGGTGGACGCGACAACATTATCGATGTCATGACCGCCATTGAATCCACCGATGCCATCGCGTACACTGCGCGCAAAGCACGGGAAGAAGCCGATTTAGCCATCGCACAGCTACAAAATATCCCGGTTTCCGACTACACTAACGCCCTGAAGACCTTGGCAGACTTCTCTGTCAGCCGTACCTACTGACTGACTAATTTACCTTGGCATAACCGTAAAAACAAAACAATGTAATCGGCGTGTAGCGCAGCCTGGTAGCGCACTTCGTTCGGGACGAAGGGGTCGGAGGTTCAAATCCTCTCACGCCGACCACAACTGTTATCAATTATTTTCCTGCAATGGACAAGTCACGCCAATCACGCTGATATCATCCTGCGCGCGCTCACCTTTCAGGTACTCATGTAACGCATCAGCCACGGCAGTACACACCGGTTTATCCCGGCAACGGGAAATCGCCTGCTCCAGTCGCTCTTCACCGAAAGGTTTTCCGTTATCATCCAGCGCATCAATGGCACCGTCAGAACAAGCCAGCAGCTCTCCGGCAACCTGCCACTGATAAACTTGTGTGTGCGACTCAAATTCCTCATCTGAAATAATGCCCAATGGTGCAGCATTGGACCCAAAACGATGCACGATATTACGCTGCGCATCAACAAACAAGGCCTCAGGCCCTCCACCATTCCAAACCTCAATCAATTGATTGCGCACATCCACCATAATCAACGTAGCAGCAACAAAACGGTCGCGCGGCACCAGCACCCGCAACTGACTATTTATCGACCTGACAATACGACTCAGTGAATAATCCCGACTGGTCATATGATAAAAAGTTTGCGACACCGGTATTTGCATCATCGCGGCCAGCAATCCATGCCCAGTGGCATCAGCCACCATCACATAAAAACGATCATCCCCCCCGCGACATGCGGCAACCAAATCGCCACTCATGTGTTCAGCGGGCAACAACCAACTATCCAGTAATTCATCTGACATTTTGCCCGCACGGGTCATGCGCTCCATAAGAGCATTGCCAAGATACTTTTCCTCTTCTGCCGCAGCACGGTATTTTTCCAGCTCCGCGGTCTGTGAACTCAAGGAATCACTCATATTCGCAATGCGCTGCATGGCTTTGATTTTGGCATCAAAAATGCGCATGTTAACGGGCTTGGTGAGATAATCATCGCCGCCCGCATCCAGACCCGCCACCTGATCTTCAACCGCAGCCTTAGCGCTCATAAAAATAATAGGAATCCATTTTTCACCACTGCGCTGGCGAATCTCGCGCGTAGCTTCATAACCTCCCATTACCGGCATCATCACATCCATCAAAATCAAATCCGGCTGCTCGCTTTCAAAACGCTCAATAGCCTCCTGCCCATTGGTCGCAGTAATCATTTCGTGGCCTTTTCTACTGAAAAAACGTGCCAACAAATTGAGATTCATTTCCGTATCATCTACCGCAAGAATTTTCAGCGTCTTTTCATTCACAGCCATTCCATCCTTAAACAAAATAAAGTGACCTCGCCTGCGTTACCAACGTGGCGCGCACACCGAAGCCCCGCAACACCTGTCGGCCCAACCATCGAAAAATTGAAACAATTCACAGAAATGCCGCTATTTTTATCATCGGTGTCATAATGCATAAATAATATTCGTGGTGCCCTCTGCCGTTAACCCGATAACTCATAAAACACCCTAGCCAAAAACATAAAAAAACACTGCAAAAGCCTGAAACGTGACTTCAACCACTTTTTCCAATGCGGGAACCAGCCCCCTGCCAAACCCTGCCAGCGAACGCGCATGGCGACCGCTACACTTCCTGAATCTCTATCGCATTACCCTGGCGGCATTGTTTGTCAGCGCCATTTTTTTTAAAGATAATCTGCCAGTACTGGGTAGCCACAATGCCAGTCTTTTTCAGGCGGTCAGTTTCGTTTACCTGGGCATCGCACTAACCACCAGTTTTTTTATCCACTTCCGCTGGTTGAATTTTCGCTTGCTCACTTACAGCTTAGTGATACTGGATATTCTCGCGCTAACGCTGATCATGCGTGCCAGCGGCGGTATCGAAACCGGACTCGGCATGCTGCTGGTCGCCGCCATTGCAGGCAACAGCCTGTTACTCACCAACCGGGCCGCCAACCTGTTTGCCGCCATTGCCGCCATTGCCATTCTCGCCGAGCAAGTCATTGCGCAACAAAACCTCGAATTAACGGCCAATTTTACCCAAGCTGGCATCTTAGGTGCCACCCTGTTCGCCACCGCCTTCCTCGCCCATGTGCTGTCCACGCGGGTACGCGAAAGTGAGGCTCTCGCTGCACAGCGGGGTGTCGATCTGGCCAACCTGGCACAACTTAACCAGCATGTATTGCAACGCATGCAATCCGGCATTATCGTGGTAGACGCTGACCAGCACATACGCCTGATGAACGAATCAGCCTGGTACATGCTAGGCCTGCCATCGTTAGGCAACACTCACAACAAAAGCCTCAACGTTATTTCTCCGGAACTGGCCGAACAACTGATCGACTGGCGTCGTGGAGGTCTCTCCGAGCCGCGCATGTTTCGCCCTGGTGGCAGCAACGTAGAATTGCTACCGAATATGACAGCTCTAGGCAGTGAAACACGCGCTGGCACACTGATTTTTCTCGAAGACACTGCACGCATGGCACAGCAGGCCCAACAATTAAAACTGGCTTCACTGGGCCGACTCACCGCCAGCATCGCCCATGAAATCCGCAATCCACTGGGAGCCATCAGCCACGCCGAACAATTGTTAGCTGAAGGAGGCACTCACAATGCTGCCGACAACCGTCTATTAGAAATCATTCACACCAACACCGCACGCGTCAACGACATCATCGAAAATGTGCTGCAATTGAGTCGGCGCGACCGCTCCATGCCCGAAGACCTGCCACTAAAAACCTGGCTGGAAAACTTTCTCCAGGAATTTATACAAAGCCAAAACTGTCACCCCTCCGACATCAGTCTGCACATCGCGCCTAACGACACCATCGTACATATGGACGCCAGCCAACTGCACCAAGTGCTATGGAACCTGTGCCAAAATGGCCTGCGTCACAGCCAGGACTACCCTGGGCAACCCAAACTGGAGCTGCACGGCGGCATCGAAAACAACTCACAAAAACCCTTTCTCGACGTCATCGACCATGGGCCCGGCGTACCCCCGGATACCATAAGCAACATTTTTGAGCCCTTTTTCACCACCGAAAGCAAAGGCTCCGGTTTGGGATTGTATATCGCCCGCGAACTATGCGAAGGCAATCGGGCCAGGCTCAGTTATGTCGCCATTCCCACCGGTGGAGCCTGTTTTCGGTTAGACTTCACCGAACAAAAGCCTGAATTAAAACATCACAAACACACCCACAACGCACCCGAGCACCCATGACACCACCTTCCCACGCACTCATTGTTGACGACGAACCCGACATCTGCGAACTGTTGGAACTAACCCTAGGCCGCATGAATATCGAAACCCGCGCCGCCACAGACTTAGCACAAGCACATGCGCTACTGGCACAATATCGCTTCGACCTTTGTCTGACCGACATGAAATTACCCGACGGCAACGGCGTAGAACTGGTGGAACACATCCAGCAACACTACCCCAAAACTCCCGTGGCGATGATTACCGCCCACGGCAGCATGGAATGGGCCATCAAAGCACTCAAAGCCGGTGCTTTTGATTTCGTCTCCAAGCCCGTGGATCTAAATATTCTGCGTAACTTGGTCAATACCGCACTGCGCGTTTCAGAAAACAGCCCCCGGCTGGATCGACGCTCCCGTGACGAACTGCTCGGCGACTCCAAACTCATGCGCCACACCCGTGCCACCATCGCCAAAGTCGCACGCAGCCAGGCTCCCATCTACATCAGCGGTGAATCTGGTACCGGCAAAGAACTAGTCGCCAAGCTCATCCACAATAAAGGGCCGCGCGCCAACCAGCCCTTCATGCCTGTCAACTGCGGAGCCATTCCCGACGAACTCATGGAAAGCGAATTTTTCGGCCATAAAAAAGGCAGCTTCACCGGTGCCGTAGCCGACAAAAAAGGCCTGTTTCAGGCTGCTGACGGCGGCACCCTGTTTCTCGACGAAGTGGCAGATCTACCGCTGCACATGCAAGTCAAACTACTGCGCGCCATTCAAGAAAAAGCCATTCGTCCGGTGGGAGAAGCTCACGAAATCAGCATTGATGTACGCATCCTCAGTGCCACCCATAAAAACCTGCGAAAATTAGTGGAAAACGGTCGCTTCCGACAAGATTTATTTTACCGCATCAACGTCATTCAGCTCCCCATCCCCTCCCTGCGTGAACGCAAAGAAGACATCCCCCAGCTTACCAAACACACCCTGAGCAAACTCGCCCGACAAATGGAGCTGGACAAACCCAGTCTCGCCCCCGATGCCGCAAGCGCCCTCAATCGCTACCCCTTTCCCGGCAATGTACGCGAACTGGAAAACATCCTCGAACGCGCCATAACCCTGTGCGAAGACAACACCATCCGCGCCCTTGATTTGCATCTACCTCACGAAAATGACAACACCTTCACCCCCCCCATGCCCAGCCCCTTGGACTCCGGCCAAATTCGCCTCGAAGAACACCTTGGCGAAATCGAAAAAAGCGCCATCCTGCAAGCCTTGGAACAAACCAAATACAACAAAACCGCCGCAGCGAAATTATTAGGCTTAAGCTTTCGGGCATTACGGTACCGCTTGAAAAAACTGGGGCTGGAATAACAACAAGACTAAAACAGCTCAAAATCTCTTTTATCTAATCACTCAAGCACGCAAAAAACGACCAAAATTGTCACTTTGTGACCCAGTTTGAGGCTGACAAGCCACCAAAAAATACTTTTAAATAAGAAACCGTTCACACATTTCGCAGGAACCAACCCCAACGAAACCCACCAGCCTATTGTTAATTATATATTTTTTATATCCCACCCACTTTAAAAATTGATCACACCGATATTTCATCGCTCTTGGCACGCCTCATGCTTATACCTGAGGTAAGTACGGATTTCCCCGTTTTAACCGGCCCGCACAGAAGCTAAAGCATCTGTGACAACGACCGAAAAGGTGGAGACGTTACCCAACGGCATCACGGCTTTGGCAGAAAACGGTCAAAATCGGGAAATGCGCAATAACTTTAATTAACATTGTGGAGGATTTATCCATGCAACATGTAAAAACACTACAAAAGGGTTTCACACTCATCGAGCTGATGATTGTGGTTGCCATCATCGGTATTTTGGCCGCCATCGCCATTCCGGCTTATCAGGATTATACGAT
>Ga0256839_1000678_pt1 | contig 43677 bp, 42 predicted proteins | sample 354166metaG_FD_185968 | JGI IMG/M metagenome (GOLD analysis project Ga0256839, IMG submission 185968) | Hydrothermal vent microbial communities from Mid Atlantic Ridge, Atlantic Ocean - 354-166 | ecosystem: Environmental > Aquatic > Marine > Hydrothermal vents | place: Atlantic Ocean: Mid...
ACAGGCTTGTACAAACTTCTTCGACAACCTCGATGAGCATCATGCTCCTTTGCGTGCATTGTTGAATGAAAAGTTTCAGATTATTGAGGGCAAAGCCGGGTATTCTTGATCGTGGATAGTATATTATAGATTTACGGGCTATAAAAAAATCATGCGGAATTACGGTTGATGATGTGGCAAAAAGACTGATTGATTATGGTTTTCATGCGCCAACGGTGTCATTTCCAGTTCACGATACCATGATGATTGAACCGACTGAAAGTGAAAACAAACGTGAAATAGATCGGTTTTGTGATGCGATGATCGCCATACGTCAAGAAATCAGAGTTGTTGAAAACGGTATTGTAGATCCTGAAAATAATTTACTGAGAAATGCGCCTCATACCCATGATTTATTGTTGAACGACGAATGGTTATTTCCATACACCCGCCAACAAGCATTTCACCCGCTTGAAAATGAGTTTCGAAGTGATAAGTACTGGCCGCCAATAGCAAGAATTGATAATGTTTATGGCGACAGACATTTGGTTTGTTCTTGTGCGCCAATAAGTGCTTATAAGGAAAGCCAATAAGTGTATATTTAATTTGTCGCGCCCCAGCCCTGCCTTATCCTTCAAGAGAAGGCAAGTATAAGAGCTTAGTGGCGTTGGTGCTATTCAAGAACCAGGGGTAATTCGGAGAAAGAATTATCCGCTATTTTAAAGCAGCGCAGTTCTAACACGCCCTTGGTATTTAAAGAAATTATTAAATACAGAGCGTCAGGATAAGAAGCCATATCTATATCCGATTTGGAAGGAATTGCCGGCGCATCGGGGTGTGAATGATATATTGCAAACAGATCTTCGTTGCGTTCCCGCATTTTTGACATCGCAGCAATTTGTTGTTCGGGGTCAAGCAAAAATTGCCGTTCTGGTTGTTCAGCAATGTTGTCGATAGGATAACAGTGAAAAGGAATGCCGCTTTTGCTGCCAATTAAACCACATATTTCCTTGTTTGGAGATATTTGAGCCTGATGAAGTAATTGGTTGGTGATTTTTCTGGGAATGGTGATTTCTTGTAAGCTCATGGGTGCCATTGTCCTAAGGTTATTCTTGGTTGACCGGCTAGATCGTAATGACTAGCAATATTGGTGTATTTAAATTTTTCGTAAATGGATTGTACTTGCTGCTTTTGATTATAGCCATGCTCAATTAGCAGGTAGCCACCGTCATAAAGAAAATTTTTTGCCGTTTCAACAATTTCAAAAATATCTTCAAGGCCTTGCTTGTTAGCTATTAGAGCGCTATTTGGCTCAAATCTTAGATCACCTTGCTGTAAATGGGGGTCTGCTGGGTCAATATAAGGTGGGTTGCTTACAATTAAATGATGCTTTTCGTTAGCTAATTGCTTCAGCCAATGACTAGGCCTGAATGTAATGTTGAAAGCGTTATGTTTTTTTGCGTTGGTTTTTGCAACTTCTAAAGCTTGAATACTTATGTCAGTTGCAATGACCTTGGTTGTTGGGCGCTCCATCGCCAGGGTAATGCCGATTGCACCGCTTCCGGTTCCAAGGTCTAAAATTGATTTGAATTGGTTGTCAGGAATCAGATCAAGGGCTAATTCAATTAATAATTCAGTTTCAGGGCGCGGAATTAATACGTGCTGGTTAACATTGAATTCTCTTGACCAAAATTCTTTGCTACCGACGATATAAGCGATTGGAACGCCGGTTTGACGTCTCTTAACTAGCGCCAGAAATTTTTCTTTTTGCCGTGGGTTTAATTGTTTATCCGGCCATGCTCTAAGAAAAGCCCGGTTTTTTTCTAATACATGACAAAGCAAGATTTCGGAATCAAGTTTTGCGGAGTCTGATATGGCTTGTAAAGTTTCATAAGCATTTTCCAGACTTGATTGAATGTCATTCATCGCTTAACTGAGTTAATAACTCCGCCTGATGCTCGTGAATAAGCGGTTGAATGACGTGCTCCAGGCCGCCTTGCATAATTTCTTCGAGTTTATATAAAGTCAGATTAATGCGGTGGTCTGTAATTCGACCTTGAGGATAATTATAGGTCCGGATACGTTCTGAGCGGTCGCCGCTGCCAACTTGTAATTTTCGGTTGGCTGCTTGTTCGGCATTTTGTTTTTCTTGTTCTGCGGCAAGTAAGCGTGATTGCAGCAGGGACATGGCTCTGGCTCGATTCTTGTGCTGTGAACGTTCGTCCTGACATTCGACAACAACCCCCGTTGGTAAGTGAGTTATTCGAATCGCAGAGTCAGTTTTGTTCACATGCTGGCCGCCAGCGCCTGAAGCGCGAAAAGTATCTATTCGTAAATCGGCAGGATTAATTTCGATCTCATCAACATTTTCAATTTCCGGCATCACTGCAACGGTACATGCAGAAGTATGAACTCTGCCTTGAGATTCGGTTTCTGGAACTCGCTGAACCCGGTGAGCACCTGATTCAAACTTTAATTGTGAGTACACGTTTTGGCCGGTGACGCGCAAGATAATTTCTTTATAGCCTCCATGTTCCCCTCGGTTTTCATTGATAATTTCAATGTTCCAGCCTTGTTTTTCGGCATATCGTTGATACATTTTGGCTAAATCACCAGAAAAAATAGCCGCTTCATCACCTCCTGTTCCTGCCCGAATTTCCAAAAAGATATTGCTGTTATCATTAGGATCTTTAGGTAGCAGCAGTATTTGTAATTGAGTTTGTAATTGTTCTTTGGACTGTTCGGCTTCTACAAGTTCTTGTTTAGCTAACTCGCGAATATCAGAATCCTCATCTTTGGCCATTTCTTTGGCCGACTCGATTATCTGCTGAATATTTTTGTATTCGTTATAACAGTCGACGATAGGGTTTATTTGTGCGTATTCCTGGCTGAGGGAGCGGAATTTATTTTGATCATTTTGAACTTCAGGTTCAGAAAGTAATGCGGCAATTTCGTGAAAACGATCATGTAGATTATCCAGTTTATTTTGTATGCTTGCTTTCATCAGTGTTATCTAATTTAAAAATTTCTCTGGCAGCGGCTACAAGATCATGTCTGTCGTTGGCGCCGGCTTGTCTGATTTGACTACTTGGGGTATGGATCAGTTTATTGGTTAAGGTATGCGCCAAATAGGTTGCTACTTGTTGAGCAGATGCGCCGTTTGCCAACTTGGAAAGTGCTTTTTGTAACGTTTCTTCGCGAATTACGTCAGCTTGATAGCGAAAATCCCTGATAGTGGCATGTGCACCTTGAGAGCGTAACCAGGAGAGGAAATGTTCGGTTTTGGTTGCAATGATTTCCTCGGCTTTTTCAGCCGCCTGACGTCGTGAATCCATGTTCTCATTAATGGTGTTTTGTAAGTCATCAACGGTATAAAGATAAACATCATTTAATTGCTCAACCTCTGGCTCAATATCTCGCGGAACAGCCAGGTCAACCATAAAAATTGGTTTGTGTTTGCGTTTTTTGATTGCACTTTCTACAAGACCCTTGCCAAGAATAGGTAATTGGCTGGCAGTAGAGGAAATTACAATATCCGCTTCAGGTAGGTGTTTTGGAAGTTCCGACAAGGCGATAGCGTAACCATTAAATTGGCTGGCAAGTGAGTGGGCTTTGTCAAACGTACGGTTGGCGATAATGATATTACCAATTTGTTGCTGATAGAGATGGCGAGCTGTTAATTCAATGGTTTCCCCAGCCCCAATTAGAATAGCTGTTTGTTCACTTAGCGTATTGAAAATCTGTTGCGCCAGTCTGACAGATGCAAAGGCTATAGATACCGGGCTAGAACCAATTTCTGTATCTGTTCTTACTTTTTTGGCGGTGGCAAAAGTATGTTGGAATAATTTGCCTAAATGCTTACCGATTGTTCCCGCTTCACAGGCTGTTTGGTAAGCGGTTTTCATTTGTCCCAGGATTTGCGGTTCCCCCAGGATCATAGAATCAAGGCCGCAAGCGACTCTAAACATATGTCGAATTAATTGGCTGTCATAATGTGTATAAAGATAAGGTGCGAAATCTTCAGCTTTGATTTTTCTGCTATCGGCTATCCAGTCTATTAAAATTTGCTGGTCTTTGGATTCAAGATCACAATAAAATTCAGTCCTGTTGCAAGTGGAAAGAATTGCGGCTTCATTTATTTCTTTTCTTTGCCATAATTCTTGAAGGCAGGGAGAAAGAATTTCCGCAGGGAATGCTAAGCGTTCGCGTATCGAAACCGGGGCAGTGTTATAATTGATGCCAACGCTGAGTAGAGTCATGTCCTGAATGTTTCGATGAGTTCTTGAATTTAAAAAGTTCTGTTATTATCTATTAAGGTTTAGATATGGTAACGCCAATTATAATTGGTAACAGTAGTTTGTTGGGTTAATATTAAGCCATTGAAAATATTCGCCGTTCGTTTTCGGAAATACCCATTTAACCAGTATGCGGTTAATTGAAAGTGATTGGAGTAATTGTGCTTTTGGTGTGAGTGTGTTTGAGTTGTGAGCGAGGAATTGATGGCAAAAAAGGCGTTTTTAAGCGAAAAGGGATATAACGTTGGTTGATTTCGGTTAATTTTAGTCTGCATGAACTTATTTTATGCGAAATTTTAGGGTAATCCAAATTAACAGCAAACTATTGCTGGAAACGGTTTGTAATTGTTTTAAAGACACATTGATTTGTATTGTTTAAGGAATATCATTTATTTATGATTAAAGTAATTGTTGCGATTAGCATGCTGTTGTTAGTGGGGTGCTCAGGGACGTTGCCGAAAAAGGCCGAAAAAGAGTTGCAAGAGGAAACTTCAACAGAAGTTAAGGCAACAGAAATTAAAATCAAAAAAGTTGACAAAGCAAAAGAGGCTGAAACTAAAATTGATCCGGAAGTTCTTTATCTCTTGATGACTGCAGAAATTGCAGGTCAACGGGGGCAGTATAATGTGGCGCTTGAAGGATATTTACAAGCGGCAAGAAAAGTTAAAGATAGTCAAATTGCAGAAAGGGCGGCAAAAATTGCTTTATATTTGAAGGATACTGAAAAAACCAAGGAGGCAGTGTCATTATGGTTAGGGCAGGATCCTGATAATTTAGTCGCTAGAAAAATTGCGGCTTTATCGTCAGTTAGAGCCAATGATAAAAATTTGGCTGTAAAAAACCTTAGTTATATTTTAGAGCATGACCCGGCAGGATTTGAGGCTACCCTAATGGAGCTTGTCAAAGTATTAGGTAAGGAGGGTAAGGGAGATTTTCTTTTGGAGGTGTTTGATGAGCTTGGAGATGAGAATCCAAACGTAGCGACAATCTTTTTCGCAAAGGCGTTTCTGGCAATGCACCTGAAAAACAATGAGCTAGCTAACGCGAATATTGAAAAAGCCTTGGAAATTCAGCCAGGCTGGACAAAAGCGCAATTACTTCAAGTTCAGTTAGCCGTGCTTGATCAGGATTTTGATAAAGCCAAGGTAATTTTGCTAAAGGCATTAGAGAAGGAGCCAGCTAACAAACAGTTTAATACCATGCTGGCTAAACTGTATATCCAAACGGCTGAATATGAAAAGGCTGCGGAAGTCTATGAGAAATTAGTTGAGCTTGATCCGGGCAATACCGAAGCACAGTTTTCTTTGGCGTTGGTTTATTTGCAATTGGAAGAGGACGATGAAGCAAGGAAGTTATTTGAAAAGCTAGTAGAGCATCCGCGGTGGCAGGCACAAGCCAGTTTGTACATGGGTAGAATTGAAGCTAAACAGAAGCATATTGATGATGCGTTAGTTTGGTTTGACCGGATCACTACAGATCCTTTGGTTTTGGAAGCGGGAATTAGTGCTGTTTCACTGTTAATGAATGAAGGGCGTTACGATGAAGCTGAAGCTCGATTAATGAAGCTGAGAGAAAAATTCCCTAATCAAGAATTAAGGCTTTTGCTGCTACAGGCGGAGTTATTTAATAAGCAAAAGCAATACCAAAAAGCGTTTGATTTATTGACAACAGCATTATTGGAGCATCCGAATCAAAAAGACTTGCTCTATACGCGAGCATTGATTGCAGAGCGTTTGGATATGTTGGATGTTGTGGAGTCTGATTTAAAATTTATTTTAGAAAAATATCCTAACGATGCCAATGCTTTAAATGCCTTGGGTTATACACTTGTTGACCGGACAGATCGCTATGATGAAGCGGCTGATTACCTGGAAAAGGCGATTAAATTACAACCAGATGAGCCTGTGATTCAGGATAGCTACGGATGGTTGCTGTATAAGCAGGGGAATCCGGAAAAAGCATTAGAATATTTGGTGCGAGCTTATAAGAAGTTTAAAGGCGAAGAGATTGCCGCTCATTTGGTTGAGGTTTACTGGGTATTAGGTGAAAAACAAAAGGCAAAAGATTTGTTTGAAAAGGCAATTGAGAAAAGTCCGGATAATGAATATTTGCGCGAAGTTTCACAACGTATTCCTGAGCTAAAGTAAACTTGTTCAGGCGATTTCTGCATTTTTATATATTTCTGGCAATTGCCTTTTTTTTAGGAGGCTGTTCGACGCGTCCTATTGAGAAATCCCAATATTTGCCAACACAGAATCAGCATCTTTATAATCTTGAGAGTTGGCGCTTAAAAGGCAGGTTGGCCATGAGCGATGCTCGTGATTCGTGGTCAGCTGATATCGAATGGGTGCATGCAATAAATAAGGAAAGCATCAGCTTATCTGGGCCGCTGGGGCAAGGAGCAGCTAAAATTGTTTTACTCCCGGGTCTAATTGTAATAGACCGCGGGGATGGGAAAATTGGCTATTCTACAGATATTGACTTATATGTTGAGCAGCAGCTGGGCTTCGTTGTGCCAGTGACAGTGTTGCGTTTTTGGGTGTTGGGTTTGCCAGCGCCAGATCAAGATTATGTCAGGCTGAAAGATGGTTTTGAGCAGTCATCATGGAAAATTCATTTTTTAAATTATATTTCAGTGGGCGATGTTTTAATGCCGCGCAAAATTGTTATCGAAAAAGCGTCAGCTAAATTAAAACTGGTCGTCGATCAATGGGTGCTTAATGTTAAATAAAAATGAGACTTTAGAAGGTTCGCCTTGGAATTGGTGGTGGCCTGCACCTGCAAAATTGAATTTAATGCTGAGGATTACGGGTCGAAGAAATGATGGCTATCATTTGTTGCAGACGGTATTTCAAATCATTGATCTTTGTGATTGGTTGAAATTCCATGAAAATGATAGTGACCAGATCACTTTATTACAGGATATTGCAGATGTAGCAACTGAGGATAATTTGGTTGTTCGGGCAGCCAAACTTTTAAAAAAAGAAGCCGGTTATAATGGCGGCGTTACCATTGAAATTGAAAAAAAATTACCAATGGGCGGTGGTTTGGGTGGTGGCAGTTCAGATGCAGCTACTACTTTGGTGGCATTAAATAAGCTTTGGCAATTAGGATTTAGTGAGCGACAATTAATAGAGCTTGGGGTCAGTTTAGGGGCGGATGTTCCTGTGTTTATTCATGGATACACGGCGTGGGCCGAAGGTGTGGGAGAGCATTTACAAAAAATAGATGTACCACAAAAGTATTTTTTGGTTATCAGGCCCGATATTCATGTCAGTACCAAAGATGTTTTTTTATCTGAGGCATTGACACGAGACAGTAAATCTATCACAATAGCCGACTTTCTTGCCGGCCAGCAGCAAAATGACTGTCAGGATGTCGTCAAGAAACAATACCCGATTGTTGATAAAGCGTTGAAAGTTATTGGTGTTTATGGTGACGCAAAGTTGACGGGGACAGGAAGTTGTGTGTTTGTTCAATTTGATGATGAGCAAAGCGGAAAGAGTGCGTTTGAAGATATTAGAACGGATTGGGAAGCGTATTTTGTAAAAGGATTACAAGTTTCGCCTTTAATTCAGATGCTCAGGAGTAACTAAGTTTAGCGATGAAGTTTCTGGACTGTTGAAATGAAAGTGGTCTGCTATACTTTTGTGCGTATGGAAAGAGGGCGAAGAAGCAGAAGGCTGTTTTGAATAGTAATATTTTATGAGTCAGTAATTTTCTTAAATGGGCCGTCGCCAAGCGGTAAGGCACGGGGTTTTGATCCCCGCATACCCAGGTTCGAATCCTGGCGGCCCAGCCATTTCGATTAAGATTTATGATCAAAAGCTAATGCTATTTTGTGCAAAAACTCATGTATCTTTACGCCTTCCTTTTAACTTCTTTACTTAACCTCATCCCGTCATGTTGTTTAGGAGACCTGGAATGAACGATGCTCCGATAATGGTGTTTACGGGTAATGCTAATCCCGAATTATCAAAAGGAGTGGTCAAGAAACTGGGCCTTCGCATGGGAATGGCATCGGTTGGAAGGTTCAGTGATGCCGAGGTGGCGGTTGAAATTGAGGAAAATGTAAGAGATAAGGATGTTTTTGTAATCCAGCCAACTTGTTCCCCAGCAAATGAAAATTTGATGGAGTTATTGGTTATGATCGATGCCTTAAAAAGAGCATCGGCACTAAGAGTTACTGCAGTAATGCCTTATTATGGGTATTCGAGACAAGACAGGAGAACTCGTTCCGCACGCGTTCCAATTACTGCAAAACTAGTTGCAAAAATGATTGGAAATGCAGGAGCAGATCGGGTGTTAACCGTGGATTTGCATGCAGATCAAATTCAAGGTTTTTTTGATATTCCTGTAGATAATGTATATGCATCGCCACTATTATTAGGCGATTTGTGGCGACAAAAATATGATGATTTAATTGTTGTATCACCTGATGTGGGTGGGGTTGTCCGGGCAAGGGCTTTGGCCAAACGAATGGACGATGCGGATTTGGCTATTATTGACAAACGCCGCCCAAAAGCAAATGTAGCGCAGGTTATGCATATAATTGGAGATGTTGCCGATAAAACCTGTGTTATGGTCGATGATTTGGTTGATACCGCGGGGACGCTATGTAGCGCTGCCCTGGCGTTAAAAGAACACGGTGCAAAAAAAGTATTGGCGTATTGTACGCATCCAGTACTTTCCGGTAATGCAGTAGAAAATATTCGAAATTCTGAATTAGACGAATTGGTGGTCACTGATACTATTCCGTTAAATGCAGAATGTTTGAAACTAGAAAAAATTAGACAGTTGAGTGTCGCTGAAATGTTAGCCGAAACAATCAGAAGGATTGCTGCTGGCGAATCAGTAAGCTCACTGTATGTCGATTAGAACTATCCTTGTATATAATCAGGGATAGAAAAGATTTATTTGATACAGAATTTGGAGATACAAGATGTCTGACGTTTTTGAATTTTTAGCAGAAACCCGTACGGAATCAGGAAGTGGGGCGGCAAGGAGGTTGCGTAGACAACACAAAATTCCAGCAATTCTGTATGGAGGAAATCAGAGTCCCGTCAATTTGACTCTGGATCACAATGATGTTCTTAAGCACTTGGATCATGAAGCTGTCTATTCGCATATTCTTGATCTCAAGGTTGATGGCAAGACAGAAAAAGCTATATTGAAAGATGTCCAAAGACACCCAGCTAAACGCAAGGTTTTTCATCTGGATTTTTTGAGAGTAAGTGCCAATGAAAAAATTCGTGTTCATGTGCCTTTACATTTTCTTAATGAAGAGACTTCTGTTGGAGCAAAAAAAGGTGGGGTAACAACCCATAATTTGGTTGATATTGAAATCGCATGTTTGCCTGGAGCGCTTCCTGAATATATTGAAGTTGATTTGGCTGATCTCGATGTAGGTGAGTCAGTTCATTTGACCGATATTCAATTACCAGAAGGTGTTGAAATTATCACGTTGTTGCAGGAAGGCGATCACGATTTGTCAGTAGTATCGATAGCTGCTGCTAAAGGTGGTGGCGATGATGATGAAGAGGCTGCTTCAGAAGAAGGCTCTGATGATGAAGCAGAAGCTGAATGATAGTTTTGTATGATTAAATTGATTGTTGGTCTGGGAAACCCCGGGCGACAATATGAAAAAACCCGGCACAATGCCGGGTTTTGGTTTTTAGAGGGTTTGGGTAATAGTTTTTCTGCCTCATGGAGTTTTGAATCCCGCTTTGAAGGGGAGGTTGGCAATATCTTAGTGGCGACTGATAAGGTAATGTTATTAAAGCCACAAGCCTTTATGAATCTGAGTGGTCGTTCGGTTGGTAAGCTGTGTCGCTACTATAAAATCGAAGTAGAAGAGATGCTTGTCGTCCATGATGAGCTGGATTTTGATCCTGGTATTGTCAGGCTAAAAAAATCAGGAGGTCATGCGGGACACAATGGTTTGCGAGATATTATTGCAAACCTGGGAAGCAAGGATTTTTATCGTTTACGTGTAGGTATTGGTCGTCCTCCAGGACAGCAAAAAGTTGCTGATTATGTTTTGTCAGAACCCTCCAGCGAAGATAAAAATAAAATATTGAACAGTTTTGTTCCAGTTTATTCCGAAATCAAGTCGATAGTGGAAGCTGATTTTGAAAAGGTCATGTCAAAGTTACATGACCCAGGCGCTTTACAATAGACAAATTGATGTCTTTTAATCTTCCTTCAAAAAATCAACAATAATTTTCGTCAAATTTTTTGCCTGAGCGGTTTTGAAAATATGTTGGGCATGTGCAGATCCTTCAATTTCAACAAGGATTTTTGGGTCCGGTGTTTTTTTAAATTGTTGTTTAATTGTTTTTGCAATCGATTCTTTTTTACTGACGATGTATAAGATATTGCCTTTGAGTTTTTCCGGGTTACTAACGGGCATTGGCGAAAGCAGTATTAATTTGCTGATGTCGCCAGCTTTTGAGTGTATTGATGCTTTGGCGGCTGCTCCGCCTCCCATGCTGGCACCGAGCACAGAAATTTTTGTAATATCTGGCTGTGTTTGTAAATAATTGATTGCACCGAGAATATCAAGGTATTTTCCATTCGATTTGTTTCCTGCTGTTGACTGCCCATAGCCTCTGAAATCTATAGCGAAAACACTCAAGCCATTATCAGTTAATTCCCGGCTTAATTTTTCCCAGCTTTCTTTGTTAAAAATGGCTCCGTGTGCCAAGATCACAACATGATTGCCTGATGGATAATAATTTGCGAAGATTGTTGCACCATCATTTGTTGCAAATGAAACTGATTGAAAAGGTTTTGCATTTGCCAATGAAAGGCTGCATACAAAAAATATTGTTACTAATTTTTTTATTGAAGGAAGCATAATAAATAATTTTCGAAAGTTTAGCTTTTATACGGGTTCTTTAGGTAAGCTGATTATAATATTTTTCAAGATCAGTAAGTCTTTCAGGTGTGCCAATATCCATCCAGAAACCACAATGAATTTCTCCGCTAACTTGGTTTTTCTGGGCTGCATATCGAAGTAATGGTGCTAGTTTGGATTTTCCTGGAGGTGTGTTAGCAAACAGTTCTGGGCTATAAATGCCAATTCCACTAAAGGTAAATTTTTCTGTGGCCTGCGTTTTGATGGTGTTGTTTTCCAAGCCAAAATCTCCTCCAGGGTGATGTTTTGGGTTTTTAATGAGTACCAAATGCGCTAAATCAATTTTTTTGTCAGTGAGGCGGGATAAAGGGAAGTCGCAGGCAATATCAGCATTAATAGCCAGAAACGGGGCGTTGCCGAGGAGTGGGAGTGCATGGATAATACCGCCAGCTGTTTCCAGCGCATTCTGACCCTCTCTCGAGTATGTGATATTGGCATTAAATCGAGAGCCATTACCAAGCGTATTTTCAATTTGTGCGCCCAAATAAGCTAGGTTGATAACCAGATCTGTAATGCCGGCAGCCACAAGAGATTCGATAGTGTAAACAATGAGTGGCTTACCATTCACTAGAAGCAAGGGTTTTGGGGTGGTATCAGTAAGCGGCTTCATTCGTTCGCCTCTGCCGGCTGCTAAGATAAGGGCTTTCATTTTAGCTGCCAAGCGGGCATGACTGTGTTTTGTAAAAAAATATTGAAGGCATTTAATTCCGGGTATTTGGCGCTAGTGTTAATGATATAGTTAATAGTTCTTGGAATGTCATGTAAATAATCTGACTTATTATCCCGTAAATGAAGTCTCGCAAAAATACCAATGGCTTTTAGATGCCTTTGAATGCCCATTAGGTCAAACCAATAGTTAAAAGTATCATAATTGCAATTGATGTGCCCAGCGTCTTTGAGGTGCAGGAAGTATTTATTTAGCCATTGATCAATCATCTGTTCAGGCCATTCAATATAGCAATCTTTAAGCAGTGATGCCAGGTCATAGGTAACAGGACCAACAACGGCATCTTGAAAATCAATAATGCCGGGGTTGTTTGTTGATGTTACCATTAAATTTCTTGAGTGATAGTCCCGGTGAACACATGTTTTGGATTGTTCTAATGCAGATTTGACAAGTAGGTGTTTGGTTTTTTCTAGGGTTTTTTGTTGACCGAAATTGGCTTTGATGTTTAATTTTTTTTCAAGAAACCATTCACTAAAAATATCAATCTCTTTGCTTAATAGCTGAAAATCATATAAAGGTAATTTACAATTCATACAATCAATATTTGACTGAAGTTTGAATAGGCTATCAAGTGCTTGTTCATAGAGGCTATTAGCATTTTCTTGATTTAATAAATCCAGATAGCATTGATTACCAAAGTCTTCTAGTAATAGAAAGCCTTGCTCCCGGTTGATTTGATATATCTTTGGGATGTTTATTCCAGTAGAGGCAAATAAACCAGCCACTTCAATGAAAGCTTTAATGTTTTCTTTTTCAGGTGGCGCATCCATGACTATATAGGTTTGACTATTACAAGATACCCGAAAATAACGACGGAAACTGGCATCGCTGGATGCAGGAGCAAAAAAATCAATAGACATTTTGAGCTCATTTTCTAACCATGATTGAATGGCTGTTTTTCTGATATCTTGTTTTTGCATATAAGATTCTTTTTAAAAGACTTTAGTAAATTCAGGTAAAATATTCGGCTGCATTCAGTTTTTTATCTACAGTTTAAATAATACCTTTCATTTTCAATGTTTGTGCGTTTTGTTACAGGGATCTTTTTTTTATTGTATACCGTTTTAGTTGGTGCGGATGAGTCGTTAACCGGCTGGAATTGCGAACAAACAACAGAAAACAAGGAATGGCGGTGCGTCAGTCAAAAAAAAATCGAACCTGCCGATTCATCTTCTGCAACGCAACCTGTTGCCGAACAGGAAATCAATGGTAACAATGCTGAAATTAATGATATTCCAGAATCTCCTGCTTCCTCTGTTGATCTCAATACCCCATTATCGGTGCCGACTGCGACGGCATTTGAACCGCCCCGAACCGAAAATCTACAAACTGGCTGGCATTGCAAGGCCAATCCTGAAAAAGGCACATGGGATTGTAATCTAGTTGGGCCAGATCCCCAAAGCCAGCCACAATTAATGGCCGAAGAGGATTATTCAATTATAGGTGTTATTGGCAAACCTACCTATGATCAAAGGGAAGAGAATATTTTTCTAACTTTGATGAACGAGTTCAAAACCAACCCCTGGGGAGCTTGTGTTGGTAGCAAGAAAGCCGCTCCTCCCCAATTTTTGACCGAAATGGGGCTTAGGGAAACTACTCCAATGGAAATTATTTCTGACTATTCTGAAATTTTTGATGAAGAAATCAGTAGTTTTATGGGAAATGTTGATTTGCGGCGAGCAGATCAACATATGATGGCAGGTATGGCGACTTACGATTCTGTTGCTGAAACGATGGATTTACAAGGTCATGTTTTATACAGCGAAAATGGTTTAGCGCTTTTTAGTGATTCCGCATTTTTAAAACTGGCTGATGACAAGGCTAGATTAAGAAATGTTTTGTTTATTACTCCCGAGGCGCCATTAAGAGGTCAGGCTAAGGTCGCTTATCGGGATTCAGCAACTTTTTCCTATTATAAAGAGGCAAATTTCACTAGTTGTCCGCCTGGCAATCAGGATTGGATTATGCATGCTTCACGGCTAAAACTGAATAAAAAAACGGGTAAAGGGTCTGCAAAACATGCGTGGCTTGAGTTTAAAGGGATTCCTTTTTTATATTCCCCATACATATCTTTTCCTCTTGATAATCGTAGGCTAACTGGGTTTTTAACGCCAAGCTGGGATAATACTGACCGAAGTGGTTTTGGGGTTCACATTCCTTTTTACTGGAATATTGCACCAAATTATGATGCATTATTCTGGGCACGGTATTACAGTAAACGCGGCTTTGCTTTTGGTTCGCAGTTCAGATATTTGACTGAATCATCCGAAGGGTCTTTTGAATTTGAGCTCTTGCCAAATGATGATTTGGCGGGAGAAAGTAGAGGCGGTTTGTTTGATGATAACGGCAATCAGGTTGCGCTTGACGATGGTACGTTAGACCAGTTTGCAACGACAAAATCTTTTCGTGGAGCTGCTCGTTTCAAGAATACAACGCGATTTAACGACACCTTAAGTTCAGATATGGATTTGAATTATGTTTCTGATCCTTATTATTTTGATGACTTAGGAAACAGCTTGCGTATTTCAACTGCTTCCTATTTGCATAGTTTCGCAAATTTTTCTTATAACGATCAATTTGGGAATAAGGATGAAGAGCAAACGGAGGTCGCATTTAAAGCTCAGGTGGAAAATTACCAGAATATCGATATCAGACAAACCAGTTTGCCTTATCAGAGATTACCGCAAGTAACGTTTGATATTGACAGGGATTTTGACTTTATGCCGCTATCTTTGGGGCTGGAGACTGAATATGTTTATTTTCATAAAAAGAATATTGATGATTTTTTTGGCATTGAACTGGATGATTATCGCTCGCCATCGATTATTAAAGCTGAACAAGACAGGATCAGCAGGGGAGAAAATGTTGATCCTCTGATTGGTCAGCGCTTTGATATCAAGCCTACAGTCAGCTTTCCCTATGAAACAGCCAGTTTTTTTATTACTCCCAAGGTTTCCTTGCAGCATACCCAGTATTGGTTGAAGAATCAGCAAACAGATAAGCCAAGCAGAACTTCCAGAACCTTGCCAATTGCATCGCTTGATACAGGTTTGTTTTTTGAGCGTGAATTTGGGGATCAGGATTCAGGTTTTATTCATACCATCGAACCGCGTTTATTTTATGTTTATATCCCATATAAGGATCAGGATGATATTCCGTTATTTGATACGGGAGAGTTTGATTTCACCGGCAGCCAGCTTTTTAGAGAAAATCGTTTCAGTGGTAGTGACAGAATACAAGACACCAATCAGTTAACATACGCTTTGACGTCCCGATTATTGGAATCAGATAGTGGAAGGGAATTATTGAATTTTACAGTGGGTCAGATTGTCTATTTTCAGGATAGGAAAGTGACGCTGACTGAAAATGACGATCCTGAAACCCATACATTGTCAAATCTCGTCGTTGGTTTAAGTGGCAGAATAACTGACCATTTAACATTTTCTTCTGGAGTGCAGTGGAATCCTGATACTAGTTATTTTGATCGTTATCAGGCAGCATTACGTTACCGTGGACCAAATAGACAATTACTGAATATTGGTTATCGTTTCAGAAGAAGTGAGTTTCAGGTTGATAAGAATACTGGGCTGGTAAGACGCGACCCGGTAACAAATAAAGAATTATTCAAGAAAAAAGGTATCGATCAGTTTGATGTTTCTTTTTTGTGGCCAGTGTACGAGGGCTGGAGTGTAATTGGTCGATGGCAATACTCCTTTCTCGATAAGGTTACTCTGGATAGTTTTTTGGGAGTGGAATTGGATAATTGCTGTTGGCGTTTTCGTATTCTTGGAAGATATTTTGTTAGTAATCTTGATAGCAATACAATAAGCGACAATATTGAGCCTGAAACTGCTATTTTCTTCCAGTTTGAACTTAAAGGCTTAAGTAGTTTTGGCGAAGACTTGGATATTTTCCTTGAAAGGCAGATAAATGGTTATCGAAGATACCTTGATGAGTAATGATGGTGAAAATTAGAATTAAGTGGTGGGTGGCTGTTATTTTGGCTGGAAAGCTAATGTCAACGGGTTCTATGGTATATGCAGAATATCTGGACCGTATTGTTGCGGTTGTTGAAGATGACGTAATTCTGGATAGTGAGTTATATAGGGAAGTAGCTGCCATTACTGAAAAGCTGAAGGCCTCCAAAACCATGATGCCACCAGCTTATGTGGTGCGCAGACAGGTGCTGGAGAGATTGATTATTGATAAGCTACAGAGGTTGGTGGCTGAGAAATCTGGTATCAGGGTTACCGATGAGATGTTAAGAGGTTCAGTGACTGATATCGCCAGGCAAAATGGCATGAATCTGCAGCAATTTAGAGCCGAGCTGGAAAAGCAGGGCATGTCTTATGATAGCTTTGTGGAGAGTGTTAGGAACGAAATTATTATAAATCAGCTGCGTGGACGAGAGATTGGTAGCCGCATTAAAGTTACTGACCGGGAAATTGATCATTATTTGGAAACTCAGGGGCAGGCTGGCGCAGATAAAATTAAGTACCGATTAGGGCATATCCTGATTGCTGTTCCCGAGGGTGCTTCTGCAACCAAAATACAGAAGGCCAGAGCTAAAGCTGAAGCGATTATAAAAGACTTAAGAGCGGGTGCAGATTTTAAACGGAGAGCAATTTCTGTTTCTGCGGGGGGTCAAGCTTTAAAAGGCGGAGATTTAGGGTGGCGAACAATAGGTCAAATTCCTACTTTGTTTGTGGATTACGTCAAGGATTTACGTGCTGGGGATGTGTCTGAACCGATTAGAAGTCCGAGTGGTTTTCATATTATTAAATTGCTCGAAGCCAAGGGTTTAAGTGACGATGTTCATATCATCACCCAAACCAGGGCGCGTCATATATTGATAAAAACTGATGAATTGACTAATGATGCAGAGGCAAAAAGGCGGTTGCTTGATATCAAGGAAAGAATTGCCAATGGCGAAAGTTTTGAAACTTTGGCCAAATCTAATTCTGACGATACCGTGACTGCCCTGAAAGGTGGTGATTTAGGCTGGGTTGAGCCTAGGGCTCTTGTCCCCCCTTTTGAGAAAGCCATGAAAGCCTTGGCTATCAATGAAATTAGCGAACCAGTACAAACCCAGTTTGGTTGGCATATTATTCAAGTACTGGACCGAAAGGAAAAGGATAATAGCGAAGAATTTAAAAGAAACCAGATTAAGGAAGAGATCAGAAAGCGTAAAATTGAAGAAGAAACCGAGCTTTGGTTGAGGCGGTTGCGTGATGAAGCCTATGTTGAAATTCATATGGATGCAATGTAGTTGGTAGACCAAAACAGCAGTATGAAAAAAGATGTTCAGTTCCAAAAGCTATTGAAAGATAGAATAAAGAAACTTGTTAAGGATAAAGATTTAACTGAATATATTGTTTCGCAAAAACAAATATTGTCAGAATTGGATATTGATCCGATTGTCGGTGCAGCGGCGCTGAATTTTTTATTGCAGGAACAATTTTATAGAGCCGAAGAAGAAAAAAAATTTAAAGCTGAACGGAGTCAAGCTTGTGCTTTACAAAATATGCGAATGTTTTGGTATCGTATCGAGGTTGGAAATGAACACAGGATTTCGGTCGAAATATTAAAACAAGTTTTGGTCGAAGAGGCTGGTGTTGAAAGGCGTTTTATTGGGCGCATTGATATTCGCGATCAATATACATTGATTCAACTGCCAAATGGAATGCCGACCGAACTTTTACAGCATTTGAAAACAGTTACTATAAATCAGAAGCAACTAGCCATTCAGCGGTTAAAAAAAAGGCCAGGAAAAAAACACCGGAGAAAAAAACCATCAGCCAGCCACAAAAGGGTTGCTGCGCATCTCCTCGCCAAAAGTTGACATGGGTCCATGGCCAGGTATAAAAGCAACTTCCTTACCCAAAGGCCATAGTTTATCCTTGATGGAGTGGATTAGTGTATGGAAGTCGCCTTTTGGGAAGTCTGTCCGGCCAATGGAGCCATTAAATAGTACATCGCCAACCCAAGCCAGTTTTTCCTTGGGATTAAAGAAAACAATATGGCCCGGCGTATGGCCTGGGCAATGGATGACATCAAGCTTGATTTCGCCGAATTCAACCTTATCTCCATCTTTGAGCCAACAGTCCGGGGAGAACGCATCGACTGCTGGAAAACCAAATGATGCGCATTGAGAAGGAAGTGCTTCCAGCCAAAATTGATCATCATGATGAGGGCCTTCGACGGGTACAGAAAACATTGATGTTAGTTCTGGAGTGGCGCCTACATGATCCAGGTGTCCGTGAGTGAGAAAAATTTTTTCGAGTTCAGCCTGCTGTTTATCCAGCGCAGACAGAATTAAATCTACATCACCACCCGGATCCACCAAGGCAGCTTTGTTGGTTTTTTCACAAATCAGTAAAGAACAATTCTGCTGGTATGGAGTTACCGGGATAATGATGTATTTCATAGCCGTATTTATAAAAATCAGAAATTTATTTTACCATTCAATCACTAAGCTTTTAACAATAATTTATGCAAGCCATTCAATATATCGATACACCAGAAAAACTAGAGCAATTATGCAGCAAAATCCAACAAGAAAAATGGCTGGCTCTTGATACAGAATTCCTTCGGGAAAAGACCTATTATCCAAAGTTTTGCCTTTTGCAGATAGCCACTTTGGAATGGGTGGCTTGTGTTGATCCTTTGGTTTTACCTTCTCTGGACTTGCTTTTTGAAGTGCTTAACAGTCATGATATTGTTAAGGTTTTACATTCTTGTCAGCAAGACTTTGAAATTTTTTATCATTTAACCGGGAAAATTCTTGAGCCTGTATTCGATACCCAGCTGGCAGCTCCAGTTTTAGGCATTCAGGATAATCCCGGTTACGCAATGCTGGTATCAACATACTTAAATATTAATTTGGACAAAGCGCACACTAGGACCGATTGGAGTATTCGTCCTTTAAGTGAAGAGCAGCTTAAATATGCGGCGGATGATGTGATTTATTTGGCGAAGATATATCAGATCATGATTAAAAAATTAGCTGATATGGGGAGATCAGACTGGTTAAAAGAAGATTTTGCCAAGCTTTTGCAAGCTGATTTGTATGATATTCCGGTAGAAAATGCTTGGTTAAAAATCCGGGGGAAAAATAAATTAACCGGGAAGCAGTTATCTGTCCTTCAGCATTTGGCTGAGTGGCGGGAAAGAAACGCGAAACAGGAAAATAAACCGAGAGGGTGGTTGCTTAAAGATGATCTATTACTGGATATAGCCCGATTGCAGCCGACGTCGATGCCTGAATTTTTTAAAATAAGAAATATGAATATGCGTACTGCCAAACAACATGGCAGGCAGTTGTGTGAGCTCATTAAAAAGGCACAAAATCAGGCGCCGAAAAAATTACACGAGCATGGAAAATCCGCAAAAAAAACACCACAACAAGAAGCAATAATTGATGTTTTGGGTGCGATTGTGCGTGTCAGGGCAGATCAAAACTCATTGAATCCTTCAATTCTCGCAACTCGTAAGGATATTGAAAGGCTTTTGCTTGAGGATCAAAACAGTCCGCTCTTAAAAGGTTGGCGTTATGAGATGGCGGGAAAGGAGCTAAGCCAGATGCTACAAGGGATGGCTTTACTGAAAATTACAGAGAGAGGGGTTATTGTCGAAAATAATTAAATTATTGTTGTTGGAATAATATTTTTTCCAACAACGCAAAAGCTAGTTTTTAATGGGCAAGGTTTCTTCAGGTAATTGGGTGCCCAGGAATTGATTTAGCATACCTTTACTTGTCAAGATGCGATACATGGCAAACTGCTGATCATACAGGGCATTAACATAAGCGCTTTTTGCCAAATACATTTCATTCGCGGAATCAAGTAAATCCAACAAGGTGCGCTGACCAATATTAAATTGTTTTTGATAGGCCTGGTGCGTTTTGATGCTGGCATCACTGTGGCGTTTGAAGAAGACCATCTGGTTTTTAACTGTTTGATAAGCAGTCCAGGATAATCTCATGCTTTCAACAACCAGGCGGTAGGTGTTATCTCGTATGTTTTTTGCTTCGGTAATCCGGTAGGCTGTTTCATTCCGTCTGGCGATATCTTTGCCCCCATTAAAAACATTCCATTGCATTCTGACCATGGCTGTGAGGTCTTCATTTTTGTAAGGAACGCCGTCCAGATTATTATTCCAGGAATAGCCAGCCTCAAAATCTACTCTTGGGTAATAGCTCGAGGCCGCGGTTTTGTGTTGAGCAAATGCAGATTCAATATCAGAATTAGCAGATTTTAAGATTGGATGGTTAGCAATTGCTTCTTCAATGGCTGCATCGACACTTTCCGGGATGCTGTCGATTGGATCGGGTGCTGGTTCCAAATCTTTGGGTAATACTCCGATAACACGCTGAAAAGCTGTTTCAGTATCGTATAAATTTCCTTCCTCGGATTTCACATTACTTTCAGCTAAAGCCAAGCGTCCTAGAGATTGCTGGGCATCAGCTTTTTTTCCAACGCCCCTTTCTGCACGCAGTAATATTTGATCATTCGTGCGTTGGTGAATTTCCAGGTTTTCTTTGGCAAGTTGTAGTAAGTCCTTGCGGCGTAATACATTCAGATAAGCTTCGACAGCATCAAGTGCAGTAATTTCAGCCTGGCCAAAAACACTGTAAGCGCGAGCATCGGTTCTGGCTTTTTGACGTTTAACTTCGCTAGGTGTGGCAAAGCCATCAAACAGCATTTGTCTTAGGCTTGCAGAAAGTTCGGTGCGATCATAATCAACGTTTCTTTTTTTTCCGTCAGGATTGCCGCGCCGTGTGACAGGGTTATTACTTCTTTCATAACCATAGCCGGCATGTAAATCAACAGATGGAAAATAACTGGATTTTGCTTGACTGATTTCTTGTTCTACGGCCAGGCGCTCGGCTCTAGCACGTTGAATTTCCGGGTTTTCGTCGATTGTTAGCTGCACAGCATCCTGTAAATTTTGTGCATAGGCATTAGCTGATAGAGTGATGCTGGCGGCGAGACAGCCTATAATATAAAAAAGTGATACTCGCATGGTTTTCTCTGTTTTTTAAGTTTGAGAGTTTAGATGATCGGCTTAGGAATGCGAAAATTACCCTGTTGCGAGTATTATATTAGAAATCAACAGAATATCACAAGTTTATGATGTATTAAGATTGTTTACATACTATTGTGGTTTGAATTAATTTCGGAAATAGAAATTGCTAAATGGAGGCGATCAGGAATGTGAAGTTTTTTATAGATTGAAGTTAAGTGGGCTTTCACAGTCCGTTCAGAAATGTCTAACGATGAAGCTATAACCTTATTGGTTTTCCCATCTCCAATCATTTTTGCGACATCAAGTTCCCGATTTGATAGCTCTTTCAATAATTGTTCATATTTTTTGTTTTTGTCAATTTTGATATTATTTTTTGGTATTTTGGCAAAAGCTCCGATAACTTTTGGGAGTAGGTGGCGCTGTAGCCATATTTCACCAGCCAGAACACTTTTAACGGCTTTGAGAAACAGCGAGTCTGGATAGCCATTTTCACAGTAGCCGGAAGCTCCAGAGGCAATGGCTTGAATTTGGGCATTTTCGGGGTATTGATCCCCCATGATCAAGACTTTAGCAGGAAATTTTTCTAAATAACTAAACTCAATGATGTTTTCAATGAAAAATGAAGTATCAAGGATGATGAGCGATTCGGGTTTGATGTTAGCGGGTATATCAAACACGTCGGTTGTATATTGAACTGTATAGGAATCACTCAGCGCATTTTTCCATTTTTTTAACAGGCGCGGGCTTTTTGTGAAAATAAAAATATTGCTCATATTATGGGAAAAAAATTCAGCTATCTTTCTTTTAAAGCATTCGCTTTAGCTTTGAGTATTGGTTTTAATATATAGTCCAGTACTGATTTTTTTCCAGTTAAGATGTCAATATCTGCGGTCATGCCCGCAATTATTTCCAGTTTTTCACCACTTTTTTGTAAATAGTTTTTTTCTGTACGAAGGCGAATCAAAAAATAGCTTTGCCCGTCATTTTCATCAATAATGCTGTCTGCGCTGATGTGTTCCAAGATTGCTGGTAAGCCGCCATAAATAGAGAAATCATAGGCAGTCAGTTTTACCATTGCCTTTTGGCCGGGGTGTAGAAACGCAATATCAGCCGGGCGGATTTTTGCTTCTACCAATAATTGATCTTCAACGGGAACAATTTCCAGCAAATCCATCCCTGGTTGGATGACGCCGCCAAGTGTATTGATTTTTAATTGTTTGACAACTCCTTTCACTGGGGAAGTGACCAATGTTCTGTTGACCCGGTCTTTCAGAGCAAGGCTGGTTTCCGAAGATCTTTTGAGTTCGGCTTTGTTTTTGTTAAGTTCTTCGAGTGCTTTGGTTTGAAAATGAGCTTTTTGTTCCTTGATTTTTTGTTCTGCCTCGTTGATGGCCGATTGAATTCTTGGCATAGCCAGCTTAGTTGAAGTTAGCTCGCCATAAAGGTCGTTAGCATTTCTCCGCAAACGTAAAATTTCAACTTCCGACATCGCTCCCTGGGCAACTAAGGGTTCAGACATTTTCAATTCTTTACTGAGAAGGCGATAACTTCTTGATATCCTGTTTTTTTTTGCTTTAAGTTCTAATAATTCCTGCTGTTTTTGTGCTAATTGATGTTGCAGCGTTTCGATATTAGCATTGAGTTCGGAAATTTCAGACTCATACAGTGATTTGGTGTTTTTAGCTAGCTCCGGGAACTTTTCGGTGACTTCTTTCGGCATTTTTAATGGTTGTTGATAAGCTTCGGCAGTAAGTCTGGCAATATTGGCGAGTAGCTCATAGTAATTGATTTGACTTTCATTAAGAGACGACGCGAAGCGGATATCATCAAGACGCAGCAATGGTTGGCCTTTTTTGACTAGGTCGCCTTCTTTAACCATGATTTCGGCAAGAATTCCACCCTCCAGGTTTTGAATAACCTGGATTTGGCTGGAAGGAATGATTTTGCCTCTACCCCGGGTGACTTCATCAAGCTTGGCATAATTTGCCCAGATTAAAGCAATAATGACAAAAAAAAAGCTTATCCATAGCAGGATATGAGTTTTCAGTGGCGCGACATAAAGACTGGTGTTTTGGGTGTTGGTTATAAAGTCTTGATCTTGTTCTTGAATTTGATTCTTGACTTTTAATTCGATAATTTTATTGAGCATGGTCGTCGTTTCAGTTAAACAGAAGCAGAAATTCTGCCGTGTTTCAGGGCGTCCAGGACTTGCTGTTTAGCGCCATCGGCAACTATTTTTCCATTATCAAGAACGATGATTCTGTCGACAAGAGTCAGTAGTGATGCGCGATGTGTTATTAAAATAAGCGTTTGGTTTTCTTGAAGGTGGTTTGCAAAGCGTTGTTTGAAAGTTTCCTCGCTACGACTGTCCATGGCATTGGTTGGTTCATCCAAAATATAGATGGGGGGGTTATGTAATAAAGCTCTGGCAAGGGCGATACTTTGTTTTTGGCCGCCAGATAAGGCCGCGCCTCTTTCGCCAACCTGAATATCCAGCCCAAGCGCATTTTGGTTGGTAAAATCACTTACCCCGGCAATTTTTGCAGCTTTGGAAATGCTATGTTCATCTACATATTTACCGCCAAAAATAATATTGTCATAAATTGTGCCTCGCATCAGAGAAATATCTTGAGGGACATAACCAATTTGTCGTCTAACTGTGGCCGGATAGATTTGCTTGATTTCGGTGCCGTCGATGAGAATTGATCCTTCTTGCGGTTCGTATAAAGCCAGGATCAATTTTTCTAGCGTGCTTTTTCCAGAACCAATGCGTCCGAGAATCGCTATTTTTTCACCGGCTTTTATTTTAAAAGAAACTTGATTAAGTGTCTTCTGCGGTTGGTCAGGGTAGCTGAAGGATACATTTTTAAATTCTATGTTTCCTGTTGAAGCGGGGCGCGTAAGAGGTTTCTTGTTGGTTCGTTCGCCGGGTAAATTCATCAGTTCATTCAATGAACCCAGTGACGCTTTAGCCTGATGGTAACGAGTCAGCAACGAAGCTACCTGTGACATGGGAGCCAGGCATCTGCCGGTCAAAATGGTGCAGGCAATTAGGCCGCCAGTCGTAAGGTCGCCATCAGCAATTTTATACACGCCAAAAATCACCACGCTAATTGAGGCGATTTGTTGGAAAAAGAGTGAAACATGAATAGCAATTGAAGCCAAAAATCGTGATTTCATGCCAAGTTTGGCAATTTCCCCAATATTTTCTTCCCATTGTTTTTGTAGTTGTCCTTCGGCATTGACGGTTTTTATTGGCTCCAGATTGCCGAGCGCTTCAATCAGAGTGGCGCTTTTTGCGGCTGACAGCCCGAATAGTTTTTGGATCGTACTTTTTAAGGGTTTTTGAATGATAAGCCCGGCGGCCAAAGCTAACGGAATCGCAATTAATGGAATGGTTACCAGGCTTTCCCCAATCAGCCAGATGATAGCCAGGAAAAATATTAAAAAAGGCAGGTCTATTAATGTAGCGAGTGTGGCTGAGGTTAAAAAGTCCCGAAATGATTCAAATTCATGCAGGTTATTGGCAAAAGCACCTGTCGAAGCAGGTTTGACGGCCATACGAATGCCGAGTATTTTTTCAAAGATTGTGGATGACAAAATGATGTCAGCCCGCTTTCCTGCGGCATCAATGAAATAACCCCGCAATATCTTCATTAACAAGTCAAATGAGAAAACAATGAAAACCCCTGCGGCTAACACCCAAAGTGTTTCGATTGCCTGATTTGGAACAACGCGATCATAAACGTTCATAATGAACAAGGGAGATGCCAGCGCAAAAAGGTTAATCAAAATAGAGGCAATAAGTACCTCGCTATAAACAGGCCAGGATTGGAAAATAACATCCCAGAACCAGTGTTTCGGAGTGGATGCCTGACCAGTATTCATAGAATCATCAAATTGATACTGAGGTTGAACAAAAATAGCAAAACCGGAATAGTATTCTTGCAGATCCTCGGGATCGATGATTTTTTCTCCCGTTTGAGTTTCTGGAATGACGACATGGATCTGATGTTTTTCTTTTCTGGTCAGAATGCAGGTTTGTTGGTTATTGAGAATCAAAATGGCTGGAAGCACCAAGCTGGAGATTTGCTCAAGCGGTCTTTGTATAAGCGATGCAGATAATCCTGCTCGTTCGGCAGCTCTAATGAATAATGCTGGTGTGAGTTTGCGGTCTTCTAATGGTAATCCGGCAATCAAAAAATCAGCTGATTGAGGGCGTTTATAGAGCTTGCAAATTGCAAGCAATGCAAGAAGTAGCGGGTCATCTTGATTTGTCGCGGGATCAAATAATTGGCCGTGATGAATTTTTGGGTCGCTGGTTTCCATTGATTAAAAAACAATGTTGATTTTGACGGTTATACTAGCCAATAGAAAATTGGTCTTTTGACGATCTTTTTCGTTATGGAATGTCATTATGTGTTTCAAAAGGCAAAAATTTCCGCTCAATTTTCCGCTCATCCTGTTACGAGCCCCATATTCTGATTATTTCTTGGGAAAATAAACAATTAGCATTTTGCTTTTAAAAAGCATAACACAGAATTTTTTGAAGAAATCTTAATTTGCGCACATGTAGCGTATAATACTAACTGGTTTTAACTTTATATAATTTAGATACAAAATAATGACAGTTATCAATACTTACGAAGGAAGTTTTTTAGTCCAAGGGAGCGCATTTGCTATTGTTGCGTCTCGCTTCAATAGTTTTATAGTTGAGCAGTTGGAAAATGGTGCCATTGATGCGCTGGTCAGACATGGAGCCAACAAAAAAGATATTGATATTGTCAGAGCGCCTGGCGCATTTGAGTTGCCGATGGTTGTTCAGCGGGTAGCTGCATCAAAAAAATACGATGCAATTATTGCTTTAGGAGCCGTAATTCGTGGTGGTACACCACATTTTGAATATGTGGCAGGAGAATGTGTTAAGGGTATTGCTACTATATCTCTAAAATATGATGTTCCGGTGAGTTTTGGAGTGTTGACCGTCGATACCATCGAGCAGGCTATTGAAAGAGCCGGTACCAAAGCTGGAAATAAAGGTGCTGAAGCCGCACTATCAGCAATAGAAATGGTGAGTTTATTTAACAATCTGGAAGCTGAATGAGCCAGGCAAAAACCAGGGCAAGAAAGTGTGCAGTTCAAGCGTTATATCAATGGCAGGTAACGGGGCAAAATCTTAGCGCTATAGAGCAGCAGTTTATTGACGAGGACAGATTAAAAAATGCCCAGAAAAATTATTTTTTTGAACTGATTCATGGAATCCCAGAGCAACTCAATGAAATTGATACGGCGTTAACTGAATTTATTGATCGGCCGCTGGATAAAATCAATCTTGTTGAACGTGCCGTTTTAAGAATAGGCGCTTATGAATTACTCAAACGTCCGGAAATTCCTTATCGGGTCATTCTCAATGAAAGCATTGATCTTGCGAAATGTTTCGGTGCTGAAGGGAGTCATAAGTATATCAACGGAATTCTGGATAAAATTGCCGAAAAGAATCGTGCTGTAGAGATTGAAATGAAAAGCAAGCAGCGCAGCGGGTGACAGCAATTGCCGCTTTCAGAGTTTACCTTAATTGATCGATTTTTTGCGGGTCATAAAAATCTAAATTCCCAAGTAAAACTAGGTGTTGGAGATGACTGCGCGTTACTCGAAGTGCCAGTAGGTTATGAGTTAGCAGTGACCATGGATACCATGGTAGAGGGCGTGCATTTTTTTTCTGATGTTGCCCCGGAGGATTTAGCTTATAAGTTGTTGGCGGTAAATTTAAGCGATTTGGCGAGCATGGGTGCGCAGCCTATTGCGGTGTCTTTGGCCTTGACAATGCCAGAAATTGAGGGTGTTTGGCTGCAGCAATTTGCAATTGCCTTCATCAAATTTTCCAAACAATTTGGCGTTGATTTAATTGGCGGGGACACCACGAAAGGAACCTTAACACTGAGTTTGCAAGCGATGGGCTTGGTGCCTGTTGGGCGTGCATTAAAGCGATCAGCTGCACAGGTAGGTGATCTGATTTTTGTGACCCATAAAATAGGTGATGCAGGTCTTGGATTAAAGATTTTAAAGGAAGAGTATGATGCTGGGATTGAGGCTGAACAAGTGAAAAGTCGATTAATTCGTCCTACTCCCAGAGTAAATGAAGGAATTCAACTTCGTAATTATGCTAATTCATGCATTGATGTTTCTGATGGTTTATTTGCTGATCTCACGCATATTTTGGAAGCAAGTCGGGTGGGTGCCAGTATCGATTGGGAAAAAATCCCCTTGTCTGACGCAGTGAAAAAATATATTGCCGAAACTGGGGATTGGCAAATGCCGCTTAATGCGGGTGATGACTATGAGTTGTGTTTTACGGTTAGCAGTCAAAAGCTTTCAAGCCTTAATATTCAATGTAGTTGTATCGGGAAAGTTGAGTCAAATTTGGGATTAAGAATCAATAAAGCTGGAGTAACTCAGGAAATTAGTCGTTATGGATTTGAGCATTTTTCTTAATAAATCACTAGGCAAGGCGCAATTATCACCCCGGCAGATTTTGACGGATCCAGTGATGCTATTGGCGTTTGGTTTTGGTTCGGGGTTGTCGAAATATGCCCCTGGGACTATGGGAACTTTAGTGGCGGTGCCATTATATTTGTTATTAATTAAAGCCGGATTTGTTGTTTTTTTAGCAGTTACGTTGTCAACTTGTTTATTAGGCATCTGGATTTGTTCAATTGCAGCAAATCGCTTAGGCGAGCATGATTTTTCGGGGATTGTCTGGGATGAGGTGGCTGGTTATCTTGTGACAATGAGTTTCGTGCCTTTTTCCTGGCCAGCAGTGGCGTTTGGTTTTGTGCTATTTCGTTTTTTCGATATAGTGAAGCCATGGCCGATAAAATGGCTTGATCGACATATATCTGGAGGTATCGGAATTATGATTGATGATATTGTTGCCGGGATCGTAGCGGGCGCTATTTTATTGGGGATTAGTCATTGGGATATGCTTTAAAAAATGATTGATTAATTTTAATAAACCCTTATAATGGTAAAGATCAATCGCGGGGTGGAGCAGCTTGGTAGCTCGTCGGGCTCATAACCCGAAGGTCGTAGGTTCAAATCCTGCCCCCGCAACCAAATAATAATAACCCCGGTACGGGGTTTTTGTGTTTTTAGGCCGTTAAAATTTTTGGTGGGATGGCATTGTCCAGCTTTCGCCAATTAAGAAACGATGGCCAGAAAAATAATAGTATTAGTCGTACTTGAATAAAAGTATTTTTCTGGAAGGGCCTGTGGCTCTTTTTTTTTGCGTGCTCGCTGGTGACGAATCATGAAACAAGCTCCTGAACATTTGGTGAGGCTAATTGAACCAATTGTTGAAGGTTTAGGGTATGAGTGTGTTGGTGTTGAATATAACCCTCACCCCAAAAATGGATTATTAAGGGTTTATATTGACCAGCAGCAAGGCATCGATATTGATGATTGTTCAAAAGTCAGTCATCAAATTAGTGGCATGCTTGATGTAGAGGATCCGATTCAAGGAAATTATAACCTTGAGGTTTCATCGCCTGGCCTGGATAGGCCGATTTTTAAGCTGGATCAGTTTGAGCAATTTATTGGAAGTGTGGTTAAAATTAATTTGTATAAACCTGTTGAAAATCGCAGAAAAATGATGGGCAAAATTCTGAATGTTGAGGGTGAGAATATTCAGTTGGATGTTGATGGTCAGAAACTTGAAATTCCATTTCAGTCAATAAGCAAGGCGAATCTGGGGTCAGAGTACGATATTGAAGATGGAGGGCGCGATGCCAAAAAAAGGTAAAGATATTTTGTTGATGGTTGATGTTTTTTCTAATGAAAAAGATATCGAAAAAGAAATCGTTTTTCAAGCAGTAGAATCTGCATTAGAAGCAGCAACGATAAAGCTGGATAAGAAGCCTATATTGGTTCGGGTCAGTATTGACAGAAAAACAGGTGAGTATGAAACCTTTCGGCGCTGGGAGGTTGTTGAGCCTAATGACGAATTCGAAAATGGTTTGGAATTCCCTGATTCCCAGATTTTACTGGAGGATGCAAAGAAGAAAAACCCCGACATTCAGGTTGGGGATTTTGTAGAGGAACTAATTGAGTCAGTTGATTTTGGCCGAATTGGTGCACAATCAGCAAAACAGGTCATCATTCAAAAAATTCGCCAGGCGGAACGCAAAAAAATCGTTGAGGCCTATGAAGACAGAGTGGGGGATCTGATCGCCGGGGTCGTTAAACGTGTAGAAAAAGGCAATGTTTATTTAGATCTGGGTGGGAATGTTGAGGCATTGATTCCGCGGGAAGAAATGATACCAGGAGAATCGGTCAGAATTGGCGATAGAATTCGAGGTTATTTGAAAGAAGTTCGCTCCGAGGCAAGAGGCCCTCAGCTTTTTGTGAGTCGTACCGCACCTGAATTATTATTGGCATTGTTCCGGCTTGAAGTGCCTGAAGTGGGCGAAGGATTGATTGATGTGTTGAGTGCGGCAAGAGATCCTGGCTCAAGAGCCAAGATTGCCGTAAAAAGTAATGACCCGAGACTGGACCCTGTCGGTGCTTGTGTGGGAATGCGAGGCTCGCGTGTACAGTCGGTATCTAATGAATTGAATGGTGAACGGGTCGATATCATACTATGGAATGAAAATGATGCTCAGTTTGTCATCAATGCTATGTCGCCGGCTGATGTGGAATCCATTGTTGTTGATGAAGATAAGCATTTTATGGATGTCGGCGTGTCATCGGAAAGTTTGTCCCAAGCCATTGGCAGAGGAGGGCAAAATGTTCGTTTAGCCTCTGAGCTGACTGGTTGGGAATTGAATGTTCTTGATGCGGCAAAGGCAGAGCAAGAAAGTGAAGCCGAACTGGAGAAAATCAAACAGCTTTTCAAGGAGCAATTGGATGTTGATGAAGAAATTGCAGGCATCCTGGCAGAGGTGGGTTTCAGTACCATTGAAGAACTGGCCTATGTGCCGATCAGTGAGATGCTGCAGATTGGTGAGTTTGATGAGGAACTGATCGAAGAGTTAAAAAGCAGGGCAAAAGATGCATTGTTAATCAGTGCAATTTCAACGGAAGAACAAATAGAAACAGCAGAGCCAGCTCAGGATCTTCTGGAAATGGAAGGGATGACAAAAGAATTGGCCGTGGAAATGGCGCAACAAGGTATCATTACCATGGAGGATTTAGCAGAGCAGGCAGTTGATGATATTTTGGATTTTACAGGTATGGATGAAGAACGGGCTGCCCAGTTAATATTGAAGGCACGTGAACCGTGGTTTGCTGAACAAAACAACGGTACAGTTGAAGGGTAGGTGGGGTATGAGCGGAAAAACAGTACAAGAATTATCGGAATTGGTTAATATTCCGTTGGAAAAGTTGTTGGAGCAGCTTAAAGCAGCAGATATTACAGCCCACACAGCTGATGATGTAATTAGTGAAGAAGAAAAACTAAAATTGCTAACACATCTTCGTCAACGGCATGGTAAATCCTCTACCGAGGATACTGATGCTGCACCCAAACGCGTTACGTTGAAAAGGCGGACTGTGAATGAACTTCGCCAATCAAAAAGTCCTGGTCAAGTTGCAAAAACAGTCAGTGTAGAAGTCCGTAAAAAAAGGACTTATATTAAACGCAGCGAGTCTGCACAGGCAGAAGAAATCAAAGAGCTGGAACAGGCAAAGAAAGCGCTCGAGGAACAACAAAGGCAAATTACTGAAGAACGGCTTGCCAGGGAGAAGCGCGAAGAGGAGAAGCGACTCGCTGAAGAAAAACTGCGTGCGGAACAAGCAAAAAAAGAAGAAGAATTAAAGCAAAAACGTACAGCTGAAGAGCAAGAGCGGATAGAGCGTGAAAGAAAAGAACAAGAAGCAGCTGAAGCTGAGAGAAAAGCGAAAGAAGCAGAAGCCAATAGAATTGCTGCTATCGAAAGAAATGCAGAGAAGGTAAAGAAACAGGCAGAATCCAAGCAAAAAACACTTCATAAAAAAGCTTCATCCGGGGCTGATCAAACCCGCAAAGGAAAAAAGAGAAAGGCTAGAGGATCTGCAGCTTCAAACAAAATTATTAAAAGTGATAGCAAACATCAATTTGAGAAACCGGTTACTCCAATCACTAAGGAGATTGCTATTCCTGAAAGCATTATTGTCTCTGATCTTGCTCAAAAATTGAGTATAAAGGCGGCAGAGATAATCAAGCATCTTATGAAGCTTGGTATTATGGCAACGATTAATCAAAGTATTGACCAGGAAACAGCAATTATTTTGGTTGAAGAGCTTGGGCATAAGGCCGTTGCTCAGAGTGATGATGATCTGGAATCAGAAATTCTGTCTAAATTACAGGAAGGCGATTTTGAAGCCAAACCAAGGGCGCCCATTGTTACAATTATGGGGCATGTTGATCACGGTAAGACTTCACTACTTGATTATATTCGTGAAACCCGCGTAGCAGCAGGAGAGGCGGGTGGTATTACGCAGCATATCGGTGCCTATAAAGTGGTGACCGATCACGGTTCCGTAACATTTCTCGATACGCCGGGTCATGCTGCGTTCACAGCTATGCGAGCTCGCGGCGCTCAGGTGACTGATGTTGTAATTGTCGTTGTTGCTGCCGATGATGGCGTTATGCCTCAAACAAAAGAAGCCGTTGAGCATGCGCGTGCTGCAGAAGTGCCAATGATTGTAGCAATCAATAAAATTGACAAGCCGGAAGCTAACCCCGATAAGGTTATGCAAGAGTTAGCTGCAATAGATGTGGTCCCGGAAGAATGGGGCGGCGATGTCCAGTTTCTTAAAGTATCTGCTAAAACTGGTGAAGGCATTGATGATTTGATTGAAGCCTTGATTTTACAGGCGGAAATTCTAGAACTGAAAGCACCTGAAGAAGGGCCTGCATCGGGAATCGTTATTGAATCACGTCTAGATAAAGGGCGAGGTCCAGTGGCAACAGTTCTGGTACAGCGTGGAACGCTGAATAAATCCGATATCGTATTGTGCGGCAAGGAATTTGGTCGTGTAAGGGCGATGCATAACGAAAATGCTCAAGCAGTTAATACTGCTGGTCCAAGCTCTCCGGTAGAGTTGGTTGGTCTTTCTGGTACGCCGGATGCGGGAGAAGATTTTGTTGTGGTACAAAATGAGCGGACTGCTCGCGAGTTGGCGGAACATCGTTTGGAACGCAGTCGATCCAGCCAAATAGCTGCGCAACAGGCGACCAAGCTTGATGAGGTTTTCTCAAAAATGTCTGCGGGTGAAGTAGCTACGTTAAATCTAGTTATTAAAACTGATGTTCGTGGTAGCCTTGAGGCTTTGCGGGATTCATTGGTCAAGCTATCCAATGACGAAGTTCAAGTGAAGGCGGTTTATGGTGGAGTCGGAGGAATTAATGAAGGGGATGCCAACCTGGCTTTGGCTTCAGATGCTATTATTATCGGTTTTAATGTCCGTGCAGATGCAACAGCACGAAAACTGATTGAAGAGAAAGAAATAGATTTGCATTATTACAGCGTTATCTATGATGCAATTGATGAAGTTAAAAAATCAATTTCAGGTATGTTGCAACCTGATATCAAGGAGCAGATTGTTGGGCTGGCGGAAGTGCGAGATGTTTTCCGGTCACCAAAATTTGGTGCTATAGCTGGTTGCATGGTCATTGAAGGCATTGTGAAAAGAAATTTGCCAATTCGGGTATTGCGTGACAATGTCGTTATCTATGAAGGTCAACTTGAGTCGTTAAGGCGTTTTAAAGACGATGTAGCAGAAGTCAAAATGGGTATGGAATGTGGCATTGGTGTGAAAAATTACAATGATGTTAAGGTTGGCGATCAAATTGAGGTATTTGAACGCATTGAAGTTAAACGTGAATTATAAGATAAATGGCCAGAGAATTTAGTCGAAGCGCCAGGGTTTCGTCACAAATTCAGAAAGAACTCGCATTGATTCTGCAGCGTGGCATTAAAGACCCGCGCCTGGGCTTTATTACTGTCAATGAGGTGAAGGTCAGTAAAGACCTTGCCATTGCGAAAGTGTACATAACCGTGCTTAATGCCGATGATCAAGCGAAACAGGATAATGTGACATGGTTAAATGAATCTGCACCCATTATCCGTTCTCAGCTGGCCGCTATTATGCGACTGCGCCATATTCCAGAATTACGTTTTTTTTATGATGATTCCTTTGATATAGGTATGCGGGTAGCGCAGTTGTTACGTGAAGATCAGGATGATTCGGATAGTTCTGATAAGGGTTAGGCGTGGCTAAAAAAAAGTCAGGTTCTGATGTTCACGGTATATTCTTGCTGGATAAACGACTGGGTATATCATCCAACCGTGCTTTACAGGAAGTTAAGCGGTTGTTTAATGCAAAAAAAGCCGGCCATACCGGGAGTCTCGATCCTTTGGCAAGTGGATTGTTGCCCGTATGTTTGGGAGAAGCGACCAAAACTTCGGCGTATTTACTGAATGAAAGAAAACGATATCAAGTTGAAATACAACTGGGAATTGTTACTAATACAGGTGATGCTGAAGGTACGGTGATACAGGAAAGTCCAGTTCCTGAATTGAGTCAGAAACAATTGGACGATTGCCTGAATAATTTTGTTGGCAGTTATGATCAGGTTCCGCCAATGTTTTCGGCATTAAAGTATAATGGCAAGAAATTATACGAACTGGCAAGAGAGGGTAAAACCGTAGAGAGGAAGCCAAGACGAATTACTATTTATAAATTGCAATTTATTGATTATCAACAGCAACAATTAACAATAAATGTTCATTGCTCCAAGGGAACTTATATCCGGTCATTAGCAGAAGATATTGGTAAGTTTCTAGGTTGTGGCGGCACAGTAACGAAACTTAGACGTTTAGCAGTTGGGGGTTTCACCATTGACCGATGCTATACCATAGAGCAATTGCAAGCAATGTCATCCGAACAGTTGAAAGATGTATTAATTGCCGTTGACGAACCGTTAATATCAATGCCTGCAGTGAATGTTACAGATGAGCAGGCACAAGCAATTAGACATGGCCAGGTGTTACAAATTGATGAGACAACAGAAGGCTTGGTTAGGATTTATTCAAGACAAATTTTTTTAGGCTTGGGTGAAATGATTATGGGTGGTAAACTTGCCCCAAAAAAATTATATCATTTGCAGTCATAGCCATAAGGAACTCATAATTTCTGCACCCTATCGCGGAAATTGAAGAGCCACTTCAGGTAAAAGTTATCTGAATTTATTATTTACATTCATAAAATATAGGGGATTATTAGATATGCCATTTACAACACAGCAGAAACAAGCGGTTATTGAAGAATATCGTTTATCGGAAACTGATACAGGTTCTCCAGAAGTGCAAGTCGCACTATTGACAGCCCATATTACTCATTTAGCGCCCCATTTTGCAGAACATAAAAAAGATAATCATTCACGCCGAGGTTTGTTACGGATGGTTAATCAACGCCGCAAATTACTGGATTATCTAAAAAACAAAGATGTTGATCGTTACCGTTCGCTGATTAAACGTTTGGGCTTACGTAAATAATTCTACGATCAATAGAGAGTCATTCTGTTTTTGAGGAATGACTTAATAATTTACTTTTCAAAAACGCAGGAAACTTACTCGTGAATCCAATCAGGAAAGAATTTCAATACGGCGATTCCCTTGTTTCTCTTGAGACAGGGGAAATTGCTCGTCAAGCCGATGGCGCTGTCATTATTGATATGGAGGGTACATCTCTTCTGGTCACTGTGGTTGCCAAAAAAGAACCGTCAGGAGGAGACTTTTTTCCCTTGACTGTTAATTATCAGGAAAAGGCCTATGCAGCCGGAAAAATTCCCGGTGGTTTTTTTAAACGTGAAGGGCGACCGAGTGAGCAGGAAACATTAACCTCCAGATTGATTGATCGACCGATCAGACCTCTTTTTCCAGAAGGTTATACCAACGAAGTGCAAATTATCGCGACGGTAATTTCACTTAATCCAGAAATTGATCCTGAAATTCCTGCACTTTTAGGTTCTTCAGCCGCATTAGCTGTTTCCGGTTTGCCGTTTAATGGTCCGGTTGGAGCGGCACGCGTAGGTTATAAAGATGGTGAATATTTATTAAATCCATCTGTCACGGCAATTAAGGATTCCCAGCTTGAATTGGTTGTTGCAGGTACTCAGCAAGCGGTACTGATGGTTGAATCAGAAGCGGACAGGCTATCTGAGGAAGTGATGTTGGGTTCAGTTTTGTTTGGTCACGAGCAAATGCAAATTGCCATTCAAGCTATTAAGGAATTTGCTGAGCAAGTAAATCCTACTTCAATTGAATGGGCGGCACCAGAGGTTGATTCTGAATTGCAAAAGCTGGTTAGTGAAGAAGTTGAAACTAAGATTGCTGAAGCTTATCAAATTGCCGAGAAATTGGTCCGTCAAGAAACCCTAAAGGAAATCAGAAATTCAGTTGTTGAAAAATTAACGGCTGATGAACAGTATGAAGAGAGCGATATTAGAGGAATTATCGAAAATCTTGAGAAAAAAATTGTTCGTGGCTCAATTTTAACTGATAAGAAGCGAATTGATGGTCGAGATCTGGATACTGTCAGACCCATAAGCATCAGAACGGGGGTGGTATCCAGAGCACACGGTTCAGCACTGTTTACGCGTGGTGAAACGCAAGCCCTGGTTGTTGCTACGCTGGGTACTGAGCGTGATGCCCAGGTGATTGACGCTTTGGCAGGAGAATATAGAGAGCCTTTTATGCTGCACTATAATTTTCCTCCATTTTGTGTTGGTGAAACAGGTTTTGTTGGTTCACCCAAGCGTCGCGAAATTGGCCATGGCCGTTTGGCTAAGCGAGGCGTTAAAGCGGTGCTTCCAAATATGGAAGAATTTCCTTATGTTGTTCGTGTGGTTTCAGAAATTACTGAATCGAATGGTTCAAGCTCAATGGCCTCGGTATGTGGCACCAGTTTGGCATTAATGGATGCCGGTGTGCCAGTTAAAGCGCCAGTTGCGGGTATTGCCATGGGATTGATTAAGGAAAATGAAGAGTTTGCTGTTTTGTCTGACATTATGGGTGACGAAGATCATCTCGGTGATATGGACTTTAAAGTAGCGGGTACTGAAGAAGGGATTACCGCGCTTCAAATGGATATCAAAATTGAAGGGATTACTTCTGAAATTATGGAAAAAGCGTTGCAGCAAGCCAAAGCAGGTCGATTACATATTCTTGGAGAAATGAACAAATCGTTACCGGTTACACGGTTAGAAATGTCAGATTTTGCACCAAGGATTATCACCATAAAAATTGATCCCAGTAAGATTCGCGAGGTTATCGGTAAAGGCGGAGCCACCATTCGTGGAATTACCGAACAAACTGGCGCCAGTGTTGATTTGACTGATGACGGAATAGTAAAAATAGCTTCGGTTGATAAGGCTGCTGGTGAAGAAGCCAAACGAATTATTGAAGAAATTACCGCTGAAGTTGAAGTAGGTAAAACCTATGAAGGTAAAGTTGTCAGGCTAATGGATTTCGGTGCATTTGTGACCATTTTGCCAGGCAAGGATGGTTTGGTTCATATATCCCAGATTTCTGATGAGCGTGTTGAAAAAGTCAGCGACAAACTTTCTGAAGGAGATGTTGTTAAAGTGAAAGTTCTGGAAATTGATCGTCAGGGAAGGGTCAGATTGAGTATGAAAGCGACTGAAGAGGGAAAGCAAGAATAACTTTGTTCGTATTAATTTATATTGTCAAAAAGGGCCAATTGGCCCTTTTTTTATGAGGGCTTTTTCTGAAAAATAAGATGGATATAAAATCTATGTTTGATCCGGGATGTGTGCAGTGTTCCCGGTTACACGACTTTCTTTTGGATGTTAAAGAAAAATATCCTGAATACCATGCAAGACCAGTTGCTCCATTTGGCGCTGAAAACCCTGAGCTGTTGATTGTAGGTTTGGCTCCAGGAATGCATGGCGCCAATGCCACTGGGCGACCGTTTACTGGTGATTACGCTGGAATTTTACTGTATCAGGCTTTATATGATTTCGGTTACAGCAATAAGGCTCAATCGGAATCATCAAGTGATGATTTGCAGCTGAATAATTGCCGAATTACCAATGCAGTTAAATGTTTGCCTCCCCAGAATAAGCCAACCGGCGAGGAGATTAGAACTTGTAATCAATTTTTGAGCGTTGAATTGGGACAGCTACCGGAACATGCCATTATTTTAGCGCTTGGTAATATAGCTCATCAGGCGGTTTTAAAGGCGTATCAGTTAAAATTAAATAGCGCTATTTTTGGTCATAATGTGGTGCATGAATTGCCTGATGGTCGTTTATTGGTTGATTCTTATCACTGTAGCCGCTATAACGTACAAACCAAGCGTTTGACCAAAGAAATGTTTGATGATGTTTTTTCAAATATTGCCAGATTAATGCATGAAAGACGAAACGGTTCAGCAAAAAACACAACAATTTGATGCGAAAGCTTTTTTAAAGACACTAACCAAGCGGCCCGGTATTTATAAAATGCTTAATGCCGATGGTGAAGTGCTTTACATTGGCAAAGCAAAAAATCTTAAAAACAGGGTTTCAAGCTACTTTAACAAACAAAACTGCTCACCCAAACAACAAGTCATGGTAGCAAGGATTGCTTCGATTGATGTCACGGTGACACATACTGAAGGTGAGGCTTTGTTGCTGGAAAGTCAGCAAATCAAGCGCTATAAACCTCGCTACAATATTTGTTTAAGAGACGATAAATCTTACCCCTTTATTTATATTTCCAGTCATCACGATTTTCCCCGTATAACCTTTCATCGCGGAGCAAAAAAGCGGCCAGGTAAATACTTTGGTCCCTATCCCAGTGCGGGTGCAGTTAGGGAGACGTTAAAACTATTGCAAAAAATTTTCCCGGTACGTCAATGTGAAGATTCCTATTATCAAAATCGTTCCAGGCCTTGTTTGCAATATCAAATAGAAAGATGCACGGCGCCTTGCGTTAACTTGGTCAGCAAAACTGATTATGCTCAAGATGTAGAAAACACCTTGTTATTTCTGGAAGGAAAAAGCGATCAGTTAATCAATCAATTGATCGAAAAAATGGAGCAGGCCGCTGCTGAACTGGCATTTGAAAAGGCTGCCGGTTACCGAGACCAGATTGGCAAAATTCGAAGTGTTCTGGAAAAGCATTTTGTACATGGTGAAAAAGGTGATGTTGATATTATTGTTTGTGCAGTCAAGGCAGGGCTTGCTTGTGTTCAGGTGTTTTTTATCCGCAATGGTCAACATTTGGGAAATAAAACTTTTTTTCCTGCGACCGTAGAAGAATATTCTCCCGATAATATTTTGCAGGCTTTTATTCCACAATATTATCTTGAAAAGCAAGTGCCTTATGAATTGATAGTAAGTCATGATCTTGAGGAACGAGAACTGCTGCAACAAGTACTGAGCCATCAGGCGGGGCATCAAGTAATAATTTCGCCCAAGGTGCGGAGTGAGCGTTTGAAATGGTTACAGCTTGCTCAAACCAATGTTGAAAATGCATTACTCAGTAAACTTTCTGATCGGCAAGGGTTGTATGCCAGATTTCTAAATTTGCAGGAAGAATTAGGTTGTGATGAAACGCCAAAGCGTTTGGAGTGTTTCGATATTAGCCATATTCAAGGGGATCAGACCGTCGCATCCTGTGTCGTATTTGATAGGGAAGGCCCGGTAAAATCAGCCTATCGTCGTTTTAATATCGAAGGCATTACCAAAGGTGACGATTATGCAGCCATTCATCAGGCGGTTTCACGGCGTTTTACCAGGCTGAAAAAAGGCGAGCATGAAGCGCCGGATATCTTGTTTATTGATGGCGGCAAAGGTCAGGTGCATCAGGCAGAAAAGGCTTTAGCGGAATTAGATGTAAAAAATGTTATGATAGTGGGTGTTTCCAAGGGGCCAGACAGAAAACCTGGGATGGAAAAGATCATTTTACCTAGTGAAGATCAACCACTTGATTTTACGCCGGGAGCAAGTGCTTTGCTATTAATTCAGCATATCAGGGATGAGGCGCATCGGTTTGCAATTACTGGTCACAGGCAACGTAGAAATAAAGCAAAAAGGCAATCTGCCCTGGAAGGAATTGCGGGTCTGGGGCCAAAAAGAAGACAATTATTATTAAAACAGTTTGGGGGAATGCAGGGGGTTTCACGTGCGGGGGTTGATGCACTTTGTAGCATTGATGGTATTAGCAGGCAATTGGCGCAACGTATTTATGATACGTTCCACTTGCAGCAAGATATTTGATCACCGTTTTGATGCTGAAAATACTTGTAGCAATTTCATATCTGTTTGCCATTGTAATAAATCTTTTGTAGTGGAAGTTAACAGGGCAGGTAGATTTAAAAGGCCAAATTTTGATGTGTAAAATCCTTAAAAATCCGGACGGTGAAAAGTAAAGCAGGACAATAATGCTCGTATACAATCTGCCAACCATCCTTACATTACTGAGAATTGCTTCAATACCGCTGTTGGTGGTGGTGTACTATCTACCGTGGCAATATTCTAATATAGCTTGTACAATTATTTTTATATTAGCTGCATTAACGGATTGGTTGGACGGTTATCTTGCCCGGAAAATGGGGCAGGAAACAGCATTTGGTGCTTTTCTGGACCCAGTGGCGGATAAATTGATGGTCGCCATTGTTCTGGTTTTGATAGTGCAGAGTGAAGCCAGCATGGCGATTGCAATTCCAGCCGCTGTGATTATTGGCAGGGAAATTACCATTGCTTCTTTGCGTGAGTGGATGGCAGAAATTGGTCAGCGTAGGCATGTAGCCGTGTCGCAAATTGGAAAATGGAAAACAACGGCACAAATGGTTGCGATTATTTGTCTGCTATATAGTTCTGATTTATTTAATTTACCGATCAAGGATATTGGTTATGCATTACTTTATTTGGCTGCTGTGTTAACGCTCTGGTCGATGATCAGCTATTTATCTGTCGCATTGAAAACCATCAATGAAAAATAGCAACTTACTTATATCTTAAAAAATTGTCGATACCTAAAACAAGGATTCGATACAAAATGTAATAAAACAGACATGGAAAAGGAAAAAGAAAAAAAACAGCTTACCGAAATCAAGGATGAGATTCTCGTGGCAGCCTTAAAATTATTTGCCGAAAAGGGTTATTTTAATACTTCCCTCACTGATATTAAGGATCAGATTGGCGCCAAAACAACCAGCCCAATTACTCGTCAATTCAAGACCAAGCAAACGATAGCGAGTGAGCTGTACCATGTTATTCTTGACAACCTCAATATTTCAATAGACGATATTCGCAGACGCAATAAAAAAGTTGTTGATCAATTGCGGGAGATTGTTGATTTACTGTTTACATTAACGGTCGATGCGCCGGAAATCATGCGCTTTTTGTTGATATTGAATGTTACCGAATTCCTGCCAGAGGAAAAGTCACTTTATGAGTCAAAACCATTCCAAAAAATTCAAAAAATATTCGAGGCTGGCGTCAAATCTGGAGAAATACGCGAACTTGATCCAGTGATGATTTATTGTCAGTTTTTCGGGATTATTTTTCAGGTAATCACTATGATTCTCAATGGCGTTAATGGTAAAAAAATTAGTGTTTATCAGTCATCCGCATGGATGGCAGCTTGGAAAAGTATTGCAAAATAACTGGTTGCGCCAAACGAAATAATATTTCGTTAATACTTCAAAAGGAGATGATACCAATAAACCTTCTGCTGATGGAGAAAGTCTTGATGAGGAGAGTTTTAAGAATAAGTTATTGGGATTAGCATGATCTAGAAGATAAGGGACGAACATGAAATAACTTTTACAACTGGCTTGTCTTTGTATCCGTCTTCTGCGTTGTAAAAATAGTTACATAGCTGGCTTTCTACGCCTTGAATACGAATAAAAATACAGCGCCAGTTGCCAAACTTATTCCGTGCTCGTCCCTAAGCATTGCCAGATTTGCTGATTGTTTGTAACTTTGTCACTGATAATCAAAGCCAGACTGATTATAATGCCTACTTCTGAAAATAATAACAGAGGAGCAGATTATGAAAGCAAATGTTGGTGGTATTGATAAGATTTTGCGGATTGTTGTCGGCTTGGCAATTATTGGATGGGGCGTGATGGAAAAAAACTGGTTAGGGGCGATTGGTATCGTGCCGCTGGCAACTGCCTTAATTAATTTTTGTCCCGTATATTCCTTGATAGGCTTTAATACTAGTAAGGAAAAAGAAGAGGCTGGATAATCTGGCTGCCTTTAAATTATTCTACGCACACCAATTCCGATAAGTTCTTAATTCTGAGTAAAGAAAGTTGTCGGGATTGGTGTTTACCTACGCCAGAAATTTATTCTTATCTTTGACAGTTTGAGCCTTCCTTTTCCGTTCTTCACGGATAGGCAGCATAATGAAGTAAAAAGCCAAACCGGATAAAATCACGTACTTAACCTTGAATGCAAAAGCTAATGTTGCCAAGGCACTCGGATGCGTGCTCAAGTAAAAATTAATCTGATCAAATATTTCCATAATATCTCCTACCAGGAAGCAGGTAATTTCTTTTCTATCGTTAAAGTATTATCTTTGATGGCAATATATTCGCCTTTGGTTAGTTCTTTCATGATTTTATTAACCATTTCTCTGGATGCTCCAACCATATTAGCCAATTCCTGTTGCGTGGGTCTTTCAGGAATAATGGCAACGCCATCTTTTACAATCGCCAGATCCAGCAAGGTTCTGATGGTGCGTTCATAAACATTGAGCAATGCCAGTTGCTTGATTTTACCACTGACCTGAACCACTTTGTGTGATAAATCATGAATTAAATTAAAAGCCACATCGGGATGTTTGGCCAGCCAGGCTTTAAAGTCGAGTTTTGAAACAACGCCACATGTGGTTTTTTCCACCGTAACAACTGAAGCAGAACGCGGTTCATCGCCCAATAACGCCAGTTCTCCAAAATAAGAGCCGTCCTCCTGGGTAAACAAAGTCACTTCCTTGCCATCATCATCACTGGAGAATACTCGGACCTTTCCGGAAATCAGAATGTAGAGACAATTTGTTTCATCGCCTTCAGTAATAATAAAGGTTCGTTTATGAAAAACACTCAAATTTGCATGTTCTGCCAACTCTTTAATCGCATCGTCAGAAACATGCGCCAAAAACGGGATTTTTTTCAGCCCTACAAATATTTCATTTTTCATGGCTTACCTACCTATAAATCTTAGCGGGGTGGACTTATTCCTTTTTGTCCACCAAGTTACATAAACCTTTTCGTTATCTAAAAAAACGGAGAAGGTAAAAAATAAATTATTTTGTTCCTTCCTTAGCTAATGTACCTAATCGATTACCAATTTTCCCCAGCATCACATTCAGTCCCTGCAACCCATGTCGTTTGCCGATAAACAAAGGATCATTATAAGTAACATGAACCTGACCATCCCGATCTTCCCAAACCAGAAATTTTTGCGGTAAATCAATGCCGATAGATTGCTGGTTTTGCATTAAAGGTGTTCCTACTTTAGGGTTGCCGAAAACAATCAATTGTGCAGGCCGCTTAAAATGCCAGAAACCGGATTTTCTTGTAAAATCAAAAGTAAAAGGAATAAAAAAACCGTTATTCAATAAAACCTCTTTCAACTTTTCGACCGTTTCATCCACAGATTGTTCAGTATCAATAGTAACCAAGCCGTTTTCCAATTGGCCAAATTGTTTAAGTCTTTTATTCAACCGGTATTGCAAGGGATCCCATGAATAAATATCGTGCCGGTCAGATAAATAACCGGAGCCATTATAAAGAAGTTTGATTTCACCCGTATCGGCATCCTCCCAAACCAGTATTTTTAAGGGTAAATCGATTGCAACAGTTGCGCTTCTTCGCAGCAATTTTTTCTCTAATCGGCGATCCCGGAACAAAATTAATTGTGTAGGCGCTAATTCCAGGTCTACTTTTTTAGCATTAGCGGCATGGTCGAGCACGCCAACAATTTCCAAACCCTGATCTTCCAGCATGGCTTTGATTTCCGTCACTGCTTCCGGAACCGACGCAAAATCGCTTATGGAAAAATCATTGCCATCTTGATAATGCCAGTTTCTTGCCAGGCTAACTGTCGTCCAGCTCAGCAAAAAACTTAAAAATACAAGTTGTAGTTTTTTCATGGTCAAGCTTCCTGTTAAAAGTAAATAGGGAAGGCCAGTTTAATCAAATAAGGATTAAACCCCTCTTAAACCTTGGGTAAAAATGTAGGAGATGCTTTAGCTGCGACAGCGACAGTGGCCAGACATCGCGGCTAAAGCCGCTCCTACAAAAAGTAGTCATGTTTCACAGGATAAAATAAACAATATTCAACAATTTTATCCTTTGGTCATCATGATTACATATTCCCAAAAACGGCGTTGCCTAATTCCATGTTCTCCACGTTTAATACGAACCTTAGTGCGCTTCACCGTTTTTCAAAATTCCTGGAAAAATAGGTTGTAATTATTTTCCAACAATTAGAATAATCATTATCACTGGCGGGTAATGTCCCATGTGATCCGGCAACACCACCCACGCATCAATACGAAACGGACGTTTTTGTTTACACAATCGTACGGCCTCCCGTAGCAAATCAATCTGTTCGATCAGCAGTGTTATTTCTTTTCAGCAGTTAGACCGTAAAGAAATAACAACCACCCTGTATTCGATAGCAAAGACATTTTGGTATGTGTAAAGTATATGTTGTGCCTTAAATCTTG
>Ga0256839_1000679_pt1 | contig 43606 bp, 44 predicted proteins | sample 354166metaG_FD_185968 | JGI IMG/M metagenome (GOLD analysis project Ga0256839, IMG submission 185968) | Hydrothermal vent microbial communities from Mid Atlantic Ridge, Atlantic Ocean - 354-166 | ecosystem: Environmental > Aquatic > Marine > Hydrothermal vents | place: Atlantic Ocean: Mid...
CGTTTCATGCGCTAAACCGATATGCTGCGCTAATTCTTTGAGCGATAATTCAAGTTTCATTTGTCTGTTTTCACTAATATTACACCGTATATAAGCAAGGATACGTGCTTTGGCTGAGCGGATATTTTTGATTTCATTAATGGCGCGTAAGTCTCTAACTTGGCGTGAAAATACGGCCAATAATTGCTGCATTTCTAGTGGATTATTATGTAAATGTGTTAACAATGCTGGTTTGCTAATACTTTGCAAAGTGCTTGCTACATCGGCTTGTGCAGAACAATGATACTGCTCAGAAAATAGTGAAGCCTCGGCTATAGTTTCGCCTGATAAACCAACGTGTAAAACGACTGACGTGCCGTCAATGGTATTTCTCACCAGCTTTACTTTGCCTTCATTCACTAAAAAGATACGTTTTACGGTATCTCCCTGATTAAAAAGTGTTTCACCTTTTTTGAAGGATGATGTTTGTACAGCTAAAGCTTTAGGAAAGGTTATCATGAGGTGATCCTAGAAAATCTTTTAATTCATAAAATTCTATTAATATTAGCAAGTTGGTGCTCTTACGTCGTTTGGTATTTTGACTAAGTTTCTGTTATCGTCTTCGAAAGCAGGTTAAAACTGTAACTGAAGGCTACAAGTTGTAATGAGGAACTATTTAAATGTCATCTCAAAAACCATTTCATTTTTTATTATACTTTTTCATTCTAGCACTGCTGACCACGTGCTCATCTTACAAGATAGCCTATGACTTAACACCACCTAAAACCAAGCAAGGTTTGGTGTGTGTTCAACAAAGTCAATCACAGTTGAATCAATGTAATAATAGTTGTTACTACCAATATCAGCGTTGTTTAAAAATCTCGCAAAATCAAGCGCAAAAAGAGTTACCGAGTCTGCTTAAAGAATATCCACTAAAGCTCGAAACTTGGTTAAATCAAAGAGAGCAATACCGCAGAGATTTGGATTTTTACGAATTAAGGATGGATTTAGCGGAAGCTCGACGTGAGACATATCTTAACAATTGTATGAAGCAAGGTATGAAAAAAAGGAAATGCACGAGTCGGCATGCTTATATTAGCTTATTACCTTCGTTGAGCCGACCTTCTTTTACTATAAGTCGACCTGTTAAGCCTACTTTGGCAAGTGTTACAACACGTGCTCGTGCACAAAATTGTTCTCAACGTTGTGGTTGTCAGGCTAATTTTCGACTATCTTATGCGAGTTGTGGCGGTACGGTAAAGTCAAAAAAAGTTTGCATCAAAAACTGTAATTAAAGCTACTATGCTTTTTCAGATCATAAAATAGTTTGTCATTGCTAGCACAACTTCATCGCGCCAAATAAAGGCAACAAAACCAGCTAAAGCCAACCAAGGGCCAAACGGTATCGCTTGGCTGTCTTTTTTGCGTTGAATAATCATCCACAAAATGCCAAAAATAGCACCGAGAAATGATGCCACAAAAACAGTGAAAGGTAATATTTGCCAGCCGCCCCATGCGCCAATTGCCGCGAGTATTTTAAAGTCACCATAGCCCATGCCTTCTTTGCCCGTAATGAGCTTGAACACATGAAAAAGCGACCATAGAGAAAGGTATCCAAACATTGCGCCAAGTACGCTACTTTGTAAATCAACAAAGCCTGAGAAGTAGTTTACTGCAATACCCATCCACATTAAGGGTAGGGTGAGGTTGTCGGGTAGTAGCATGGTTTTTGCATCAATAAGTGATAGCAAAATAAGTACCCAAGTAAAAAGTAATGCAGCAAGAACGGGCCAGCCAAAGCCTATTTTCCAAGCGACAAATACCGACAATAGAGCGGTAAAGACTTCAATTAACGGATATTGTATTGATATGCCTGTTTTACAGGATGAGCATTTCCCTCTTAAAAATAAATAACTTAGTACGGGAATATTCTCTAAAGCTGTAATCATATGACCACAGTGTGGGCACTGCGAGCGTGGCACAAAAAGATTAAACGGTTGTGAATTTTGGACGTTTTCTGACGAACTTTCACCGCCTAATAGCTCCTGACACTCGCTACGCCATTCGTTTTGCAGCATGATGGGTATGCGGTAAATCGCCGCGTTAAGAAAGCTCCCAACGAGTAGTGAAAATAAACCAACAACCACTAAAAAGAAGGTGCTGTTAGTTTCTAGTAATGTAATAACTTCCATATTTCCCAATCCCTTTTTTATGAGAAGAACAAATCTAGTTTGTTCTTCTCTCCACCTTTTAACCTACAGCCGCACCCATTTTAAAGATAGGCAAGTACATCGCAACAACTAATCCACCGACTAACACTGCCAGTATTGCCATGATTAACGGCTCTATTTGTTTGGATAAAGAGTCTACCAAGTCATCGACTTGCTCTTCAAAGTAGTCAGCGACCTTGTCCAGCATTTCTTCAAGGCGACCCGACTCTTCGCCAATCTTAGTCATTTGAATAACCATATTAGGGAACTGCTGGGTGGTTGACATTGCAACGTTTAACTGAACACCTTTTGAGGCATCTTCTTTTATTTGTAAAGTGGCTTTTTCATAGACTACATTGCCTGTAGAGCCCGCTACAGCATCCATCGCTTCTACAAGTGGGACACCTGCTGCAAACATGGTTGATAGGGTTCTTGAGAAACGTGCAATAGCAGATTTGTTAACGATAGCTCCCATAATAGGAAGCTTTAATGCGACCTTATCCAAGAAATGACGGAACTTTTCAGAGCGTTTTTTACCTTGCTGGTAAGCTATAGAGATACCAATGAAAATACTGAACGGATAGAACCAATTAGCTTGTAACCACTCGGATAAACCAATTACCCACAATGTGAAGGCGGGTAAGTCTGCGCCAAAGCCTTCAAAAATATCTTTAAAGGTAGGAATAACCCAAACGAGCATGATAACCGTAACAATAACAGCCATGGCTAAAACACTGATGGGATACATCATTGCTTTTTTCACTTTTGCCTTCATTGTTTCGGTTTTTTCTTTATACGTCGCTACTTTGTCGATCATATCTTCCAGCGTACCCGCCTGTTCACCTGCCCGAATAAGGTTAACAAATAGGTTGTCAAAATGGTCGGGATGTTTAGCTAATGCTCCTGCTAAATCAGAACCACTCTCAATATCGACAGTTAGTTGTTTGATGAGTTTTTGCATCCCAGGTTTTTCGTGTCCAGATGCTATTATATCTAATGATTGAACCATCGGTACACCAGCGCGCATCATCGTCGTTAACTGGCGTGCAAACTGTGAGATGTCAACGGTTTTTACAGCGCCACCAGTGACTCGATTACTTTTCTTTTTGATTATTTTAGGGCTAATTCCTTGTCTTCTTAATTCAGCTCTTAAAAAGTTTTCATTAATCGCAGAGTTTTCTCCGCGAATTTTAACTCCCGCCTTGTTAATACCTGCCCACTCATAAGTTTGGAGTTCTTTCGGTTTAGTATTTGGTTTTTTTGCAACTGCTGTTGTAGCCATTATTTTTACCTAAGTTTATTTTTATTAATCTTTTGTGACACGTTCTAGTTCTGCAAGTGAGGTTACACCTTCACGTACTTTTTCAAGTGCTGATGTCCTTAAGTCGTTAATACCTTCTTTTTCAGCTTGAATTGCTAGCTGCAAAGAGTTTTCACCTTCCATTATCATGGTTTCCATATCACTAGAAATGGGCATGACTTGGTAGATACCTACACGACCTTTATAGCCGTTAGAACAACTTCCACAGCCAACAGGTTCAAAGATTTTGAGCGATTTTACCTCTTCTTCAGCGAACCCCAGCTGAACAAGTGCCTTTTCTGGAATATTTTCAGCAAGTGTTTTACAAGATTTACATAAACGCCTTGCAAGACGTTGGGCAATAATTAAATGCACCGAAGAGGCAATATTAAACGGCGGCACACCCATATTGATTAAACGCGTTAGGGTTTCTGGTGCACTGTTCGTATGTAGTGTTGATAATACTAAATGACCTGTTTGCGCGGCTTTAATAGATATTTCAGCCGTTTCGAGGTCACGAATCTCACCAACCATAATAATATCTGGATCTTGTCGTAAGAAGGCTCGTAGTGCGCTAGCAAAGGTTAAACCTACTTTCGCATCGACGTTAACCTGGTTGATACCAGGAACCTGTATTTCTGCAGGATCTTCCGCGGTTGCTATATTTTTTTCAGAGGTGTTTAAAATATTTAAACCTGCATAAAGCGTTACTGTTTTACCCGAACCTGTCGGGCCGGTAACTAATATCATGCCATCAGGTTTTGCCAATGCATCCATTAAATCTTTTTTCTGCTTTTTATCAAAGCCTAGATTATCAACACCTAAGGCAGCTGTATCTGAATCTAAGATACGCATTACGATTTTTTCACCGTATAATGTTGGCAGTGTATTCACACGGAAGTCGATATGGCGCTCACCGTATTTAAAGTGAATTCGCCCATCTTGCGGTATACGTCGCTCTGAACTGTTTAAACGTGCCATAACTTTTAAACGTGATGTCATCTTTCTAGCGATAGACTTGGGTGGCATACTGACTACCTGTAATATGCCGTCTATACGGTAACGAACGCGCAAGATTTTTTCGTAAGGCTCAATATGGATATCCGATACCTTTTTATTAATAGCATGGGTTAACAACTCATTAACAAAGGTGGTAACGTCTACACCTGAATCGTCTTCTTCTTCATTATCCTCGCCTTCTAAATCTTCTGTTTCTAAGATTAAGTCCTGCGCAGCAGCATCGGATGAAATTGACATGCCGGTATTAACGGAAGACTCACTGTAGTCAGGATTAAGAATCTTTTGGAATTTACCGTATTCTACAATAACAGGCTCAGGTACAAGCTCCGTTGCAAAGCGGATATCGCTGAGTTTAGATAAAAAGAATGGATCAGCAACTGCTACAGTCAGTGCTTTACCCATTCTGAATAGTGGTACAATTTGTAACTTACGCAACATGTCTGCATTAAGTAGGGTGCTGACATCGAGCGGAATCTCGATAACATCAAGGTCAACAAAGCTCAATCCATATTCTTTACTGTTGTACAGTGCTAAAATGCTTGGATCAACGAGCTTCTTTTGTGCTAGATGCGTTGTAATAGATATTTTTCGAGATTTAGAATCAGTATGTGCTTGCTCTGCTGTTTTTAAATCCAATACCTTGCCGGCAACTAACTGTGTTAACAAGTTTGAGAGTACTATTTTTTTAGTCTTTTCCATTGAATGGTATCTTTTTAATTATTTTTATTTTTTGATGTATATTTCAGGCTATTCTACGAGGACTCAGTCAAAAGTTAAAGGAACACTAGATAATCGGTATAATTATTTAGCCTTGTATCTGATTAAGCCGAAGAGTAAGTTGATAAAATAAGGAATGAAGATGAAAACATATATGTGTGCAGTATGTGCATGGGTTTACGATGAAGCAAAAGGTTGGCCTGAAGATGGTATTGAACCCGGTACAAAATGGGAAGATGTACCAGAAGATTGGGTTTGCCCAGACTGTGGCGTGGGTAAATCTGATTTTGAAATGATTGCTGTTTAGCGAACTTCCCATTTCAGAAATAGATCTGAATGGGAAGTTCACTGATGACTTACTGCACTCGTTCTAATATTCAAGTTATCCATTTGGAAAACACCCAAATGGTAAGCTCACTAAACTAAATCAGGGAGTGCGTTTTTGCCCATAGAGGGAGCGCTTAGGGTGCTGTTTTTATCTTCACTTTCTTCATTAAAGTTCAGCATCCATTCTAAATTGTTTTTAGAGGTGGCATTTTCTAGCGCCTCATCACGGGTAATTTTATCATTTTTATAAAGTTCGGCCAGTGACTGATCAAAAGTATGCATGCCATCAACAGCACCTTTTTCAATAATATCTTTTAACCCTTGTAGGTTTCCTTTACGAATAACTTCTGCGGTGAAAGGTGTATTAACGAGAACTTCGGTTGCTAAAACATAACGCCCATCCACTCCTGGAATAAGGCGCTGTGCTATGATAGCCCTAACATTTAAGGATAAGTCCATTAAGACTCTTTCTTTTTGCTCCGAGGGTAATAAATACATTAAGCGCTCTAATGCTTGAATGGTGCTTGTCGCATGTAAGGTGCTCATTATAAGATGCCCAGTATCTGCAAACCCCATTGCTGCTTCTGCTGTAGCAGAGCTTCGAATTTCACCTACCATGATAACATCGGGTGCTTCACGCATCGCTTCACGCATGGCATTTTCATAGGAAAGAGTATCAAAACCAACTTCACGCTGTCCGATAATAGATTTGTCATGACGGTAAGTGAATTCAATAGGGTCTTCAATGGTAAGGATGTGGCCTGTTTTTCTTTCGTTTCGGTATTGAATTAATGATGCCATTGAGGTCGATTTACCCGCACCTGTAGATCCTACAAATAAGAATAAACCTTCTTTTTTCATAACCAAACTTTTAAGTACTTCTGGCAAGCCTAATTTATCTGGAGATTGGATATCAGAACGAACGTAACGGATTACCATTGAAACTTCACCACGTTGAAAATAAAGGTTTACGCGGTAACGTCCTAGACTTGGAACCGAGATACCTTTATTCATTTCTCTCGTTCGTTTAAAAACATCTAGTTCTTTATCTGATAATAAGTCTTTAGTGAATGCAGCAATTATGCCTGGCTTTAATTTGTCTTTAGAGATAGCGACAAACTCACCCATAATTTTTAGATAAGCATGTGCCCCCGTTGTTAGGTAAAGGTCAGAAGCATTTTTTTTGACCATGGCTTCAAGATAAGGCTTAATTTTCATTGTTAACTCTTTTTTATTATTATTGTAATCGAGGTTATAATTCTTCCAAACTTTCTATTGAGAGACTATCCGTCCCTTTAAAGAAGTCATCTTTCTTTGAGTGGCGACTATTTAGTTTTAGCTGTAGGCGTAAATCATTGATTGAGTCTGCATTACGTAAACCCTCTTGTACGGAAATCATTTTTGCATCAATCAAACGGAACAGTGCCTGATCAAAAGTACACATTCCAAGGTCATTCGATTTTGCGATAAGCTCTTTCATTCCTGTCACATCACCTTTGTGAATTAAGTCAGCCATCATTGGTGTGTTTAACATAATTTCTACAGCAGGTAGTCGTCCTTCTTTCTTATCTCTTCTAACCAAGCGTTGTGAAACTACTGCTTTTAGGTTTAATGATAAGTCTAACAGCAGTTGATCTCGGCGCTCTTCCGGGAAGAAGTTTATAATACGATCCAGTGCTTGGTTGGTACTGTTAGCATGTAAAGTGGTCATACATAAGTGACCTGTTTCTGCATAAGCTATAGCATACTCCATTGACTCTCTATCACGAATTTCGCCTAATAAAATTACATCTGGTGCTTGCCGTAAGGTGTTTTTCATGGCTATTTCGTAGCTTGCCGTGTCTACACCTATTTCGCGTTGAGTAATTAAACAGCCTTTGTGCTCATGTGTAAATTCGATTGGATCTTCAATGGTAACAATATGCCCTTCAGAATTATCATTACGATAATCAATCATTGAAGCTAAGCTGGTCGACTTACCTGAACCGGTAGCACCAACCATAATTACAAGGCCACGCTTAGTCATCGCAATATCTTTTAAAACCGGCGGTAATACTAATTCTTTAAAGTTAGGGATATAGTCAGGAATATGCCGAAGCACCATGCCTGAATTACCACGCTGGGTAAAAGTATTGACACGAAAACGAGCAACACCCGGTAAGCTTACAGCAAAGTTACACTCCATAAATTCTTCAAATTCTTCTAATTGCTTATCATTCATGATTGAGCGCACTAAAAAATTTGCTTGATCAGCATCCAGCTTTTTATCAGATAATGGTTTCATCAAACCACTGATTTTTACCGATGGTGCTGCACCCGTAGTAATAAAAAGATCGGAGGCACCTTTATCAAGCACTGCACTTAATAATTGATGTACATAGTTAATTGCGCTGTCTTTATCCATTTTATTCTTCTTTTATATTTTGTTTATAATGATCGATATTACTTATTAAACTTTTTGCATCAGTGCAACAGGGTTATCAGCTTTCTTTTTAGCAACTTCCGGAGAGATATGCCCCAGTGTCATCAACTTTTGTAAACCTTGATCGAGTGTTTGCATGCCGTCTGCAGCACCTGTTTGTAAGGCTGATTTCATTTGAGCAATTTTATTTTCACGAATCATTGAGCGAACCGCACGTGTGCCCATTAAAATTTCATGTGCCGCTACTCGGCCACCACCTACGCGTTTTAATAAGGTTTGAGATATTACCGCTTCGAGAGATTCAGAAAGCATAGAACGAACCATGTCTTTTTCGGCGGCAGGAAAAACATCAATAATACGGTCAATAGTTTTTGGTGCGCTGGTTGTATGTAGTGTGCCAAAGACTAAATGTCCTGTTTCAGCTGCAGAAAGTGCAAGACGGATTGTTTCTAGGTCACGCATTTCACCAACGAGAATCGTATCTGGATCTTCACGCAATGCTGAGCGTAATGCATTATCAAAACTTTGTGTGTCACGATGGACTTCTCGTTGGTTTACTAAGCTTTTCTTTGATTGATGTACAAATTCGATAGGGTCTTCTATGGTTAAAATATGTCCGTAATCGGTATCATTTTTATAATCAACCATTGCTGCTAGTGTGGTCGATTTACCTGAACCGGTTGGCCCTGTTACTAAGACCAATCCACGAGGTTTATCAGCAATTTTCTTAAAAATAGAGGGTGCATCTAAATCTTCTAAAGAAAGTATCTTGCTAGGGATGGTACGAAATACAGCCGCGGCACCACGGTTTTGGTTGTAGGCATTAACACGAAAACGTGCTACTCCTGGAATTTCAAAAGAGAAATCAGCCTCCCAACTCTCTTCATAGGTTTTACGCTGCTTGTCATTCATGATGTCATAAATCATGCTATGCACTTCTTTATGTTCCATCGAAGGCATGTTTACGCGGCGCATATCACCGTCAACACGTATTAGAGGTGGCTCACCAGCTGAAAGGTGTAAATCAGAGGCACCATTTTTTACTGAGAAAGCGAGTAATTGTGTAATATCCATTATGCGATTCTTCTTATTTTTATTATTATTGAATTATTTTTGCAACAAACTGTTTTAATTTGATGCATTCTTACGAGTAACTTTATCACACATGAGCACATTAGCAGACAACCTCCTGACAATCGGTGCATCCATAAAAGAATATGCTGAGTGTTACCAGAGAAAAACAAAAGATATTCAGTTGCTTGCGGTGAGCAAACATCATTCTGTGCAGAAAATAGAAGAAGCTTTTAATTTAGGTCAAACAAGTTTTGGTGAGAACTATGTGCAGGAACTGCTAGAAAAAGCACGACAATTAAGTCATTTAGACCTTGAGTGGCATTTTATTGGGCCACTACAATCAAATAAAACTAAGATGATTGCTGAGACGGTAGATTGGGTGCATACCATTGATAGACTTAAAATTGCCGAACGCTTAAATCGGCAGCGCCCAGAAAACCTTGATGCTATTAATGTGTGTATTCAAGTTAACATTAGTAACGAAGCCAGTAAGTCAGGTGTGTTAGCCAGTGATGTTGAAGCACTCGCCACTGAAATAGAAAAATTACCGCAACTTAAACTGCGTGGCTTAATGGCTATTCCTGCACCACAAACTGACTTTAATAAGCAGCGAAAAGAGTTCTCTAAACTCGCTTTACTTAAACAAGGCTTAAATATAAAAGGCTTTAAGCTTGATACATTATCCATGGGTATGAGTGCAGATAGTGAAGCGGCCATTGCAGAAGGTGCTACAATTATACGCATAGGAACCCGTATTTTTGGTGCAAGAGAATAAAGAGGAGCTAATTCAGATATGAGTAGCAAAACGATTACGTTTATTGGTGCAGGCAATATGGCTCGCGCTTTAATTTCTGGTTTAGTGCAAGGTGAAAGTGCACTGAATATAAGAGTTGCTGATCCTAACGAAGCTCAACGCGATGCTATCACCAGCGTTTGGACTCAAATTACTGCTTTCGCTGATAATAGCACTGCTATTGATGGTGCTGATATTGTGGTCTTCGCGACTAAACCACAGGTATTACAAACGGTTTGCGAGTCATTTAAAAATAGCCTAATAACAAGCGTATCGCAAACTAAACCTTTACTCATCTCAATCGCCGCAGGCATCACCCTCGAAAGTATGCAGCAATGGTTAGGTTGTGAGATGGCTATTGTACGTTGTATGCCAAACACCCCCGCGTTAGTACAATCAGGCATGACAGGGTTAGTGGCTAATCACAATACTAATGAAGAACAGCGAAACTTAGCAGAGAGCATTCTACGGTCTGTTGGTAATACACTGTGGTTTGATGATGAGGATAAACTTAACGCCGTAACAGCCGTTTCAGGCAGTGGTCCAGCCTACTTTTTTTTAGTTATGGAGGCGATGCAAGCATCCGCACAAAAGCTCGGACTGGACGAAAAAGATGCGCGCTTGCTAGTTTTGCAAACCGCCTTTGGTGCCGCTAAGCTAGCACTAGAAAGCGAAGATGATGCGGCAACGTTACGTCAACGTGTAACCTCAAAAGGCGGCACGACAGAAGCGGCTTTAAAGGTATTAATAGATGGAGGCTTATCAACGCTATTTGAGGATGCAATAGTCGCTGCGAACAATCGTTCTATTGAGTTGAGGAATCTCTGATTAAGTCCCATAAATTCTGGCAACGCCAAATTTCCAGCATCAAGGCATGTGAGCTTTTAATGCTTACTGCCTTTAAAGTGAACATAACACAGAGGCTGTGAATTTGGCTAAGCCCCAAAGGGTAAGACTCTAGGGCAGCATCTCCGTTGTTGTATTTCTCATGAAGGCAATAAGCATTCATTTCAAAATACGCCTAGGATATACTGCCCTAGAGACTTACAGAATTTTATGGGACTTAATCAGGGTTTCCTTAAGTCAAGGTTAAGTAAACAACACGTAAAATAGTAAGGGGCAGGTTTGCCTAAATAAAAAGGGGGCAATAATGGGTTTAGCCGTAGATATTTCGGTTTTTTTAATTGATACAATTTTTTCTTTGTATATTGCAGCAGTCGTGATTCGTTTGCTACTCGGTTTTGTGCGCGCTGATTTTAACAACCCTTTTTCACAATTTTTAGTTAAAATTACCAGCCCTGTACTCGTGCCATTGCGTCGTTTTGTACCTGCAATGGGGTCGATTGATAGCTCCGCTGTTGTTTTAGCATTTTTATTGACCGTTATTAAATTGGGTTTAATGTTACTGTTAAAAACAGGCAGCCTACATTTTCCGGAGTTATTAATTTATGCAATCGGTGATCTATTAAAGTTAGTCCTTTATATTTACTTATTTTCACTAATTATTCAGGCAATTACTAGCTGGATTGGTAACTCACACGGCAACCCGATTTCACCGCTGCTAAATAGTTTAACCAACCCCATTTTACGTCCTATTAGAAAAGTTGTACCGTTAATAGGCATGATGGATTTATCACCGTTAGTGGCTATCTTAGGGATTAATATTTTATTAATGATTGTCACAAGGGTGTTTGTATAATTAAAACGGGTTATGCAAAATTATAATAATAAAAATCAGCTAACTATTCGCCTATCTTTAAGGAGCAGCAATCATGCTCTTTAATAGTTTTGAATACATTTTCGCGTTCTTACCCTTAGTTTTCTTTTTATATTTTGCTTTAAGCAAAGTAAGAATCCACTTCGCTAAAGTTCTTTTAATTTTCGCTTCACTGTTTTTTTATGCATGGTGGAAGTTAGAATACCTACCGATTTTATTGGCTTCAATAGTCTTTAATTTCACTGTTGCGGACTTAATTCGAGAAAATAAACTCCGCAGTTTTATGCCTAAAAAGGCTGTATTAATTTTTGGAGTAGTTGCAAACATTGCATTGTTAGCTTATTACAAATACGCTGATTTCTTTATCGAAAATGTCAATGCTGTTCTTGGTACTGAGTATTCGTCACTAAAATTACTGTTGCCATTAGCTATATCCTTTTTCACTTTTCAACAAATTACCTATTTAGTAGACAGTTATCGGGGTGATATTAAAAAGCACAGTTTCCTTAGCTACACTTTATTCGTCACCTTCTTTCCACAGTTAATCGCTGGGCCAATTGTGCATCACAAAGAGATGATTCCGCAGTTTGAATCAAAATTAAACTGGGTCAAAGATTACCAGAATATTGTGATGGGTCTGTTTATTTTCTCCTTGGGTTTGTTTAAAAAAGTGATGATTGCCGATCAGTTTGCGGTTTGGGCTTCTGCTGGCTTTGATGGTTCTCAAACGCTTAGTTTATTAGAAGCATGGGCAACATCACTCTCCTATACCTTTCAGCTTTACTTTGATTTTAGTGGTTATACCGATATGGCGATTGGCGCGGCATTACTGTTTAATATCAAACTACCTTTTAACTTTAACAGCCCTTACAAAGCATTAAATATTCAAGATTTTTGGCGACGTTGGCACATGACGTTGACACGCTTTTTAACCGAGTACATTTACATTCCACTAGGTGGAAGCCATAATGGGAAATTACGTACTTACATCAATATCATGATTGTGTTTCTTATTGGTGGCATGTGGCATGGCGCGGGTTGGACATTCATTTTTTGGGGTTTTTTACACGGCCTAGCTTTAGCTATTCACCGGGGTTGGGGGGCGTTATCAATCCAAGTGCCGCGTTGGTTAGCATGGTTTATTACCTTCAACTTTGTAAACATTGCCTGGGTGTTTTTCCGTGCGAATACCTTTGATGATGCATTGAAGGTTATTAAAGGTATGTTCTCTGGCAGTATTGTGTTGCCTGAGTTGCTGGCAAGTAAACTGGGTTTCTTACAATCCTATGGTTTCGAGTTTGGCGCATTAGCTAACATTACGCCATTAAGTATTGGCTTTATTTTGCTGGGCTTTGGGCTGGTATTAGTACCAAAAAACACCATGCAGTTGATGCAAACTCAGCTTGTTAGTGGGCGAGCTATCTTTCTATCTGCGTTACTATTTTCTATTAGCATTCTGTCCTTTTATAAGGTTTCAGAGTTTATCTACTTTAACTTTTAGGTAAAAAAATGAAAAATAAAAGCAAAGTTAAACTCTGGATAGGCGTAGTTCTCAGTGTGATTGTTACCGTTGTTTCGCTGAACTATGTGATTGATCCACTATGGGTTTTCTCTCACAGTAACGCGCTTAATAATAAGCAGCCGGTATTCAATGAGCGTCAGCAGAAAACCAATAAGCTTTATTTTGGATTAGCGACTGGAGAAACACAAAAATATGACTCATTAATGATAGGTAGTAGCCGGGGGGCGATGTTTGATCAGAATGACTTCGATGGCATGAAACTTTTCAATTATTCGGCAAACAATATGGAGCCATGGGAATATTCAGGTTGGATTGAGGTTGCTAAAAAAATCAAAGGCAGTGACTTTAAAAATATCGTTATCGCCCTAGACTTTTTTAGTGCTCAAAATAAAGCAGGTGAAGTCACTAACCCAGAAGAGCTACCTGAAAGTTACTTACAACGCGCTCAAGAAAAGCTTTACCCTTACCGTTCCTTACTTAGTTTAGATACTGCAAACAATGCGTTTAAAGGCTTGATGAAAGCGGTCCGATCCCCTGGAGTTGAATACTACAATAGACAAAATGTGAAAGTCGCCACCCAAGTTTCTGCAGAACAACGCGATCAATATATTCAATGGAATATTGAAGATCATCAAAAGGATTTTGGTGAAAATTATCGCTACAACACGGATTGGGTCAATTTGTTAGAAACCTTGAAAACACAGAATCCAACGACTAATTTTATCATTCTCACTACTCCAGTTAGTAAAATTTGGTTTGATGAATTTGTAAATCCAAAACATCTGGATGATTATAAGCGCTGGTTAAAAGAGACAGTAGGGGTCTTTGGTAAAGTGCATCACTTTATGTATATGAATAGCGTGACTAAAAACGTGGATAACTTCTTTGATGCGCATCATGTTTATCAACGGGTAACACAAATGATGGCAAAAAAAGTAAGTATGGATGCTCGTGACTCGAACAAGACTTTACTTGATGACTTTGGTTTGGTGTTAACACCTAAGAGCATTAAAGCTTATCTGGCAGGTTTAAAAGTAACTCGGTAGTGGCTGATGTAGAACCCTGAAGAACATCGGATTTATTTATCGTATTGATAATATTCATATATTGTGAAATTATAAGTAGATGGTAACATTTATTAGAAACTATATTTTGGTACTGTGTTTGTTGATGCTTAGTACATCAGGAGAGGCAACTCTGTATGAGGATGCGGAACAATACGGTGTGCAAAATAATATACAAAAACCAACGAGAACTGTCGATGGTTGGTATATTTATGATTCCGATCCTACGGGCGCGGTGGTCAATAGCGTTTATGATGCAATAAAACAAAGCCATGTGATTCAATTTATAGGTCAAGCAAATACTAATGCCAATGGTTATGTGATCGGTGACTGGACACCTACAAGCCCTGGTAGCTGGAATAATACTACGGAATTTAATGTCAACTGGTGTCATCGTTATGCAGGCACTTATACAGTGTTTATGCGAATATACGTCACGAATCCCGTTACTTATACACACCCGAATGGTAATACGTATACGACTGATCAACGTTATTTAACTTACAGCGCTTCTACTACCGACAATGGTATTAATGCTACTTATCCAAATTACATCTATTTTGGTTTGGGCAGTAGCACACAAAATGGTCAGTGGCATTCTATTCAAAGAAATATGTTGGCAGATTTACAACAATTTGAACCAGGTAATACGATTAAGTCAGTGACTGCCTTTTTGATTCGAGGCAATGGAAAAGTGGATGATATCGAACTGACAGCACAGCCATTAAACCCAGTCATTAGTTTAAAGAAAACCTCAAAAACTATCCATGACCCTGTTAATGGCTTAATCAACCCTAAGGCGATTCCAGGTGCGACCTTGGAATATACGATCACTGCCAAAAATACCTCACGTGGCGCAGCAGATGAGGGCACAATAGCAGTGAAAGATAAAGTACCCGCTAAAATGAAACTCTGTGTTGCTAATACAGCTCAATGTATCGTCCCAAGCTTGGGTTCTGCCAATAACACCAGTGGCTTAAGCCTAGCCAGTGTTAAATATTCTAATAACAGTGGCACTAGCTTTGCTTATACCCCTGTTGCAGATTCGGGCGGTTATGACAGTACAGTAACGGATATTAAATACATCTTTAATAATCAATTTAAAGGCAGTTGCGGTGATGATCGTAGTATTCAATTGAAGATGCGTATGGGGGTTAAATAAGTACTACGCCTTGAAGTGCTACATGGTACAGTCTGATAAGCGCACCAATACACTTCTTTTGAAGTCATTACGCAGTATCTCAGTAATTACCATTGAATCTCAACTTTACGGCGGCCCCATTTAAAAGCATTACGTTTATTCATTCCCATATAAATATCAATCTTCTTGCGCCAACGTTTATTCATTTTATCGAGTACTAAATACTCGCCATCAAGCCCTTTGATACGAATTTTTTGGCGGTGTTTTAAACCGTATATATTGAGTAAATCACGTGATACAGCAATTACTTTCATGCCGGGTGCTAAACGATCACCCCAAGCCGCAATATTGGGCGTGCTATCTGTTTGGCCCACATGAGAGGTATAGGCGGTAGCCGTAACGCGAAGTGAATTTAAATATCTTTTAGATCTTTTTCTCATTGAAGTCGGCGTTACGCGCCATTCTGAGCCCCATGTACGAACTCTTGTGAATCCCTGATTTTCTAAGGTTTGGTAAATTGCTTCAACTTGATCTGTATGTGATGCGGTTAAAGTTGTTTTTATTGTATTTCGTCCTGGGCCTGCCATCGTGGTAGCAGAATAACCCGCAAGGGTGAGTAGTAGTAAAAGTTTATGTACGTTAACTAACATTCTTGTCGCTCGGTAATTGATAAAGATCCTCCCCCAAGGACAGAGCGTATATTAGCAAACAATGATTAACTAAGAAACTTTTTAGTTTTATTTCATAAAAGTTAATAAAAAACAGTTGGTTACATTAAGGTAAATTACTCTGATCAAAGGTAATGTAGATTTAAAGCTCTAGTTTGAGTCATATCTTATGCAATACGGAGGAGGTTCTAGACAATTGAGTTCATTCTTGGCTTATGAGAGAATTGAGGCTTAAATTAGAGGGGTATTTCATGTTTACACGACTCACAATTCTTTCTTTAGCGCTTTTATTGGGCTTAGGCGCTTGCAGCAATGACGATGATGATAAAAAAGAAGCTTCTACGGAGCAAGAAGCCAAAATTATATTATCAGCTGATGGGATTGGTACGCTTAATGCCGATAGCTCTTTTAATATGCATCAAGTAACGTTGGCATTTGGTGATTACAATGTTGTTGAGGAGTTAAATTATCATACCGGAACACCTTATCCCGTTATTCGGGTCGCTGATGGAGTTAAAAACCTGATGACGATTATTCCAGATGCCTCACAGCAAAACATTTACTCTGTGATTGTTGAAGATAACTTAATTACAAACAGTTTAGGTCATCACTTAGGCACGCCTTATAAAACAGTTTATGCTGAAAAAACTGAGCAATGCCAAGCGGGTTCGGAAGATATGTTGGGTAAGGCATTGTGTTATGCACCGAAAACCCCCAATATTATTTACGTCTTTCATGGTAAATCTGGTCATGCTGTCGATGGCAAGTTACCTTCTAAGGAAGATTTGCAGGAATGGGTTTTAGAATCTATTATTTGGCGTCCTAAGTCTAAATCCTGAATCAGTGACTTCACTACGGCATACTGCGCAAGCTATTGATGATACATCACGGGTTTAAGAAATACCCGTGCTAAACCAATATATTACGCCCTATTGTCCGCATTGAAGTCACGGATTCAGGGTAAATAATACGGGCGTAGCATGAAAAATTAACACTCTTAGTGAAAAGCAGGCGAATTAAGATTTTTGAGTCGTCATAGTTTCTCGAGCAACGATCCAATACATTAAAGAGATAAGTATGAGTATAGAAACAGAACTTCAAGAGCGTAGTGCTTCAAAGTGTGAGCTTTGTAGCGCAACAGATAATTTAACAACCTACAACATTCCACCAAATAGTGACGCTAGTGCAGATCAAAGTTTGTTTATTTGCGGAACTTGTAAGGGGCAAATTGAAAATGCTGAAAGCATAGATGTAAATCATTGGCGTTGTTTAAATGACAGTATGTGGACGCCCGTACCAGCAGTACAAGTAATGGCGTGGCGAATGCTTAATCGCTTAAAAAGCGAGGCTTGGGCGCAAGACTTATTGGATACATTATATTTAGAAGATGATGTTCAGCAGTGGGCAGAGTCTGGCGCAACAGAAGATGATGAGAATGATGCCGATGAACCCACAAAAGACAGTAATGGCACAATCCTTAATGCAGGCGATACGGTCACATTAATAAAAGACTTAGTCGTTAAAGGTGCAAATTTTACAGCTAAGCGTGGTACTATTGTAAAAAATATTTCGTTAACGGATAACCCAGAACATATTGAGGGTAAAGTTAATGGAACGCGTATTGTATTAGTCAGTGCGTTTTTGAAAAAAGCTTAAATTGAGAGCTTTGGATGACTCGTCATGTGAGTTGCACAAAGGCCTCAATTTGCCAGCAAGGAGCTAACTAGATGTCTGATTGTTGTTCAAGCAATAACTCCCCTAGCGACGATGCTGGTCACCATGTAGCACCAAATAAGCATATTTGTCCTGTTAACGGCAAACCTTATACTAAAGTGCCTGCTCACACGCTTTTTCATCACTTAAAACAGCCATGGCTTTGGAAGGGTGATCTGTCACAACAATATTATTTTTGTGATGACTCCGCTTGTGAGGTGGCTTATTTTAGTGAAGCTAACGACATTATTGATAAGTCTAAACTGCGCACCATCATTGGTATTAAAGAGCAAAATAATGATGATGCGTTAGTTTGTTATTGCTTTGGTGTCACCTATGCCGAATCACGAGCTAACAAAGGTGTGAAGGATTTTGTAGTCGATATGACAAAACAAAAAAAGTGCGCCTGTGATACTCGAAACCCTTCGGGTCGGTGCTGCCTGAAAGATTTCCCCAAGAATTAACAAAGTTTTTTCATGATAACAAACAAAAACAGCCATAGTTCTTGACAAGCAAAAGCGAAAACGGTCTAATTGCGCCTCGCTTTTCGCGAAGTCTACTTATCTAAGTATGGCCCGATAGCTCAGTCGGTAGAGCAGAGGATTGAAAATCCTCGTGTCGGTGGTTCGATTCCACCTCGGGCCACCATTTTTTACAACCCCGCTTTTTTACAACCCCATCATGTACAATTCCGACATGTATAACGCGCTTCGTATCACGCAGGTCCCTTCTTTTGAATGGCTACCTTTCTTTAATGATTTAGATCATTGATAAACTATCCGCTTGCTTGTACATTTAATGCTTTGCTGATTAAAGGAAATGAGAACATGCCAGAAACTTCATTGAATACGGTTGATACTGACGCCGTTAAGCAATACCTACTTAATTTGCAAGATTCAATTTGCGAACGTTTGGCAGCAGAAGATGGTGGTGCTGTTTTTGAAGATGATAATTGGCAGCGTGAACACAACCCTGAAAAGCCCGGTATGACAGGAGGAGGGCGCACACGATTGTTGGTGGATGGAAATGTGATTGAACAAGGCGGGGTGAATTTCTCGCATGTTTTTGGTGACAAGATGCCCGCATCGGCTACGGCTCAACGCCCCGAGTTAGCTGGGCGTTCATTTCAAGCGATGGGCGTTTCTTTAGTGATTCACCCTAAAAACCCGCATGTGCCCACCTCGCACGCCAACGTGCGTTTTTTTATTGCTGAAAAAGAAGGTGAGGACCCTGTCTGGTGGTTTGGCGGTGGCTTTGATTTAACGCCCTACTACGGTAATGAAGAAGACTGTATTACATGGCATCAAACAGCGAAAGATGCATGTTCACCCTTTGGTGATGATGTTTATCCCCGCTTTAAAAAATGGTGCGATAATTACTTCTATCTCAAGCACCGTGATGAGCAACGCGGCATCGGCGGTTTATTCTTTGATGATTTCAATGAATGGGGCTTTGATAAATCATTTGAGTTTTTGCAGAGAGTCGGTAATAGCTACGCTGATGCTTATCAGCCCATCATGGCAAAACGTAAGGCAATGCCATACACGCAGGAGCAACGCGAATTTCAATTATATCGGCGTGGGCGCTATGTGGAATATAACCTAGTGTATGACCGTGGCACTTTATTTGGACTTCAGTCCGGCGGTCGTACCGAGTCGATTCTAATGTCTATGCCGCCTCTGGTTAAGTGGAAATATAACTGGCAACCAGAGGTTGGCAGTGAAGAGGCAAATCTTTATGATTATTACCTTAAGCCAAAAGACTGGGTTTAATCTTCCTTTTCGTCTAATGGAACTCTATCTTGCTTAGATAGCTTAATCATTTTCATAAAGAACCAGCTCATTACTATGAGTATAAAAACTATAGTAAATGCACTCCATAAACCGATTTGACTCATAAATATATCGCTCATGACTTAATCCTCTTTTTACATATTAATTGCATATAAAGAGTAATTAATAGAGCTGTTGATTACCTTGTCTTAGATCAATAAATAGAGAATAAGAAGAACCTGATTAATTTTTTTCAAATTCTTTGAGCTTTCTAGTTAAAGTGTTTCTGCCCCAGCCGAGCAACTCCGCGGCATCCTTCTTGCGTCCGCCGGTTTTTTGTAGCGCCTCTTTTAAGGCGATTTTTTCTACTAGAGGCGTTATATCATCAAGGATTCGACTATTGCCACGTTTTAAACGCTGTGCAATATGTTGTTTGAGTAATGTCTGCCAGCTGTGGTCACTATTACTGTCAGCTGTTTCTTTTAGGTCTTGTGGAAGATCATCAAACGTTATTTTATGCCCCGTTGCCATAACAGTTAACCAGCGGCTAGTATTTTCTAATTGACGTACGTTGCCGGGCCAATTTAGTGTTAGTAGGTAGTTAATAACTTCTGAGCTTAATGACTTTTGCTCAATATCTAGCTCGTTAGAGGCTTGGGCCAAGAAGTGATTGAGTAATAAAATAATATCGTCATCGCGCTCCCGCAGAGCAGGAATTTGAATACGAATCACATTTAAACGATGAAATAAGTCTTCTCGAAAGGTGCGTTGCTTAACTTGCTCTTCTAGATTTTGATGGGTTGCAGCTACCACCCGAACATCAACTTTTACAGCTTGTGTGCCGCCAACACGGTAAAATTCACCATCAGCTAGCACTCGCAATAAGCGAGTTTGTAACTCGGCAGGCATGTCGCCGATTTCATCTAAAAATAATGTTCCGCCATTAGCTTGCTCAAAGCGACCTTGGCGTTGGGTTTGTGCTCCAGTGAATGACCCTTTTTCGTGCCCAAATAGCTCTGACTCTAATAAATCTTTAGGTATAGCAGCGGTGTTAATGGCAATAAAAGGCTTGTTGGCACGTGGGCTATGCATATGCAATGCCTTGGCGACGAGCTCTTTTCCGGTACCTGATTCACCGGTAATCAATACCGAAATACTGGTTTTACTTAACCGTCCAATGGTACGAAACAGCTCTTGCATCGCAACGGATTTGCCAATAATTTCTTGTTGGGTGACGGGTAGATCTTCCTCAATTTTTTTGGTGGGTAGTTGATTTGATGCGCAGGCACGTCGGGCTAATTCGGTTGCTTCATTAATATCAAACGGCTTTGGCAAGTATTCAAATGCACCACTTTCATAAGCCGACATTGCACTGTCCATATCTGAATGCGCCGTCATAATAATGACGGGTAAACTAGGATACTTTTTATGCACTTCTTTAATTAACTCAAAGCCGTCCATGCCTGGCATACGAATATCAGAGATGATGGCATCAGGCAGGCTGCTTTCGTTTTCATCACCTAACTGACGCAATAAATCCGAGCCACATTCGAACGCAGTGACTTTCATTTGAGCATTTTCTAACGCGCGTTGTAGCACCCAGCGAATTGACTGATCATCATCAACTATCCATATTTTTTCAGTCATAGGTTTTCCTGTTTAGTTGATTTATTGGTTAAGGTTGTAATGGGTAATAGCAAGGTAAAACAAGTTTTACTGGGCTTTGAGTCAAACTCAATAATACCGTGATGGCGGTTTGCCAAAGATTGAGCAATAGACAAACCCAAGCCAGTGCCTTTAGCAGAGCCACTAATCATGGGAAAAAAAAGCTTATCGCGGATTTCATCAGGCACGCCTTGACCGTTATCAATTATATCTAAACGAAGTGCTAAACGATGTAACTGCTGGTTGATGGTAAAGTTTCGCAATACACGAGTTTTAAATAAAATATTTCCGGAGTCCCCAACTGCCTTTATGGCATTGCCTGCAATATTAAATACCAGCTGAATTAAGCTGTCTCTATCGGCATTCAAATCAGGAATGCTGGGGTCATAATCAAAGCGCAACTCTACCCCATCAGGCATATCAGCAATAATGAGTTTGCGCACACGTTCTAAAACCTCATGAATATTAACTTGCTCATTTTTAATGGGTTGAGGTGATCCCAGCATACGATCTACCAGTTTTTTTAAACGGTCGGCCTCTGAAATAATGATATTCGTATAGTCTCTTAGCCCGCTATTTTTAGTAGCTTCTAGTTCTGTCTCTAATAACTGTGCCGCACCACGAATTCCGCCTAAAGGGTTTTTGATCTCATGTGCCATACCACGTACCAGCATTTGAGTGGCTTCTTGTTGGCTGAGTAGTTGTTCTTCTCGTGAGAGCCGTAATTGGTGGTCTACGCGGTGAAGTTCTAACACAATACCGATTAACTCACCCACATTAAAAATAGGGTTGGCAATACAGTCGACCAATATATTTTCATAGTGAGCGCCTTGTAAATTACATTCGCGCAAGGTTTGCGGTTCTTTACGGTCGATCACATAGCTTAAATGCTGTTTTATAGCCTTATGCTTAAATAGAAACGAAAAAGGCTTGTCAACAGCACGCCCCCGGCTTTGCCCAAATAGGTTTTCAGCTGCTGCATTCATTTTGGTGATGGTTAAGGATTTATCCAATGCAATCACAGCGGTGCTCAAAGCGTCACTAAGCGCATGAGTAAAAACGGTTTCTTGGAGCTTATTGGAAGTCATAGAAAATATAATGCAAATTTCATGCCTAATAGTTAATCATGGTCGCGGTAATAGAATACAGGAGAGACTCTTAATTGCACCAATTTTAATCTATTTAGCGCCAAGTTGGTGCGATTAATTTCAAAGGGGACTAAGAAGCGGATAAATCAAATATCAGTGAATGCGCAGAATGGCTTTACCATCCAAAATAATATAGAAGTCCCAAAATAACTAAAAATTGAACAACTGCTAGGCTTTTCCAGAAGGCTAATGGGTTACGTTCTAACAAAGGTTGTGATGTGCTTTTATCTAGTAATGATTGGTTCGGTTTACTAAAGTCAGTTAAAAACTCAGAGAGCAAACCGTAGCGTCTTTCGGGGTTAGGGTGAACGGCCTTTTGCAAGCAAGCATCCATCCAATCTGGCACTTGGGGGTTGTATTGACGGGCTGGCGTGTAATTAAATTTCTTTTTTGCGGCGCGTTCTGGACTTATTTCTCCATAGGGTAGTTTTCCTGTGAGCATTTCATAAGCAATCACTCCCAATGAGAAAATATCTGAGTTATTGCTACCTGGCTCTCCTTTAAAATATTCTGGTGCAGAATAATTAGCCGTGCCGACGATTTGATTGTGTTCGATGACTGATTTTATTTCTGCCAAGCCAGCAATTTTTGTTGAGCCAAAATCAATGATTTTTAAGGTGTTGGATTCATCCAGTAGAATATTATCTGGTTTTAGGTCCTGATGGATCATTTCCATACGGTGCATTGCACGTAAGCCACGTGCTATTTGATCAACTGTGCCACGCACTTGTGTAATCGATGGGTTGGGATTATCTGCCATCCATTGTTTTAAACTCTGCCCCTGCACATATTCGACCACGGTGTACAAAAATGATCGCTTACGGTCAGTGCCGCATACTTTTATGAGGTGTGGTGATGAGAGTCGTTTTGCCACCCATTCTTCATGCAAAAATAAGTCAATATAGGTTGGGTCATCTTCAAAATTAACAGAAGGTGTTTTAATCACGACTTTACGGTGCTTGCCTTTGATTTTTTCAGACAGCGTATCCACCGCTAAATATACTTGAGAGCGTGAAGTCGCATTGAGCTCACGAACTATTTTATAGCCATCAAGTAAGTTGCCAGCGGTTAAATCAGGTGGAAAAGGTAGCTGAGTAAGTTGCTCATAAAACTCGGTTTTATCAGGGTCCGGTACATGCTGAATTAATGCCACCTGAGCGCTAATATTGTCTTTACTTTCATTGGTGGAAGCGGCATTAATTAGCTCATCGGTAATTGTTTGCGGGTCTTCTCGGTGAGCTTCCAGTACCTGCTGAATCTCTTTGTCACTCACATAGTCATGCACTCCATCGGTGCTAAGTAGGTAAAGGTCGCCTTCTTGAATGGTGGTTGAGCGGTAATCAATTTCTAAATGCGTATCAATGCCGATGGCACGACTTAAATAATCCCTGTCATCTGTGATCCAAACACGATGGTCACGCGTGAGTTGGACTAAATCAGAACCACGAAGACGATAAATTCGGCTATCGCCAACATGAAATAAATGTGCGGTTTGTGACTTGATAACAATTGCACTAAAAGTTGTTACCATGCCTTTGGCAGTGCCGTACTTTTCTTGCCCTTGTGAGTACAGCCAGGTATTTAGGGCGGTTAATATTTTAGTGGCGGCTTGCTTTACCGTCCACGATTCTGGTGTGCCGTAATAGTCATCAATAAACTGGCGCACGCAAACTTGGCTGGCTTCCTTGCCCCCATCACTGCCGCTCATCCCATCTGCAATTGCTATGGTAATGCCTTTACTTTCGAGTTGAATCTGATCATCAGTTTTATCAGAGGGCGTGTGAAAACCTAAAAAATCTTCATTCTCGGGTTTAACGCCAGCTGTTGAGGTTTGGCCGATTTTTACAGAAAGTGACTTTGTCATGTGTTGTTAGCCGTTAAATTTATGTGAAACATTCAATATTTCCATATATCGACATCAATTCCTGCTGCACGGATTTTATCAGCTCGTGCTGAGATATAACGCTGAAAATTTGGTTCTGTCTTATAAGATTTTGTGAGCACATAATCAAACACCGATTGAATGTGAAAGCTACGCATTTGCGCATCAATGCGCATTACCTCATCACCCTTTGGGTCGAAAAAAATAATTGCAGGTAGGTAAGCGATATTGAGTGAATCAGCCCAATCTTTTGCCGTTGTTTTGTCACCCGCAGGGGTTGTTAACGCGGTGTTCGAATGTCGAGACAGCTGCACGCTGCTAAACTGATTGACCAGTTTTCTAGTTGTTTTATCTTGTAATGTTTTAGTATGAAGTAATGTGCAGTTTTTGCAGTTTTCTGCTTCAAAAAAAACGGCTAAGTATTTTTTAGATTGTTGACTTAGTTGTTTTAGGTTTCGTTCTGGTTGAAAAAAATCTTCCGTGTGAAGTTTTGGTGCCAGCTTGGTTGTGGATGGGCTGGATGTTTTGTTGTTACTTAGGGAGGCGTAGTGCCCAAAACTGCCTTTTTTCTCTTCTTTATTTGCTACAAAATCGAGTGAAAGTTTAAATTCTTTAGGGGGGATGTAGCCATTCAAGCGATGTATGACTTTTTTGTTTTCATCAAAAAATAATAAGGTCGGTGTGTATTTAATATCAAGGGCGGCGGCAAAGGATTTTTCACTATAGTCGTTGCCGGCTACGCTAATCACATCACGGTCACCCCACATATTTATGGCAATAATTTCAAAGTTTTTACGAAAAAAAGTAACGAGTTCAGGGTCAGCAAAGTTCTCTTCCCAGAGCTGGCTACAATATGGGCAACCGGGTTGCCAAAAATACAAAACTAAACGTTTATTCGCTGCGGTTGCATCACTGACATCTTCATCTAAATCAAGAAAACTTTCTTTAAACCATGTAGGGTGAGTGGCGGTTTTGCCACCTCGGTATTCGCCTTCTTTGACAGTTTTTTCGGCATATGATGAACTTATAAAAAACAAAGCTATGCAGATTGTAATAAGCCGTTTTAACACTTTTCCCTCCTAAGCTGTACTGTGATAAGTTACAACTAGTTTAGCACTTCTATTGCGTTAATTAGTAAAATGAGTAAACTGTATTTCTGGGCGTATTTTAAAAACAATTCTATAGTTCTCTATGATTGAATTCAAATCAGTTACTAAACAATACCCGACTGGGCAGTTGGCTTTATATAATGTTAATTTAAAATTAGCACAAGGTGAGATGGCATTTCTTACAGGCAATTCTGGCGCGGGTAAAAGTACCTTGCTAAAGCTAATCGCTATGTTGGATTTCCCTTCCGAAGGTGAGGTTATCATTGCAGGGCAAAGCTCATCCATCCTTAAAAAAAGTAAAATTCCCTCATTTAGACGCAATATTGGCATGATCTTTCAAGATCATCATTTGCTGTATGACCGTACTATTTTTGATAATGTTGCACTGCCTTTAAAAATCGAAGGTATGCGGCTTAATGATATTCAGCGTCGCGTGCGTGCTGCATTGGATAAAGTGAATTTACTGCAAAAAGAAAAAGAATATCCTGTGATGCTTTCTGCGGGTGAAAAGCAGCGCGTCGGTATTGCCAGAGCCGTGGTTAATAAACCAATGATTATTTTAGCCGATGAGCCTACGGGTAACCTTGACCCTGATTTAGCACACGATATTATGCAAACCTTTAAGCAATTTAATGACTTTGGATCAACAGTATTGATTGCCAGCCATGACCATGCGCTTATTCAAGATATGAAAAAGCGCACTATTGTATTGCGCAAGGTGAAAACCTAATGGCTAGTAAACAAGCATCCAGCGCTTCTGTTGGCGTGTTAGGGCATCATAAAGAGGCAATTTCATTTAGTTTGTCACGTTTGTGGCAGTCGCCTTTATCCACATGGATTACCTTAGCGGCAATCGCAATCGCGTTATCATTGCCTGCTAGCTTGCATTTACTACTTAAAAACTTGAAATCGATGACAGATGATAAACGTGAAGTGCCGACAATTTCACTGTTTATCAAGCACGGTATTTCAGAGCAGCAAGCGCGTGATCGGGGGCAGTTACTTGAGGAGCTTTCAGAAATTGATAAAGTCATTTTAGTCCCAAAAGATGAGGCATTGGCTGATTTTAGAAAAATCACAGGTTTTGCAGAAACATTAGAAACACTGGATGAGAACCCACTGCCTCACGTTTTAGTCGTAACACCACATTTAAATTTAATAGGCCATCCCGGTTTAGATCTGAAAAAGCTATCCAAAAAACTAGAGAATTACCCCGAAGTAGACTTGGTACAAATGGATGTTGAATGGGTGCAACGACTGCGGGGGATTCTAAAAATAGCCGAGCGCGCGATACTGGTAATTTCAATATTACTCGCGCTTACGGTATTACTGGTTGTTGGCAATACCATCAAGTTAAATATAGAAAACCGTAAAGAAGAGATCGAAGTTTCTCAGTTAATTGGCGCTACTTCAGCTTATATTCGACGGCCTTTTTTATACAGTGGGCTTTGGTATGGCTTGTTTGGTGGCGTGATGAGCTTAGTATTTGTGCATTTTGCTTTATTATTTCTTGTTTCGCCAGTAAACGAACTCGCACAACTATATGGTAGTACTTTTACCATTAGTGGTTTAGGTGTAAGAATAACCTTATATATACTATTAGCGAGCAGTCTGCTGGGGCTGATTGGTGCTTGGATAGCGGTTGGCCGGCATTTGAGAAATACTCGCGTTTACTAAATTTATTGACCTGTAAATCTGGATTTCACATTATTCATTTTTCTATCCAGGGATTAGGGTTAAACTTAGGCATATACGAAAGTGGCATTCTCTGACCCGATAATTTTTATTATTCTTTGCTTAGCTGGCGCAGTTGCGGGTTTCTTAAATGTGCTAGCTGGTGGTGGATCTGCCTTAACCATTCCCATTATGATTTTTCTTGGTTTTGATGCCACGGTTGCAAATGGTTCCAACCGTATTGCTATTCAAGTCGAAGCACTCACTGCTGTGGCAGCCTTTAAAAAACAGCAACATGCTGATTTTCCTCTGAGTTTAAAACTCTCCTTAATGACTTTGCCAGGTGGAATTTTAGGGGCCTTTTTTGCAGTTAAAATTGATGATGCCTTATTTACAAAGATATTAGGTTTTGTGATGATTTTGATTGTTGTATCTTTAATGATTCCTAAGTCTGAGCTAATAGCACATGCGAAACAGCATAAGTGGACAAACTGGTTGGCGTGGCCAGTGATGTTTGTGGTGGGCTTTTATGGTGGCTTTATTCAGGCCGGAGTAGGCTTTGTGATTATGGCAGCGTTATTGCATTTGTACCGTATGGATTTAGTTAAAATTAATATGCACAAGGTGTTTATCGTGATGGTCTTTACAGTGCCAGCGGTGATTGCTTTTATCGTTACTGATAATGTAAATTGGTTTGCTGCAATCGCGCTATCGCTTGGAATGATTGCAGGTACGTTGTTAGCGGTAAAACTAGCTATAACAAAGGGTGAGAAGATAGTACGGCTAGTTTTAGCAGTGTCATTACTGATTATATCGGTTAAACTTTTTCTGCTTTAAGTGCGTACTCTCAGTAGCTGTATAAAGTTAAAGTAAATTCAACATTTTCAAAGTTTTGTTTTCCTTTCGTTTCTAGCAATGAGGCATCAACAAATCGTACCGAGAAACGCTGTTTCCCAGCGCTAATTTCGGGGTAGAAGGATACATTTCCGGGTAACTTTATAGATAAAAACTGGTAGTCTCTGGCAGAGCCTAAGCTGGCTTGATAAAATCCACCCTCTGCAATTAATTGTTGCGTTTCTTTATTTTCTAGAATAACTTCCATTAATAGTTCAATAGCACTAAATGCGGTACTGTAGGGGGTGATCCAGTCATTTAGATCGCTAATTCGTTTTTTTTCCGGTAGATTCAGCCAATAACTAAACAAAGGAATATCTAGGCCATTTACTCCGCCTGCAATGGTTGAGCGTTGCCTTAAAATATTTAAAAAGTTGTGTGATTTTAAATGTTGGCCGAGTTGCCCGCTTAAGTTATAAAGCCGCTTACTTTTTTCCTCTAGCTTTTCGAGGATACGCTCCATCCTAAATTTATCAGATTCTTCTATTTCTCTGTTTTCACGAATAGATTGTGCCACGCCATCCATGATATGTAAGGTGGCATTTTTCACATCAAGTCGAGAAGAAAGGCTATAAATTTCAAGTAGAACCATGACTGCTGCTTGGCAATTTTCAGGCGTTGGTGTTTCAAGGTGATTATTAAAACGCTTCATTAAATGTGACAGCCTCATGAAGAGGCGCATTTTTTCATTTAAAGGTTGTTGGTAAAGAGACATGGCTAATCAGCTTGGATAAAAGGATAAGACAAGTATAGCAATTATTTTTTAGAAACAAAGTACTGGTGTAGCTGATTAACCTGCTCTATCAAATAGTCTATTGTTTTAGAATTATCTAAAACATGACTAGCCGCTTGTTTTCGCTTTTTTCGATTGAGCTGTTTTTGCATAATGTTTTCTATGCTTGCTAGGTCTAAGTTGTCTCGTTTAATCACTCGATCAATTTGTTGTTCGCTTGAACAATCTACGACAATAACTTCATCAAAAATAGTCTGATAGTTTTTTTCTATTAGTAAAGGAATATCAACAACAACATAAGCGGGTGTTTTATCAGAGTGCTCAACGGATTTTATTTGTTGTAGTATTGTGGCTTTAATGTGTGGGTGCAGGATAGCTTCAAGCGCTGTTAATGATTTAGGGTCGGAGAAAACTAGCTGTTTGAGCTTTTCTCGGTTCAACTCACCACTGCTAAGCAGTATCTCCAAACCAAATACGTTAACTATTTCCGCTAGTGCGGGCTGGCCTTTTCTTACACTGTCTTTAGCGATTTTGTCAGCATCAATTATTGGTACGTCTAAAACGCGAAAGGCATCGACGGCGGTACTTTTACCGCTGCCAATGCCTCCTGTTAAACCTACTTTTAACATTTGTGTAGGTTAGCTTTTGTATAAAAATTAAGCGTAAACAGACTCTTTACCAAACTTCTTCGCAAGCAAGTAATAGAAAGTTACACGCTGCTTTTGGCGGTCTTCTTTAACTTGTGTGCATACTTCTTTAATTGCAGCGTCAAGCTCTGGGCTATCGTCCATACCTAGCTTCTTCATTAGGAAGTTCTTTTTTACTGTTGCTAGCTCACTGTCATCAGTACAGCCTACAAGCATTGCATCAAGATTTTCGTGTACTAATTTCAGACTATCAAAAATAGCGGTAACTAGTTTCTCATCTACATTGTTATCGTATTTTTTTACATTTTCAATTATTTTGCCTAAATCTGCCATCTCATTCTCCTTTGTAATTTATTAGCCCGTTGGTTGTATGGACTTTAAGGAAACTCTATCAGGTTTTCCTTAATAAGATTATATCCATGTAACAAACTGATTTTAAATGGATAGCCATGCTTAATCAAGTTGTATACCAACCATTCTTTGCATAGCTTTGAACTTATACTAGGTTTTTAATAGGAAGATAAATCTGTGTTTGAATATTGTCATCATTAGTCATAATACGAGTGTAGTTAATGTTTAAGTCTGTAATGATCTTTTTTCTAGCAGAAGTTATTGCTGCTATTTTATTGGTAATATTTATTCTTTGTTTATCATTTTGGCTTTCAATATTTAAGACGACTTGGTTGCTATCCTCTAGCGCCAATGAACCTACGTTTTTCAAGTTAACTTCAGCAGGGTCAATGATGTGAAAAGCTTGTACAGAACAGTGATTAGCCAGCGTTGCTAGCTGTTGTTGCTGAAGTCCTGCAAAATCACTGATGAGATAACATAAAGAGCCTGATGCTAGTTGTGGCATTATTTCTTTTAACGCAGAGCTAAGTCTATCTAGATTTGAGTCTGAAAAGGGGGGTGGGTGGGTTGCCTGATACTTATTCGCTTTTAGTAAAAAAGCATTGTTATTATCAAAAAACGTGAGTGAATGATCGCTTAAAACCCAAGCTTTAAAATCAAGTCCGTGAATATTTGCAGCTTTGCTAAGTAAAATACTTGCCCTTAAACCTTGGCATATTTTCAAACGCTTGCTAGTGCCAAACAGCATGGTTTTACGTTGGTCTAATAAAATAGTTAAACTCGGGCGAGAGTCTGAATGATAGGTTTTAACAAAGGTTTCTTGTGAGCGAGCTGTTAATCGCCAATTTATGGCGCGTGGATCATCGCCCATTTGATAGGGGCGACTTTCGGCATAATCACTGCCGCTGCCTAAGTTACGGCTGTTGAATTGTCCTGCGTATTGGGCGTGCTGCATATTATCCGATGCCGCTGATGGTTTAATTTTTTCAGCTAACGCTTGTAATTTACGAAGCTCATTTTGATCAAGCCAATGGGTTTGGGGAGGCGGGTTGTTTCTTTTAAAAAAAGACAAGTTCAAGGAACAGCAACCGTAGCAATAATTTGTTGAATAATATCATCTGCATTAATGTTGGCAGAGCGCGCTGTATGGTTAAGTGCTAAGCGGTGGCGCAAAACGTCAGGCGCAATGGCGATAATGTCCTCAGGAATAACATAGTCACGGCCTTTTAAATAAGCCATCGCACTACTAGCGCGTAACAAGGCAATTGAGGCACGCGGTGAGGCGCCCGCGCGTAAAAGATCTTCCCAGCTTTCATCACTATCTGCCGGCTGTACTTTGTCTAAATGTCTCGTCATACCGACCAGCTTAACAATATATTCTTCAAGCACTTGTTCAACGTGAACTTCTGCAACTTCACGACGCGCATTAAGTACGGCCTCAGGTGTAATTGGAGTCAGTGGGCTGTCTTTATCGGAACCAAAATGATGTTGCCTATCTCGCTGTAAAATGAGCAACTCATCCTCCGCACTGGGGTAATCTAAAACAATATGTAGTAAAAAACGGTCAAGTTGTGCTTCTGGAAGCGGGTAGGTGCCACTTTGCTCTAACGGGTTTTGGGTCGCCAGCACCATAAATAATTCAGGTAAATCACGGGTCACACCGCCGACTGTAATTTGCTGTTCTTGCATCGCCTCTAACAATGCAGATTGAACTTTGGGTGGGGCACGGTTTATTTCATCAGCGAGTACGATTTCATGAAAAAGCGGACCTTTAACAAAATGAAAAGTACTGTCTTGGGGGGAGAAAATATCACTACCAGTTAGATCAGCAGGCATTAAGTCAGGCGTAAACTGGATGCGCTGAAAAGAGGCTTGAATACCATTAGCAAGGGCAGTAACCGCTGTGGTTTTAGCCAGCCCTGGTAAGCCTTCTAAGAGAACATGGCCACCGGTTAACACACCAATAAGCAATCTATCGAGCAAGTTTTCTTGCCCGATAATGGCGGTTTTGAGGTGTGTACGTATTTGTAAAAAGTCGGTTTGAGTCTGCATGAGCTGGATTATAGAGTATTTCTATTTTTCTAGCTTGAAACAGGCACAATTAATAAGCGAGTTTAAAACGCCTCATAAATAATAAGGCCGCTAAGATTAGCCAAGGCATGCTTCCACCACCACTTTTACTCGAACTGCCACCGCCATTTGAAGAACCACCACCCGCTTTAGAAACTTTAAATTTTAAAACATTGGTGTTGTTATTTGTATTTGAATCTTCTTCACTACTAGTGACTTGAGCCGAGTTACTTTGATCGCCTGTTTTGATGGCCTTTAGTACTAATTCGTAAGTTTTTTCTGATCCTGATTTTAATGATGTTGTCTTACACTCAACTTTTTGAGCGTTTATTTTTTTGCAACCAGCAGGTGCAGAGCCTGTTAAGGATAAGCCGGCAGTAAAATTATTAATAAGAACAACATTATTAGCTTTATCAGAGCCAGAGTTTTTAACGGTAATTTTAAAGGTAACGCTATCATTGCTATTCGCTGTAACACGAACAGTTTGTAAAACCTGTAAATCAACACTCGCAGGCTTCTTTATCGTGCCACGGCGGTAAACTACTCCTTGATATGCATTACTAATCCATTTCTTAGCACTGCCACCACTTAATGGTTTTATATGCAATGAATAACCAATTGCACTTGAGTTATCTTCTACCGAGTAGACAAGTGACTTATCATCACCCGTAAAGGATGGTGCGGTATACGTTGAAGATTCAGCTACTTTAAATACTTTTCCTGTTGAAAGGTCTGCATAGCTTACATTAACAACTTTTGTGTCGGCATTATAAAAATCAAATGCCATTAAATTATTATTAATATTACTTAGGCTAGGAAAGCCTACTTGGCGGCTAGCTTTAGGCTTTATTAATGCTAAGGTTTTATTTGTTTGTAAATCAAGCGCATAAATACTCCAAGCACCTACTTGTTTATTATTGACCGTAAAGGTATTTAAGGCATCATAAACAAGGTAGCGACCATTGGCGCTAAAGTCCATAGCATCCACAGTATCAATTTTATTATCTGAGCTTGAATCATCCATTTTGGCCGCTTTTAATTTATACTCTACAAATTTCGCTTCTTTCTTGGTTAAATCCAGCAAATAAATAGCAGGAAGTCCAGCATGATCGGCATTAGGGTCTTTTAAAACAATACTAAGGTAATGATCATCGGGTGAGAAGGCTACAGAAAAGAAGCTATCATTTTCATTGATACATTCAACTTTAGCCGTTTTAGTATCAGCCATGCAAAAGTCATGCTCTTTACTAATAAAGGCAACGGTTGTTCCGTCGCCAGAGACTGCAGGGCGATGACCACCCACCTCCTTACTTTTAAAGTAAACACCACCATCAGTATCTCCTTGCCCTTTTTCATAACGGCCTAGATACAATTTTCCATTTTGGGCTGTAATATTTATCACTGAATCAGCCGCATTAGCTGGCTTACCCGGCGAGCTAGGTGGAGGTGTTGTAGGGGCATCATAAATTTCTACAGCATCAAAGGCGCTTGCCACCGCTTTTGACTGCTTTGATTTAGCACCAAAGATATCATCCGCAGACTGAATACAGGCTTGGCGTAAATCAGAGAATTCAGAGCGCGGTAATAAGTGGGTGGTATTTGCACGGTAGAATATTTTAGCGGCATCACCATGGCCGATTGCATAGCTTCCTCCTTCTGCAAGAAGATAAAAAGCATGATTAGGGATACCACTGTTTGTATGAACGCCTCCGTGATCTCTAGCTGTTGTGACATAGTCACTCATTTTTGCTGGATCATTATATAGGCTAGGGTCTTTCATGCTCCGTATTTTTTCAGAAAGAAGTGTTCCCATTACCCAGTCATTAGTACCGGTAACATACCTTTCGACCATTTCACCAAAAATATCTGATAATGATTCATTGATTGCTCCAGGTTGATCTTGGTATACAAGATCAGATTCAGCATCAGTAACGCCATGAGAAACTTCATGTGCAACAACATCTAGTCCTCCAGCGTATTTCAATGCATCACCAAAAAACATCATGTTAATACCACCGCCAGCCCAAAAAGCATTGTTATAGTTTTTACCAAGTCGAACTAGCCCCGTGATTCTACCGCCTTTAGCATCTAAAGAGTTTCGATTGAAAGTAGTCTTGTAATAGTCATAAATTTTCGACAAATTAACAGAGGCACTAACACCATCTGCAAGCCAGCCCTGATCTGAAGAGTCTGAAACTATTCGATAATAGGATTTTAGATCTTTAAGTTCATTACTTGCTGGTTCATTTTTTGCATCATAAACATTAATGACCCCTTTTTTCTCGTCAAAGTCTAAAGGATTCATTGTAGAGCCATCAAACATGCTTTTACTCGCATCATTTAATGAATATTGCCCTGTGCTAGAGTCATGCCAAACATTTATCTTATGTGATTCCCCGAATACCCCGTTGCCACTCCCTGTTACATTCTCTGATTTAATATTATCGAAAGATACAATGGACTTACCACTAGTAGCATTAATTAGAACCGTTTTTAAATAGATTGGTGAAGTTTGAAGTTTTATTTCCCAAGCTAAAACAGGGGTGATATGACTCTTATCTGAATAAATAACTAATCTAGTATCTGTTTTTAAGATTTCATTTATGTTAATTGAGTGGGCTTCTGATGCAAAATTAACTGCAGCTTCTTCAGAAACTGTTGGTGTGGTTGAAATATTTGAAGGTGTAGGAATAAATTTCCCTGTCATGCCGATGACATCACCCAACTGGTTACTGTGGGTAGTTAGTTGAGACTTCCAAACAGGAATACCTTTATATTGCTGAGTATACTTGGTATGAAATTGGCCAACATTGTCTTGGTACAGCTTTTTAATGTTAAGTTCTTGCTCCGGGAATTCTAACTTTAATAAACTATTGTACTTATCAAAAAATGCTAAATTCTTTGCTTTAATTGAGTATTCATCAGGGCTAAAGCGTATTTTATAAGAGGGTGATAAATTTTCTGATTGTTTGTTGATGCCTTTTATAAATGACGGCGTGCCAATATTACTGATTTTTAGGGTGAAATCAGATTTGATTAATTTACCTTTTACTGAGAGTGGAGTTTGCAGTGTGCTGGTATTGTCATTTGGGCTAGAACGCAGGCTTTTTTTAAGAGGCGGGTTTTGTGGCAAAAAAGAGGAGTCGGTAGCCAGCTTTTTATTTTTTATGTTTTGTTTTTTATAAAACTTCGCAAAAGAATTCAGTAGCTTTCCCTCTCGGCTGTTTGGCTCAACCGGTTGAAACTGCGCAGACTGAATTAGGGCAGATGAAATATTGTTTTCATCATTCAGGTCCAAAGTAGAGTCGAGCTGCGATAAGGGACTGGCGTTAATATTAGTGCTAAGACCTAAAGCAAAGGTTACCGCAAAACTTAATAGTGAGATCCCCGCTTTGTTAGTAGATTTTGTCCTGTATTGTAACTTTTTGTCTTTAGTTAGCATGGGGGAAGCCTTTAGTCCTTATTAAAATTGCGTTCGTATTATAGATGCTTGATTAAGAAGCTTGCCTGTTAGGGCATCAAGTATATAGGTATAACTTGTAAGTTTAGCATGACGAGCGGGTTGTAACTTATAGGCGAGTCTGGGTGTAGTGTCGTCAATGAAAAAAATCAATTTTTGGGATGTGTAATCGGTTTGGTTTAAAGCAGGGTTAATTATAGATGCCTTTTGAAACAGATGGTCACTACTCAACCCCGCATTAATATCAATATCCTTTGGGGTCGGAAAATACTCGCCACGGACTATTTGCAATTCATGTTCGCGGTTAAAGTGTATAGAGATTATCCCCTGCCAAACGGGAATTCCTTGATATTGTTGCTTCAGTTTAATACGAGTAAAACCAAGATCATCGGTTTTATTGGAGCTGACTTTAAACTCTTTTGCAGGCTCGTTGATTAAAAATTCGTTGCGGTATTTTTGTAAAAAATTAACAGCAGCTTGCTCCATTGTTTCTGAGTCAGTGGCTTTTTTATAAAGCGTTTGCGTGGAGTTATTGTCTTTGAGTAGCTTCACCGTTTTATTGTGAGGGTTTCTTTTTAACAAGAAATCTTTTGATAGCGTTTGCATAGGCTCGGCATTGATGTCATTTACTTTGTTTAACGTTGTATTACCAGCACAAGCAGATAAATTTACAACAGTAAGTGAAAGGCTGAGTAATAATAAGGCTTTAAAAAATATCATAGTAAGCAATTTAATCTAAACGTTTATTATCGCAATTAGGTGTATTGATAACGATGCATTATCATATTTCTAGCAATTATCTGGCATAATTTATAATCACTTCTATATTAGCAAACATTAAAGGAATACTCATGAAATCATTAACTCTATTCTTACTCCTTTTTATTACCGCTTGTAACAGTGGCGAGCAAAATAAAAATTCGGGAAGCCACAACCCTAGCGACACCCCAACAGCAAATATCACAGCCGTAACAACTCAGGGTGATGAAGATAGCTATACTTTCAACGTCACGATTAAAAGTGATGAAACAGGTTGCGATCAATATGCAGATTGGTGGGAGGTCCTAAAAGCAGATGGAACTTTAGTTTACCGCCGTATTTTGGCGCATTCCCATCCCAATGATCAGCCTTTTACGCGCTCGGGAGGGCCGGTAAAAATCACTCAGGACGAAATGCTTTATATTCGTGCGCATATGAACAAATTGGGCTATGTGGGTGATGTGTATAGTGGTAGTGTAGTAGAGGGTTTTATTAAAGTAGAAACACAAACAAGCTTTCCAGATAGTGTTGAAAAGCTTGATCCTTTGCCAGAGGGTTGTGCCTTTTAAGTCAATTGCAAGCAAAGCACTAAATATGGTTAAAATCAATAACAAAGAAATTGGAAACTTGGCTAAGCCACGCAAACTAATAAAAGTGGCGAGCTTACAAGGCATCAATTCCGTTGTTGTTATTTTTTGCGAAGGGTTGTTGCACCATGCCACGGGCGTATCCATTCTCAAAAAATACGCCTGCTAGGACTTGATGCCTTGTAAACTCGCAGAACTCAGCTAGGTTATTCAAGAGCTTCCTTAAAAGACATACGCTCTTCAATTTGTAAGCCTCAAATAAAGCAAAGGCAACTTCTTAGGTAACTCTGCCGCATTATTAATCAAAACATAGGAACGACCGCCAAATAAATACGGCAAATAGTCTTCTGCTTGTTCATCAATGGTGACACAAAAGGGTCGAAGCCCTAATTTTTCGGCTTCTAATACCGCTTGGCGTGTGTCTTCTATACCGTATCTTCCTTCGTATTTATCCAGGTCATTGGGTTTGCCATCGGTGAGGATGAGAAGTAGTTTTTGGCTACTGGTTTCTTTTGATAATAACTGTGTGGCATGGCGAATGGCCGCACCCATGCGGGTGTAATAGCCTGGGTGGATGGCATTGATGTGACCGCGTACGTTGTCATCGTATTTGTCATCAAAGCCTTTGATATTGTAGAAACGGATGTGACTTCGATTGCGAGATGAAAATCCGTGTAGCGCAAAACGATCACCGGTGGCGGTGAGTGCTTCTGAGAATAAAAAGAGCGAGTCACGCACCACATCAACCACACGTGCATGGTTGTTGATGTGCGCATCGGTTGATAACGAGAGATCTGCCAGCAACAAACAGGAGAGGTCACGGGTTTTATTGCGTAGCTCTTGATAGACGGGCGTATCACTATTCACTTGTCCACGTTTAAGATCAGATAAGAAATTAACATAATTTTCTAAATCTATTTCTGTGCCATCGCTTTGTCGATTTATCCAGTGGCGTTGTGGGCGTAGCACTTCAAATTGACGGCGAATTTTATGCGCTTGTTGTTGCAATCGTTTAGGTAGCTCCGTTGGCTCGGTATCGCGAGATTCCATTTCTTGCAATCGACAATGGGCTTTTTGTAGTTTTGGTTGTCTGTAATCCCATTCATCAATGGGGATGCCTTCACCGAGCACAATATCGTCGTATTTGTTGGATGGGAGATCTAAGTCTAGCTTGATTTTGCTGGCAGTGGTTTGGCTGTCTTGAGCGACGGTAATATTATCCATATCCTCTGCCGTTTCCATCGCGTCATCGTCATCATCTTCGAGACTGGTGCGGTCTACTTTGCTAAATTCGGCCCAGCTCCATAGGCTTTCAAGACGAAAAGTCATTAGCCCCTCGTTACCTGTTGGCATATCTTCACGGTTGCCTTGTTTACGCTTTTGTTGTTTCTTTTGATCTTTTTTAGTCTGTGGTGCCTCTTCAATGTCTGGGTCTTGAATGCTCTTTTGTTCTATTAATTCTTCATTAGGCGGGGCAGGGTGCAACCATAAAACGACAGGCTGTGGAGGTCGTTTTGCATATTTTATATTTTCAGTTGAAGTCGCGTTTATTAATGCATGACGGATGATTATTTCTTGCTCGGCTTCATCCTTTGCTAAATTTTCAGGCTTAGGGCGTTGTGCTAAATGGGCTTTTAACAATGTTTGGTAACGTTGATTTAAACCGGGCCAAATTTCTAAGGTTTTAACGGTTCGATATTGGTTTCTGCTAATCCAGTTTGTATTGTGTTCTGTTGGTATATCTTCTTCAGCAACCACGGATAAAGCGGTTAGCCATAAATATAAATCAAGATTCAGTTGCCTAGTCGGAAAGAGGGCAATGCTATCAGGAAGTCGTAAAGTCTCTTCATCACGCCAAGCATATTGTGTTTTATCGCCCATGCCAGCGATGCGTTGTAGGATGGTTCGACGCGTGTGTAGCGTTGACTCGGTTGCGTTTTCTACGCGCAAACCGCCCTCACCACCCAATGCACGGAAGAAAATACCTGCGGTATAACGAACCTCATCTAATGTGACTGCGGCATCAGGGTAGTTGGTGTCAGCACGTTTTGTGATGAAACGATGCCATGTTGAGCCGACTAATTCTTCTAGCATGTTAGTGTCCTTTTTATCTCAATCATTGTCCAAGTACTGGCGTTGAGCCAAACCACGGCAAAATTATCATCATGCTTAGCGAGAAAAGAACCAGAAAGATAAACCAGAAGATGAATCTGCGTTGCGGTGATGTTTGCTGATTAGTGGGCAAGGGCATTCCACAGCTAGGGCAGGTTTTATCATCAGAACTGACCTTGTTATTGCAATGATTACAGATTAATTGCCTCATAATAGCCTCTTTTTGCTGTTTAACAGGTGTTTCTTAAGACCACCCCCCCACTTTTTTAGTGAGCTTGCCGTTTCGTTTTTTGAAACGGACAACTCAATTATGTCGCTGCTGTTTGGCGACGTGGTTTTGTATTTTTGATTTGGTGTAACGGTAGTTATCATTAGAGCATCGTCCATTTAGCAATCTGTTCAGGGAATAAATAAACAATAATGATTAGCGAAGGAATAACGTAAAAATAAGTTCGCATCAGTGTTCTCAAAACAATGTGAGCCTTTTTTAGCTCCATAAAATGATCAACAATAATCCTGCCTTTAATTGCCAGTACGATGGCCATGATGCTTGCACTTATAAAGCTTGTATCAGCACGTTCTGCCATATAAGCACTCAAAAGTGTTAAGGCTAAAAGGACTACCCAAAGCGTGCCTATTGTTCTTTTGTGTGTCATATTCATTACCTAATCACATACAACAGTGGAAAAATAGTAATCCAAGCCAAATCAATCATGTGCCAATAAACCGCCATATTGATTAAGCCTTCGTGTTCGTTTGATGTGTAGATGCCTGTGTTTATTCGATAGATCACCCAAATCAAACCCGCACTACCCCAACCAACGTGTAAAAAATGGTTGAAGGTTACATAGTAATAAACGCCGTAAAAAATATTAGTTTCAGTGGCTAAACCTTGTGTGGTGTTCCAATGATATTCAAATGCTTTGATAATGAGGTAAATCACACCACAAGCCACAGCGCCCCAAAGCCAGTTTGCACTTTGTTTGGGCTTATTTGTGCGTGTTGCTATTACGGCTCTCACCACAAAAAAACTACTGGTGAGCATTACAAGGGTGTTAGTTGTGCCCGCTAAGGTGCTGAGCCTTGTTGGGCCTTCGTGAAAAAGCTCGGGGTTATGTACTTTTGCTAAAAAGTAGACGATAAACATAATCGCAAACTCACTCATTTCTGCCAAAATCGCAAACCAGATTGCGATGCTTCCAGGGATGTTAGCTTTCTTTACTACAAAATTTAACTGTTCAGAAGTAGGTTTTGTTTGGGAGACATATGAGGAAGCAAGGGCATTCATGTTACTTCTCAATACTCTTTTCGATACCCAATAGGTTTCCAATAATTGGAAACCTAAAGTTTCTCTCATTAATAGCTTTTGAAAAGCCTAAAACACCTAAAAGCATAAAAAGTGGTACGATAATCATCAGGTAAATTTCAGCCATGAGTAAGGCCTGAACGGAGGCAAAACCCGTGGTTAAAAATGCGATAATAGCAAGTGTTAGTGCAATAGCCGTCGTGAGGGTGCTTCCCCATAAGGCTTGTTTAATATGATTTTTACTAACTTGTGAAGCATTTTTATAGGCGAGAAAATAGAGCGCCCAAAGGATTAAATAGAAAATCCCAATAAACAATAAATTAGCCATGAAGAAAGCCATCGCCACTGCGCCTGTATAATCATGGGTAAATTTTTCTTTGTATTTTTGATCGTCCATTGCTAGCTTCCGATCTTTGCGCGCACCACTTCCATTAACGCTTCAACCGTTTCTTCATCATCGGTAAGTGGCTCGATAATGGCTGCACGACAAGCATCAATGGGCGCAAAGCCTGCATTGATTAAGGTCGCGGCATAAACTAATAGTCGGGTGGAGGCGGATTCTTCTAAATCATGGTCTTTTAAAGCGCGTAAAGCGTGAGCAAGTTCAATCAGTTGGGTTGCTGTTTTGTCATCAATTTTAGTTTCATTTTGGATAATGGTCGTTTCTGTTGCCACATCGGGGTAATTAAAACGCATAGAAATAAAACGTTGGCGCGTTGAGGGCTTCATGCCTTTAAGTAAGTTTTGATAGCCGGGGTTGTAAGAGACGATTAACATAAAATCTTTGGGTGCTTCTAATAATTCGCCAGTACGTTCGATAGGGAGAATCCGACGATCATCCGATAACGGGTGGAGTACAACCGTGGTATCTTTACGCGCTTCAACCACTTCATCTAAATAACAAATTGCTCCTTCTCTTACTGCCTTGGTGAGCGGACCATCTTGCCAATAGGTTTCGCCATCGCCAATTAAATGCCTGCCGACTAAATCAGCGGCGGTTAAATCATCGTGACAGGCAACGGTGTAAAGCTTGCGTCCTAATTTTGCCGCCATGTGTTGAATAAAACGGGTTTTACCACAACCGGTAGGCCCTTTGATTAATAAAGGTAGTTGGTTGTTGTAAGAGTGTTCAAATAGCTCAACTTCGTTGTTTTGGGTTTGGTAATAGGGGATGTCGCTCATGTGTGCTCTCTTGGTAATTTTTATAAGTGATTTGTTAGTGTTTTGCTAGGGATTTTGGTACCCATTAATCACTGCAAATTTTGCCGTCATCATATCCATCGTATTGACGTGTTGTTCAAACCATGTGGGCCAAGCTGAAAAGATATAGTTTTTGACTAATTCAATGTCTTGGCTATCACTCCAAGCGTTTATTAGCTCACGCAAAAGATTTAAAGCTTTTACGTGTTCACTAGCGTGTATCTCGTAGGCAGGAAAGCCCGTTTCTTGCATAAGCGCATTTTCACGCTCAAAGTGTAAAATGGTGTGATCTAACCATGCGTTTAATTTCTTGCTGAGTGCCTGCTGGTTTTCATCACTATTCTCTGAGATATATGTATCGATAAGCTCGCCAATCTCTCTCACTATTTTGATTTCTTCAAAGTGAGTAGCATTCATAAAATCAAGTTCTACAGATGGAATTTCATCCTGTTGTAGCGTTTTTCTAACAGTATTTGTGGTCATAAGTAGCCCTCCTTATTTATTAGAGACTAAATAAATAATAAAAATTGCTAACGTTGCACCCCACAACCAGCCATACATAATCACCCGCCAAAGCAGTGAAACATCACGAAGCTCCATAAAATCACGAATAATTAGCGTGCCTTTAACCACCGCTGTTAGCAGTAAAACAAGCACACTAACAATGCCGCTAAAGCCAAACTTTCCTAATGCATAGCTGAGTATCGTTAGGGCTACCATCGCTAACCAAATGCTATGGATGTTGATGTGATTTTGAATGGTTTTTTTCACGCGTTTTTCATCCCTTATCATCCTCTTTCATCTTTCTTTTATCGGATTATATAAACGAGCGGAAACAAGATAATCCAAACCAAATCAACCATATGCCAATACGATGCACCCGTTTCGACGCCATAATGATTGTTAGCGCTGTAATGACCCCGTTTTGCTTTTATCACAATCGCAAATAAAATAATCATGCCTAAAATCACGTGTAAAAAATGAAACATCGTGAGAGACAGGTAAAACATATAAAAGGTATTGGTGCTGAGTGTGATACCTGCCGAAAACTTATCGTAATATTCCAGTGATTTTAAGAGCAAAAAACCAGCGCCAAAGCCAAGTGCAATATTCAGATTAGTGATGCACGCTTTAACCCTGTCCAACTTAATCGCATGAACCGCCCGAACCACAAAATAGCTAGAAGTAATGAGCAGTAGCGTGTTAACTGCACCCGATTCTTTATTAAGCGTTAATTGGAACTCATTAAAAAGCGCCACATTTTGAGCACGCGTAACCGCGTAAGCGATAAAGGCAATCGCAAACACCAGTAGCTCCATAAAAATAAAAAACCAAATCGCCAAATCACCTGGGAGTAGCTTTGGCTCTTGTAATGTTATTGGCTCATTCACTTAATTCGTTAAATCCATCTCAATTGGATTTTTACTTTAGTGAGTTTTTGGGGTTTCTACCTTGATGATCATCAAGAGGCGGTAAGCTAAGAGGGATTACTTACAAAACATCAAAAAAGTAGGGGGGTGGCAAAATAAGCCTATAAATTGCCACCCCCCGTGTTTTTGCCACTTTTGTAACAATACTCAACTTCGTTATACTGGTGAAAACCAGTATCTATTTACGATTAGGCGATGCGTCAACCGTGGATTGCGGTCTTCACCGCAATGACGAGTGGTTGATTTTTGTTGATAAGATTATGGCTGTCCTTTAGTTGGTATCCTCACATCAGTGAAGAGGAAGTAGATAGTCTGGTCATAAGATTTGTTAAAAGTCATTTTTACGGCATAGATATCAACAGTGACTATAAGCAAATGCAAGGCACGCTTACGGATACATACAGGATAAGAAAAGGAAACATAAGAATCATCGTCAAAGTTGTAAACGATGAAGTGATGATAGAAGCTATCAGATCAGATATAGGCTACAGAGGTGGGATTTACAAATAGTTTGGCACACTTGGTTCAGTGGCGATTGGTGGGCTTGTGGTAGGTAGACCTCAAATGCATAGCAGAGACTACTTCTATACTCTTCGAGGAGCAGGTAGCTGTGTTACTTCTTTTTTGGGAGTAGGGTTCATATAGCATCCATATTGGAAGGTTATACTCTTTAGTGTGAAAAAAATATTGGAGATATAAAATGAAAATAAAAATGATAACAGCTAGTCTATTTGTAAGTATGATGCTTCATGCAGTGAATGTAGGTGAGGTACTGCCTCTTGTGGTTTTAGATAAAGATAATGGAGGAGACAGTAAAGACAACGCATGGCACTCAAAAAATCTTCAGGGTAAAGTGCATATCTTGCTTTATATGGATCCTGATAAACGTGAAGAGTCAATGCCCTTTTTAGATACATTAAATGCAGAGAAATATGATAAAAAGAAGTATTCGACCGTAGCCATTGTTAACTTGGCTGCGACATGGATGCCTGATGCTATCTTAGAATCGTTACTTGAGACCTTTGCATGAGATCTCATTTTCCAATTTATTCTGATAATTGAGTTGGATGTTAAAAAAACATCAAATCAATCGCTAGTTCTTCTCTATTTTTACCTTAATACTTACATTTTTAAGCCTAT